>Ga0134126_10011747_pt1 | contig 11054 bp, 7 predicted proteins | sample KB31752_FD_96881 | JGI IMG/M metagenome (GOLD analysis project Ga0134126, IMG submission 96881) | Terrestrial soil microbial communities with excess Nitrogen fertilizer from Kellogg Biological Station, Michigan, USA - KB3-175-2 | ecosystem: Environmental > Terrestrial > Soil > Unclassified ... | reverse complement strand
CTTCCACAACGCAAATAACTGCTTTATCACGGCGATGGCTTTGGCAAATAGAACAGGTTTCAGAGTCGGATATATTATGACAGGTAGTGCAATAGGTGGTAAGGGTGCGAAGGTTTATAAGGGAATCCGAAAGCTTTTTGGTAGTCTGTTCTTCCTGCTTTAGCAGGTGCAGAGCCAAACGTAAAGCAGTTTTTTTACCTATGCCAGGCAATTTGGATATTTCTTCAACAGCGCTTTCTATTAGTTTTGATGGAAACTGCATGGCAAATAATGTGTATTAAGAAACGTAATTTACAATAAATTCTTGTTTCCTTATACTACAAAATTTCTGCTGATATTCCTCTGTCGCAAATGGCAGTACGCATAGGAGTCAATTCTTCGAAACTACCTATTTTAACGGTGCATTTGCCTTTATAATGAATAATCCAGGTGCATTGCTCTGCCTGTTCTGCAGAGTGCTTGCATACCTTTACAAGTGTATTGATAACGTGCTCAAAAGTATTCACGTCATCATTAAAAACTACCAGGTCGTTAGCATTGGAAGACCCTACTTCTTCAAGAAGCTCTACATCTTCTTCCTGAAAGGTAGAAGGAGAAATGTTATAAATTTTATTCATAATATTTATTAGGGTATCTTGCCAAAGATAGGAAAAAATAATCAATTTTTGCTTTTTAAAGTTAAATTTTTATATGAGTTCCGAACTAATACTTATCGTTATTGTGGTTTATTTCGCTGCATTGCTTACTATTTCCTATTTCACATCCCGCAATGCAGACACTCAGGCCTTTTTTACGGCCAATAAGCAATCGCCCTGGTACCTAGTAGCCTTCGGAATGATAGGCACTTCCATTTCGGGAGTTACCTTTGTATCTGTTCCTGGCGCTGTTGGGGCTTCTCAGTTTTCTTATTTCCAAATTATATTAGGCCAGGTTATTGGTTATCTGGTAATTATTACGGTGCTAATGCCCTTGTATTACCGGCTTAGCCTGGTTAGTATTTATACTTACTTAGAGCAGCGATTGGGCTTCTGGCCTTACAAAACAGGCTCTGCATTCTTTCTTATTTCAAGAACTATAGGTTCTTCGCTAAGACTATACATTGCTGCTGAGGTGCTGCAATTGTATTTATTTGAAGCATTACATGTTCCATTCTTTATAACAGTAGCCGTTACTATTTTCCTAATCTGGATTTATACTTTTCGTGGAGGAGTGAAGACGATTGTATGGACTGATTCTTTTCAGACTATTTTTCTGGTAACCTCTCTAATAGTAAGCGTTTACCTTATCTCTCAGCAACTGGGATGGTCTGTAGGAGAAATGATTGAGAAGGTAAGCGATAGTTCTTATTCCCGAATATTTTTCTTTGATGATCCTAAAAGCGGCAGGTATTTCTTTAAGCAGTTTATTTCAGGAGCATTCATTGCTATTGTAATGACGGGGCTTGACCAGGATTTGATGCAGAAAAACCTGACTTGCAAAAATATTGGCGAGGCACAAAAGAATATGTACTGGTTTACGCTGATTATGCTAATAGTAAATCTGCTGTTCTTAACTCTTGGCGCTTTGCTTTACTTATACATCAATTCTAAAGGCATTACTACCCCTACCCGGCCGGACGACTTGTACCCTATGCTTGCGTTGAAGCATTTTGGTTGGTTTGCCGGACTATGCTTTCTGCTGGGCATTATTGCTTCTTCTTATGCTAGTGCCGACTCTGCCCTGGCTGCGCTTACCACTTCGTTCTGTATCGACTTTCTTGACTTTAGTACTAAAACAGAAACACAACGTAAAAGACAGAAGTTTATAGTACACATTGGTTTTTCGTTATTGTTTCTTGTAATAATAGTAGTATTCCGGGAATTCAATAACCAGTCTGTTATAACCTCTGTGCTTAAAATGGCAAGCTATACCTACGGTCCTTTACTTGGGCTATTTGCCTTTGGCTTACTTACCAAGCGAGGTGTAATAGACCAATGGTATACCATACCATTAATTTGCGTAGCTGCCCCCCTGTTAACATTTGTAATAAGCATGCACTCCGAAGAATGGTTTAACGGATACAAGTTCAGCTTTGAAACTTTACTAGTAAATGGGCTTATCTGTTTTGTTGGGTTGTGGCTTGTGTCGAGTAAAAGAACAGTTAAAATGTAAGAAACCTTATAACAGATATACATTAGAGATTAGTTCTACTATTTCTAAACATCTGCAAAAAACTGTAGCATGCTATATTAGCCACCAAAATTCAAATTTATTTCTTAACTTAAGGTTCTTCCTTTGTTAGTTATGATAACCAACTTTCAAATTATTCAGCCGCCCATACTGCTTAAAAAATATGTTGAGCGTATGTTTGTTATTGAAAGTGCGGGAAGAATGCCTTCCAATGATTTGAAGTTAATTGTACCTAATGCCTGTGCAAAATTAGTGATACCATTCAGGAATGGACTTATTGGTAAATCTTCTGAATGGTATCATAAGACCCAACAAGACAAAATAATTTTTATAGGCATTTCAGATATTCCAGCAGAAGTAGACTATGCTACGGATGGACCTGCAGGAAATATTACTGTAGAATTTAGTCCCCTGGGAGCTTATCGTTTTTTTAATCTCCAATGGAAGGAAGTAAGAAATCACATTTGCGATTACTCTGCTATTTCAGAAAAAATGGCTAAGCAACTAGAAGAACGTTTAGTAAATGCAGAAAGCTTAAACCAGAAAATTCAAATAATATATCAATTTTTAATAAAAGAGTTTTCAGCAACTAGTAGCGACAATATTTTTGATTACTGTATACAGCAGATAAACCAGACAAAGGGAAAAGTAAGTATAAAAGAACTGGAAAAATATACCGGCTATTCTGCACGATGGCTCAATATGAAGTTTCATGAAAAGCTAGGGTTAAGTCCTAAAAACCTGGCTTCTATTGTCCGCTTCCAGCAATACTATAAATCGCTAGTAACTAATAAAGAACAATTCTTTTTGCAAAAAGAATTTTACAACTACTATCACGACCAGGCACATTTTATAAAAGACTTTAAACGTTTTACGGGTTACCCACCGATGTTCCTATCTAAATCAGACAACAATTACGATAAAGTATTTTATAGAGAATAGACTTCCGATTTTTACAATACAAGAATAGCGATTTTCACTTCTTTTGTAAAAATCTAAAGCTGACAACTATGAAACATTTAATCAATTGGGTTGAAATTCCCGTAGCCGATATCAAACGTGCTATAAAATTTTATTCTGCTATTCTTGAAGCCGACTTTCACCAAATGGAAATGGGTGGTAATTATTACGCTCTTTTTCCGAGTGAGGATAAGTTTAATTGTGGAGCTTTGGTGCAAGGTGAGTATTACAAACCTTCACAGGATGGTGTTCTAATTTACCTGGATGGAAGAAAAGATTTAAATATCATTTTGTCAAAAGTAAAGGCAGCAGGTGGGCAGGTAATTATGGAAAAAATGTATCTTGCTAAAGAAGCAGGATATATTGGAATCTTTACCGACACAGAAGGTAATAAAATAGGATTACAACATTTATAATTAATACAATTATGAAACCAAAAATTTTACTACGTATAGCATCTTTCTTGATGCTATTTCATTTAATAGGACATACCTTTGGTCAGTTAGGTTGGAGGAAAGCCGATGAACCGGTAAAGCAGGAAGTAATACGCCAGATGACGGAGTATAAGTTTCCTTTTATGGGAGCCACCAGAAGCATGGGCGATTACTTTGAAGGTTATGGATGGGCAACCTCTATTGCACTTATATTTTTTGCCTTAGTACTATGGTTTACTTCAGGAGCATTAAATAATAACACAGCATTTATTAAAGAACTTCTTGTCTCTCTGGCTATTTGTCTCTTTTCCTGGAGCATACTTGAGTTTGTTTACTTTTTTGCTTTTGCAGGTAGCATAACATTGCTTGCAGCAATACTAACTCTTATTGCTTATATACAGGTAAGAAAGTCGATTTAGATTTATATCCCTTGTGTATTGATTAAGTTTAATAAATCTAAAATACCTTTTCTAAAGTTGTCTTAGACGATGTTGTGCTACTTTAAACAACTACTATTTGCAGGAGCAATATTACATGGCACGATGTGGCACATTGTTATTTATTATTTTTTGCATTGTTAATTTATTGTTATTTCATTGATCTTTGTTTACCAATATGTAAGGTTTGAACTGAAAAATGAAAAGGTCGTATGTCGGAATAAATTTTTGAATAGCAAATAATTAATAGTTGGTTCTGGGGATTTCTTCTGTGCCATCTGGCACAAAGGATTTTTTACACTGCCAATTAGTACAGTTATGCTAAAATGAGCTTGTTTTTTGTACTGATTATTTGTGGAAATAATAGTAGCATAAGTTTAACTACTACTTGGATATTTTTGCTTGAAAGAGGTAAGTTTAAGTAATAATACTATATACAATCTTAGTTTTATAATGCTGATAGTTGAATAAAATAAATGGGAAGTATAAAAGGCTGCTTTAAGCTTAAGCAGCCTTTTATTAATACTATTAAGGCAGGCTATTTAGAAAGCAGTAATTTATTGCTGTAAGCTTTCCCGTCAACAAGCAGACGAAGTATGTACACGCCGCTAGGGTAATCTTTTAAACTAATATCTAAATTTGTTTCTTTTAAGGATACATTGTCTAACCGCCATACTTCTTCGCCAAGCATGTTTATTACTAATAATTCTCCAAGATTATCTGTTGAGTAATTTAAGCTAACATGGAATATTTCGGAACTTGGGTTAGGGGACACTGTCATTGTATCCGAAGCATGAGGTGTTAGATTAACACCTAATCGAGGAGAATTACTGGTTATATTATATGATATTGACCATCCGGCAGCTGTTACGCTTCCATCGGAAACAAATTGGAAGCTAACAGTTGCAGCGTTATTGTCATCATTTATTACTGAATTTGGGCCTGAAGTTCCTGAACTTGCACAAGACCAAATATCACCCATAACTGTACCCCCATTTAAATATATGTAATCACCTGTAGTTGGATATGGGCAATCTGCTCTTCCATCTAACCCTGTTAAAGTTATAGTAAAAGTAAAGGTATAACCGGCAGGAATACTTATATCCCATGTACAATTCATATTGTTTGCATAGTTGTTATTAGGTCCACTACCATCTGTAAATGTTCCACTTGAAGCGGTGAGGGTTGTTGTACCAGAGCAAAGGCTAGTGTTGGTGGTAAATGCGCTGCTGGTAGCTGTAATGGAAGTATTTGAAACAAGAATAAGCTTTACCATGCTATTTGTAACATTACTAGTTGTATATGGTACTGTTATAGAGGCACTGCCTGTATTGGGGGTTCCAGAATTTAATGTGGTCCAGGTGGAGCCACCATTGGATGAATATTGTATCTGGATTGTTGAAGAAGATAAAATATTGGTGGTTGTCCAAGAGACAGTTTGAGTAGCACCTCCTGTCCAAACAGTACTGCTAGTAGGGGAGGTAATGGTAATGGTTGGAGTAACTTTAACAGTAAATGCGTTACTAGTAGCAGATACAGCATTATTGGAGGTTAGCTCTACCATAATTTGTGCATTTGTAATTGTGCTGGCTATGGATGGTAATGTTACGGTTGCAGAACCACTATTTGGTGTAGAAGAAACCAAAGTGCTCCATGATGATCCATTATAGAACAGCATGCTAACTGTTGCAGAAGGTTGTATATTAATGCTTGTCCAGTTAACAGTAAGATTTGAACCGGCATTGTATGAGCTTCCACCAGCGGGCGCTGTTATGGTGATGCTTTGATTTGTATTTATTGTAAAGGGGCTACTTGTAACGGTTACAGCAGGTATTTCTACGCATGTTAATCGTATTTGAGCATTATTTATAGCGTTACTTAAAGTTGGCAGAGTAACGGAAGCAGAGCCAGTATTGGAAGCGGAGGCATTTAAAGTACTCCAATTGGAACCATCATAAAATTCTATTTTTATGTGGTCGGTGGAGGGCACATTGGTAGTAGCCCAGGTAACAGTTTGAACTGTACCCGATGTCCATGAAGTAGAACTTGTAGGAGAAGTAATAGTAATATTCTGGCCAGTTATTTGTATATTATCTATAGCCATATCGCTGGTATAAGCATCTCCAGTTGTGCCTATAAACCGGAACATTACAGAACTGCCAATGTAGGATGAAATATCTACAGTTGCCTGCAGCCAGCTTTGCCCCTGATTGCCTGACATAGTCCAGATAGAGTTCCATGTAACTCCTCCTGTAGTGCTAACATCCAATTCTAAAGAACCCATGTTTGCGCCATACATATTGTACCAGAAGCTAATTTTAGAAGTCTGGAAAGAGGATAAATTAAAGCAAGGACTTAGTAACATAGCAAAAAGACCGCTCCTATTCAATGGCTGATCAGAACAGTTTATATATAAGTAATTAGAACCGTCCTCAGCATAAGAACCATTACCTCCAACAGCTGGCCCAGTTCCCGACTGAGGCACTGTTCCACTATTTAAAGTCCAGTCTTTATTATCGCTTATGCTTTGACTCCATCCGTCTAACCCATTAGTTTCAAAGCTTTCTGCATATGGGAAGCTACTAATTGCTGTTCCTGAGCATGTATTGGCTTCAATAATGCTTATATTGTCAATAGCCATGTTAGCGGTTGATTCGTTTGCTGTTGTACCAGAAAAACGAAGCATAAAGGAATTGCTTTGTTTATAAGGCGATATATCAACCTTTGCCTGATACCATCCTGTACCCTGGTTTCCGGAGAGAGACCATATAGGAAGAGACCAATTATTGCCACCATCGGTACTTACTTCAACAGTTAATTCGTCTATTCCAGAACCATACATGTTGTACCAGAAATCTAATTCAGGATTATCAAGTGATATTAAGTTGAAACATGGGCTTGTTAAAACATCAGTTTTAACATTTACCAAAGGGACGTTGGATGGTACATATACATAATTAGAACCATCCTCTGCTGCAGAAGGCCCGGTATTAGGTAAAGTAGATGGACCGGATCCTATTGTCCAGTTTCCGTCGCCGCTGGCAACCCAACTGTCTAAGCCACTTTCAAAGCTTTCTGTATAAGGGAATGTATTTATGGCACTAGGGCAGGATGTGACATTTTGAATAAGAATATCGTCAATAGCCATATCACTTAAATAAGTTGAACCTGTAACGCCCAGGAAACGAAGTTCTACTATTCTTGTATTGTATTTACTAAGATTTACAATAGCCTGATTCCATACATCTCCCTGATCGCCAGACATGGTCCATAGAGTTGTCCAGTTGCCTCCCCGATCAGTACTTACCTGTAAACTAAATGATCCCATTCCGTATCCGTACATATTATACCAGAATGAAAGTACAGGGGCGTTTTGCGCAGATAAATCAAAACAAGAGCTGGTTAATGTAATGGAATGATTTGGGTTATTGGGGGCAGTTGCATTAATATATTGATAGTAGGAACCCGAATGGGCGCCAGATGATGGCCCAGTATATTGTACCGGAGAAGGCCCTGCCTGTCGAATCCATCCTGTTTGGTCTGTGGGGTTAGTAGACCAAATACCATATCCACTTTCAAAGCCTTCGCTATAAGGATAGGTGCTGATAGTAGTGGAGCAAGGAGGACTTACAGTAAAGGGGTTACTTGTTGCTGAAAGAGCGTTATTATTATTTAAGGTAATATTTATTTGCGCATTATTTACAGGAGTAGTCCAGTCGGGTACATTAACAGTAGCGTTGCCAGCATTGATTGTTGTGGTTTCAAGAGGAGTGGATACACCATTTTGATCAATTATGTTTATTGTAGCACTTGTTCCTGCCGGAATTCCAGAACTTGTCCAGGAAACGGTTGCAGTCTCACCGGAAGTCCATACGGTATTGGCTGTTGGCGAAGTAATAGTAATAGTTGGTGATTGTAATGTAAAAAGACTAGAAGTAGTAACTACTGATGGATTTGAAAGACTTGTAATTCGTATTTCTCCTAAGTAACCCTGGCTATTGGTTGGAGTATAGGTATATGTACCAGTGCTTGGGGTAGAGGCAGTAATAGTACTCCACGTATAATCAGGGTTAAGTAGTTCTATTTTTACATTGTCGTTTGCAATGTTGGTTTTCCAGGTAATTGTTTGGGGTGTTAAAGGAGCCCATGAAGAGCTACTTGTTGGCGATGTTATAACTATTGCAGGAGCATCGTATACAGTGATGTTATCTATAGCAACATCACCTCCTGAATAAAGACCTGCGACCTGAAAATATAAATAAACATAATGTATGCCCCCTAAACTATTTTGAAAACCATCTACTAATGGAATATTGATAGTATTCCATTGACTATTGTTATAGGTACGTAGGTCTATTATTGGATAAATAGTGGTACCATCAAGGGAATAAGCTAAATAAGACATATTTGGCGTTCCCTGTCCGTAATAAGAAAATGTGATCCAGGGATTTAACAAATGGTTAAATTCAAAGCAACCTTGTAAATATGTTCCATAGTTATATCCTGCTGGTGAATAGTCATTAACATAAAAATAGTAGTTGCCATCAGCAGCTTTTGTTCCGTTTGTTGAATGTGGAATAGTCCCGGATGCTCTTGTCCATTCTGCATTAGAACTTTCCAAGGTAACAGAAAATGGACCGTTATCATATTCAAAGCTCTCGTTGTACGGATATGTATAAACACAATCGCTGGGACGCGCATTGTCAATTTGTGTTTCAAAAAATCCATTGTTTGAAAAACTTCCAGCACTAAAGCCAGGATTTAAACTAATTTCGCTGCGGGAACGATAAGAAACCTGGGCAGAACCTGAAAAATTAACAGGGTCTGTAGATATACTGGGAGAAGTTACCGAAGTTGCACCGGCATATGTGTAGCTACCGCTTGTATAGGTAACATTTTGGACAACAGTTTGCGCTATCGTTTTTACAGTAATTAAAGATAGAAGCAAGAAAAAATAGAATTTTTTTAACATAATTGTTCTTATTTGAATCAAACTGCTCAAATATACACTTTCTACCAAAAGCAGCAAAACTTAGATTTAATTAAGAAATATTAAATTTATATTAATAAAACTAAAGATGAATGTGCAAAACAGAATCATACAATTCTTTAATATAGATTATCCCATTATACAGGCGGGAGGATGAGAATGACAACTGCCTTCTACGATGAATTACTACTTCTCATACGCCCCCATAGTAGGAGCAGAAGTACTACGGATAAGGCTGTCGAGGTCGTTCAGAATACTAAGTACAGGGATGGCTGATTTTAAAGCAGGAGACGATACAGAGTCTACATGATAATTTGGTGCATAGGGGTTTTGGAATAATGGATCTTTAAATTTATTTGCTGCCCCCAGGTAATTTGTACTATCAGCATACAAAATGCTATTGGATACCGGAAAGGTAAATGTATTAATCCCATCTTTATTTAATAGTAGCTCGTTCTGGTAGGCACCATCGCCCCAGACAATGCTGTTTATAAGCCGTCCGTTTATAGCACCTGATACGGTAAAGGAGTCTGTAGATACGCAGGTGTTGCTCAATTGTAAGGAAGGCTGCATTCTAAACAATGAAGGTGAGTAACCGGCAAAGGTGCAGTAGGTAAAATAGTAGTTACCACCGCCATCGCCCGAAAAAATATAGCTGGCAGTATTTGTAAGAAGACAATTGTAGGCATATAGGTTGGCGCTAACAGCTTTTACAGCTTCATCCTGCATATTCTCGATGGTAGAGTTGGAAATTAGCAGGTGAGGAATGGTATCTGAAATAGTGTGTGGATCTATCTGAATACCATCTATGGCATTCTTTATTATTGCCCAGTTAATGGTATTACTAGCGCTCTGCTTACCGAATATTATGCCTGTCCATTGGCCGGGTACATTGTTGTAATAGCTTTCAAGTCTGTCTCCGGCAAACACAACAGGATGGCTTTTTACCCCCTGTACAATAAGTGTTCCGTTAACAACAAGCAGGGCTTTGTTATGGCCATATACTTTTGTTCCTTTGCTAATAGTAAGTGTGCAGCCTGTTGGGACTGTAACGGTGTTGTATAAAACATAAGGCTTGGGATCGCTCCAAGTTATGTTGCAACCTAAAGTACCTTTTACAAAGTTAGCATCCTGCCCGTAGGCTTCTAGTTGTATACTCTGTACATTACCATTGGTAGTAAACACAATGGAGTCGTGCACCAGGTAAGGCAGGCTGCTATCCTTAGGGTTAATCAATACTTTTATAAGAATGATGGTGCTGTCTTTACCATCTATTTCTATATCGGTAGTAGTGGTTTGAATACCGTTTATGTAAATGGTGTAACTGGAGTTTGAGCCGCCGCCCAGCTTTACGGCTGTTTTAACGGCGTTACTATTATCGTTGTAAACAGTAACTAATTGGGTGGTACTGCCTATGTTGGAAAAGATGGTATCGAACAGGATAGAGTCCTGTGAAAAGCTAAGTTTGGCAGATGAGCTTGTCGTTATTTTCTCATACTTGGGCTTACAGCTAAAAATGGCTATTGAAGCTAAAAAAATAAAGACAAGCTTTTGGTTCATGGACGTTTTATGCGACGCCTTCTTTGAGCCTTTCTGCATTTTCTGCAATACGAAGTTGCTCAATGAAGTCTTCTATATGTCCATCCATAACGGTAGGAAGGTTATAAACTGTATATCCGATACGATGATCTGTAACTCTACCCTGCGGATAATTGTAAGTTCTAATCTTATCAGACCTATCGCCGCTGCCCACCATTTGCTTGCGTTGTGCGCCTACGGCATCGTTATGCTTCTGCACTTCCAGCTCGTACAATCTGGAACGTAATACTTTAAGGGCCTTATCGAAGTTCTTAATCTGTGATTTCTCGTCCTGGCATTGTACTACAATACCAGAAGGGATGTGCGTTAACCTGATTGCCGAATAGGTCGTATTTACAGACTGTCCACCAGGTCCAGAAGAACAGAAGGTATCTTTGCGAACATCGTTCATGTTTATCTGTACGTCCACGTCTTCCATTTCGGGCAATACCACTACACTGGCTGCAGAAGTATGTACCCGGCCTT
>Ga0134126_10011745_pt1 | contig 11055 bp, 9 predicted proteins | sample KB31752_FD_96881 | JGI IMG/M metagenome (GOLD analysis project Ga0134126, IMG submission 96881) | Terrestrial soil microbial communities with excess Nitrogen fertilizer from Kellogg Biological Station, Michigan, USA - KB3-175-2 | ecosystem: Environmental > Terrestrial > Soil > Unclassified ... | reverse complement strand
GAAAAAGTTGTCCTGGTTGACGAGGGTCACGTCCAAGTCGGCTCCGTGCCCCAGCGCGCGTTCGAATTCCAGCGCGGCATACATCCCGCCGAACCCCCCACCCAAAATCACCACGCGTGGCTTTCCGTTCACCATACATCCTCAGCGAGAGCGAAAATGTTCTGAGGAGCATGAAGCTGAGAGGCTAGAAGTCGAGGCGCGAGACGTGAGAGTCCCTGAAGGTATTGCAGAAGATACGAGTCTCCATCTGTTTTCACGCCACCACCCAGATCGCAAATCCCTTGGCCGCGTGCAGGAGATGGTCGGTCGTGCCGCCGCCGAAGATCTGTTTGATCCGCGAGATCCCCTGCCGTCCCACGGCGATGGTATCGTGATGCCCGCTTCTGGCCTCTTCGAGGATATTTCTGGCAATATCGTCGTCATGACCATACTTCACCGTCACGCGGTTCATGTCGAACCCGGATTGTGCCAGCGTCTCGCACGCCTGCTTCAGGACATGACACTCGGATTCTCGTTCCTTCTGAATCCAGGCATCCTGCTCACTACGCAACTGCACGCTCAATTGCGCCTCGACCGCCGGATTCTCCGATCCACCATGCTCCAGTAACCTCCGCGGCATGGGCTTGAGCACATGAAAGAGTGTGATGGTGGCGTCGGGTGTTCGGCTCAGCAGCGAACCCACATACTGGACCACGCGATGGGAGTTTTCGGACTCGTCGACAGTCAGAAGAATTCGCACAGCGGCCGACATACTTGCTTCCTTCTCTACCTGTTGAAGCATAGGCACCTCCCAAATCCTTGACACGTTTCATCTAGAGCCATACCTTCATATTCACGACGTGAGTACTTGAATCTCATCTTAAGTTGAGCAGAAACATTTCCTCCAGACGACCTACTCCAGGACGGATGAATAGAATTATTTTAACCAAGAATACAGATCCTAAACACCGTCGGCTTATTCCATCGCTTCTCCATCTCCCAGCATTACGAACCATATGATTCCCAGCACTACGAACCACAGCATCAGCCCAAATGAGCTGACCGCGCTGACCATCACGAGACAACAAAAAAAGGTGAGCACCTGGATTGTACCCTCACAAGAATCCAGACACCGCTTCGCATAGAGCTGGCGCGTTACCGATGTTGAACAGCCGGCTCTTCACGGTGTTGCTCCTGACCGAGGAGCCACTCTTGGTTCATCAGGCTGATTTGACAGCTCAGACCCACTTGATGGAGCGCGATCAGCTTCTGTCGGTTCAGTATCCGCATGTCTCGTGGTCATAGGCCGTCTCCCTCTGCGCTATGATTTTTATTCGCTGCAAGATCAAGGCCAAGGGGTTACAAATTATACCGTGCATGCAGCCAACTCGCTGGCTGAAACAGGCAACGGTACCTACTCAGACATCACAATCCGTCCAAGGTGAAGAAAGGCCGGTGTCGATGGTGTCTCTTTCTTGACAGGGCCTCGACCTGGTGGGTTTGGTCACACGAAGGGTTGCTACAGCCTTTTTCCCTATTTCCACACCTTACCTTGTTTAGAGTTTATATTTCCGCTCTTAAAGAGCGATTGCGCACTCTGCGCCTTTTGGAATCCCGCTCAGTTCACAATCAAGACTAAATTGAACCAATCCTCCTTAAGTACCCGTCCTTAGTCATATGGCCGCTCGCCATGCTTGATTTTATGAATCCAGTGCGCTTGGTGCACCGAGAAGAATAAGTGAAAAACTCAGTGGCACATAATGTGCTTCCGCCGATGTGAGGTGAGGAAGCGAGGTGACTCATGGGTGAAGCAGGTATCGCTGATCGTGTCCGGTCCGTGCTGGAAGAACAGGGCACAGCCTGTTCGTTGGACGACGTCACGCAGCTCTGTCCCGACTTGACTTGGAATCAAGTGTTCTTAGCCATCGACTATTTAAGTCGGACAGGCCAAGCCGATGTCACATTGGATCCTAGACGAGTCTATTGGGTGCAAACCCGTCGCACAGCCGCATGAGAGCCTGCCGATATCTCAGTCTCCGCTACTACGATGCATTCTTCCCCGGTCCTTCAAGAGCAGCTATCGACACAAGACCTCCGTCCCGTCAAAAACGTGACCTCCCTTTGTCTATCGCACAGATTTCATGACCGATACGGCGACATACTGCCCTGTCTGTCGGCCATACGGTCTCGCACAAACTCGTAATTCAGCTGACAAGGAGCGCTTATGGTAAAATCCGGTCTCTGGTTGTCGGGTGCGCTTCTGCTGGGTCTTACATCGATCGCGGCTGCGGACTCCGAGACGCCGACCATTCTTCCGAACCTCTTCCCCTTTCCCAATACCACAGGCATTCTGAAAACCTTCAACGCGACCGGCAAGCTTGATCTGACCGGTCCTTTCTTCCAGAGTCTGGGAACCAACGGCCGCAGCTGCGCCAGCTGTCATCAGCCTGGCGATGCCTGGTCTGTGTCGGCGGCACACGTCGAGGACCGATTTGAGCGGTCGCATGGCCTCGACCCGATCTTTCGGACCAACGACGGCTCCAATTGCGATCACAATATTGATACCGCCACAATAAAAGGCCGTCGCGAAGCCTATAGCCTCCTGCGCACTCGTGGATTGATCCGTATTGCGCTTGCAGTCCCGACAGGAGCCGAGTTCGAGGTAGTGAGCGTCAAGAATCCTTATGGGTGCAGCGAGACGAGCACGCTCTCCATGTACCGACGCCCTCTGCCGTCCACCAATCTCCGGTTTCTCAGCACCGTGATGTGGGATGGGCGTGAATCTTCGCTACAGGCCGGCACGAAGCCGATCACGTTCGCCACGAATCCCGCCGATCTGCTTTCCGACCTCGCTCACCAGTCGCTGGATGCCGTCCTCGGCCATGCACAAGCCACAACGGCGCCCACCCAAGAACAGCAAAAAAAGATCGTCGACTTTGAAATGACGCTCTCCACGGCTCAGGCGATCGATTTCGACGCGGGAGCCCTCGATGTTCATGGCGTGAGCGGTGGTCCCCCGTCACCCTCTCGGAGCAACCGTTTTTTATCGGCATCAACGATCCACTGGGGCTCAATCCCTTCAAGATTCCCTTCACACCGGTGGTCTTTACCCTCTTCAACAATCACTGGGTCCATGCTTCCGATCATGAGCAGCACGGGCATCACCCGGAGCGTCGGGCAAGCATCCTTCGAGGGCAAATCCTCTTCAATTCGTACCCCATCAACATTGTGGGGGTAGGCGGACTCAACGACGCGATCGGTCTCCCGCTCATCAAAGGCACCTGTGGCACCTGTCACAATTCATTCAATGTGGGTAACCACTCTACAGGCGCTCCGCTGAATATCGGAATTGCTGATGTGACGAACCCCTTGGGAGTTACTTACCTCCCTGTCATTACTCTGCGTGACAAGACAGGCGGAACGGAAGTGTCCACAACAGATCCAGGCCGAGCGTTAATTACGGGAAAGTGGGCCGACATTGGGAAGTTCAAAGGCTCGATCCTCCGAGGGCTGGCCGCGCGGTCGCCCTATTTTCACAACGGCTCGGCCGCAACCTTGAAGGAGGCAGTGGAGTTCTACAACATTCGCTTCAGCATGGGTTTGACCCATCACGAAAAAGCCGACCTCGCCGCATTTTTGAGTGTGCTGTAACGACGGGGACCTGACCTACTGAGGTGCCTCGCGAAATCCTGCCGGGCGCCTCAGCTTCAGCTTGTATCTCGTTCAAAATCCTCCCGTGGCATCCGACCTTCACCCATTATCATGTTTCGTGAGACTCTCTTATAAAAGCTGGGGCGTAGCGAGCATCTTCGAAACCAAAAATTTGCCGTCGGTGCTCTTGCTTCAGATCACCTCTCGCACGCAAACACCTGGACATGACAGTTTCTTCTGTGATTGAATCAAAGATTCAGGAGATGGAATCATTGGATCAGATCGAACGCAACTATCGCGCACTCTTGTCCGTCGCCCTCGTGCTGAACTCGCAGCGTGACATGCGCAGCTTGTGGGAAGCGATTACAGTGGAGATCACCAAGGCCATTCCATGGGCCCGCGCATCGATCACCCTATACGATCCTCAAGCCGATGCGTTCCGGTTTTATGTCCTCGCGACCACAGTCCCGCTGGTCGCGCTTAACCGCGATGCCCTCGTCCCGCGCCACGGAAGCGGGATGGGATGGGTATATGAACACAAAACCCTGCACATTCGCCCTGATCTCAAGAAAGAGCAAGTCTTTCCTGAAGACAAGTTATATGTCCAAGAAGGCCTCGGACGGATGATTAATCTTCCGCTGCTCGTGAAAGATCAATGCCTCGGTGTTCTCAATATCGGCACTCGGGAGTCGGGCGATCCCGATCCCGGAGATATCGAATTCCTTACACAAGTGGCGATGCAAATCGCCTATGCGATCGATCACGTCCAAGCCTACGAACAAATCGATCAGTTACGGAACCAACTGGCAAAAGAAAACGTATATTTGAACGAGGAACTGCGGCTCACGAAAAACATCGACAGATTGGTCGGTGAAAGTACCGTCTTTCAACATGTCTTAACCCTCGCGCGACAAGTTGCCGCGACCTCGACGACCGTTCTCTTGATGGGTGAGACAGGAACCGGCAAAGAATTGATCGCTCAAACCATTCATGATTTGAGTCAGCGCTATCGGAAACCCATGGTTCGCGTGAATTGCGCCTCCTTTCCGGCTGGACTGGTTGAAAGTGAATTATTCGGCCACGAACGCGGCGCATTTACCGGAGCGGACCGCGCCCGTGAAGGACGATTCGAACTGGCCCATGAAGGAACATTGTTCTTGGATGAAATCGGTGAAATGCCTCTGGAGACACAGGCGAAATTGCTGCGGGTCTTACAGGATGGGATGGTTGATCGTTTGGGTGGGAAACAGCCGATTCGGGTTGATGTCCGTATCATCGCCGCCACGAACCGCGATCTTTCTGCAACGGTCAAGCTCGGTACATTTCGAGCGGATCTTCTGTATCGCCTGAACGTGTTCCCGATCCGACTGCCCACACTGAGCGAGCGTCCGGAAGATATTCCATCGTTAGCCCGACATTTCCTTGAACTCTACGCAGCAAAACTCCGCCGTTCGTGCACGGATATCGATCCTGATTCGTTAGAACGATTGGTTCGCTACTCGTGGCCGGGTAATGTCCGTGAATTGGCCAATGTGATCGAGCGAGCCTTGATCCTCTCACACGAGTCGATCTTGCGGATCGATAACCATCTTCTCCTGGGATTGCAAGATCGCTCGTTCACCAGTTTGCCGTCATCCGACCTCAAGGATTTCGAACGTCGACACATTCTCCAAACTCTGACATTGACCGATTGGCGCATCGAAGGTCCTGATGGAGCAGCAGCACGTCTCGGCATCCCGCCCAGTACCTTGCGCAGCCGGATGAAACACCTTGTGATAAAACGACCGACCGCTGACTGAAGCGCTCGTCCCTCTGTCTCGTACGCATGTTCTCCGTCTCCTTAGCATCAAAGACCTCGATCCGTCGTGAGTAGAACCCGCGATGAATCGCGATCTATCGTGGGTTCTCAGTAATTTTCTTTTTCAATTTAGGGAGATAATCCATTATAGACCTGAAATTTCACTAGGTTGAGACTATGTGGTTGAAGAGGCGCAGTCCTTGCTCATGCACATCTACAAATGTTGAGGCTGGCTTATTCACCACAGATAACCTTCGTGCGGGAGACCTCAGCAGATGATCAATCGAGCACACCACGTTCTGTTGACCGAATCTTTTTATGACAACAGGGGATTATCCAGAGACCCGCTGCCTCGGATGGCACTTCATCTTCCTCAACCTCGTGTTGGGCCTAGCCCACATCGTGGTGCTGTTCAACGCCGGATCGTACGTGGCGCTGGAGCCGCACGCGGCAGGAGGCTTGGGCGGCGTGTTTGTCAGTTTCGGGAGATGGGCGCAGACGAATTTCATGATCGCCCTGGCTCTGGGCTTTCCTCTCGCCCGCTGGCTCTCCGACCGCTATGGAGAACCACGCGTCTTTAGCGCCGCCTTCCTCGCCTACGCCGTGGCATCGGTATTCTGCGCGACGGCTGGCGGCATTGAAGCCTTCGTGTCGGCTCGCGTCCTTCTCGGTCTCGCCGGCGGCGTCACCTTGCCGCTGAGCCAGTCCTTGCTGATCAAGGAGTACCCCGATCACCTCAAGTCGTTGGGTCTGGCAATCTGGGGGCTTTTCACGTTGATGCCCTTTACTTTTGGGCTGGTCACCGGCGGTTGGCTTGCTGATCATTGGGGCTGGCGCACTCTGTTCTACCTCAACATCTTCCTGGCTGTGTTGATCGCCGCCCTGGCAGCCGCCTTGTTTCATGGAAGACGTCATGAGGTGCGCCATGAGCCATTCGACCTCGTTGGATTTGCCCTGTTGGTCGTGATCTTCGGCGGCCTCCAGACGATGTTGAACGGAGGAAACGACTTTGATTGGTTCGACGATCCGCTTTTATGCGGCATGTTGGTCATCGTCATCGTGGCTGTCCCGGTCTGGATCGTCTGGGAGCTCGGAGAACGTCGTCCCGCGATGGATCTTCGATTATTCGCGCATCGGAATTTTTCGATCGGCCTCCTCTGTCTCGGTCTGGGCTTCCTTTCGATTCAAGGATTACTCTCCCTCTTCGTCGTGCAACTGCAGCTGTTGATGGGCTATTCCTCGGAGCTGGCTGGCCTGGTGTTCCTACCCATGCTTCTGTTGGGCATGCCGATGATCGCCGTGATGCACGAAATCGCAAAACGGCTGGACGTCCGATGGCTGGCCTGCTTGAACAGCTTGGGATTCGCCGCCACGTTTTATTGGATCGGCCTCTTCGACGATCCCCACTCCTACGATCAGATCTTTTGGCCGATGGTGCTCGAGGGAGTGTTCCTCGGCTCGTTTTTCACGCCGTTGACCGTGTTGACGTTGCACGGCCTGTCGGGTGAGCAAATGCTTCGCGCGGCGGAGACGGCCAATATTCTTCGCATCGCGTCCGGCGCGATGGGGATTACCTGGCAAGGGATCGTCATCTTCCGTCGCCTCCCCTTTCATCAATTGCAACTCAGCGACCATTTCGGCGGGAGAATCTCGGCGTCGTATGACGCGCTCAACCAGTTCATGGCGAAACTCGAGGCACTCGGTTTCGATCCCGCCATGATCGAACGCAAGGTGCAACTGACAATCAAGCAGGCGGCCGGCATTCTCGCCTTGAATGACACGTTCCTCCTGTCGAGCTATCTCTGTCTGGGGATTGCGGCGCTGGTCTGGTTCGCGCATTCCAGCCGCTTGCCGGTGTTGAAGCAGGTGGAAGCCGTGCGCGAGTTGCAGGCGGAAGAGCTGATGGAGCAACCATGATTGAAGGCCAATCGACCATCTCCCCATACGTCTCGGCCTTGTGCCTGTCGGTCATGTTCGCGGTCACCGGCTGTGGTTGGTGGATTCCGAAGGGCGATCCGCCAGCGACTTATATGGTGCCCCCCGAGTTGCAGGAAACCCTTGAGGAAGTGACCAACCGATTGCACAAATGGCCCGATGACCGGTGGTGGGAACAATTCCAAGACGCCGAGCTCAACCAAGCGATGGAGACGGCGCTGCGCGACAATCCGGGGCTCAAGGTGGCCTCGGCTCGCTTACGGGCAGCGCATGGGCTGGTGCGTGTGGAAGGCGCGCGCCTTCTTCCCTTTCTGGAAGCCGACGCGTCGCTGACCTACGAGCGTCTCTCGCAACACGGAGTGTTCGCCGCCTTGAATGCCGAAACCGCGGGACGCCGCATTCTGCTCGGCATGATCAACCCGTTCACGTTTCGGTACGAGTTCGACTTCTGGGGCAAATACCGCGCGACGCTCGAAGCAGCTCTCGGGCATGCGGCAGCCGAAGAAGCGGAATGGGCTGAAGTCCGACTTCGGCTGACCACCGGCATCGCGCGCGCCTACTTCCGCGGCCATGCGCTGCATCGTCAGCTGGAATTGGTCCACGCCATCGCCGATCTACGCGGGAGTCTTCGGATTCTCGCGGAGACCCGATCCAAACTGGGATTAGATAATGACCTGGCAGTGAAACAAGCCGTCGCCGACTACGAAGCGGCGGTCACACGCCAAGCCTCGGTTCACGATCAATTGGACATTCAGCGTAATTTGCTCGCCCGCCTCATCGGCAAAGGACCGGACGACGGTCGACACCTCTTTACGGTTTCTTCCCCAATCATTCCTGAGCAGGTGCCCGTCCCTGAGCATCTCTCGATCGGATTGCTGGTTCATCGGCCTGATTTGGCCGCGGCACTGTATCGCGCATACGCCGCCGCTCGGGTGGTGAAGGTTGCGAGGACGCAGTTCTACCCAACGATCGATCTGACCGCCTTCGTCGGCTTCAATGCCTTGACGTTCACCAAAGGCGCCGACAAGTTGGCAAATTTCCTGTTCTCGGGACAGAGCTTTTCCTACGGTCTCGCGCCGGGCCTGCGCTTGCCGATCTTCGAAGGCGGCCGCTTGCGAGGCGAACTGGCGACGCGACGGGCTGAGTACGACGCGGCGGTGGAACTGTACAACGACACGCTGCTCGACGCTTTGCGGGAAGTCGCGGACAGTCTAAGCGCGTGGCATGCGACGCGCGAAATGCTGGAATCGCATCATCGCTTGGTGACGTCGCTCAGCGAGGACTGGCGTCTCGCGAAAGTACGGGTCGTGTCCGGACTGGACGACGACCGTGAAGTGCTCCGCCATCGCTACCCGGTGCTGGAACAGGAATATGCGCTGCGGGCGCTGGAGAGCGATCAACTCGTGGCGGTGGTGGATCTCATTGAGGCATTAGGCGGCGGATACAGCAATCCCGATGTCGAAAAGAAACCGAAGGAGCCGGCGAGTTGAACCTATGAGCGACACCCATTCCATTCTCCCGCCGTCGCCGCAGCTGATTGAAGAGTCACTGCACGCACAGCGCAACCGACGGCTGTTGATCGTGGCGCTCGTGCTGAGTCTTGCCGGCCTCGTCTATGGCGGCTATTGGTGGACCACGGCCCGGCATTGGATTCAGACCGACAATGCCTATGTGACCGGCAACCTTGTGCCGGTCACGGCGCAGGCCGGCGGCATCATCACGCAGGTGCTGTTCGAAGAAACGCAGTTCGTCAATCGAGGCGATGTGCTGGTCCGTCTCGATGCAAACGAAGCCACTGCGACGCTGGGACAGGCGCGCGGTCGACTCGGCGACGCGATCCGGCGCATCAACTCGCTCTTCATTACGCAACGACAACTGGCTGACAAATTGGCGGCTCGCAGGGCTAGGCACGATGTGATTCGCCACGACATGGATCGGTACCGTCGAGCGGCGTCCAGTGGAGCCGTGTCGAAGCAGATTCTAGAGAATGCGCTGGATCACTTGCGGGCATTGGAAGCAGATGTGCGGGAAACACAGGCTGAATACGACGCGCTCGACGCTCAGATCGGTGGCACGACCGTGATGGAACATCCGACGGTCGAGCTGGCGAAGCATGAGTTCATCCACGCCCATCTCGAATATGCGCGGCAGCAGATCCGAGCGCCGGCGTCCGGATACGTGGCGAAACGCAGGGCGCAGGTCGGTGAACGGGTAAAGCACGGCACGAACCTCATGACGATCGTTCCGCTGGACCATCTCTGGGTGGAAGCCAACTTACGGGAAACCGACTTGGCGGACGTCCGACCGGGCCAACCGGCCGAAGTGCGCGTGGACCTTCACGGCGGCAAACATACGTTTCGCGGCACTGTGGAAGGCCTGGTACCCGGAACGGGTAGTCCGTTCGCGCTTTTGCCGCCGGACAACTCCACCGGTAACTTTATCCATATCATCGAACGGGTGCCGGTACGGATCGCGCTGGAGGCCGAAGAACTGCAGGAGCATCCGATTAGGCCCGGTCTCTCAACGGTCACAAAAATCCGCATCAGTGATGTCGGTCAATCCATCTGGTCGTCTCTGGCGAAAGCCGACACCGAGGAATATCAGACCGACGTCTATGACAACGAATTGATGGATGCGGAATCGCTGGCGCAAGAAGTCATGAAGACCAATATGGTGTCCCGCATCCCTTCATCCGTGTTGAAGGCAAGCGACTAAAACACGCGCCGACAAACTGTTGTTTCGTATGGTCTCGAGTCGGCGGGCAGAAGCGATCGATCGGGAAAAAGGAGTGGGCGATGAAGGATATCATCCTCGGATCGATTTTGACCCTGTCTCTTTTGGCGGATAGTGCCGTCTTGTACGGTCAAACTTCTGACTCATACGGCAATCGTCTAACAAAACCCACTAGACCAGCTGACATCACAGGCCGTTCGGATGCTCGCAGTGGACACCTGTGCCAGGCGCCCCACCGGACTCTCATATTCCGCCACGGAGCCCAGATCTTGGCTCACCAACATTCCCTCTGTCTCCGTCCATAGGCCCTGGATCTGGCCTGCTGGGACCAGAATCCGGCCCTGGCCCGGCACGATTGCGATCCGGTCATGAGTCGGAAAACATGAGAAGACATTTCGACTGACCAGCACAGTAGCATGTGTCCTCGTAAGAAGACGGAACTGGTGATGTAACACAACTCCGGTTGAAACGATCACTGAATGGACGTCAACTATACAAGGAGGGGCCATGAAGCTTAAAAATCTGATCCAGAAACGCGACGCTCACACTGCAACCCCGGCGACCGACAGCCCGAACGGATCAGGCGATCAGCACCACCAGCGTATAGCAGCAGCCTTCGTGTTATTTGAACGGCGTGGGCGGCAAGTAGGCCACGAGTTGGACGATTGGTTGGCCGCGGAGCAACAAATCCTTCGAGGCGACGTTCCGAAGACGTTTGAGGTCACTCAACGAACGGATCGCGAAGCCCATCTGCAGCGCGAGAATGCCCGACTCAAGAGGCTGGTAGGCGAACGGATCTTGGAACTCACAAACGATGAGGAGGTGTGGGCATGACCAAGCCACGCGTGGTGATTTTGGGTGGGGGGTTCGGCGGGATGTATGCCGCGCTGGAATTCGAACGCGCGCTGGGGCACGGAGCCGACTTGGACGTGACCCTCGTCAACCAGGACAACTTTTTC
>Ga0134126_10011743_pt1 | contig 11056 bp, 7 predicted proteins | sample KB31752_FD_96881 | JGI IMG/M metagenome (GOLD analysis project Ga0134126, IMG submission 96881) | Terrestrial soil microbial communities with excess Nitrogen fertilizer from Kellogg Biological Station, Michigan, USA - KB3-175-2 | ecosystem: Environmental > Terrestrial > Soil > Unclassified ... | reverse complement strand
TCCGGCCCAGCAGCTCGGCAAGGCCTTCGACCATTACGACATGGCGCGCGACGGCATTGCCGACCTCACTTACATCAACCCCGGTTATCAGCCCGGCCGCTTTCCGATCATCGGCGCCGGCGAGTTGCCGTTCCTGATGACCAACGCTAAAGGCGGCACGCAAGCGCTCGACGCCTGGTACCGCAAATACGCGGCGAAGGAGATGAAGGACGTCAAGTTCTGCCTCGCCTTCGTGCATGACCCGGGTGCGTTCCACTCGCGCACCAAGAAGATTCTTGTGCCCGCCGACATCAAGGGCATGAAAATCCGGCCGGCCGACGCAACGATCGCGACATTCATGACCCAGCTCGGCGGCACCAACGTGCAGGCCGCCGCGCCCGAAGTCCGCGACATCATCGAACGCGGCGTTGCCGACGCGGTGACGTTCCCGTGGGGCTCGGTAGCGCTCTTCGGCATCGACAAAGTGACGAAATATCACCTCGATATGCCGCTTTACGTCACGACTTTCGCCTTCGTGTTCAACAAAGCGAAGTACAACCAGATGTCGGCCTCGCAGAAGAAAGTGATCGACAACCACTGCTCGCCGGAATGGGCGCTGAAAGTCGCCGCACCGTGGGCCGACTTCGAGCACGCAGGCATCGCCAAGATCAAGGCGGAAGCGGGCCACGAAGTTTACGAGCCAACCGCCGAGCAAGTCGCCGAATGGAAAAAGGCCGCCGCGCCGCTCGAAGCCAAGTGGGCCGACAACGCCAGGAAAGCCGGCGTCGATCCGGCCGTGGTGCTGAAAGAGCTCAAGGACGATCTGGTTAAATACAAAGCGGCCTACTGACCGCCTCACGGGAAGGGCAACCATCAAATGACGGCGGCGAGTCAATCGCCGCCGTCTTCGCAAAAACAGCGTTTAAGCGGCGGATCGCGCATGAAACGCATTTACATGGATCGCTTCATCGACTCGATCGAATGGGTCGCGGCCGGATTCGTCGGCATCGTCGCCGCCAACATTTTCATCGCGGTTCTGCTGCGCAATCTGTTCAACTACGCCATTCCGGATTCGTACGATTTCGGCCGGCTGATGCTCGGTATCCTCATCTTCTGGGGCATTGCCGCGACGTCCTATCGCGGCACGCACATCACCGTCGATCTGGTCTGGAGCAATGCCAGCCCGAAATATCAGCGCATCATCGACGTGTTCGCGACGCTGGTGCTGCTGTTCGTCGTCACCGTTCAGACCTACACGCTGTTCGACAAGGTGATGACCACGCGCGCCGATAACGTCCTCACCTTCGACCTGCGGCTGCCGACCTGGCCCTTCTTCCTGATCGCGTGGATCGGCGACGTGTCGGCCGTGTTCCTGATCGCGGTGCGCACCTATCGTCTGATCTTCCGGCCGGAATTGATGGCGTCATCCGAACAAGCCAAGCCGGTCGAGTGATGCGATGAGCGCCGACACCGTCGCCATCCTCGGCTTTGTCGCGTTGTTTGCGATGATGCTGCTGCGCGTGCCGGTCGGCATGGCGATGGGCCTGGTCGGTGTGTCGGGCTTTGCCTATCTCAACGGCGGCGAGCCCGCGCTCAAGCTGGTCGGCCAGACGTCGATGCGCACCGTGACCGACTATACCTTCGGCGTGATCCCGATGTTCCTGCTGATGGGCGCGTTCGTCAGCACGTCGGGCATGAGCCGCGAGCTTTTCCGTGCCGCCAATAATTTCGTCGGTCATCTGCGCGGCGGGCTGGGTATCGCAACGGTGGCCGCATGCGGCGGCTTTGCCGCCATTTGCGGCTCGTCGGTCGCCACGGCCGCGACCTTCTCAACGGTCGCCTATCCGGAAATGCGGCGCTACGGCTACCCGCAAAGCTTCGCCACCGGCGTGATCGCGGCGGGCGGCACGCTCGGCGCCATGCTGCCGCCGTCAACCGTGCTTGCGGTTTACGGCATCATCACCGAGCAGGACATCGGCAAGCTGTTCATGGCCGGCATCATTCCGGGCCTGATCGCGATCAGCATGTACATGATGACGATCGCGATCATCGGCTGGGCAAAGCCCGGCTTTCTCCCGGCCGGCGAACGGCGTCCGTGGAAGGAGCGAATCGTCAGCCTGAAAGACATCTGGGCGCCGCTGCTGCTGTTCGTGTTCGTGATCGGCGGTCTCTATGGCCTGCCATTTTTGCCGCGCTTCACGCCAACGGAGGCGGGCGGCGTCGGCGCGACCGGCGCCTTCCTCATCGGCGTCGTCAGCGGCCGGCTCGACAAAGACAGCATCCTGGCGTCGCTGCTGCAGGCGACGCGCACGGCCGCTGCCGTCTTCACCGTGCTGATCGGCGCGCTGCTGTTCGGCTATTTCCTCACCGTCACGCAAACGCCGCAAAAAGTAACCGAGTTCCTGACCGCGCTCGGGCTCGGGCGCTACGGCGTGCTGGCGCTGATCATGCTGATGTATCTGCTGCTTGGCTGCCTGATGGACGCGATGGCGATGATCATCCTGACCATCCCGATTATCTTTCCGGTCGTCACGCATCTCGGCTTCGACCCGATCTGGTTCGGCGTGATCATCGTAATGACGGTGGAACTCGGCCTCATTCACCCTCCGGTCGGGATGAACGTGTTCGTGATAAAAAGCGTGGTGAAGGAGGTGAGCTTCGCGACCATCTTCAAGGGCGTGATTCCATTCATTCTCACCGACTTGATCCGGCTTGTGATCCTGATCGCCTTCCCTATTCTGGCCTTGTGGCTGCCGTCGCATATGTGAGCGTCGCCTCTGAATTTGCAAACCGGGAGCAAGCGTCATGTGGAAGATGGTTCTCGCTGCATCCGTTGCATCGCTGTTTGGCGGCGCGCCGGCGCTTGCCGGCAATACGGCACAAGAGGAGGCCAACAAGAAAGCTGCCGTCGATTTCTACGAGCAGGGCATCAACCGGAAGAATTTTGCAGCGGCCGCTCGATATCTCGGTCCGCGTTACGTGCAGCACAATCCGCACGCGGCCGACGGGCCCGAGGGGTTCAAGGCCTTTATCGAAATCCTGAAAGCAAAAATGCCGAATTACCATAGCGAGGTGAAACGGGCCTTCGCGGACGGTGATTACGTCATCCTGCACGTCCACAATGTCCCCGAGCCCGGCCAGCGCGGCGCCGCTATCGTCGACATTTTCCGCTTTGAAAACGGAAAGATCGTGGAGCACTGGGACGTGCGCCAGGACATCCCGGAAAAACTAGCCAATAACAACACCATGTTTTGAGCCGCGGCGCGGCCTGTCCCCTTGCCCGGCTCGTGATATAATAGTTGGGATCAAAACCATTGGCCGGAGGCCGCTTTGGAACGCTCGTTCAAGAAAGAAGTGCAGGCGCTGAAACTGGGCGGCGGGGACACCTTCCACGGCGAAGGCATCCTCGCGGTCACCAAGGCGCTGCTGCAATCGGGCGTGTCCTATGTCGGCGGCTATCAGGGCGCGCCGGTGTCGCATCTGCTCGACGTGCTGGTGGACGCCAAGGACATCATGTCCGATCTTGGCGTGCATCTGGAGACCTGCTCCAACGAAGCCTCCGCTGCCGCCATGTTAGGGGCCTCGATCAACTATCCGCTGCGCGGCGCGGTGACTTGGAAATCCATCGTCGGCACCAACGTTGCGGCCGACGCCCTCTCCAACCTCGCTTCGCCCGGCGTCGTCGGCGGCGCAATGATCATTCTCGGCGAGGATTACGGCGAAGGCGCGAGCGTCATCCAGGAACGCTCTTATGCCTACGCGCTGAAGTCGTCGATGTGGCTGCTCGATCCGCGCCCCGATCTGCCGTCGATCGTGCGCACGGTCGAGAAAGGTTTCGAGCTTTCGGAAGCAAGCCACGCGCCGGTCATGCTGGAGCTGCGCATCCGCGCCTGCCACGCCACCGGCGAATTCGCCGCCAAGGACAACCGCAAAGGCGTCGTCTCCGGCCTCGACAAGCTCGCCGGTCCGCCGCGGTTCGATTATGGCCGGCTCGCGCATCCGCCCGTGATCTTCACGCAGGAAAAGCTGAAAATCGAAGAGCGTCTGCCGGCGGCACGTGCTTTCATTCGCGAGCACAAGCTCAATGAACTCATCGATGGCGATTTGTCCGACGTCGGCATCGTCGTCATGGGCGGACTGACCAACAGCGTGCTGCGCGCGCTGGAGCGGCTGGGCCTGGCCGACGTGTTCGGCGCGTCGCGCGTGCCGATGCTGGTGCTCAACGTGGTGTACCCGCTGGTGCCGGAGGAAATTCGCGAATTCTGCGCGACCAAGCGCGCAGTTCTGGTGGTCGAGGAAGGCAACCCCGATTACATCGAACAGGCGGTCAACGTCGAATTGCGGCGCGCCGATATCCAGACCCGCGTGTTCGGCAAAGGCATGCTGCCGAGCGCAGGCGAATATGCTTCCGACGTGCTGCTCAAAGGGCTTGCCGCCTTCTTCACCGGCGCGCGGCCGGACGGCCTCGACGCCGACGTCATTGCCGCGAAGGCGCACGGCCTGCTTGCGCAAAAAGCCAAGGCCACCGCCGCGCTCGGGACCTTGCCTGCGCGGCCGCCGACATTTTGCACCGGCTGCCCGGAGCGCCCGGTATTTTCCGCGATCAAGCTGGTGCAACGCGAGATCGGGCCGACGCACATCAGTGGCGATATCGGCTGCCACGCATTTGCAACCTTTGCGCCGTTCTCGCTCGGCAATTCCATCCTCGGTTACGGCATGTCGCTCGCGAGCGCCGCGGCGGTGACGCCGAACATGGAGAGACGCCCGATCGCGGTGATGGGCGACGGTGGCTTTTGGCACAACGGCTTGATCACCGGCGTCGCGTCCAATCTGTTCAACAAAGGCGACGGCGTGCTGATCGTGATGCAGAACGGCTACGCTTCCGCCACCGGCCAGCAATACATTCCATCGAGCGCGGCGAGCAAGGAAGGCCCGGCGCCCGGCATGGATATCGAGCAGACGTTGCGCGCCATGGGCGTGAAATGGCTGCGCACGGTGCGCACCTATGGCGTGGCGACAATGGTCAAGACGCTGAAGGAAGCGATGCGCACCGCCGAACGCGGCCTGAAAGTCATCATCGCCGACGGCGAATGCCAGCTCGCGCGCCAGCGCCGCGTGCGGGCGGAAGACGCCGAGAAGCTCAAGCGCGGCGAGCGCGTCACGCGCACGCGTTACGGCGTCGACGACGAGATCTGCACCGGCGACCACTCCTGCATCCGCCTGTCCGGTTGCCCTTCGCTGACAGTAAAGCCGTCGCCCGATCCGCTGCGCACAGATCCGGTGGCGACCGTGATCGAATCCTGCGTCGGCTGCGGACTGTGCGGCGAGGTCGCGCACGCCGCCGTGCTATGCCCGTCGTTCTATCGCGCCGAGATCGTGCGCAACGCGACCTGGCGCGACCGCGCGCTGCACTGGTTCCGTCTCACCGTGATCGGCTGGCTTGGCGGTTACAGCGGCAAGGCCGTGGCGAAGGCTGCTTCATGACCGAAATTCGCCCTATCAGCATTCTGATCGCCGCGCTCGGCGGCGAAGGCGGCGGCGTGCTCACCAACTGGATCGTGTCGGCGGCGACCGACGCCGATTTCCCGGTGCAGTCGACGTCCATCCCCGGCGTCGCCCAGCGCACCGGCGCGACCACGTATTACATCGAGATTCTGCCGGTGAAAGCCGCGGAGCTGAACGGCAAGCATCCGGTGCTCGCGCTCACGCCCGGCATCGGCGACATCGACATAGCGGTGGCGAGCGAGCTACTCGAAGCCGGCCGCACGATCGCCGGCGGCTTCGTCACGCCGGACCGCACATTCTCCATCGCATCCTTGAGCCGCTTCTATGCGATGGACGAAAAGATAGCGATGGGCGACGGCCGCTTCGACCGCGACAAACTGATCGCCGCCGTAAAGGAACAATCGAAGGATGCCCTGCTGATCGACATGGACGCGCTCGCCAAGCAAAGCGGCTCGATCATCAACGCCGTCATGCTTGGTGCCATCGCAGGCTGCGGGCGCCTGCCGATTGCGCCTGAACAATTCGAGGCCGCGATCCGCGCCGACGGAAAATCCGTCGACGGGAACTTGCGCGGCTTCCGCGCCGGTCTCGATGCCGCGCGCGCGAAGGCGCAAATTTCAAAGACGCAAGACAGGAAAAGCCGCGCGCCGACTACAACCGAATTGCTCGAACATGAAGTTTCATACTCCCTGCCTGCGCTGGCACAACCGATTGCAATCGAAGGCATTCGTCGCCTGATCGCCTATCAGGGCGTGCGCTATGCGCAGCTTTATCTGAACAGGCTCCGTGCGCTGGCCGATCTCGACAAGCACGGAAAGCTGATGAAGGAAGTCGCGCGCCATCTCGCCGTGCGCATGTCATATGAAGACGTGATCCGCGTCGCCGAAGCCAAGATCGCGCCGGCACGCATGCGCCGCATCGCGCACGACGAGTTGCACGCAAACCGCGAGCCGTTCACGGTGCATGATTTCCTCAAGCCCGGCATCGAGGAATTGTGCCAGGTGCTGCCGCCATTCATCGCGCGGCCGATCATGCGCTACTCTGCGCGCAAAGGCTGGCTCGGCCGCGTCTATTTCGGCATGGAGATCAACTCCACGTCGATCTTCGGTTTCCTGCGCTTCAAAATGCTGGCGAGCCTCAAGCGCTGGCGCCCGCGCGGCTATCGTTACGCGCAGGAGCAGGAAACGATCGAAGCCTGGCTCGCGCTGGTGGGGGAAACCGCGAAGCTGTCGCCGGACCTCGCCGTCGAGGTTGCCGAGTGCGCCCGCCTGATCAAGGGCTATGGCGACACTTATGCCCGTGGCAGCGCCAATTACCGCGCCATCGAAGCGCGCGTGATCCGGCCTATCATCGGCGGGCAGATCGCGTTGCAACACGGGGCCGACGCCGTTGCCAGCGCGCGCACGGCCGCCCTCGTTGATCCGGAAGGCGAAAGCCTGGCGAAATGCCTCGCCGCCCTCAATCCGCAACCGGACCTGCGCATCGCGGCTGAATAGCGTGCCGCCACGGCACTCGGTTGTAAGCGGCATACCCGTCGAGTAAACATGCCGCAGTCCGAGGTGTCATCCATGGCCGCTCCTCCCGCTGCACGCGCCGACCGCGCACCGATCGCCGCCGAAGCCTTTCTTCGCGCGTTAGCAGACCACGGCGTCGATTACTTCTTCTGCAATCCCGGCACGGACTTTCCACCGATCGTCGAGGCTTTCAGCCGCGCCCGGAAAACGAATGCCAAGGTGCCGCGGCCTGTGCTGATCCCGCATGAGAACATCGCGGTCGCGATGGCGCACGGCGCTTATCTGATGACCGGCCGCCCGCAGGCGGTGATGGTCCACGTCAATGTCGGCACCGCCAACACACTCAACAACCTCACCAACCTTTCGCGCGAGCGCGTGCCGCTCATTCTCGCGGCCGGCCGCACGCCGGTCACCGAGAAGGGCTCGTTCGGCTCGCGCAGCCGGCCGATCCATTGGGCGCAGGAAATGTTCGACCAGGCGGGCATGGTGCGCGAGATGGTGAAGTGGGACTATGAATTGCGGAACGCCGGCCAGATCGGCGACGTCGTCTCGCGCGCGGTAGAAGTCGCCACAGCGCACCCGCGCGGGCCGGTCTATCTGGTGCTGCCGCGCGAACCGCTCTCGGCTCCGCTGCCGGAACCCCTCGGCCCAATCAAGCCGCGCTCGCATGCTTTTCCCGGACATCCCGATCCGCGCGCGATCGCGACGCTGGCCGAATGGATCGCCACCGCCGAACGTCCGCTGATCATCACGGCGGCTTTGCCGAAAAATGCGGTCGAGCCGCTCGAGAAAATTGTCGAGCGCTGCGCCATTCCGGTCGTCGCGCATGGCCCGCGCACGCTTTGCCTGCCGTCGAACCATCCGATGCATTTCGGTTTCGAGCCGGGCGCAATGCTGACCGACGCCGACCTCGTCATCGTGCTGGAATGCGACGTGCCGTGGATTCCGAGCCTGCAACATCCGACCGGCGGCTGCCGCGTCGCCCATATCGGCGATGACCCGTTCTTCTCGCGCTATCCGCTGCGCAGTTTCCCGAGCGATCTTGCCGTCCAGTCCGATCCGGCCAACGCACTCGTCGCACTGGGCGCGGCGCTCGAACAGCGCCTGCAAATGGCCGACGCGCGCATCGCAGCGCGCCGTGGCCGCCTGGCCGAGCGCATGCGCACGCGCCGCGCGCAGCTCGCAAAGGATTCGGCGCCCGGCCAGCACATTTCGCCTGAGCACTTGTCGCGCGTGATCGGCGACGTGCTCGGCCCCGAAGCCGTCATCTTCAACGAATACCCGCTGCGGCCCGATCACTGCACGCGCGAAATTCCCGGCACGTTTTTCGGCCTCAGCCCCGCCGGCGGTCTCGGCTGGGGCTTCGGCGCCGCGCTCGGCGCCAAGCTTGCCGCGCCCGATAAGTTCGTCGCCGCCACGCTCGGCGACGGTGCTTACATGTTCACCAATCCGGCCGTCGGCCACTGGGTTTCCAGCCGGCACGAGCTGCCGATCCTCACCATCATTTTCAACAACAGCCGCTACGGCGCCGTGCGCCGCGCCACGCTGGCGATGTTCAAGGACGGCGCCGCCGGCGAGGATGACGGCCGCACGCTCGCCGATCTCGATCCCGCGCCGCCCTATGACGAGATGGCCAAGGCGCAAGGTGCTTACGCCGCGCGCGTCGAGCGCCCGGCCGACCTGCCCGATGCGCTCGCCCGCGCCCGTGACGCCGTGCTCATCGAAAAGCGGCAAGCGCTGCTCAATGTGATTACTCCCTATTGAGACCGGATAACCGCCAGCCTCGCCGGTGGCCGGGCGGGTCTGTTATGCAGGCGGCTTGCTAGGTGACAAGTCGCTGCGCACGTATAAGCGAGTTCTTTCGAGACGGCATCACAGAAACCAAGTTGAGAGGCCACGATGCGAGTTGACGCATACACCCATTTCATTCCGGCGGCGTTTTTCGACAAGCTCGTCGACAGCGGCTATCCCGACATCGGCAAGCGCATGCGCGGCGTGCCATGCATTCACGACCTCGACGTCCGCATGAAAATCGTCGATATGTTTCCGGACTACAGGCAGATTCTGTCCTATCCGATGCCGCCGCTGGAAAATCTCGCCAAGGGCGCGCAACTCGATGAATTTACAAAAATCATCAACAACGGTTTTGCCGATATCTGCGCAAAACATCGCGATCATTTTCCCGGCTGGGTGGCGCAGGTTTCGTTGGCCGCGCCGGAGACGGCTATTCGTGAAGGCGAGCGGGCGATCAAGAACGGCGCACTCGGCGTGCAGATTTACACCAATGTCGGCGGCAGACCGCTGGACGAGCCGGAATTCGAGCCGTTCTTCGCGGCGATGGAAAAAATCGGCAAACCGATCTGGCTGCATCCGGCGCGCGGCGCTAACTCGCCCGACTATCTTTCGGAGAAGAAATCCAAATATGAAATCTGGTGGACCTTGGGATGGTCCTATGAGACGGCAGCGGCAATGTCCCGGCTCGTTTTCTCGAAAATCATGGATAAATATCCGAGCCTAAAAATCATCACGCATCACTTCGGCGGCATCGTGCCGATGCTGGAAGGGCGCATCGGTCCAGGCTGGGACCAGCTCGGCGCCCGCACGTCGGACGAAGACCTTAGCGTTGTGCGCAAGAGCCTGAAAAAGCGCCCGCTCGATTACTTCAAGCACGACTTCTATGCCGACACCGCGGTGTTCGGCGGCGCGCCGGCGACCAAATGCGGCTTTGAATTTTACGACATGGACAAGATTCTGTTCGCGTCCGACTGCCCGTTCGACCCCGAGAAGGGCACCATGTACACGCGCGAGACGCTGCGCATCCTCGACGAACTCAATCTGTCGAAGGCCGACCGCGAAAAGGTCGACCACGGCAATCTCGAGCGCATCACCGGCGTGAAGCTGTCGAAATAGCTCTCGTCGTCATGGCCGGGCTTGTCACCGCAAGTCGGGTTTACCCGGCTTGCGATTCGTAATATCGCGCATCGAAGTCGGGCAGGCCCGACTTCGGCTGCCATCCACGTCTTCCGAAAACGCAGAAAGGCGTGGATGCCCGGCATAAAGCCGGGCATGACGGGGTGTCGGGGCCTTTGTCGCGATGAAACTTTCCACGTCATCTGCTAGCGTTGCGATATGACGCTTGCCCAACCCATCGGCTTGTCCGAGCCCGAGGCGCCGCCGCCCGAAGACAGCGGGCGCGTCACCCCCGCGATGGCGCAATACGTCGAGATCAAGACTGCGAATCCGGACTGCCTGCTGTTCTATCGGATGGGCGATTTCTACGAATTGTTTTTCGAGGACGCCGAGACGGCGTCGCGCGCGCTCGGCATCATGCTCACCAAGCGCGGCAAATACCTTGGCCGCGATGTGCCGCTGTGCGGCGTTCCCGTCATCCGCGCCGACGAATACCTGCACAGGCTGATCGCGCTCGGTTTCCGCGTGGCGGTCTGCGAGCAACTCGAAGACCCCGCGGAAGCAAAGAAGCGCGGGTCGAAAAGCGTCGTCCGCCGCGACGTGGTCCGGCTGGTGACGCCGGGCACGCTCACCGAAGACACCCTGCTCGATGCCCGCCGCAACAATTATCTGCTGGCGATCGCGCGGGCAAAGCAATCGTCCGACGACGCCGACAGCCGTTTTGGGCTCGCCTGGATCGACATCTCGACCGGCGAATTCCGCATCACCGAATGCGACCGCGCTTCGCTCATCGCCGAAGTCGCGCGGCTGGAACCAAGCGAGATTCTCGTCTCCGATGCGCTCTATGCCGATGCCGACCTCGTGCCCTGGTTCCGAACCCTGCCCGCCGTGACGCCGCTCGCGCGCGACGTGTTCGACGGCGCCACCGCCGAGCGGCGGCTGTCGGACTACTTCGCGGTCGCCACCACTGACGCATTCGGCGCGCTGACCCGGCTGGAGCTCAATGCCGCCGCCGCCTGCGTGACCTACGTGGAGCGTACCCAGCTCGGCAAACGGCCGCCGCTGTCGCCGCCGCTCCGCGAGGCGCAGGGCGCGACGCTTTCGATCGACCAGGCGACGCGGGCGAACCTGGAACTGACCCGCACGCT
>Ga0134126_10011741_pt1 | contig 11056 bp, 7 predicted proteins | sample KB31752_FD_96881 | JGI IMG/M metagenome (GOLD analysis project Ga0134126, IMG submission 96881) | Terrestrial soil microbial communities with excess Nitrogen fertilizer from Kellogg Biological Station, Michigan, USA - KB3-175-2 | ecosystem: Environmental > Terrestrial > Soil > Unclassified ... | reverse complement strand
GGCAGCGTCGTGCTCACCGAGTTGGCCGCGTAGTAGGCGGCCTCGGATCGCAGCTTGTGCACCGGCACCCCGGCCGAGGCCAGTAGCGTCCGCTGCACCTCGGCGAAACTGTGCATCAATACGACGGCGGCCCCGGCGGAGGCCAGCAGCCACCACCAGTTGGCGGAGTACAGACTGTGGGCCGCTTTGGCCAGCTGGTCCCACGCCAGTGCCACCTCGACGGCCAGCACGATCGCCACCACGGCCAGCGTCACCCACCGCAGCCACCAGTACCTGCCGCGGGCACGTTCGGGAACCTGGCCATCGACGTTCCTGGCCGGTGCGTCGTGCGACACGGGGTCAGCGTAGCTCCGCGGGTCGCGTCCGGATCGCTGCGCGACGCCGGTGTCCGCACTTAGGCTGGCCGGTATGCCATCGAGGGCCTCGGCCGATTACGCCGATTCGGTAGAACCGATCGTCCGCAAGACCGCAGCCTGGGCCTGGCGGCTGCTGGTGATCGTGGTCGCCGTTGTGGGCTGCTCTGGGTCGTCAAGCGGCTCGAAGTCATCGTCGTCCCGCTGCTGCTCGCGCTGATGCTGAGCGCGTTGCTGATTCCGGTCGTCGACGGGCTGGACCGCCGTGGCGCGCCGCGCGGCGGCGCGGTGGCGCTGGTGATGTTGAGCGGCTTCGCGATTCTGGGCGGAATTCTGACCTTCGTGGTCAGCCAATTCATCGTCGGCGTACCGGATTTGGTGAATCAGGTCACCCGCAGCATCGACACCACCAAGAAGTGGCTGATCGAGGGGCCGCTGCATCTGAGCCGTCAGCAGATCGACAACGCCGGCAACTCGGCGATCCAGGCGCTGCAACACAATCAGGAAAAACTGACCAGCGGCGCCCTGTCGACCGCGACCGCCATCACCGAAATCATCACCGCCGCACTGCTGATGATGTTCACGCTGATCTTCTTCCTCTACGGCGGCCGCAACATCTGGCACTACGTCACGAAGATGTTCCCGACCGATCACCGGGAGCGGGTGCGCGCCGCGGGCGGGGCCGGATTCCGCGCGCTGACCGGCTATATCCGGGCCACGTTCCTGGTCGCGTTGGTCGACGCGGTAGGCATCGGCGCCGGGTTGGCGGTGATGGCGGTGCCGTTGGCGCTGCCGCTGGCCTCGCTGGTGTTCCTGGGTGCGTTCGTCCCGCTGATCGGTGCCGTGATCAGCGGCTTCCTGGCCGTGATCGTCGCGCTGCTGGCGAAAGGCTTTGTCTACGCGCTGATCACCCTGGGCCTGCTGGTCGCGGTCAACCAACTCGAGGCCCACATCCTGCAACCGCTGGTGATGGGCCGGGCGGTGTCGATCCATCCGCTCGCGGTGGTGGTCGCGATCGCGACGGGCGGCGTGCTGGCCGGCATCGTCGGTGCGCTGTTGTCCGTCCCGACCGTCGCGTTTCTGAACAACGCTTTTCAGGTGCTGCTGGCCGAGGAGCCGGACGGGGCGGCCGAGGAAAGCGACGACGCGCCGATCCAGGTCGACAAAGACATGCCCGAACCTGTGAAAAGCGAATAGCGCGAAGCGAATTCGCGGCCAATGCTTATATACGGCCCTCACGGCGCAGCAGGTCCGCGGCGCTGAGCCCACCGCCGCGGCGCGGACGGGGCTGCTCGCCAGGAGCATTCATCTTCTCGGTTGCGGTGTCCTTGTCCTCGCGCGGCGCGGTCGGGATCGCGGTGGTGGCGTCCTCCGGCGGCTCGTTGGGCGGCGGACCCGACGGCTTGTCCCGCGGCGGGATCTGCAGCGCACGGGTCTCGTCAGCGGACGGCTGCGGGGGCTGCGGGCCGGCTTCACGCGGGCCGCCGGTCTTCCCGCCCCGCAGGTCGCTGAGCCAGGACTCGATCTCGCGGTCCTCGGAACGCGGTGGCCCTTGCGGGGGAGCGGGCGGGCGGCTAGTCGACGGGTTGGGCTGAGCCGAAAAGCGGGTTGTCGCAGGCTCTTTGGGCTGTCGCGGAGCGGACATCCGGCTGGTGCCCGCAGCCGACGGCGGCGCATCTTTGGCCGGCGGCCGGACGTCCGGCCGTTGTGCCGGCGGCGGGGTCGGTGGTGTGGTGGGCCGTGCCGTCCGCGGCCCACCCTCGGCGCTGGGATGCGTCGGGTCGTGCGGCGCACGAGGAGCCGGCGTGACCGCCGCGCGGGTGGTGGTCGCGGGCCGAGCTGCGGCACGGGCGCGCGCCGACGGGACCTTACGTTCGTCGGGCAGGTGAATTTCCCCGAGCCCCAAGCGATTCTGCAGCCGCTTCATCCAATGCGGCGCCCACCAGCAGTCGTCGCCGAGCAGCTTCATCACCGACGGCACCAGGAACATCCGGACCACGGTGGCATCCAGCAGCAGCGCCGCCATCAATCCGAAAGCCAGATATTTCATCATCACCAAATCGGAGAAGATGAACGAGCCGGCCACCACGGCCAGCACCAACGCCGCCGCGGTGATCAGACGACCCGTCGTCGCCGTACCGATCCGGATGGCCTCGGCGGTCGACATACCGCGGGCCCGGGCCTCGACCATTCGCGACACCAGGAACACCTCGTAGTCGGTGGCCAGACCGAATCCGACCGCGACGACCAGCGCGATCAACACCACCATCAGCGGCGTCGCGGTGAAGTTCAGCCATTTCGACAGGTGTCCGTCGACGAAGATCCAGGTCAGGATGCCCAGCGTGGAGCCCAACGTCAGCGCACTCATCACCGCCGCCTTGATCGGCAGCACCACCGAGCCGAACGCCAGGAACATCAGCAGCATCGTCGTGGTCAGCAGCACGACCAGCATCAGCGGAGCTTTGTCGAACAGGCTGTGGATGCTGTCCTGCTCGAGCGCCGGCACACCGCCGACCAGCACGGTCAACCCGCGCGGCGGCGTCATCGAGCGCAACTCGTTGATCTTCTTGCCGGCGTCGTTGGCGTTGACCAGACCGTTCTGGATCACCCGGACCGAATCGTCCTTGGGATGGCTGCCATTCGGCGCCGAGACGCAGGGGTTGCCCTCGATCGTCGGGCAGGCCCGCTCCGCCCAGGCGGTGTCGGTGAAGCCGCTGATCGAGGCGGCGTCGTTGCGGATCTCGGCGACCTGCTGATCGGTGACCTTGCTGTGGTTGTTGCTCTCGACCACCAGCGTCAGCTGGTTGGTGCGGTAGCCGGGGAAGAGCTTGTCAAAGTTCTCCTGCGCCAAGCGAACTGAGTTGTCCGGCGGCAGATACTTCTCGCTCATACCGCCGAAGGCCAGGTTGTGCAGCGGGATGACCAACGCGATCATCCCGATGATGATGGGAATCGCGAACACCAGCGGCCGCCGCATGACGACGTTGACGAGTTTGCCCCAGAATCCGGCCTCGACCTCTTCGCGGGTCTTGGTCTTCTGCAGCCGGTCCGCCAGCCAGTTCAGGTAGGTGCGCGACGGCCTCCAGTTCGCCAGGAACGGGATGCGGAACAGGGTGCGCACGCCGAGCGCGTCGACGTGCTTGCCGAGTATCGACAGGATCGCCGGCAGCAGGGTGATCGACAGGATCGCGGCCAGCGACACCGAGATGATCACCGCGTAGGTCAGCGATTTCACGAAGCCCTGCGGCAACAGGAAGAGGCTGGCCGCCGAGACGGCGATCAGCACCGCGGAGAACACCACGGTCCGGCCGGCCGTCATCACCGTGCGACGCACCGCGGCCTCGGTGTCGTAGCCCTCGGCGATCTCCTCACGGAAACGGCTCACAATAAAGAGCCCGTAGTCGATGGCGATACCGAAGCCCATCATCGACACGACGGGTTGGGCGAAGAAACTCAGGGGCCCGAACATCGTGATCAATCGCAGGATGCCCAGCGAGCCGGCGATGCTCAGGCCACCGACGATCGCCGGCAGCGAAGCGGCGATCACGCCGCCGAACACCAGGAACAGCACGACCGCGACCAGCGGCAGCGCCAGCACCTCCATGCGTTTCTGGTCGGTGGCGATGGTGCCGGTCAGCGCGCCGGCGATCGGCTCCAGGCCGGCGAGCTGGATCTTGCCGTCGTTGAGCTTCTGTAGGTCGGGCTCAATGTCCTTGTAATTGGTCAGGATCGTGTCGTCGTCGTCGCCCTTGAGCGGGATGCTGACGAAGGTGTGCTTGCCGTCCTCGCTGGCCATCCCCTTGATGACGGAATCGGTGCTGGTGGGCGCCGCCAGCCAGCCGGCCCAGCCGACCACCTGGTCGGGGTGATCCTTCTTGAAGGCGTTGAGTTCGTCGACGACCTTCTTCTGCCACGCCGGGTCGTTGACCGACTTCGGCGCGGTGAGCGTCGCCACGATGTGGCTGGTTCGGTCACGTCCGTAGGTGTTGTCACCGAGCACCGATGCCTTGACCGACTGGCTGCCGTCGTCGTAGAAACCACTTTGCGTGACGTGCTTGCCCAGGCTGATCCCGAAAACGCCGCCGAGCAGGCTCAGCGCCACCATCACGCCGATTACGACAAACCGGTAGCGATATACAGTTCGACCCCACCAGGCGAACACTTAAGCTCCTTACTGGATCTGCGACGACCCGCGCATTGCTGTTGAGTTGTCAGACACGCGAGGTCAGCAACGAGGACAGTGGCCGGAACGGTTGCAGCCACGCCCCCTGGTCAGGCAGCGAATCAAGCCCGATCCGCGGCAGTGGCTCCCGGAACACACCGGCGATGTCCTCCAGGTCGACAAACTCCAAGGTATCCGACGCTAGCGCCCAACTCGCATGTTCGCGAAATCCGAGCACCTGCACGGGTACCCCGCTATGCGCGATTTCCTCCAAGGGTATTCGGAAAGCCTGCCCATCGGCGGACGCCACCACGAGCGCCGCCAAACCGTCCTGATAGCGCTGCGCGATGTGGCCCAGCATGTCGCTGTCGACGTCGCTGTCCTCGTCGAGCTTCGGCTTGGCGAACACCGCGAACCCGACGTTGCGCAAGGCGTCCACCCACGGCCGCACCACATCGGCGCTGCCTGCGGCGATGTTGGTGAACACGGTCGCTTCGGGCTCGGTGGAGACGTCGTCGTGGCCGGCCGCCACCTCCGCGGCGCGGCCGAGCAGCCAGCGCCCGAGCGCGTCGAAGCGGGGGCGTTCCGTTGCGGTGGGCCGTCGGCCCAGGATCGACCCCAGGCCCATGTCCAGGTTCGGCGCATCCCAGACGAGGAGTACCCGGCGCGGTGCCGGTCCCGATTCGACCTCGGGATCGATTGCTTCAGTGAGGCTCATGCGCTGGCTTCCTGAGGACGCCGTACCCATAAGAACTCGTTGACGATGCTGCCGGCGACCTCGGCCTTGCCCTCGTATTTCGTGGTCGGGCGGACGGTCGAGACCGGCGCGTCGGCGCCGATGTCCAGCCTGGTCAGCAGGGGCTCGGCGTCGCCGACCTCCGCGATTTGTTCGGCGTAGTCAGCGTGGTCCGTCGCGGCGTGCAGCACCCCGCCGGGGCGCAGCCGGTCGGCGATGGTCGCCACGACGGCGGGCTGTAGCAGCCGGCGCTTATGGTGACGGGCCTTGGGCCACGGGTCGGGGAAGAACACCCGCGCCCCGCTCAGCGAGCCGGGTGCCAGCAGGTGGTCGAGCACGTCGACGGCGTCACCGCGGATCAGCCGGATGTTGGTGACGTGCTCGCGGTCGATTCCGGAGAGCAACTGCGCCAGGCCGCGCCGGTAGACCTCAACTGCGATCACGTCGACATCCGGCTCAGCCTGCGCCATTGCTAGTGTGGAAGTTCCTGTGCCACAACCAATTTCGAGGACCAGCGGGGCGTCGCGGCCGAACCAGGTCTTGGTGTCCAGCGGTTCGGGGCCCTCCGTCGGGACGGCGATGCGGCCGAACTCGGGCCAGAGCCGTTCCCAGGTCCGCTGCTGCGCGGCCGACAGCTGTGAGCGCCGCGTGCGGAAACTGGTGGTCCGGCGGTAGCCGACGACCTCACGTTCCGCAGGCTGCGCGCGCATCCGTTCATCGTGACCCATGAACCCATCATGGCGCCGCCCGCGGGGCAGATTGATACCCAACAGTTGCCTTCCGTTGGTAGTAGGTGACTCGCTTGCGGGCTGGGCAAATGTCACCATTCGACTGACAAACCGGTAACGCTGTGCCGCGATCGGCGGCTACTCGGCCAGAATGGTGGGTTAGCAACTGCAAGGCATGAGCGGATAGGGGCCTCCGATTTTCGTCGAAGAGCTGGAGCGGTTTGCGGCCGTGGTTTCCGACCCGCGCTGCGCGGCGATCGCCGGGCGACTCGCCACCCCGTTACGGGTAGCCGTCTCGGGGCGCCGCGGCGTCGGCCGCCGCACGGTCGCACGCGCATTGGCCCACGCCGGGGTGACCGTGGCGACCACGGCCGACGCCGACGTGGATGTCGTCGTGCTGGCCGAGGCGGTCAAGCCCGAGGATCGCGCCGCCATCGTCGCGTCTGGTCGGCCGGCGCTCGCGGTACTGAACAAGGCCGACCTCGTCTCGACCACCGCGCCCGGCCGACATCGCAACGGCCCGACCGCCGCCGCCCGGGCCCGCTGCGCGCAGCTGTCGTCCCGCGCCGGTACACCCGTCGAACCGCTGGTGGGCCTGCTCGCCGTCGCCGCGCTGGACGACGGGCTCTGGGCGGAGCTGCAGGCGGTGGCCGCCGGGCGCACGGCCGAGAGTCGTCGGCTGATGACGACCCTCGACGCCTTCGGTGTCCGGCAAGCGACCGCCGCGATCCGGGGCGGAGCGTCCCGGGCCGACGTCGAGGCGCTGCTGCGCGGCCTGAGCGGCATCGACGACGTCGTCGCCAAGATCGGCGTGCTCGGCGCGCAGCTGCGGTACCGCCGCGTGTCGGCCGCGGTCGCCGAATTGGAGACGATGGCCGTGACCGACCGGCGCATCGGCGAGTTCCTGATGCGTGACGACACCGTCGTCGCCCGGATGATGGCCGCGGTGGACGCCGTCGAGTCCGCCGGCATGGCGGTCGATCGCGCCGACACCCCTGACGCGCATCTGCGCCGCGCCACCCACTGGCAGCGCCGCCGACGCGGCCGCGCCGCGGGCATCGAGCGCGCCTGCGGCGCCGACATCGTCCGGGGCTCGCTGCGGCTGTGGTCGAAGGCGGGGGGCTCGGTGTGAGCGCCAAGAAGGGCGCCGACGCCGGCGACCCCGTAGCCGACGTCGACGCGATGGTCACGGCGATCGGTCCCGGTCTCGGTACACCGGGCATCGAGCGCCGGGATGCCGTGCTGGTCACCGGGCCATGGCTGGCCGGTGTGACCGGCGTGGTGGCCGCGCTCAACGAAAAGCTGCCGAAGAAGACGTTCGTCGAGTCCGCGGACCTGCAGCCCGGCGAAGTCCCGACGGCCATCGTGTTCGTCGTCTCGGCGGCGGCCTTGTTGACCGAATCCGACTGCGTGCTGCTCGACGCGGTGACCGCCGAGACCGACGCGGTCATCGGTGCCGTGTCCAAGATCGACGTGCACCGGAACTGGGAAGAAATCGTGGCCGGCAACCGCGAGGTGCTGGCGTCGCACGCGCCGCGGTACGCCGGCGTGCAGTGGGTCGGGGTCGCTGCCGCGCCCGAGGAAGGCAAGCCGCGCATCGACGACCTCGCCTCGGCGGTGTCCGACCAGCTGGCCGACGACGATCTTGCCCGCCGAAACAGGTTGCGCGCGTGGAAATCTCGACTGCAGACCATGGCCGACCGCTACGACCGCGACGCCGACGGCGCGGGCCGCCGCGCGCGGGTCGAGGCGTTGCGGGAACAGCGCAGCGAGATCTTGCGGCAGCGACGGCTGACCAAATCCGAGCGGACGATCGCGCTGCGCAGCCAGACCCAGCAGGCCCGGACGCAGTTGTCCTACTTCGCCCGCAATCGGTGCGCCTCGGTCCGATCGGAGCTGCAGGAAGACGCCGCGAGCCTGAGCCGGGGAAAACTGGCGGAGTTCGAGGACGAGGCCAAGACGCGGCTCACGCACGTCATCACCGAAGTGGACGACGGCACCACCACTCATCTGGCCGAGATGGCGCAGACCCTGAAGCTGACCGTCGACCCGCCTGCTTCGGCCCCGCTGCCGACGGTCGACCTGCCGTCGCCTCCGCTCAAGTCACGCAAGCTGGAGAGCCGGCTGATGATGCTGCTGGGCGCCGGCTTCGGGTTGGGAGTGGCGCTGACGCTCAGCCGGCTGTTGGCCGACCTGACCCCGGGGCTCACCATCGCCGGAGCCGTCGCGTGCGCGGCGATCGGGCTTGGGCTCGCGGTCTGGGTGGTCGGGATGCGCGGGCTGCTCCGCGACCGGGCTCTCCTGGACCGCTGGGCCGGCGAGGCCACCGGGCTCGTTCAGTCCGCGGTGGAGCAACATGTGGCGACCCGGGTGCTGGCCGCCGAGTCGTCGTTGACGGCCGCGCTCAGCGTGCAGGACGAAGGCGAAAGCACCCGGGTGGCCGAGCAGATCAGTGCCATCGACACCGAACTGCGCGAGCACTCCGTCGTCGGGGCGCGGGCCGCGGCGCTGCGCGGCCAGGAGATGCCGACGGTGCAGGCCGCTCTCGCGGCGGTGCGCGCCGAACTCGGCGAGCCGGAGCCCACCGAAGACGACGACCACACCCAGTCCGACGATGCGAACGTAGAGTCCGAGGTCTCGGGGTCCGACGACGGCGACGCCGAGCAAATTGACGAAAGTTCGCCGACAAGTACGGCCGATAACGTGTTCTGAATCGTTCCTGTGAGTAATCCGATACGCTCCCGGCTTTTTATGGGTATTCAGCTCGCGATAACCTGTCTGGAGGCCGCCGCAAACTAGCCGCGCACTTCCGCACAACGCGACTGCAGGAGATTTTGATGACTTCAGCGACCGTTCCAGGTCTGGATTCCGCACCGACGAGCCATCAGGGCTTGCTGTCCTGGGTCGAGGAGGTCGCCGAGCTGACCCAGCCGGACCGGGTGGTCTTCGCGGACGGCTCCGACGAAGAGTGGCAGCGGCTGGCCGACCAACTGGTCGAGGCGGGCACCTTCACCAAGCTCAACGAGAACAAGCACAAGAACTCCTACCTGGCGCTGTCGGACCCGTCCGACGTGGCGCGGGTCGAGTCACGGACTTTCATCTGCTCGGAGCGCGAAGTCGACGCCGGCCCGACCAACAACTGGAAGCCGCCGGCCGAGATGCGGGCGACCATGACCGAGCTGTACCGCGGCTGCATGCGCGGGCGCACCATGTGGGTCGTCCCGTTCTGTATGGGGCCCCTCGGCGCCGACGACCCCAAGCTCGGCGTGGAGATCACCGACTCCGAATACGTCGTCGCCTCGATGAAGGTGATGACCCGAATGGGCAAGGCCGCGCTGGAAAAGCTCGGCGATGACGGCTTTTTCGTGAAGGCATTGCACTCGATCGGTGCTCCGCTGGAACCCGGCCAAAAAGACGTGGCGTGGCCGTGCAATGAAACCAAATACATCACGCACTTTCCGGAGACCCGCGAAATCTGGAGCTTTGGTTCCGGCTACGGCGGAAATGCGTTGCTGGGCAAGAAATGCTATTCACTGCGGATCGCCTCGGCGATGGCCCACGACGAGGGCTGGCTCGCCGAGCACATGCTGATCCTCAAGCTGATCTCGCCGGAGAACAAGGCGTACTACTTCGCCGCCGCCTTCCCGTCGGCCTGCGGCAAAACCAACCTCGCGATGCTGCAGCCCACCATCCCGGGCTGGCGCGCCGAGACCCTCGGTGACGACATCGCCTGGATGCGCTTCGGCAAGGACGGCCGGCTGTACGCGGTCAACCCCGAGTTCGGTTTCTTCGGCGTCGCACCGGGCACGAACTGGAAGTCCAACCCGAACGCGATGCGCACCATCGAGGGTGGCAACACCGTCTTCACCAACGTCGCGCTGACCGACGACGGCGACGTGTGGTGGGAAGGTCTGGAGGGCGACCCCGACCACCTGATCGACTGGAAGGGCAACGACTGGACCGCCGGCAAGACGGAAACCCCTGCGGCACACCCGAACTCGCGGTACTGCACCCCGATGTCGCAGTGCCCGATCCTGGCGCCGGAATGGGACGACCCACAGGGTGTGCCGATCTCGGGCATCCTGTTCGGCGCCCGCCGCAAGACCACGGTGCCGCTGGTCACCGAGGCCCGTGACTGGCAGCACGGTGTGTTCATGGGAGCCACCATGGGCAGCGAGCAGACCGCCGCGGCCGAGGGCACGGTCGGCACCGTGCGCCGCGACCCGATGGCCATGTTGCCGTTCCTGGGCTACCACGTCGGCGACTACTTCCAGCACTGGATCGACCTGGGCAAGAACTCCGACGAGTCGAAGCTGCCGAAGGTGTTCTTCGTCAACTGGTTCCGCCGCGGCGACAAGGGCGAGTTCCTGTGGCCGGGCTTCGGCGAGAACAGCCGCGTGCTGAAGTGGATCGTCGACCGCATCGAACACCGGGCCGGTGGCCAGGACAGCCCGATCGGTGTCGTGCCCAGCGCTGACGACCTCGACTTGGCGGGCCTCGACGTCGATGCCGCGGCCGTGAACCGCGCGCTGGCGGTCGACGTCGACGAGTGGCGTCAGGAACTGCCGCTGATCGAAGAGTGGTTCGAGTTCGTCGGCGACAAGCTGCCGACCGGCGTCCGGGACGAGTTCGAGGCACTCAAGCAGCGTCTCGCCGAGTCCGACTAAGCCGCCTCCCCGGCAGGGTTGCCACAACCGAAAGCTCGGTGAGCCGAACTTTAGGATATGGCCCTGCTGACCAGCAAACTTGTGGGCCGCTCGGCCTGCATTCAGTAGCCTGGCTATGTTGCTGGATGGGTGGCTGGCGGGTACCTTAGCGGCGTGACAACAACCGCGGGCACTGTAACGGACCCGCCTGTCGGATCGCGGACGTTGTTCCGTTCACTGGCCATCGTCAGCGTGGTTATCGTCCCCGCTCTGGTGCTGCGCATCCTCGCTGTCCAGGTGGAGCCCGTCCTGGGGCTGCTCGTCTACGGCGGCGCCGTGGTGGGGGCCAGCTTCGTGCTGGCCTGGGCCGCCGAGGCCGCGCAGATCGACGTGTCCGGCAGCCTGGCCGTCGCGGTGCTCGCCGTCATCGC
>Ga0134126_10011740_pt1 | contig 11056 bp, 9 predicted proteins | sample KB31752_FD_96881 | JGI IMG/M metagenome (GOLD analysis project Ga0134126, IMG submission 96881) | Terrestrial soil microbial communities with excess Nitrogen fertilizer from Kellogg Biological Station, Michigan, USA - KB3-175-2 | ecosystem: Environmental > Terrestrial > Soil > Unclassified ... | reverse complement strand
GGGGGTGGCTCGCTTTGGGGTGACGCGTACGCTTCCCGGTAGCTATCTGCTCTGGGGGACCCGTGGAGGGGCGCATGGGGCACGGGGTTTGGGCGGCCGCAGAGGCTGGCCTATGGCCATCTTGGGTGGCTGGTGCGCACTGAGCTAATGAGGAGGACTGTCGTGAGTGGCGGATTTGTTCGGGCGGCGCGGGCTGCTGATGCCGTTGGGCTTGCCCGGGTTCAGGTTGCCAGTTGGCAGAACGCGTTTGCTGGGCTGGTGCCTGAGGCGGTTATTGCGGAGCTTTGTGCTGAGGATGCGCTTGCTCAGTTCGCCGCGCGGTGGCGGGATGCCATCAGTGCGCCGCCGACGTCTAAGCATCGGGTGCATGTTGCCGTTGCGCAGCCTGGGGACCCTGAGATTCTTGGGTTCGCGGCTTCTGGGCCTGCTACCGATGAGGACCTGTGGCCTGGAACCGACGGTCAGCTTTACGAGTTGCACGTGGCGCCCGACGTCGCCGACTCCGGTCATGACCAGCGGTTGCTCCACGCCGTGGCGGACACGTTCGGCGAGGACGAGTTCAGCGCGGCGTATACGTGGGCGCTGGCCGGGGATACCGCGCGGATCACGTTTCTTGAAGCGGCCGGGTGGGCGCAGGACGGCAGCCGGTCCAATCTGGACATGGGGGTCAAGGTGCCCGTGGTGCGCCTGCACACCCGGCTTACGCCGAAGGCTTGAGGGTTCGGGCGGAGCGCGCGGCCGTTCTGCGGCAATAGCGACGGGTGCGCCTGCGGACCTGTCGCCCGGCGGACCGCTGTACCGACGGGGACCTTGGTTTTATGTCTTGTTATTCGCCCGCATAGGATCTGCCGGTGGCTAGTGCGCGGGAATGGGTGGCAGGGACGCGGCCTCGGACGTTGCCTGCGGCGGTGGTGCCGGTGCTCATCGGGTCGGGTGTCGCGGCGGGGTACCACGAGTTCTCGTGGTGGCGGGCACTGCTCGCGCTGCTGGTAGCGCTGGCGCTGCAGGTCGGGGTGAACTTCGCCAACGACTACAGCGACGGGGTGCGGGGTACCGACGCGGCGGGGCGGCGGGCCGGGCCGATGCGGCTAGTCGGGTCGGAAGCGGCGTCGCCTCGCGCGGTGAAATACGCCGCTTTTTCATGCTTTTTCGTGGCCTGCTGCCTCGGGCTCGCGCTTGCGGCAGTGACCTCCTGGTGGATCGTGGCCGGCGGGGCGCTCTGCGTGCTCGCGGCTTGGTTCTACACCGGCGGGTCGCGCCCCTACGGGTACCGCGGCCTCGGCGAGGTGTCCGTGTTCGTGTTCTTCGGCGTGGCGGCTGTGGCCGGGACCGCGTTCGTGCAGATGGGACGCCTGTCGTGGCTAGGGCTCGCAGCTTCGGTGCCCGCCGGGCTACTGTCGTGCGCGTTGCTGATGGTCAACAACCTGCGGGATATCGGGTCCGACGCTACTTCGGGGAAGCGCACCCTGGCCGTGCGGATCGGGGACGCAAGGGCGCGCACCGTATATCTGCTGTTCCTGCTTGTGCCGTTCGCGCTCGGCGCGCTGATCGCCGTATACCGGCCGTTCGCGCTGCTGGCGCTGCTTGCCCTGCCGCTGGCCATCGCACCGGTGCGGGCGGTCCGCGGCGGCGTGTCCGGGCCGGGGCTGATCGCGACGCTGGGACAGACTGGCCGGCTGCAACTGGCGTTCGGGGTGGCTTTGACCGTCGGTCTCGCCATTCACGGCTGACCCATACACACCGCGTGACCCTAACCCGCATAAATCGTTGCAACTCGCCAACCTGGCGAAATCCCCTGGCCCAATGCTTGCGGTTACGCTTCCCGGTGCAATCACACGAGATAACCTTCCAGTGAATCCTGGCTGGAGGATGCGTCCCAGCTTCTCGGGGCGCACCCAGGGGTCCAGTCGGCAGGCGGATTCAGGGGAGGGGGTGCCCTCGTGGAGCACCGTAAGGCCGATGTTCGGCCAGTGGCGGGATGCGGCGTGTCTGGAGATGACGACACCGCGCGGTTCCTGCGGGAGCTACGCCAGCTGCGGAACGGCGCTGGCCTCGGGCATGCGCAGCTCGCCGCGCGGGCGCACTATCCCTATGACTCAATCAGGGCCGCCGAGGTTGGCCCTTCGCTGCCCGACCTGCCGGTGCTCTCCGCGTTCGTCCGCGGCTGCGGCGGCCCGACCCAGGAGTGGGAGGAACGGTGGCGGTCGCTGACCAGCTCCCCTTCGCTCCCAGTGTCCGAGACGCGGCAAACGGGACAGTCCGACGCGGCGACCGCCGGAGCCCGGATCCTCTCGACGTCACAGGCTGGGGACGGCCCCGATCCTTCGGTGATCATGGCGGCGCTGAACCGGGTGGCCGAAGAGATGGGCGGCGCAGCGGCTGAGGCGGTCCACGTACCGCCAGCCGCGCAGCCGTTGCCTGACCTTCCTCCGGCTGCGTTCTCGTCGCCCTCGTCATCCTTCTCGCCGTCCTTCTCGTCGGACTTCGGCTCGGGTGAGACTGAGGCCGCGAGCAAGCCGGCGGGGTGGGATCCCATCCGCGTATCGTCCGCCTGGCCGGCCCTCACGCACACGCCGATGGTGGCCGAGCCCCCGAGCGCCATCGGCGTTCCCGGTGGCGCGGGGTCTCCCGATGACGGTGGCGCACCGTGGGGAACGGCCGTGCCGCCTTGGGCGGAAGACTCAGCGGACACGCTGGCACCCGCCAGCCTGTCCGCTGCCGACCCAGCTGTGGCTGGTACCGGACTGGCGGGCACCCGGCCTGCTAGCGGGGCGTCAGCGCCCGTGACCGCGGCCGGCGCCACTGGCCGGGGCGGCGCGGGGCGTGGCGCGCGGATCGCGATCGTGCTGGCCGCGGTTGTCCTGCTCTGCGTCGTCGTCTTGCTGCTAGTGACCGTTGGCTAGCTAGCGCTGCCGTTCGGCGATGTCGGCGGGATGCTGGCCGAGACCGGCTGGTCCGGGTTCGAGACTGACTCCTCCTGCGTCTCTTGTCCATTTTGCGGTGCGGTGAGTTCCGTCGGCCGTAGCTGCTGCGGGATCGACGGTAGGGTCTCCTGCTCCACGGCGGGCCCAGTCGGAGCGGCCGCGGCGGGCGCCGCGGGCGGCGCGGGTGCCGTGGGTCCCTCCGCTGCCGTTCCGCCGAATGCCGAGGTCACCGCCTTCAGCGCGGTCGTCACCTCGCTCGGGATCACCCAGAACGTGTTGCCCGCGCCATTGGCCAGCTGGGGCAGCGTCTGCAGGTACTGGTAGGCAAGCAGCTTCGGGTCCGGGTCGTTGCGGTGGATCGATTCGAAGACCTGGTTGATGGCCTGCGCCTCGCCCTCGGCCCGGAGGATCGCGGCCTGCTTGTCGCCCTCCGCGCGCAGGATCTTGCTCTGCTTGTCGCCTTCCGCGGTCAGGATCTGCGACTGCCGTGCGCCCTCGGCGGTGAGGATCGCGGCGCGCTTCTCCCGCTCGGCGCGCATCTGCTTTTCCATCGCGTCCTTAACGGACTTCGGCGGGTCGATCGCCTTGATCTCCACCCGGGTGACCCGGATGCCCCACTTGCCCGACGCGTCGTCAAGCACGCCGCGCAGCAACGTGTTGATCTTGTCGCGCGAGGTCAGCGTCTGCTCCAGGTCCATCGAGCCGATCACACTGCGCAGCATGGTGGCGGTGAGCTGCTCGATCGCCTGGATGTAGTTCACGATCTCGTAGTCCGCCGCCCGCGGGTCGGTCACCTGGAAGAACAGGACCGTGTCGATCTGCACGACGAGGTTGTCCTCGGTGATTACCGGCTGGCCGGGGAACGAGACAACTTGCTCGCGCAGGTCGATGGTCGGCTTGACGCGGTCGACGAAGGGGACGATGAAGTTAAGCCCTGGCTCAAGGGTCTTGCGGTACCGGCCGAAGCGCTCCACGTTCCGTGCCCGGGCCTGGGGGATGATGCGCACCGAGCGGACGATAGTCAGCAAGACGATGAACGCGATAACTGCCGCGATGATGAGTTCCGCGATGACCATTGAGAACCCCTTCCTTCTTGATGCTGGGGTGCTAGGACTGTGCGGCTGGGGGTGCTAAGTCCCGGGGGTAGACCAGGGCCGTCGCGCCCTCGATCTGCATGACATCGACGGTGTGGCCAACGGGGATGACCAGCGACTCGTCGTAGGAACGGGCGGACCACTCCTCGCCGCCGATGCGGACGCGGCCGCTGTGCTCGGTGACCTCTTCGAGCACCCTGGCGGACCGGCCGACCAGGGCGGCGGGCCCGGTCCGGAGCAGCGGGGGCTGCCTCAAGTGACGTCGCGCGATGGGGAGCACCAGGCCAAGGCCGGCCACAGACGCGAGAACGAACGCGAGCAACTGGAAAGGCAAGCCGAGCTGCAGGGCCGCGACGGCCGCGGCGACGCACGCGCCGACTGCGATCAGGCCAAGTGCGAATGTGAACGTGACCAGCTCGGCTACGCCGAGCACAGCCGCCACGATCAGCCAGACGATCCATGCAACCATGGCCGCTCCGCAAGCGTTGCGATCCTCTTGCTGCGCATCGGCGCGACAAGCAGGTTGGCGCGGGCTATTCGCTCGTGCCCTAACCCCAGAGTAGCCCCCTTAGCACAAATCCGACACCTTCGCACAGCATCGCCGGGCGGAAGAAATTAAACTGCATCGAAGTAGCGGCAATTACCCATCGACCCTGCCGGGAAGGCGTACCAGCCCTACACTCAACTTGGGGGTGGCGAGCGCCGCACGCTGGGAGGTACCGGGTGAGTCGTCAGGGCAGCGGGCCTGACCGAGGCACGTACGGCCGGGCCAGCGAAGCTGCCTACGCCTACCAGCGGGATGCTTACCTGGAGGCCGACGCCTACCCTGTTGACCCCGGCTACCAGGGCTTCGCGGACGACGGACCCCGCCCCGCGGACATGCCACCTGGACCAGCGCCCAGCCGCCCGCAGCGCGGCGGCATGCCGCCGAGGCCTGGATATGGACGCCGCACTAGCTGGCAGGCGGCGTACGACCCCGCAGCGGCTGACCGGCCCTGGCAGCGTCCCGAGGATGCGATGCCAGGCGTAGGCCGCCCGCGGCCACGTTCCGCTGGCCCACGTCCCCGGCCTGCTGGGCCTGGCCCTGGCCCCGGACCAGGGCAGCAGCGACCCGCGCCGCCGCGCGGCCCACGTCCCTCGGGGCCCGCTGACCCGCACGGCCCCGGGCCGTATGCCTATGCGCCAGGACCGGGCCCCGCCGGACCCGCGGGCCCAAGCCCTGAACCGCCAGGACCTGGCTACCCGGGGCAAGGGCAGCCGGGATACCAGGGGCAGGGACATCCGGGGTACCAGCAGGGTCCGGGATACCAGGGACAAGACTTTCGTACCCAGGCACCGGGCCGGCCAGGGCCTGCGCAGGGCTTCCCGCCCGTTCAGGAGCGGCCGGGGCCGGTACCGCCGGGTCCTGGCGCGGGTGGCCCGGGCGGCCCGGGTGGCCCGGGACAGTTCGCGGCAGAGCAGGCGTGGGCTGGCCAGTACGGCCCAGGCTGGACAGGTGCCGAGCAGGGCCCGGTTCCAGGACGGGGACCAGTCCCAGGGCAGGCCGGGCCCCAGGGGCCGGCGCAGTCGTGGCCACCACAGGGTCCGCAGGGATACGCGCAGCAGGCCCCGGGGCCTGGGCCAGCAGGCTACGACCAAGGCCAGTTCGCCGCCGGGCCGCGTCCAGCTCAGCCAGGGCCGGCACAAGGGCCCTGGCCAGCCGGGCAGGCCCCTTACGGTCAAGGCCAGTATGGGCAGGGGCCGTACATGGCGGATCCCAACGGGGCCGCCCAGTACGGCGGTGCGCAGATGCCCGGGCAGTACGGGCAGAACTCACGGAACACGGGATCCTGGCAAGCGGCCGGGCCGCAGCAGGCGCCCGGCTGGGCCCCTGGCCAAGGGCCGCAGCAAGGACCAAACGTCAGGTCCACCGGATCGTGGCAGGCCGCTGGGCCGGCGCAGGGCCCGTACGGTCCCGGCGCCCGCAACACCGGCAGTTGGCAGGCGGCGGGCCCAGGGTTCGGCGCTGACCCGCGGAATGCCGGCGCCTGGCAGGCCCAGGGACCCGAGCAGGGCCAAGGCTGGGCAGCGGGCCCCGCTGGCGCACCGGGCAACCGCAACACCGGCTCCTGGCAGGCGGCGGGTCCGCAGCCTGGACCTGGCTGGGCGCCTGGCCAGGAACAGTTCGGCCAGGGCATGCGGAACACAGGGTCCTGGCAGGCGGCTCCGGGCCAAGGCTGGGCCGGTCCCGGTCAGCAGCCGTACCAAGGCCAACCGTATCCGGGTCAGCAGCACCCCGGCCAGCAGTATTCGGGCACCGGGGCCTCCGGTATCCGCAATACGGGCGGGTTCTCCCGCGCCGGCAGCCCGATCATCAGGCAGCGGGACAGCGCGCTCCCTGATCCGGTGCCCGGCGCCAAGGGCCCCATCGCCGCGATCGAGACCGACAACATCGCCGCATTCGCCCGTGACCTGCGTGTACTGCGCTCACAGGCGGGTCTCGACTACCCCGACATGGCGGAAAAGTCCCACTACACGATGCGGACGCTGGCTTCGGCCGCGGGCGGCCTCCGGCTGCCGACCCTCCCAGTCCTCATCGCGTACATCAACGCCTGCGGCGGCGACATCGCCGACTGGGAAGATCGCTGGAGCAGGCTTTCCAAGTCCGCCAAGCAGCGGACCGCAGTGGCCATCCCCGACTCCGCCCAGCCCGGTCAGGCACCTCAGGGCCCGCCACAGCAGGACCCCCGCCAAACCGGCGAAATCTACGTGATCACGTCGGCAAAACAACGCGACGGGCAGTGGTAGGACCCAACGCCAATGGCTCGAAAGTACCGTTTGGCTACCCGGCCATGCGGGGAGCCCAGGTCAGCCCCATAAGATGGAGTACGTGCTGCCTGCGGACAATCATGTGCATACCGAATGGTCGTACGACACGTCAGCCGACGCGTCCATGGTGCGCAGTTGTGAGCAGGCCGTCGCCATCGGGCTGCCCGCCATCGCGTTCACCGAGCACCTGGAGTTCACCGAAGGTGCCCCGGGCGACGCGATCGTCGACACCGCCACCGATCACCGCTGGTGGGGCCGGATCAAGCCGCTTGACGTCACGGGCTACATGGCGTCGATCGAGGACTGCCGCCAGCGGTTTCCCGAGCTGCGCATCTTGTCTGGCGTGGAGGCCGGAGAGTCGCACCTGTTCGGCGCGAGCGCAGGCGCGATCGTGCACGGGCACACCTTCGACCGCGTGCTGGGGTCGCTGCACGCGGTGCCGTATCAGGGGCGGCTTGTCTCGGCCGACGCGATCTTCGGCCGCATGCCGGACGACGACGCGATGCGCTACTACTTCGCCGAACTTGTCGCGCTCATTGAGGGCAGTGACCTGTTCGAGGTCCTCGCCCACTTGGACTTCCCGCGGCGCTACTGGCCCAAGGGCCCGCATCGCTACACCGAAGCACCGTTCGAGGAGGAGTACCGCGCGGCCCTCCGCGCGCTGGCTTCCTCAGGTAGGGTGCTCGAACTCAACACGAAGTCGCCGTTGGCGTCCGTCGACCTGATCCGCTGGTGGCGGGAGGAGGGCGGGGCCGCCGTCTCGTTCGGGAGCGACGCGCACCTGCCCGGCCGCGTGGGCGACCGGTTCAAGCTGGCGGTCGACATCGTCGAGCAGGCCGGCTTCCGCCCGGGGCGCGACCCGTACGACTTCTGGCGCGGCTGACCCGCGTTCCCTGCCACCACTCGGCAGCGGTGGTCATGTCCGATTTCCGCTAGTGTTGGGGCTGTCCGGGTGGTTGAGTGGGACCGTGATGGACGACGACCAGCGGTATGCGGCAGCTAGCAGCAAGGACGCGCGTTTCGACGGGGTGTTCTTCTGCGCTGTGCGGACCACGGGGATCTACTGTCGGCCGTCCTGCCCGGCGATCATGCCCAAGCGGGTAAATGTCGCGTTTTATCCGACGGCTGCGGCGGCGCAGCAGGCCGGGTTCCGTGCGTGCAAGCGGTGCCGTCCCGACGCCTCCCCGGGCTCACCCGAATGGAACGTGCGATCGGACGTGGCGGGCCGCGCCATGCGGCTGATCGCGGACGGCGTGGTCGACAGGTCTGGGGTCACCGGGCTCGCCGCGTCCCTCGGCTACTCTCCGCGCCAGGTCGGACGGCTGCTCACCAGCGAAGTTGGCGCGGGACCGCTCGCCCTCGCCCGAGCCCAGCGGGCGCGGACCGCGCGGATCCTGGTCGAGACGTCCGCGCTGCCGCTGGGCGATGTCGCCTTCGCGGCCGGATTCACATCGATCAGGCAGTTCAACGCGACAATGCTTGAGGTGTATGACACGCCTCCGTCGGTGCTGCGGGAGCGGGCGAGGCGGCGGGACGAGAGCGCGGCGGCCAAGGCGCGTGCGCGCCGGCGGCCGGGCCCGGTAGGGACAGTCGGGAACGGAGACGGCGAAGCGACAGGCATGCTGCGCCTGCGGCTGCCGTTCCGGCCGCCGATCGACCTAGACCGCATGTTCGGGTTCCTCGCCGACCGCGCCATTCCCGGGGTGGAGGTGGGTTCGCCTGACTCGTATCAGCGGACGATCAGCCTCCCTAACGGGTTCGGCATTCTGTCCCTCCGCACCGTTCCTGACGCGAGCTGGGTGGACTGCTCCCTGGTGCTGTCTGACCTGCGCGACGTGACCGCCGCCGTGCAGCGGTGCCGGCGGCTGCTCGACCTGGACGCGGACCCTTCGGCGATCTCCGGGTTCTTCCTTAACGACCCGTTGATCGGGCCACTCGCGGCTGGCTGTCCCGGACGGCGGGCCGTCGGCGCGGTCGACGGGAACGAGATCGCGATCCGCGCGGTGCTCGGGCAGCAGGTGTCGGTCGCGGCGGCGCGGCGGCTGGGCGCACGGCTGGTCGAGCTGTGCGGGACGACGCTGCCGGCTGGCGGACAGGTGGCCGGGCTGACGCATGTCTTTCCCGACGCGGCGGCGATCGCCGGGCTTGACCCCACTCTGCTGCCGATGCCACTGGCCCGAGGGCGGGCGGTGGTCACGGTGGCCGCGGCGCTGGCCGCCGGTGAGATCAGCCTCGGTCCCGGCGCGGACTGGGAAGAGGCAGGAGCCCGGCTGATGGCGCTGCCGGGGATCGGGCCGTGGACGGCGGGATACATCAGGATGCGCGCCTTGTCCGACCCCGACGTCTGCCTGCCGGGCGACGCCGGGCTGCTCCGGGCACTCCGGAACCTGAATGGCAACGGTGCCGTCGTCAACGGTCAGCGCGGCGGTAAGCGGCGGCCAGCGGCTGAGCTGCTGTCAGTCGCGGAGCGCTGGCGGCCCTGGTGCTCCTACGCCACGCATTACTTGTGGGCCACGCTGGAATCGGCCCCGGCCGAGGTGGCCGACCTCCAGCGAGAAGAGATCGCGGTTTAACAGGTTTTAGCAGGTTTTAGCAGGCTTAGCAGGTCGCAGTGAAAGGGTGACGTGATGACTAGTCCGTTCCTGCCCGCCGATCCGGCGGCGCGGACCTGGTACGACATTGTGGACTCGCCGGTCGGGAGGATCCTGCTGACCGGCGACGAGCGGGCGCTGAGCGGGCTGTACCTGCTGGACGCCGGGGAGCGCTCGGCTTCCATCCGGCCGGAGTGGTCGCGCCGGGAAGGGCTGTTCCCCGCCGTCGAGGCGCAGCTCGCGGAGTACTTCGCGGGGACGCGCAAGGAGTTCGACCTGCCGCTCGCACCCAGGGGAACCCCGTTCCAGCTCGCGGTCTGGGCGGAGCTCATCCAGATCCCCTACGGTGCGACCCTCAGCTACGGGGAGGTCGCGGCGGCGCTCGGCAAGTCCCTGGTCGCCTCCCGCGCCGTTGGCCTGGCCAACGGGCGCAATCCGATCTCGATCATCGTGCCGTGCCACCGGGTGATCGGTGCGGACGGGTCACTCACCGGGTACGGCTGGGGCGTCGAGCGCAAGGAATGGTTCCTGCGGCACGAGGGAGCATTCAACACCATGGACCTGCAGCCCACCCTGTTCGGCTAAGCCGAAGGCGACGGCCAGCGCGGGGGCGGCGGTGGCGGGGCGGAGCGCTGCGAGACGAAGACCGACGGGTAGTCGGGGTCGATCCAGGGCGGCGGGGACAGCTGTTCCTGGCGACGCACGATCGCCGCGGCCGCGCGCATCAGGCTCAGCGAATCGTCGCGGTGCCTGATGTAGTTGTCCTCGGTTGTCTGGCCGAGTGCCTTGCGACGGCAGGCGACCGCTAGCTCGCTGGCCGCGAGCTGGTACTGAGTCATCGCTTGCTTGCCAGCGATGCCGAGTTCCAGCCGGGCCCAGTGCCGGCCGAGGCGGCGCAGCCGGGGGCTGGCGAGCATGCGGATGTCCTGCGGCGCTACTACCTCGGGGTCTTCGAAGGCCGGGAGGAAGCTGATGATCATCCCGATGACGCGCCGCCGGTCAGCCAGCACCATGATGACCACCGCGAGCAGCGCGACGGCAAGGATGAGGTAGGTCATCTGCAGCCGGGTGCCGCCTTCGCCGGCCGAGTGATTCCACAGTGCGTCAAGCGCGACCGCCGCGACCCAGCCGGCGAAGACCGCCAGGTACCTGCCGGGCACCGCGGGGCGGGCCGCCGCGTAAGCGACGCCGAGCCCGATGAACGAGGTGAACAGCGCCGTGAACACGGGGCCGAAGATGCCGCGCCGCGCGAACTCGTCGGCGATCGCGCCCGCGCCCGCGTTCCACGCCACGGCGTAGGCGTACACGTTGGCCACGAGCGCGAAGCCGAGCCCGACCATGGACCCGTAGACCACGCCGTCCTCCACACCGTCGATCTCCGTGCGCCGCGAGGCGAGCAAGGCAAGCAAGACCAAGCCGATCAGGGTCTGCCCGACGAGCGCGCCACCGAGCGCCGCGCCGAGCGAGACCTTCACTGTAACGCTCGCCTGGGGGTCCAGTTCCGGAGTGGTGAGCACGCCCGTGTGCAGCGCACGGCCGATCAGAGCCGTGATGACCGCGATGCCAGCCCCCGCACCGAAGATCGCAGCGAGCAGGGCGCGCGGCTCAGGCTCAAGGCGGTCCAGATACAAGATGAGCG
>Ga0134126_10011739_pt1 | contig 11058 bp, 8 predicted proteins | sample KB31752_FD_96881 | JGI IMG/M metagenome (GOLD analysis project Ga0134126, IMG submission 96881) | Terrestrial soil microbial communities with excess Nitrogen fertilizer from Kellogg Biological Station, Michigan, USA - KB3-175-2 | ecosystem: Environmental > Terrestrial > Soil > Unclassified ... | reverse complement strand
CCAGTTGAGCAGGCTGATATAGAAATTGGCGCAGATCGGCACCGCGACGATCGCAAGGAAACCCAGGGCGCCCGGCACGAGATAGAGATAATAACCCGCGCGTCCAGGGGACGCCTCAGCTCTCGCCATTTTCTCCTCCCGGTTCTGATTTTCGAGCATGAGCCGTTCCGGGGCGACCGGAAAGGGCTTTCAGGCGCCGGACTCCGGCCTCCCCGTTTCGACCCGCCCAACTGGGAGGGCGATGGCCAGGCGGAAATCTGCGCCCGGCCATCGGATGCCGTTACTGGCTCGACTGCGTCGAGTCGTAAGTCTGCTTCAGCTGGTCGACGAAAGCCTGGGGTGTGAGCTGACCGCCGAGGAGGCCCGTATCCTTCTGGTTCAGCACGTCATAGAAGCCCGGCACCGGCCAATCCGGATAGAAGCCGAGGCCGCCCTTCTTGGCGATGTCGGTGAAGAGTTCGGCGGCGTTCTTGCCGACCGGATCGGTGATCGTCGCCGGATCGGCCGCAATGGGGACGCCGCCGTCATTGGCGAGCTCGGTCTGGTACTTCGCCGACAGCAGCAGGTCGATGAAGTCGTAGGCCAGGTCCTTGTTCTGGGCGCCCTTGGGCACGACCCAGAGATTACCGGTCGAGCCGACCGAATATTTCGGCGTCGGGAGCAGGAACTGACCCCACTGGAAGCCCTTGATCGTCGAGGCGAAGGTGCCGAGGTTCCAGGTACCGGAAACGTAGATCGGCGCCTTGCCCGAGGTGAAGAGCTGGGCCGCGTCCGGATCCTTGAGGCCGGTCGAATCCTTGGAGATGTAGCCCTTGTTCTCCCAATCGACCATGGTCTGGGCTGCGTAGAGATAGGGCGCCTCATCGAGCGGCGCCTTGAGCCCCTGGTAGTTCTGCACCCAGGTATCGTCGGCTTTCTGCAGCGCCAGCGTATAGAGCAGGTGCTGTCCCGAGGTATCGGCGCCGCCGAGGGCCAGCGGGGTGATGCCCTTCTTCTTGAACGCATCCATATCGGCGACGAATTCATCCATCGTCGTCGGCACGGAAAGGCCGTTCGCCTTGAACATATCCTTGTTGTAGAAGGCCGAGACGAACTCGCCATAGACCGAGATGCCGTAGATCGAGCCCGAGCCATAGACGCCGTTGTCGTCGTATTTGGAGAGCGTCAGGTCTCCGGGGGTGAGGATCTTGTCCCAGCCCTTCGCCTTGACGACATCGTCGAGCGGCGTCAGCAGGCCCTGCGAGGCGACGAGGCCGGCGGTGGCGTTGCCCTTGTTATATTCAAGCAGGTCCGGCGCCTGGTTGGAGTTGAGGATCATCGAGCCGGCCTTCTGCAGCTGGATGAAGGTCTTCTGCTGGAAATTGACCGTCACATCCGGGTGCGCCGCCTTGAACTCGTTGAGCGCCTTGGTCCAGGCGATGCCTTCCGAGCTCGTCGGGTCCTCGAACCACCAGATGTTGAAGGTCTTGTTGGCCTGGGCATGGGCGGCGCCGACGCCACCCAGCACCATGGTCGTAAGGCCCGCCGCGAAGGCAAGCCGCTTGAGCACGTTCATATGGTCTCCTCCACTGGCGGATCGGGTTTTCAGTCGCATCGACGGCGGATCCGCCCGCATCCATCGACAGAGTTTTCGCGTCTCCGCCGGCCCGTCAGGCCGCCTCGTCGACGAATTCGCCGCCGCGGCAATCCTTGAGGTAATTCAGCGCCCTTACCTGACCGGTCATTTCGAGGGCATTGCGGTATACCGGGTCATGCCAGCCCTCGATGTCGATCGAGCCGGTCCAGCCGGCGAGGCGCAGCTCGGAAATGATGTCGACCCAGTTGCTGTCGCCGAACCCCGGCGTGCGCATGAAGACGAACTTCTCCTTGCCGAAAATGCCGTGCTCCTTGATCACTTCCCAGCGCACCGTCGCATCCTTGCCGTGCACGTGGAAAAACTTGTGCGCCCATTTGCGGATCTGCGGCAGGGGATCGATGAGATAGACGAGCTGGTGGCACGGCTCCCATTCGAGGCCGATATTGTCCGACGGCAGCGCGTCGAAGATCAATTCCCAGGCGTCGGGGTTATGGGCGATGTTCCAGTCGCCCGAAGCCCAGTTGCCGTCCATCGCGCAGTTCTCGAAGGCGATTTTGACGCCCTTGTCCTGGGCCCGCTTGTTGAGCTCGCTCCAGACTTCCTTGTAGCGCGGGAGGCTGTCGGGCAGCGGCTTGCCGCGCACGCGGCCGGTGAAGCCGGCGACGCAGGTCGCGCCGAAATGATGGGCGTTGTCTATGGCATCCTTCCAGGCGGCGAGCGTCGTCAGGTCGGCATCCCCGCCTTCCAGCGGGTTGCCGAAGACGCCGATGGTCGAGATCGTAATGTCGCGGTTGCCGATCGCTTCGAGGCAGCGCTTGCCCAGCTCGGCGAGGTTCTGGCCATTGGTCGTCTGCCAGAAGAACGGCTCGAAGCTTTCGAAGCCGAGATCGGCGATCTTGGCGATGCGCTGGTCCGCACCCGGCTCCGACGCCTTGATCATGGTGCCGACACGGATAGCTTTTGCGGGGTTGGTCACGGCAACGTCCTTCAGACTTTGATTTCGACGCGGGATTTGGTGCGGCCGCTTTCGATCGCGGCAAAGACCATGGCGAGGCTCTTGATGTTGTCGCTGCCGGCGGTCTCGGGGATGCTGCCGGTCTTCACCGCCTTGAGGAAATCGGCGATGACGCTGGCATGGCCGTGCGTCTGCGACTCGTCTTCGGGCTCGGGCACATCGAGCGGGGCGAGCTCGCGGAAGAAGCCGTCCTCGCCGATGACCTTGTTGGCCTCGAACTTGTCGTAGCCGTCCCAGAGCAGCGTGCCCTTGGTGCCGGTGATCCGCCAGGCGCTTTCCCAGCTGGTATTGGCCCCTTCGGCGCACCACGAGCCGCGGTAATTGAAGATCACGCCGTCGGCGAGCTCGAAGATGGCGTTGGCGGCGGCGCCGTGGGCGTACCAGGAACCGGTCGGGTTGGTTTCGAGGCAATAGACGGCTTCCGGCGCCTTGCCGGCCATGAAGCGGGCGGCGTCGAGCGTGTGGATCGCCATATCGAGCAGCAGTACGTCGCGCATTTCCTCGCGGAAGCCGCCGAAATGCGCGCCGACGAAAAAGTCGCAATTGAGCGAGGTCAATTGCCCGAGTGCGCCGCTGTCGATCAGCCGCTTGATGCGGCGGACGCCGGCGATGAAGCGGCGGTTCTGGACTACCGCGTGGATGCGGCCCGCGGCCTTGGCGCGGGCGACGAGATCGCGCGCTTCCTCCATCGAGGCTGCCATCGGCTTTTCAGTCAGCACATGACAGCCATGGGCGAGGGCCTTGGCGACGAGGTCGTGGCGCGCGGTGGGCACCACCACGTCGAACAGCATATCGGGCTTCAACAGGTCGAGCGCGGCGTCGATGTCGACGCCGACATAGGCATCTGGCTTGCCGAATTCGGTGGCGCGGGCACGAGCCGCCGCCTCGGCGATGTCGACGAAGCCGACGACGGTGATCTCGGAGGCCAATGCCGGCGTCTCGGCGATGGCCTTGAGCCAGCCCTTGGACATGGCGCCGCAACCGGCCAGAACTGCCCGATAAGTCAAACCAGCCTCCCCCCGAAAGCCTTGCCGCTTAAAACCGATCGCAGCGGAACGAGCTTCCGTAAACGTTTACGATGCTATATTCAGGTCTAATTCCGTGTCAATAGCCTGCCCACGGCGGAGCGGGCCGGGGGAAAAGGTCGGGAGAAAGGGGGGCGAATGAAGGGTATCAGGCGCCTCGCCCAGCAGCTCGACATTTCGATCGGCACGGTGTCGAGGGCCCTCAACGGGCGGCCCGACGTCAACGAGGAGACGCGTCGGCGCGTGCTCGAAGCGGCCGAGGCCATGGGCTATGTCCCGAACCAGTCCGGCCGGGCGCTGCGCAAGGGGGCGACCGGCATCATCGGCTTCATGATCGAGACCGGCGCCAACACGGCGACCGATGGCGACAGCTTCTTTCTCTCCGTCTTCGATGGCGTGCAGACGGTGCTCAAGCGGCACGGCCTCGATTTCGTCGCCCTGCTCTGCGGCTCGGGCGAGGACCCGAGCGAATATCTGAAACGCGTGGTGGGGCGCGGCTTCGTCGATGGCGTCATCATCTCGGCGACGCAGCGGCACGACCCGCGCATCGATTTCCTTGCCGATCGGCACGTCCCCTTCATCATGCTGGGCCGCAGCCTCACCGATCGCGGCGAGGCCTGGTACGACCTCGATTTCGAGGGCATGGCCGAGACAGCGGTCACACGCCTGGTCGAGCGCGGCCATCGTCGCATCGCCGTCGCGGCCCCCGCCGGCGAGCTCAACCTCGGCTATGTCTTCGTCGAGAGCTATCGGCACGCCATCGAGGCGCGCGGTCTTGCTTTCGATCCGGCGCTGGTGCTCCGCTGCGACCAGAACCAGGCCGGCGGCTATGCGCTGGCGCGGCGGCTCCTGGATATGCCGGACCGGCCGACGGCGATGATCATGGTCAACGAATTGCTGTCGATCGGCTTCTATCGCGGCCTCACGGAAGCGGGCGTGCGGCCGGGACGCGACATCGCGGTGATCGGCCGTGACAGCCCGCATACGCGGTTCTTGTCGCCACCGCTCACCGCCTTCAGCACCTCGCTGCGCGATCTCGGAATCGCCCTCGCCGAGGGCCTGCTCGCCACCATGCCGGCCTATGCCGACGCCTACCCCACGGGGATGACCCGGAAGCTCTGGCCGATGACCCTGCTCGACGGACAGAGCGACACGATGGTCGTTGCGCCGGTCGCGGCGACCGCATCCCCGCCCTCAACCGCGATCCTGCCGCAGGTCGCCGGGAGCTAATCGTTTAGGTGGGCGCGACGCCCGGGTGACAAGCACAACTGTGCTACTCGCCGTGATATTATCGCCACGCAAGCAGTCTTCATAAGTGCCGCAGGCTTGCGGCACCCCAGTCGTTCGTCTACTTTTCGCAAAATACTCGATAGAGGCGGTGGGTGAGGCAGCGTATGACCCACGCACGTCGATGCGTATAATTTTTTGCACCGGTTTTATTGTGCCTGGCGTGTTCTGGGGGATTCGCGTGAGACCAAACGAGTCTGTCGGGAGGCGCCGGGGGGACGGCGCCCCGAGATGATGAAGCGCCGGCAGGAGCGGCGGGGTCGGAGGCTCGCCGGCATTGCGGTTGTGGTCCTGGCCGGCGCGTTCGCCGTGCCGGCCCTGGCCGCCGCCCCTGCTGGGGGATCCGCGCGAAACGCCCGCCAGGCGCTCTTCAAGCAGGTGCTGGCTGATCCCGGCAACGTGAAACTGGCGCTGGCCTATGCCAGGCTCGCCGCCTCGACCGGCGATCTCGAAGGCGCGGTCTCGACCCTGGAAAGGCTGCTCATCGTCGCCCCGGACGTTGCCGCCCTCGATCTCGAGCTCGGCACGCTCTACTACCAGCTCGGCGCCTATGACGTTGCGAGCTCCTATTTCAAGGCAGCCGCGGCGGCCCCCGACGCCACGCCGGCGATCAAGGCGGCAGCGGCCGGGTTCACCGCGGCGGCGGCGCAGGGCGGCAACGCCGACCGCAACATGGCCGCCCTGACCTTCGGCGCGCGCTACCAGAGCAATGCCAACAGCGGCGCCGAGAACCCGCTGATCGACCTCAACGGCGTGCCGTTCCTGCTGAGTCCCGCGGCCATGGCGGGGGCCGATGCCAATGGCTTCGTTTCGGCCAATCTGCATCTCTCCGACGATCTGCACGATCAAGGCGACCGCTTCGACACCGACCTCAGTGCCTATGGCGCGCTCTACGCCCAGCAGCACGATCTCAACGCGCTGGCGATCGAGGCGAAGCCCGGGCCGGTCTACAATCTCAAACGCTTCGGCATCGCCAATTCGACGCTGCAGGTCTATGGCATTTTCGATGGCGAGAGCCTCGGCGGCGATCCCTACTACCTCGCTTATGGTCTGGGCACCGCGCTGACGACTGCCATCGATCCGGCGACCGAGAGCCATCTCCGGCTCGAATACCGCCAGGAAACCTTCGAGAACTCGACATCGCGGCCGGCCGTCTCGGACATGGACGGCGCCCGCGTCCGCCTCAGCACGGACCTGCGGCGGCAACTCAACCCCACCATAGCGCTCTATGGCTCCATCTATGGCGAGCGCAAGGCGGCAATCACCGCCGACAATGCCGATTGGGAGATGGGCGGCGCGATCGGCACGACGCTGAGTCTCGCCGGGCCGGGCAGCGCCGCCAACGGTCCCTGGTCGCTCGACCTGTCGGTCGGCGCGCTGCAGCGCAATTTCGACGGGCCGGACCCCTCGATCTCCCCGGAAGCGCGCCGCGACACCAAAGGCTATGTGCAGGGCGTCTTGACCGTGCCGATGCCGCGGGGTTGGGCGGCGCAGGCCGCCGTCGGCTATAATCGGCAGTTCTCGACCTACAGCCTCTATACGTTCGGCGACACTTCGACGTCGCTCGCGCTGACGAAGAGCTTTTAGGGAGCCGGCGATGCAGCGCTATAGACTTCTCGGCCTCGGATTTTCCGCTCTGCTCGCCTGCGGCGCGGCACCCGCACTGGCGCAGTCCGTCGGCGTCGCCGCGGCGGTCAACCAGAGCGCGCTGGGGACGCCGCCCGGCACAAAGACCCGCACGCTCTCGCTCGGCGACAAGGTCATCCACAACGAGAAGATCGCGACCAACGGCAAGGGGCTGCTGCAAATCCTTTTGGCCGACGGCACGAGCTTCACCGTCGGGCCGAACTCCAACATGACGATCGATTCCTTCGTCTATGATCCGGATGCCGACACCGCCAAGGTCGTCGCGACCTTCGGCAAGGGCGTCTTCCGCTTCATCGGCGGGCGCACCTCGAAATCGCCCGACGGCGCCATCCTCGATACGCCGGTCGGCACCGTCGGCATTCGCGGCGGCATCGGTGATTTCGATTTCAGCGGCCACCATGGCGTGCCGCCGCATATCGACATGCTGTTTGGCGACAGCATCACGCTCACCCGTGGCGGCCGGCAGCTCGGCCATCTCTACCAGAACGGCTATTCGATCGTGATCGGCGCCGACGGCATCACCGTCATCCCGACCCCGGCAGCCTGGACGGATCAGTTCCACGCGGCCCTCGCCGGCCATCCGGGCGCCGGCCATGGGGGGCCGGGGCACAATGCCGCGAGTACCGAAATTGCCAGTATCCTCACCGGCCCCTCCGGGCGGCCCTCGGGCCCCAACGGTTCCTTGCCGCCGGCCGGCTCCGGTCCGCCCGGCTTCCAGCCTCCGCCGGCTTCGCCGCCGAGCCTGCCGAGCTCCGGCACCGCGACTTGGGCGGAGATCAATAATTCCTCCCTCGCCAACGTCTATGCGACCTATAGCGGCCCGGCTTCGGTTGATTTCAGCTTCACCAATCCGCAGCAACAGGCCCAGAGCTACACCTGGAACGGGCAGTTCTACCTCAATTATTACTTCGGGCGCGCCAATGGCAGCGGCAACATCGAGTTCAAGGGCACTGGTGCGGACCAGGGAGACGACAGCGACGCGATACCGGTCACCCCCAATACGACGGGTTCGGGCAATGCCGGCTTCACCGGGTCCGAAAGCGTGGACTACGGGAGCAATGATTACTTCCACGTCAGGACCAGCGGGCAGTTCACCAACACGGCTGCCGGGGTCGGAAACGGCGTGACCGGCACGGTCAGTATCGACGCCAAGGGGCAGATTTTCGATGCCCCGACCAACGGCATCGCGGTGGGAGAAACCGGCTCAGGAACCTTCTCGGGCAATTTGAAGAGCACCTCGGCGTCGCCGCCGTCCGCGCCGTAACGGCTGGGAATTGGACCGCCCCATGAACCGGAGGCAGCTGGACCGCGAGGCGGCGGCGGAGCAGGGACGCCGGCCACTGCGTTTCCATGCCGAGTGGCGCCGCCGGCTGCTGGTGGCGCTCGCGGGCCTCGCCGCGCTGGTGCTGCTGCTCGCCGTGTTCGACTCCAATCAGGCGTTGCTCGGCCGGCTCGACAACCTCGTCTTCGATGGCTACCAGCGCCTGGCTCCCCGGGCCGAGGCCGGCGCACCCGTCACCGTGGTCGACATCGACGAGGCTTCGATCGACAGGGTCGGCCAGTGGCCCTGGCCGCGAACGACCATCGCTAAGATGGTCGATTCGCTGGGCCGGATGGGCGCGGCGGCGATCGCCTTCGATATCGTTTTCCCCGAGCCGGACCGCACCTCGCCGTCGCTCGCCGTCGCCTCGCTCAAGGCGCAGGGGGCGACGATCGCACTGCCGCCCGATGCCGAACTCGACAACGACGTCGTGCTCGCCAAGACGCTGGCGGCCAATCCGGTGATCGCCGGCTTTGCGATCAGCGATGAAACGGATGCATCGCTGAGCCGGCCCAAGGCGAGCTTCGCCTTTGGCGGCGCCGATCCAAAGAGCTATCTCCGGCCGTTCCGCGGCGGTGTTTCAGATCTGCCGGTCCTGGATCGGGGGGCCGCGGGCCTCGGCTTCTTCTCCTTCCCGCCGAGCGAGGACGGCGTCGTGCGGGCGCTGCCGCTGGTTGCGAGCGCCCAAGGCTCGCTCTATCCGGCCCTGTCGATCGAGGCGCTCCGCATCGCCCAGGGCGCCGCCAATTTCGTCGTCCGCAGCACGGGGGCGAGCGGGGAGGCAAATACCGGTCGGCCGGCGATGACGGCGCTCAAGGTCGGCGCCTTCGCGCTGCCCACCGGCCCGGCCGGCGAATTCCGCATCTACTATTCCGGCCTGCCGCATATGCCGACGATCCCGGCCGCCGATTTGCTTGACGACGCCAAGGCGGCGAGCCTTGCCAAAACAATCTCCGGCCGTATCGTCATCATCGGCACCAGCGCCGTCGGCCTGCGCGACCTCGCCGTGACGCCGCTCGGCAGCGCCGTCGCCGGCGCGCGCGTCCACGCCGAGATCATCGACCAGATCATGGGACAGGTCTTTCTCAGCCGGCCCGACTGGGCGCCGGGCGCCGAGATTTTCCTGGCCGTGCTGTTCGGCCTGATTGTCCTCGCCTTCGAGGTGCTGACCGGCGCCATCGCCTCGAGCATCGCTACCGTCCTGCTGATTGCGCTCGCCGTGGGCGGTTCGTGGTGGGCCTTCACCGGCCCCCGCCTGTTGCTCGATCCCATCCTGCCGGGCCTGGCCGCCGCCCTCGTCTTCGCCCTGACGACCCCCGTTCTGCTGCTTTGGACGGACCGCGAAAAGCGCTTCATCCGCACCGCTTTCGGCCGCTATCTATCCCCGGAGCTGGTCGGGCGCCTCGCCGAGAACCCGCGCGCGCTGCGACTCGGCGGCGAGATGCGCGACCTGACCATCCTCTTCGCCGACATCCGCAACTTCACGACGATCTCGGAAAGCCTTTCGCCCGAAGCGCTGACCGGCCTGCTCAACGCATTCCTCACCCCGGCGACCGACGTGTTGCTCGGCAGCGAGGCGACCATCGACAAATATATCGGTGACGCCATCATGGCGTTCTGGGGCGCGCCGCTCGAAATCGCCGACCATCGCCGCAAGGCCTGCCTCGCCGCGCTCGCCATGCTCGAGACGCTCGAAACGCTGGGCCTGCCGGGCGGCAGCCCGCTGCAGGTCGGGGTCGGGCTCAATGCGGGCGAATGCTGCGTCGGCAATTTCGGCTCGGCCCGGCGCTTCAATTATTCGGCGATCGGCGACAGCGTCAACGTCGCCTCGCGGGTCGAGGGCCTGACCAGGCAATATGCCGTGCCGATCCTGGTGACTGAGGCAGTACGCGCGGGCGCCGGCGACCTCGCCTTCATCGAAATCGATTCGGTCCGCGTCGTCGGCCGCCACGAACCGCTTGCCATCCACGCCCTAGTCGGCGACGAGGCAACAGCACAATCATCCGAATTCAGGACTTTCGCCGCAGCGCAGCAGCAGTTTCTCTCGACTTATCGCCGGCTCGACTTCGCGGCAGCGGAAGCGGCGCGGGCTGCGGCCGAGAGCGCTGCCCCACAGCGTTTCGCCGGGCTCTATCGCCTCTACGCCGAGCGGCTTGCCGCCATGCGCGCCGACCCGCCGTCCCCGGGTTGGGACGGCGTGTTCGTGCTGAGGCAGAAATAGAGGGAAGGGCTGCGGCAACGACGCCCGACAGCGGGCCGGCTCAGTCGTCGTCGCTGCTGCTCAGGACGCCAGCGGCGGCCCGCCGCGCGGCCTCGACGGTGGGGAAGACCACGCCGTCGAGCGGGAACACGGGCAAGCGAACGGCCATGAACCTGAACCCCTCGGCCGAGGGGATCACCACGCCCAGCGGCTCGCCGGCGACGTCAATGGCAATGGGCTTCTGCAGCGGGGGCTGCGCGACACTGTGCTGCATCTGAAATATCTCCTGCAGCCATCATTCCGATGGCCGCCCTAATAGCGAAACTCTGAGACGGGAAAGTGACGGCTAGGTCACATCGTCGTGCATCGGCGCCATTGTTTGGCTACCGATACAGTCGCTACGAGGAGATCGAGTTTGCACATGCGAACCATCTGAATGGGCAACGTAATCATGAGCTTGCTCCCTTCAGGGGTTGACGGGCAGGCGGCGCGGGAGACGATCCCGCGACGACCGAACATAGGCGCGGGGAGTCACGAACGCCAGAGCCGGACTGCAGTTTTTTTCGCTAGGCCCGCCGGCTCGCCTGACGGCGCCCGCAAAATCCGCCGCTGCCGTCAAATTATTGCACTTCCGGCGGCGTTCCCGGGCGACTGGTCAAGCCGGGGCTTGACGACTGTGGCCATCGAGAAGCCGGTCGACGCCGCTGGCGAGCAGCGACAGGTCGCTGCCGACCGCCACGAATCCGAATCCCGATTCGAGCCAGCCCCGCGCATTCTCGACGTTGAAATCCAGCATGCCCGGCGTCTTGCCGGCAGCCCGCACCGGCGCGACGACGCTCTGGATCTTGTCCCTCACCTCGGGCAGCTGCGTCCGGCCGACAAACCCCATATTGGCGGCGAGGTCGTTGGGGCCGACGAAGACGCAGTCGACCCCGTCGACCGCCGCGATCGCGCCGGCATTGTCGGCAGCCTGAGGGCTTTCCACCT
>Ga0134126_10011738_pt1 | contig 11058 bp, 10 predicted proteins | sample KB31752_FD_96881 | JGI IMG/M metagenome (GOLD analysis project Ga0134126, IMG submission 96881) | Terrestrial soil microbial communities with excess Nitrogen fertilizer from Kellogg Biological Station, Michigan, USA - KB3-175-2 | ecosystem: Environmental > Terrestrial > Soil > Unclassified ... | reverse complement strand
CAACCCGCGCCGCTGCGCCCAGAGCTGCGTGGCGTAGCCGCGCACGCCCGGTTTCAGCGCCACCTCCTGCCCCTGGAACGCCACCGCCGCATCGCCGCCGTCCGAGGCGATCCAGGCGACCGGCGCCGGCGGCCTCGGCCATAATGCGACCGCCGCCGCCAGCGGCAGGCCCAGCCAGCGCAGCCAGCCGTTCCAGAGGCAGGCGAACAGGATGCCGAAGTAGGACAGCAGCAGGGCGATCTGCGGCGCGGTCGAAGCCGGCATCGCCGCGCCCGGCGCGGTCGCGAAGACGTGGCCGAGCGCGATGATCGTCCTGGCCGACCAGCCGGCGACGAACAGCGCCGGGATCGCGAGCCCGTGTCCGATCAGCTCCATCAGCAGCGCCACTGCCAGCGCGGGCATCATCACCACGGAGGCGACGAAGTCGGCGGTCAGGTTGGCGAACACGCCGAAGTTGGCGATGCGGTTGAAGTGCTGGATGGCGAACGGCCCGGTCGCCGCGCCGGCGACGAGGCTGACAACGAACAGCGCGATCAGCCAGTCGCGGCCGCGCTGCAGGAAGGCGAGCGGCCACGGCAGTCCGGTCGGCGCCGGCTTGCGCGGCCAGATCTCGGCCAGCGCCACCAGCGCCGCGGTGGCGCAGAACGACATCTCGAAGCCCGGCTGCACGACCACCTCGGGCTCGATCAGCAGGATGATCAGCGCCGCCAGCGCCAGCGAGCGCAGGCTGATCGCCTGCCGGTCCATCAGGATGGCCGCGAACGCCACCGAGGCGGTGATCGCCGCGCGCCGGGCCGGCGCATGCGCGCCCGAGAGCACCAGGTAGGCGGCGACGGCGATCAGTCCGCCGGCGGCCGCCACCTTCTTGGCGTTCACGCGCAGCGCGAGCCAAGGCCAGAACGAGATCAGCAAGCGCAGGCCGAAGAACACGAAGCCGGAGAGCGCCGCGGTGTGCAGCCCGGCGATCGCCAGCATGTGGGCAAGGCCCGCGCCGCGCAGGTCGTTGCGCACCTGCTGGCTCAGCCAGTCCTGGTGGCTGGTGGTGACGGCGACGGCGAGGCCGGCGGCATCGCCGGCGCGGCCGCCCATCGCGATATCCATGTCGGCGGCCAGCCGTTCGGCGGTGCGCCAGCGGAAGGCGTTGATCGCCATCGCCAGCCGCAGGCGCCACGATGGCGCCGGCGCGGCAATCAGCTGCGGGGAGCCGCGCGCCAGGCCCACCGCGCCTTCGCCGGCGAACCAGGCGTCGCGCGCGAAGTCGTAGGCGCCCGGCGCGGCCGGCGACGGCGGCGGATCCAGCAGCGCCATCACCCGGATTGCCGCGCCGGGCGTGGCGATCTCCTGCGTCGGCATGACGATCCGTACACGGAGCGGCAGCTGGTCCGTGGTCAGATGGCTGATCGCGGTGGGCGCGATCAGCAGGCGTGGCCCGGTCTGGCTGGGCGTGTCGATGTCGACGACATAGCCCTCCACCTCCGCAACGCCGATATTGGCCGGCGCGATCGGCGCGGCGACGCGGTCGCTGCGCAACTTGGCGACCGAGAACCCCGCCGCGGTCACCGTTAGCAGCAGAAGCGCGGCGCCGAGCGTCCGCGCGCCGCGGAACGCGCCGCCGCGCCAATGGACTGCGATGGTGGCCGCGCCGAGCAGCATCGCCGCGGTCGCCGCGGGCCAGAACGGCGGCTCGGTCTTCAGGCCGAGGTAGAGGGCCGCACCCAGCCCGAAGGCGACGGGAACCCAGACGAACAGCCGATCGAGCTGCGCGGCCGCCTCGGCGGCCAGGCCCCGGCCCAGCGCGCCGATGCTAGGAAGCCGCCGAAGTCGCGTGCTAAGCACGCCCGCCCCAGGACTGGTCCCTGGGCCCGGCAGAGCAATGTCAGACCCCGCCTCCCCCGTCGTCACCCGCATCGCCCCTTCGCCCACCGGGATGATGCACATAGGCACAGCCCGCGCTGCGCTTTTCAATTGGCTGTATGCGCGCCGTATGGGCGGCAAGTTCCTCATCCGCATCGAGGACACCGACCGCGAGCGCTCCACCCCCGACGCCGTGCAGGCGATCTTCGACGGCATGGCGTGGCTGGGCCTTGATCCAGACGAGGAGCCGGTCTTCCAGCACGCCCGCGCCGATCGCCACCGCGCGGTGGCGATGGAACTGCTGGAGCGCGGCGGCGCCTACCGCGACTACATGACCATCGAGGAGCTGGAGAAGGAACGCGAGGTGGCCCGCGCCGAGGGCCGCCCGGTGCGCACCCCGTGGCGCGACAAGACGGCCGCGCCCGGCGACAACCAGCCCTTCGTCGTGCGCCTGCGCGCACCGCGCGAAGGCGAGACCGTCGTGCATGACCTCGTCAAAGGCGACGTTGTCTTCCGCAACCGCGAGCTCGACGATCTGATCCTGCTGCGCGCTGACGGCTCGCCGACCTACAACCTCGCGGTCGTCGCCGACGACCACGACATGGGGATCACCCACGTGATCCGCGGCGACGACCACCTCAACAACACCGCCCGGCAGATCCATATCTACCAGGGGATGGGCTGGCCGCTGCCGCAGTTCGGGCACCTGCCGCTGATCCATGGGCCGGACGGCGCCAAGCTCTCCAAGCGGCGCGGGGCAGCAGGCGTGCGCGAGTTCGCCGACATGGGCTACCTGCCCGAGGCGATGCGCAACTACCTGGCCAGGCTCGGCTGGGGGCACGGCGACAACGAGATCTTCTCCGACGCGCAGGCGATCGACTGGTTCGACATCGTCGATGTGATCTCCGCGCCGGCGCGGCTCGACTGGCCGAAGCTGAACCACATCAACCAGCACTACATCCGCGAGGCCGACGACGATCGCCTGCAGGCGCTGGTGACCGAGATCCTCAGGAGTCGCGAGGTCCACCTGCCGGTCGACTTCGAGGCCCGGCTGGCGCGCACCATCCCGCTGGTGAAGGAGGGCGCGAAGACCACGCTGGAGCTGGCCGACCTGACGCTGTTCGCCCTGAAGCCGCGTCCCTGCGAGCTTGGCGACAAGGACAAGGCCCGGCTGACCGACGAGGTGATCGAGCGGCTGATCCGGCTGTCGGACAAGCTGGCGGCGGCGCCCGAGTGGACCTCGCCGGCGCTGCATGAGCTGCTCAGGACCTTCGCGGACGTCGAGGGCGGATTCGGCAAGTTCGGGCCCGCGCTACGGCCGATCCTGGCCGCCGGAGCGGTCGCGCCGGACCTGGCGAGCGCGCTTGCGGCGCTCGACCGCGAGGAGAGCCTCGGCCGCATCGAGGATGCTCTTTCGCAAGTGCAGTAAGCCGCTATAAGGCGGCGGAGGCTCCGCCAGCGCGAACACGCGCGGCGGACGACGGGAGACTCGAATGGGCGAAAACGCCACGCTGACGATCGGAAACACGAGCTACGATTTGCAGGTGATCAAGGGCACGACAGGCCCTGACGTCATCGACGTCCGACGTCTCTACGACGAGAGCGGCGTCTTCACCTTCGACCCCGGCTTCACCTCGACGGCGTCCTGCGAAAGCAAGATCACCTACATCGACGGCGACGCAGGGATTTTGCTGCACCGCGGCTATCCGATCGAGCAGCTGGCCTATGGCTCCAGCTTCCTCGAGGTCTGCTACCTGCTGCTGAACGGCGAGCTGCCGAACGCGGCCCAGTTCGCCGACTTCGAGAAGACCATCACCTACCACACGATGCTGCACGCGCAGTTCGACCGGTTCTTCTCCGGGTTCCGCTCCGACGCGCACCCGATGGCGATCATGACCGGCGCGGTGGGCGCGCTGTCGGCCTTCTATCACGACAGCACCAACGTCGATGACCCTGAGCAGCGCAAGATCTCGGCGCATCGGCTGATCGCCAAGATGCCGACGATCGCCGCGCGCGCCTTCAAGTACTCTGTCGGCCAGCCGTTCGTATCGCCGCTCAACAGCCTCTCCTACGCCGAGAACTTCCTGCACATGGCCTTCTCGGTGCCGGCCGAGGAGTGGAAGCCGAACCCGGTCCTCACCAAGGCGATGGACCGTATCTTCATCCTGCACGCCGACCACGAGCAGAACGCCTCGACCTCGACGGTGCGGCTGGCCGGCTCGACCGGCGCCAACCCGTTCGCCTGCATCGCCGCTGGCATCGCCGCCCTCTGGGGCCCCGCCCACGGCGGCGCCAACGAGGAAGCGCTGATGATGCTGCGCGAAATCGGCACCGTCGACCGCATCCCTGAGTACGTCCAGGGCGTGAAGGACCGCAAATACCGGCTGATGGGCTTCGGCCACCGCGTCTACAAGAACTACGATCCGCGCGCCAAGGTGATGCAGGAAACCTTCCACGAGGTGCTCAATGAGATCGGCGACAGCGACGATCCGTTGCTGAAGGTGGCCATGGAGCTCGAGAAGATCGCGCTCAACGACGAGTACTTCATCGAGCGCAAGCTCTATCCAAACGTCGATTTCTATTCGGGCATCACGCTGAAGGCGATGGGCTTTCCAACCACGATGTTCACCGTGCTGTTCGCGCTGGCCCGTACGGTCGGCTGGATCAGCCAGTGGAAAGAGATGTTCGAGGATCCGCGCCGCAAGATCAGCCGCCCACGCCAGCTCTACACCGGCCCGATGCAGCGCGACTATGCGCCGATCGACACGCGCGGCTAGCGCGGGGGCGCAACCGCCAAGGTCGAGATCGCTGGCGGACCCTGGCGCCCAGGCCGGCGCAACTTGACCGGATTTTGACCGGACCGGGGGCCGCAAGCTCTTGAAGCTGCGGAACTTTGGGCGGATGTTGGTCATTGAGACCGTGGGGGGCGGCCTTGCAACAGCGAAAGGAGCGCTGCATGGCCATCGCCGACGTCCGCCACGAAGTCGTCCTCGCCCTCGCTCACATCCACGAGGCCCAGCGCGAGGCGCGCTCGCTGGTGGATCATGGCGAAGACCCCGAGCGGGTGTTCGCCGCCGGCGAGCTCGACTTCCTGGAACGCCAGGAAGGCATGCTGCAGCATCGGCTCGGCGAGATCGACGCGCACACCGCCGAGCACCACACCATGCTTGCCTGGGCGCGCCAGGAATGGTTCAACCTGATGTTCCACCTGGACAACTGGATCGCCCACGGCTGAACCTCCGCCTGGCGAAGGCGGGAGGATCACATGGCGGCAGATCGGGACGCAGCGCCGAGGGACGGCTGGAAGCACAGCGGCGTGCGGGTGATCCCGGCCGGTTCGCTCGATAGCAACACCCCGCAGACGCCCGGCATGAACCGCGCCGCAGCGATCAACTTCGCCCGCGTCGGCGCCCAGAAGATCTGGGCCGGCACGGTGCACATCCACGCCGGCGCCAAGACCGGCGCGCACCATCACGGCCCGCTGGAGAGCGTCATCTACGTGCTGCGCGGGCGTGCACGGATGCGCTGGGGCGAGCAGCTGGAATTCACTGCCGAGGCCGGTCCCGGCGACTTCATCTACGTGCCGCCGTTCGTGCCCCACCAGGAGATCAACGCCTCCTCGGACGAAACCCTGGAGTGCGTGCTGGTGCGCAGCGACAACGAGGCGGTGGTGGTGAACCTCGACATCGAGCCGGCGGAAAGGCCCGAGGCGGTCCGCTGGATCGACCCGATCCATCGGGAATAGCCTTGCGGCCGCAGCGTCCTCTTACGGCGGCGGATAGACCCCCTTCTCGCGCGCCACGCCGATCACCGCATCCGCCGCGGCGCCGAACGGATCCGCGCGCCCGACGCCAAGCTGGGCGAGCGCGGCGCGCTGCGCCTCGGCCTGGGCCGCCAGCGCTTCGGGATCGTCGAGCAGCTTGGCTGCGGCCGCCGCCAGCTTCTCCCCGGTGCAGTCTTCCTGGAGGAACTCAGGCGCGACCGCCTGGCCGGCGGCGATGTTGATCAGTGTCAGGTAGGGCACCTGGATCACCATCCGCGCGATCATTGCGGTCAGCGGATGGCCGCGGTAGCCGACCAGCATCGGGCAGCCGGCCCGCGCCAGCTCGGTCGTCACCGTGCCGCTGCAGGCCAGCGCCAGCGTGCCGGCCGCCATCGCGTCAAGCTTGGCCGCCTCGCCCTCGACCACATGGGCGCGGAACGGCCAGCCCGCGACCCGCGCCTTCACCTCACCGGCGACGGTGTCGGCCGCCGGCACGACCACGTGCAGCTCCGGCCGCTCGCCCCTCAGGCGGATCGCCGCGTCCTCGAAGGCCGGCATCACCCGCTTGATCTCGCCGGGCCGGCTGCCGGGCAGCACCAGCAGGATCGGGTCACCAGCACCCGCCTCGATCGACGCGCGCAGGCGGGCGGGGTCGGCGCCGGAGATGTCGCGGCTGAGGGTCGGGTTGCCGACGAAGGTGGTGGCGAGCCCCGCGCGCTCGAAATAGGGCGCCTCGAAGTCGAGCAGGGTCAGCAGGTGGTCGCAGAGCCTGGCCAGCACGCGGGCGCGGCCCGGCCGCGTCGCCCAGACCTGCGGGGCGACGTACTTCACGATGGCCACCTCGGGGGTCCGGATGCGCAGCCGGCGAGCCACCCGCCACGTGAACTCGTACGAGTCGATCAGCACGGCGACGTCGGGACGCTCGGCCTCGGCCAGGCGCACCGTGGCCTCCAGGTCACCCAGCGCGCGCGGAACGACGCCGGCGATCTCGAACAGGCCGACGAGCGAGAGGCCGGCGATGTCGACCGGGCTCTCGACGCCCGCCTCCGCCATCCGGGCGCCGCCGACGCCGACGAACGCCACGTCCGCGCCCAGCCGCGCCCGCAGCGCCCGGATCAGGCCCGCGCCCAGCGCGTCGGCGCTGGCCTCGACGGCGACCAGCATGATCTTCAGCGGCCGCGTCACCGCCGCGTCACGCGCCGGGGTCCGAGGCGTCCGTTTCCGCCACGCCCATGACGAAGAGGCCGGCGGCGTCGGCGGCGCGGATCACCGCGTCGCGGTCGAGCACCAGCATCTTGCCCGCCACGCCGACGATGCCGGCGAGCCCGGCGCGCGCCGCGCCTTCGACCGTGGCGACGCCGATGGTCGGCAGGTCGACCCGCTCCTCCTGGATCGGCTTGGCGATCTTGGCGAGCACGCCGCGGCGGCGGTCTGACGCGCCGCGCAGGTCGGCCGGCAGCTCGGCGACGCGGCGCAGCATGGCGTCGGTGCCCTCCTGCGCCTCGACCGCCAGCACCAGCCCGTCACAGACTACCGCCCCCTGGCCGATGTCGAGCGAGCCGATCGCGCGGGCCGTCTCGATCGCCTTGGCGATGTCGGCCTGATCCGCGTCGGCGGGGGCGTGCGTCCCCAGCGGTCCGGCTGGCAGCCTCAGCTCGCCCATCACTTCGTGGGCGCCCTCGATGGCGAAGCCTTCCTTCTCGAACCGGCTCATCAGGAAACGCAGCAGCGCCTCATCGCCTTTGCGCGCCGACATCACCGCGCCGGGCAGCCAGGTGAGGCCGCGCATGTCCGGTTTCAATGCCGCGAAGTCAGGGCGCCGCACAATGCCGGCGAAGCACAGCGCCTCGCAGCCCGCGTCCCGGGTCAGCCGCACGATGCGACCGATCTCGGCGATGCCGGCGATCTCACCAGGGTGCGCGTCGAGCGGCGGCTCGGCGAAGCCCTTCAGCCGGATCACGAAGTAGGGCCGCCCGGCTTCCCGGCAGTGCTCGGCCAGCGCCAGCGGCAGACCGCCGCCGCCCGCGATCAGCCCCAGTTTGCGCAAGCGCGGCCCTCAGTCCTGCCCCGCCACTGGCGCAAGGGGCTGGTGGCGCTCGGCGCGGATGAACTCGATGATCTCCATGACCTGCGGCGAACTTGCATAGGCCTCGGCGGCGGCCGCCACCCGGTCCGCGAACCGCCCCTCGGCCCGGAAGATGGCGCGAAAGGCGGCCCGCAGCGTGTTGATCTCGTCGCGCGAGAAGCCGCGGCGCTTCAGGCCGACCAGGTTGAGGCCCTCGAGCCGCGCGTGGTTGCCCCAGACCATGCCGTAGGGGATCACGTCGGTGGTCACGCCGGCGGCGCCGCCGATGAAGGCGTAGCGGCCGACGCAGCCGCGCTGCTGGATCGCGGAGAGCCCGCCCATGATCACGTAGTCGCCGAGCCGCACGTGGCCGCCCAGCGTGGCGCCATTGGTCAAGGTGATGTGGTTGCCGACCTCGCAGTCGTGCCCGACGTGCGCGCCGACATAGAAGGCGCAGTCGTCGCCAACCGTGGTGACTCCGCGGCCGAAGGTGGACCCGCCGTGCATGGTCACCTGCTCGCGGATCAGGTTGCGTTTGCCGACGACCAGCTTGCAGCGGTCGCCTTGCTTGTAGCCGGCGTGCTGCGGCGGCGAGCCGAGCACTGCGAACGGCCACACCTCGCAGCCCTCACCGATCTCGGTCTCGCCCTCGATCACCACGTGCGAGCGCAGGGTGACGCCGGACGCCAGCTTCACGTCCGCGCCCACGGTGCAATAGGGGCCGACTTCCGCGTCGGCGGCGACTTCCGCGCCCGGCGCGACCAGCGCCGTCGGGTGGATGCTCATGCGGGCGGGACCTCGATCAACATGGCGGCGAACTCGGCCTCTGCGGCCACTTTGTCGCCGACCAGTCCACGCCCCCTGAACTTGAACACGTCGCCCCTGGCGCGCAGCACCTCGACGGGCATGCGCAGCATGTCGCCCGGCTTCACCGGGTTGCGGAAGCGGCAGTTGTCGACCGAGATGAACATGATGCCCTTGCCGCGAGTGTCGATGTCCAGCGACTTGCTCATCAGCACGCCGCCACTCTGCGCCATCGCCTCGATGATCAGCACGCCCGGCATCACCGGCTGGCCCGGAAAGTGGCCAACGAAGAACGGCTCGTTCATCGTCACCGCCTTGATGCCGACGATCGAGCGATGCGGCCTGTAGTCCTCGGCGCGGTCGACCAGCAGGAACGGCGGCCGGTGCGGAATCCGCCGCAGGATCTCCTCGATCTCGATGTCGGTGGACTGGGACTCCTCCGCGACAGCCGGCTTGGTCATGCCTCCCCTTCCCTGTTCCTCCGGCTGGCATGCCTGGTGACCCAGGCGATCTCGCGGAAGAACTGCAGCGCCGGTCGCGCCGGCACGCCGGCCCACCTCTCGCCGGCAGGCACGTCCTGCATGTGGCCGGACGCCGCCGCCAACTGGGCCCCGTCGCCGACCTTCACGTGATCCGCGAGACCGACGCGGCCGCCCATCTGCACTCCGTCGCCCACCACCGCGCTGCCCGAGAGCCCGCAGTGGCCGGCGATCACGCAATTCCGTCCGATCACGACGTTGTGGGCGATTTGCACCAGGTTGTCGATCTTGGTGTTCTCGCCGACCACCGTGTCGTCGAACGCGCCGCGGTCGACACAGGTCTGTGGGCCGATGCTGACGTTGTCCTGGATGATCACCCGGCCCAGCTGCGGAACGTCCATCAGGCCCTTGGGCCCGACGGTGACGCCGAAGCCCGCCTCGCCGATCACCGCGTGAGGGCCGATGACGACGCCATCGCCGATCAGCGCGACGCCGATCACCGCGCCCGCGCCGATCCGGCAGCCGCGGCCGATGGCGACGCCCGGGCCGACTACCGCGTGTGGGCCGATCTGCGTCCCCGCGCCGATCTGCGCGCCGGCGCCGATGATAACGCCGTGGCCGATCTCGACGTTTTCCTCGATCAGCGCGCCGGGATGGCGCGGCGGGTCGGCGGGATCGAGCCGCTTGACCTGATGCAGCCGCCCGGCCGCGATCGCCCAGGCGGCCTGCGGGGCCCGCGTGACCAGCGCCACGCAAGCCTGCGGCAGCCGCGCCTGGTCCTTCTCGCCGACAAAGCAGGCCCCCGCCTGGGTGGCGGCGGCCGCCTCGGCGAGCTTGCGATCGCTGAAGAAGGTGACCGAGGCCGCGTCGGCGCTCGCGAGCACGGCGGCCGCCTGGATCGGCCGGTCCGCCGCGCCGGCGTCGACCGACGCCCCCGTGAGCTCTGCGAGTGCGCTGAGGCCGAGCGGCCCGAGCGCCTCGAAGAACCTCGGATCAGGCCGCGTCATCGCCAACCCTCGGGCTCGCCCCCAGCCACCTAACCAGTCACCTGCCCGCGCCGGCTCAGCGCGCGGCGGCCGGCTGCGCGGCGGGTTGGGTGTCGAGGTGGACGCGGTCGAAGGTCAGGGTCTGCACCCGCCCGTCGAGACCCGCGACGGCCTGCGAGGAGAAGTCCATCGCCGGATTGACGGCAGCGACGCCGGCCTGTTCGCGCTCGAGCAGGATCGAGCAGCGGTTCTGCTGGAAGAGCTGGCTCAGCACCGGCTGCAGCTGGCGCTCCATCTCCTGGATTTCCTTGGCCTGGGTTTCCTTGAGCTCTTCGTTGCGCTGCGAGGCGCGCTTCTCGAAGGCCTCGTAGCGGGTCTGCAGCGCCTGGGCGCGCTGGTTCAGGGTGTTGCGGTCCAGCGTGCTGGCCGAAGACTGCAGCGTGTTCTTCTCGGTCTGGATGGCGGTGGCTTCCGGCTGCAGCTCGGCGTTGACCTCGTTGGCCAGCATCTTCATGCGGGCGGAGACCGACTGGCCGACCTTCGATTGGCCGAAGATCTGGCCTTCCGAATAGACGCACATGCCGGGAATCGGCGCGCCGAAGGTGAGCGGCGGACCGCCGGGGGCAGCCGCCGCGGAACGAGGGGCCGCAGCGCCGCCGCGGGTCTGTGCGAACGGCGTGGTGGCGAGCGCCAGGATTGCGCCGGCGGCGACGCCAGCGACGAGCAGGGAGCGTGCGTTCATGGGAGTGGTCTCTAGAACCTTGTATTGGTGGAGAAGCGGAACACCTGGGTGACGTCATAGGGCGTCTTGGCGATCGGTTGGGCGATGTCGAACCGGAGCGGCCCCAGCGGCGACTTCCAGAAGACGCTGATGCCGACCGAGGCCCGGAGCGCCAGGTCGTCCTTCACGCTGGTCAGCGGCAGGTTGGTCAAAGGATCGACCTTGCTCGCCCGGTCCAGGATGCCGAGCGTGCCGATGTCGGAGATGAGCGCGGTCTTGATGCCATACTGGGCGGGCAGGAAGTTAGGGAACGTCTGCTGGATCTCGCCCAGCAAATAGAGCTTTCCGCCGAGCGCGTCACCGAACCGAGTGTCGCGGGGGCCGAT
>Ga0134126_10011737_pt1 | contig 11058 bp, 11 predicted proteins | sample KB31752_FD_96881 | JGI IMG/M metagenome (GOLD analysis project Ga0134126, IMG submission 96881) | Terrestrial soil microbial communities with excess Nitrogen fertilizer from Kellogg Biological Station, Michigan, USA - KB3-175-2 | ecosystem: Environmental > Terrestrial > Soil > Unclassified ... | reverse complement strand
TCGACGCGCTGAACCGCGCGGCAGCCACCTTGATCCCCACCGGCCTTGTCGCCTATCCGCTCCGCCAGGAAGGCGAACGTTTTCCCTTTATGGCGCCCCAGGCGCGGGGATTCGAGCCGGATGGCGATGAGGCCCTCCGCTATACGGCGAACATGGAAGGTGTCGCCTATATCGAACGCTTCGCTTACGAATTGATCGGGCAGCTCTCGGGCGAAAAAGTAAATGCCGTCTTCACCGCGGGAGGCGCCAGCAACAGCGATACCTGGCTCACCATTCGCGCAGGCGTTCTGGCGCGGCCCATCCATAAAATGAAACATGTCTCCGGCGCCATGGGCGCCGCCATCCTGGCCGCCTCGACATCGCATTTCGCATCCGTGATCGAAGCCGTCAAACACATGGTGAGCACGGACAAGATCGTCGAACCCGCCGGCCATCTCGTTAGCGCTTACGACGAGGGCTATCACCAATTCATCGCCGCCCTGCAACATAAGGGCTATATAAAAAAAGAAAGCAATGCTTAGCGTATACCTGTTAAGACACGGAGAAACGCCCTATAATGCCGACGGCAACCGCTATTGCGGCCGCACGGACATCGATCTCACGGAGAAAGGCCTCCGCCAGGCGCAATCCGTCCGCGCACGGTTAAAGGATATCCACCTCGATGCCGTGTATTCCTCCCCCCTGATCCGCGCCCGCCACACCGCCGAAGCGGCGACTGGCTCGATGAATGTGCAAACCGATAACCGGCTCATCGAGGTCGACTTCGGCAGCTGGGAGAAAAAGACCCGCGAAGAATTCGTCGCCGAAGACCCCCGCTCCTGGGAAGCCTGGTCCTGCGATCCCGAACATCACCGCGCCGGCAACACCGGCGAAACGGGGGGAGAAGTAGTCCGCAGGCTCGATGCCTTCTTCAACGAGATGCTCAGCCGCCATGCCGGACAAACGATCCTCGTGACCGGTCACAACGGTACTAACCGGCTTTATATGGCCTACAAGCTCGGCATGCCGTTACCATACTACCGCCGCCTGTTCCAGGAGAATTCCGCCATCACCCTTTTCGAGTTGGCGGACGACGGTGCCTTCACGCTAAAAAAATTGAACGCCTGATCAAAGACCGACGCCGGAGCCGCCGGCCGACCAGCGGGCCAGCATGCGCCAATTGCGAAAAGCGTAGATTTGAAAAAAAGCCCGCCACATGCAAAAACTGCTCCTGCTGTCCTTCGCTCTCCTGAGTCTGCCCCCGGCGTCAGCACAGCAAGCCCAAACCGTGGATATCTGTGTGTATGGCGGCACGTCTGCGGGCGTCATCGCCTGCGCAGCAAAACGTGCCGGTAAAACGGTGGCGCTCGTAGAGCGGCAATCGCATCGTAGGCGCATCGGTAGACGCAGGCGCCTATGAATTTCAAGACCAGCCGCTGGCACTCGCAGGCAGCGATACACTCATCTGCGCCGGCGCCCCCCTCCGCATCGGCCAGGGCGGAGATCCGGCGTTCAGCTATTCATGGACATCGATCCCCGCCGGCTATTCTTCGTCGAGTCCTACCCCGGTAGTATGCCCCGGCAATACGGAGACCTACTATCTCTCCGTGACTAACGGAACGACTACCTCTACAGACAGTGTCACCATTTCCACGGCCAACTCGCTTACACCGGCCGTTGCCATCTACACGGACAAGGTGGATTCCCTGGTTACGCCACTCCCCGATACGCTCGCCAGGGTCTATGTGACCATGACCACCGGCAACAGCTGTGCATCGACCCGCACCTACTCCATCGGACAGCATGATCTATAGCACCCAAACGCTTCGCAATGGCGACAGTGTAACGCAGCGGCGGCTGTGTCAGCCCTCAGGCGATCACCAGCAAACCGATAATCGTCACCGTTGCCCCCATGTATTCGCCCACCGTGAAGATCACCATCCTTGGCCCGGTCTCGACGGGACAGCCCATAACCGTCAGGGCCACCGCGATAGATGGTGGCGCGGCTGCCGGCTTCCAATGGCAGGACAGCACAACCGGCGGCAGTTGGATCAATGTATCCTTACCAGCAGCCTGGAATGCGTCGACGTGCGCACCGTCACCAGCGTGCCGCTGGATCTTAGCACCGCTATATCCACATCCGACTCTGCAGCTTCCTTCCACTATTATCCGAACCCCGTACAATCAACGCTCACGATTGACAGCCTTCAACCGGCTGCCGGCTGGTACGCCGCAGAGGTCGCAGGGATCGACGGGGCGCGCCCCCTGCTGACCAACCCGATAACAGGCCTGTCCCGCGTCACCATCGACATGACGACGTTGCCAAAGGGGATCTATTTTGTCGTCCTCCTGAGAACCACGGTGGCGAACAAATATTTTAAGGTGCTTAAGCTATAAGCAGGATACCCATCCACCGGGGGGTGGGTACATTTCTTGCATAGGACATCTGCTATAGGAGCTAATTTACCATGAGTCCAAAAAAGAACACCGATATACCCGCGGAAATTCCGCTGCCCGGCAGATCACCCGAGATCCGGCCCGGGGAACCGGCCGAAGAACCTGTGGTGCCCGAACATGAACCTGCGGTTCCCCGGCCCACGCCGGCACCGGCGCCTTCACCTTCGCCTGAGCCGCCGCCCGCTCCCGAACCTAAAACTGCCCCGGAACCCTCTGGTGGTTTAGCTACTGCGGTGCCATAGCTTTGAAATATCCCATGCGGCGGACAGGTATACGCCGCATCGCCCCTACTCCCGCATCAAGATACGCAACGGCCTGAGCGGACCCATCGGTGTGAGCTGGAACTTCATCTTTCCGGCCACGCCCAGCGGCAGCTTCTCCAATATACCATTGGCCTCTTCCGGGGTGCTTACATTCAACAGAAAGACTACACCGGGTACATCCTGCCTGACCCACCATTGTTCGATCTTCCCATCCAGATAGAGCGCCACCGTCGCCTTGACTTCCCTGGGCATAAGCTCTTTCATCTCATCCGGCGAGAGCGGCGACGTCATGCTCCCCATGGCCAGGATATGCGTCGTCGGTACGGGGGCGGGCATGCCCGGCATCGTCTGTGCCGGGAGCATGCCTGGGATCAATACGGAAACGAACGCGAGCGAATACAATAACTTTTTCATGTCGAGGTTGATTTTAAAGCAAAATTGCCCCCCCGATCTCATTTATTCCATAACCAAAATTGCTAATTTGCGGGCATGAAAAAGGCGGAACATCCGGAGCTGGAATCGCCTGTTCTCTCCAAAGCAGTGCTTGAACAGGAAAGGACGATGCTATTGGACCTTGGCAACGACATCACCAGCGTCCGGGACAAGAACGACCTCCTGCGCCTTTTCTCCCACAGAATTAAAAGCCACTGGTATTTTACCCACGCCATCGTCACGCTTATCGATTACAAAGACGAAACATACAGCCCCTTCCTCCTCGACAACGAGAACTCCCCGATCCGCGAACATGCCTTGTACCAGCAGCTCGTGCATTCCCGTTTTCCGCTCAAGGAGCCGTTTATCCAGGCCGTGCTGAATGCCGATGAGCCCCTCTCTTTTATCCTGGCGGATATCATGGACAAACCGAAGAGCCCGTCCTTCCTCAAGATCAACTACCAAAAAGGAGTAAGAGAGACCCTGATGACGAAGCTGATACAGGAAAGCAAACCCTTTGGTTTTATCCATCTCTATACCGACCGCCCCGGTAGCTTTACCACGGAATTCAGAAGCCTGATAAAAGGCTTTGCCCCCCAGCTTTCCGGCGCCGTGTCCAATATCCTCGCCAATGAAGCGATGCTCAAAACACAGGAAGAGCAGGCGTTCCTGCTGAATTTCAGCCGGGACATCACCCAGGTGAGAACCCGCGAGCAGCTGCAGGAAGCTATCTTCCGGGTTCTCGACAAGACTTTGCATACCAAGCTGGCCATGATCCGCGTCATCGACGAAGATGGCTTCCACCTGTCCAATTTTATGTCGGACAGGACATTGTTCAGCAATGCGGAGGCCACTTATGATAAAATGTCCGTTACCCGGATCACCATTGAAGAAAGATATACCTCGCGGGTGCTGGCATCCGGCGAAGGATTGGTCTTCCCCGTAGAAGAAGAGATCCGCGACGGGAACGCCTATGCGAAGCTCTGGAAGACCACAGGCCTAAAGAACATGTATGCCCTGCCCTTACGCGCAGGCGACACGAATATCGGCACGATCTGGCTCCTGGCTAATCGACTCAGCCCGCTGATAGTAAAAGGCATCTGTTCGCAGATAGCCATTGCCATCGCCAATATCCAGGCCAACGAAAAGCTCCTGGCCTACAAAAAACAGCTGGAAGACGAGAACGATTATCTCAAAGAGCAGATAAGGACCATCTATAATTTCTCCGGGATCATCGGCAACAGCGCTGCGATGCAGGAAGTATACCGGATGATATCCATCGTCGGTGGGACCAATACCACCGTTTTGATCCTCGGCGAATCGGGTACGGGCAAAGAGCTCGTCGCCCGCGCCATCCACAACTCCTCTCCCCGAAAGGACGCACTGATGGTAAAGGTCAATTGTGCCGCCCTGCCCCCGGGTCTCATCGAAAGCGAGTTGTTCGGTCATGAGAAAGGCGCCTTTACCGGCGCTATCGACAAGCGTATCGGCAAGTTCGAGCTGGCCGATCATAGCACCCTCTTTCTCGATGAGATCGGCGAGATGCCACTCGAAGCCCAGGTCAAATTGTTGCGGGTGATCCAGGAACGCGAATTGGAGCGTGTGGGCGGCAAACAAACCATAAAAGTCGATGTCCGGCTGATCGCCGCCACTAATCGAAACCTCGAACAAGCGGTAAGTGAAGGCCGTTTCCGTGAAGACCTCTACTATCGGTTGAATGTATTTCCCATCCCACTTCCGCCCTTGCGCGAACGGCCGGAAGACATCGAACCGCTGGCCAATTTCTTCGTCAATAAGTACAATCGGAATTCCGGAAAGAATATTAAAAAGATCGCGCCAAAAGCCTTGCAACAATTACGCAGCTATACCTGGCCGGGGAATGTGCGGGAATTGGAACACCTGGTAGAACGCAGTGTTTTATTATCCCAGGGAGATACGCTGCAGGAGGTGCTTATCCCACGAAGCGGTGTAGCCGAAAAAACGAATCCCGCCCTGTTAGCCAATCGTTCCCTCGAAGAAGTCGAACGCAGCTATATCATCGAAGTCCTGAAGCGCTGCGGCGGCAAGATCTCCGGCGCCGGTGGTGCAGCCGAAATCCTGGAGATCCCCGGCAATACCCTCCATTCCAAAATTAAAAAGCTGGGGATCGACAAGACGGACTATTTTCCCTCCCGATGGTGAAACCGTTCGTCCTTTCACTGAATAAAGTGAAAAACACCCGACCTCAAAATACACAAATCACTAATCATCAATCTCTTGAATTTTTGGCATCGGTTTGGTCTTCAATAGATAAAACCAAAATCAAAAATTATGAAGATCGTAGTCATCGGAGGCACCGGCCTCATCGGAACCAAAGTCGTCGCCAAATTGCGCAGTCGTGGACACGAGGTCATCGCCGCTTCACCCAACACCGGGATTAACACGATCACCGGGGAAGGGCTGGCCGAAGCCCTAAAAAATGCGGAGATAGTCATCGATTTAGCCAACTCACCTTCATGGGAAGACAATGCCGTCATGGAATTCTTTCAGACCTCAGGCCGTAACCTGCTGGCAGCAGAGACCAATGCCGGCGTAAAGCATCACGTCGCCCTCTCTATCGTAGGTGTCGATCTCATGCAGGACAGCGGCTATATGCGGGCTAAAAAAGCTCAGGAAGACCTGATCCGCAGATCCCGGGTACCGTACACCATCATCAGGAGCACTCAATTCTTCGAGTTCATCAAGGGCATTGCCGATCAGGCCACGGAAGGTAATATCGTCCATGCCTCCGATGTCCAATTCCAACCCATCGCCGCAGAAGATGTTTCCACCTTTGTAGCCGAAGCGGCGCTGGAGACACCGATCAATGGAATAACGGAAATCGCCGGCCCTGGCCGCTTCACCATGCCGGAGATCATCACTCAATTCCTGAAGAAGACCCAGGATTCGCGCAAGGTTGTCCCAAACGACCATGCCCGCTATTACGGGGCGCAGATAACAAAGACCTCCCTGGTCCCCGCCGGAAAGGCAAGACTCGGTTCCATCGATTTCGAAACCTGGTTTGCTACACAATACAAACCTCAACAAGCCTAAGCATCACTAAAATTAAATGAAATGGAAAACAACGAACCACTAAAGGAGGTACTGGACGACCTCAAGAAGAAAGGCTATGAAGCCGATCTCAATTTTGAAACCGAGACCTTCGCGCTTTATGCCGGAGATCTCGACATGCGGCTCGATCCTGATGATTTCCATGTGGACAAGATCGAGGAGGCCTGCGACGAGAGCCATTCCGACGCCGAAGTCGTCGTATACGCGATCTCCACCGCCACCGGTGTGAAAGGCGTAGAGGTGGACAAGCGCTAAGCCCTTATTCCCTCGGAGGCCGCTCCTTGGCTTCTTTAATGTTCAACGGATTGATGCCGATCACCTTTCCCTGCAAAGCGTCCATCGCTTTTTTCGCGTCATCGTCCCGTTTCATCTCGACGATTCCCTTACCCCGGCTAAGCCCGGTAATCGGATCGATGAGGATCTTAGTATAATCTACCCAGCCAAACGGATTGAAGAGCCGTTGCAGATCAAACTTGTCAAAATTATTCTTCGGAAGCCCGGATATAGTCATTCGCATAAAACGGAAAAATAATAAAAAAACCGCCAATCGGCGGTCTTTTTGAGCGCCGAACAGCAAATATATACTATAAAACGTTCAAAGTCAAAATCTTGTCTCTTTAACAATACTATACGCCGGCTCAAATCCACCCATATCGATCACCATCCTGTCCAGGACGACACCCGGATCGACGGCATAGATCGAAAGCGTATGCTTCCCGGCCTTCAAGACAGGTCCCGGCATTCGCCGGATGGCCGTATTGCTTAAAACGTCTTGTTTCCACTCCTCCGTCCGGGCGATGCTATTGGCGGCAAGATCGAAAACCTGCAAGGGACCATCATCGATACAAAATGCACAACGCATGCCGTAGTTCTTGTTGAGCGGGAGCATGGGCAGTGCATAAAAGATCACGCTAGCCGGAGCAGTGCGAACCGTAAAAAATTTATAGGTCAGCCGGGAGGCGGTGCCTTTGATCGCTGCCAGATCCGGCGACGGCCGGTACAAAGGGAACGTCGAAGCTCTCATAGCAGCTTCTGTATGACCAAGGCCCTCTACCCGTTCCCATGGAAAATAGGATTTGTTGACAAGCTCGCTATAATGCGCAGCATAGATCGATAGATACCCATTGCTTTCCACACCTCCGTGAAAAGCATCTAAATCCGGCCGCAAGGCATGGACATCTACCGTGAATTGCTCCCCTGCCCCACTCAAGATAATCCGCCCCTGAAACCGTTTGGCGGCGGGCGCCACGCTCCAGTTCACATCCACCCACAACCTTTGCTGATTGCTGTCCCGTTGAGGATAGAGCGTCCCCCGCAAGGCCGATAGCCTGATCCAGCCGGCCGACGCCACTGCCTTCCATGGGACCTTCGCCGAATCACTCAGAAATACATCTAAGAAAAATCGTTGTTGTAGCCCCCTGGTAAACTCCGGAAGTACGAGGGCTCCCCCGCCCGCGGAGTCATACCCCTCCGGCGAAATGCCCCATGGCTTCTCCTTCGGAAGAACAATAGAGGGCAGCACCGGCGGTTGAAAGACCGGTAGATCTCGCGGAGCCATGCTCATCATGTTTCTCCACTTACCATGTACTAAGGAATCGTTGTAATAGCCGGTTTCCTTTACGATCCGGTCATACGCCTCTGTTGACTTAAGCGCATAATCATATGCGCTGATCCGCTTTTGCCTGGCGTACAGATAGGCGTTGTCCCGGTACAGGAACTTTTTGTTCATCTCAGCCGCACCAACCACCGGGTAATAAACCAGCTCATAAAAAGGGGCGGCGTCTGTCCGAGCGACCTTTTGCCTCAGCATCGTCACCGCATTCTCCAGCGTGTCGTAGGCATCGATCCGGCGTTGCGCTTCATCGCCATAAAAAAAATGATTATAGGAAGTATAGGCGGTGTTGGTGATCGGCTCCGTTTGGCTCCAACCCATGAACTCCGGCCTTCGGTCGAACGCCAGATTGTAATAGCGCCATAAGATATCCGTTATCGCCCCTCCATACGCTCCAAAGATCCGTTGATCCCAATGCAGCAGATGCTCCTTCGAATAGCTGCTCTTTTTGAATGGCGTCACATCATAAGCCATATCCAGGAACAGTTGCATATCGTATTCTGCCGGTTTGATATCGCCGACGTTCAGCACCCATACCCTCTGGGCGCCCGTTTCATAGGCCTTCATCATCTCCTCCCGGATCAGCGCGGGGTGGGTCGAGCTTAACCACAGATAATCATGCGGCCGCCCCCAATACGAGACATGATAATAAACCCCGGCCCGGCCCGATCGTTTTTGCTCGGCTTCATTGCTCAGGCGTTGAATATAGCCATAGTTGTCATCGGGCCAAACCAGTGTTATGTCCGCCGGGACCTTCAGCCCGTTATCGTAAAACCCGAGCACCTCTTTATAAGGCGTAAACACCTGCGGAATAGTAGTAATGTCCCCGGGATAATATTTTTGTAACAGCTCCCGCTGGTCTGTCAGGATCTGCTCCAATAACGGAACTGCGTCATTGGCCGATTTGACACCTTCCATCTGGCCATCGTGGACACCCCGCATGCCCATGGTAAATACTACTTCACTGGTATCGAGCTCTTTTACCCGGTTTTCCCAATACCGATCGATCCTGGCTTTGTTCGTGAGGTAATTGAAATCGCCCATGGTCCTTTGATTCCATTCCCCGACATTGTTGCGGAGCAACGGTTCGGCATGTGATGAGCCGATGACGATATCGTAAAGTTCCGCCATCTCCTTGTTGCCGGCTACCGAGTAAAATGCCTTTGTTCCCGGATGCATGGCGGGCCAGATAAAATTGGCTTTCAGCCGCAGCAACAGCTCAAAGACCTTTGCATACGTCCGGGGGCCGATGTTTCCCAGTTCCGGATCATACGTCTTCGAAGCCCACGGGCGAAGGCCAAAATCCTCATCATTGATAAAAATACCGCGGTATTTCACGCAAGGGGGACTGGATACAAAATCGGGTTGTTCGATGATCAGGCTTTCCTGCTGCTTTGCAGGAACGTCAGCCCACCAATACCAGGGTGACACACCGATCTTTTCCGAGAGGGTAAAAACACCGTAGGCCATCCCCCTTTCGTCACTCCCCGCAATAACCAGCGCCTTAGGGACCGCAGCCTGCGGCTTATCCATTACAGTAAGAGCAAAACATTCCCACTTCCCCTTTAGCCTGCCAACCACAGAAGATCTCCCTGCGACACGCCGAATAAGCGGCGAAGCGGCGGCGCCTATCACGATCACATTTCCCGTCGCAACGGAAAGGTCATTGATCACGGCCGGCTTGTAAGACGTCACCCTTTGGATGTCTTCGGCTAAAAGATGAGCGGCAATCGAATCAAGCTTTGGGGAAGCCTTATCATACACAATGGACACTTTCGCTGTTTTCGTCACCAGCGTAAAAATATCTTTCTGTGCCTCGACGCAGGGTGGAAGTAGTAACGCAAAAATGATCAGGTAAAAGATTTTTTTCATTCCGTCCGCAGATTTTTAATGGGATTGGCAAGCGCAGCCCGCACGGTTTGAAAGCCTATCGTCAGCATCGCGATGGCCATCGTCACCAGTCCCGCCAGCGCAAACATCCACCAGGAAAGATCGATCCGATAGGCGAACCCGACCAGCCAGCGGTGCATTCCGACAGCAGTCACGGGCACCGCAATCACAAAGGCGACCCCGACCAATAACACGAATTCCCGGGCTAACAAGCCGATGATACCACCCACCGAAGCCCCCAGTATCTTCCGCATCCCCATTTCTTTGGTCCGCCTTAGCGTATTGAAAACAGTGAGCCCAAACAAACCCAGGCAGGAGAGACAAATAGCCAATACCGAAAAGCAGATGAACAGCCGCCCAAAATGTTGTTCCGGCGCATACTGGGCATCGTAGGTTTCATCGGCGAAGAACCACGTGAGCGGCAGGCTCGGCGCCAAGACGCTGGTGAGCGGCTCCAGGGCCAGCGAGTACTTCCGGATGGACTGATCATAGTGCCGGTCGACAAAAGCCGGCAGCTGTGCCGCGAGGCGGGCCGCATCCGATGGCTGGCTGAGCAATACATAGGTATAGAAACCCGAACGCCCCCAGTTTTGCTCCGTTCCCGGATTCCAGGCTCTGGTGAGCGTAGATAACGATACGAGCATATCGACCCGAAAATGGGAATTGAATGGCATGTCTTTCATCACACCCGTAACATACGCGGTGTCCTTTCCGTTGATCAGCAGCATCCGGCCCATGGGATTGGCCGAACCAAAATATTTCCTGGCGGCCGATTCGGAAAGGATCAGCCTGAAGGGGTCGTTGAGGGCAGTACGGATGTCTCCGCTGACCATCGGAAGGGCAAAGACCGAAAACAGCGAGGAGTCGGTGTAGGCAATGTTTTCTTCGCTATAGAGCTCCCTGTCCTTTTCGACGATGATGTAATCGAGCAAAAAGCGGGTGGCGGCCCTTACCTCCCCAAACTCCGCTTTTACCGCAGGGCCCAGGGGGGCGCAGGCACTTTGATAATCCGTGCCCGAAGGCGTATGGACATCCGTGACCAGGCGAAAGATGCGGTCCCTATTTTGGTTATAGCTGTCGTACCCGAGCTCGAACCGGACATATTGCAGCGCAAAGAAACACACCGATATGCCGGTCACAAGGCCGAAGAGATTGATACCGGTGAAGACCTTGTGGGTGGATAGATACCGGAGGGCCGTCTTAAAATAGTGGGACAACATCAAGCAGTGTTTGTAAGAGGAAGATAGCCTTTTTGTCCTAACTTTGAAAATTCTAATCATCCCCAAACATGAGCAATCCGTCGAAAGAAATAGTCACCATCTCCGTACCGAAAGG
>Ga0134126_10011736_pt1 | contig 11059 bp, 14 predicted proteins | sample KB31752_FD_96881 | JGI IMG/M metagenome (GOLD analysis project Ga0134126, IMG submission 96881) | Terrestrial soil microbial communities with excess Nitrogen fertilizer from Kellogg Biological Station, Michigan, USA - KB3-175-2 | ecosystem: Environmental > Terrestrial > Soil > Unclassified ... | reverse complement strand
GCTGCGCCGGGCTTGAAAGCGGGAGAGGACAGCGTCAGAGCCAAGGCTGCATCAGCTCCTTCCGTAAGCGGCGCGCCGGCGCCGAAGCTCAGCAACAGAGCAACAACAAACGACGTGGAACGAGACCGGATACTCGCCAAGGTCTTGCACAGCCTAACTCCCCCCGCGAATCAAACGCAGGAAAGCTAGTCCGTGTGGGGTGGAAGCTCGCCGAGCCTTAGTCTTTCCTGCAGCCGTTCGATACGCCGTGCGGCCTGGCTCTTGCTCAAGCCGGCGTCGAAGGCATGCGGTTCTCTGATCTCCTCGGCAAGGCGCCTAAGCGCGGCGGCTTGTGCACCCGTCATCGGCTCCCGCTCCACCACCCAGCTGACCCGGTTCATGAAGGTCGTCGACGGTTCGGAGCTCAGCTCTTGCTGAACCTGCGTCTCTGCTGTCTTTTTCTTTTGCATCTCGTTTCAGTTCCCCAGCCCATCCTTGTAGTTTCCAATGGCATACAGGTAATCACAAAAAAGGGCAATGATTAGGCGGTGTTTGATCAAGGATTGAGCAGGATTCAGAGGCGCCTGTGGCAAGTGCACCACTCAGCCACTACATGCCCCTGATGGGTTCCAATCTAGACTGGTGAGCGGCCCCCAAATCACCGTTGAGGCGAAATGCTCCCTCAGTCAGACTGGAAGCAGGCGGACGAACCCAGCGCCGATTCGAGGAGGAGAGACATGAGCAGAATTCTGCAGGTAGGGCTGGCGGGGTGCGCGGCGGTCGCGCTAACCGCCATGCTGACGGAGCCATCTGAGGCCCGGATACAATGTCGCGGCAATTTTCAGGTCACCAAATATGGATTGCTCGCCACCCCTTATTGCGAGGAAGAGCAGATCGCCTTCGTGGCGCGAAGCTATGGCTCAAAGGTCACGGCAGCTCAGGTCCACAACGACCCTCTCACCAAGGTCTATCTCTGCCAGACCATCGGCTATGATTCGCGGCTGAAGGGATCCTGCGCCGGATACGGTCCAGACTCTTACGCCCCCTCCCGTTAACTCTATTCGGGGGCTGTCTGCGGTTCCTTTTCACCCGGCGACCCTGACCTTGCCGAAGGCGCCAGTCTAAGAAGGCTGGCGCCTTTTTTGTTGGGTGCAGCAGGCCGCACGTCGACCGGTGCTGCCGAGGCTCGGCCACAGATCGGCGCTCATCCTACTGAAAAGGTTAAGAAAACATTAACGCCGGCGCCCCCAAATCGCCCCTCAATCACCTATCCGAGGCCGACTTTTCGCCTTGTTCCGCCGTAGGTTAGCGGCCAGCACTCATGCGTGCAGACCGGCTTGACTCGTCGTCGGTCCATTTCAACCCAAGACAATCGAATAGGAGCACAACGCATGTTTCAAATGCGCGCTAACATCGTTGCCATGGGCGTCATAGGCGCTGCCCTTCTGCTGCCCGGCCTGGCTCAGGCCGACCAGGTCGGGCATGCATCCTGGTACGGGCTGCATTCTCGCACGGCGAGCGGCGAGATGATGAACCCGAGCGAAATGACCGCGGCACATCGTTCATTGCCCTTCGGCACCAAGGTGCTGGTGGAGAACCTCACCAACGGCAGCTCGGTGGTCGTGCGGATCAATGACCGGGGGCCCTTTGTAGGGGGGCGGATCATCGACGTCTCTAAGGCGGCGGCCTCTGTCCTTGGGATGCTCGGTTCCGGCACTGCGCGGGTCAAGGTCACCGCGTCCGGCGGCGGTTCGCCCCAGATCGCACGCTCGTCGGGCGCCTCCGTCAAGGTCGCGAGCGCGTCTGGCGGGGAGTCCGCCAAAATGGGCAACGTCTCTCTCAACACGCCCGCGAACGCCGGAAACACGTCGGCCATCAGGTCGGCCAAGATGGAAGGCGCACCTGCCAGCAAACCAGTGAAGGTCGCAAGCGCATCGCGCAGCAAGTCTGCCAAGATGGCAAAGGCTTCCAGCAAACCTGCGAAAATCGTGATCGCGTCAGCCGGCAAAAGCTGGGTCAGCAGCCAGAAGCGTAACGTTGCCGGCCTGATGAAGTCGAGGCGGGACATTCAGCGCGTCGCCTCTCGCACCTCATCCCGCAAGACCTACGCCGCTCTCTCGCGCACCAGCGCGCGTAAAGCTGTTACGGTCGCTTCAAGGGAGTTCGGCAAGGAACGCAGGGGTGCGCCCACAGGCATCACTCTAGCCTCGTCGGCCAACCCCTATGGAGCCTTCGTGCGCAGCGCGAGCTTCGTCAACTGACCTCTGGCGAAGAATATGGGCGGCCCCTCTGGCCGTCCATCCCAAGCGGTGTAAAAACGCCGGGCGAAGGCCCGGCGTTTGACTGAAATCTGAAAGGCCTAGGCGGCTTACCGCTAGTAGTTATAGCGGTACCGGTAGGGCCGATAATAGGGGCGATAGTATTTCCCCCCTCCGCAGTAATTGGAGCACTTCTTGTACCCATGATACCACCAGCAACAATAGTACGCTGGGGTTACGAGCGAGCTGTTTGCCTCGGGCATTGCGGGGGTGGGTGCCGGCGTGGCAAAGGCGCCGACTGCCCCGATGATCGTCCCAGCTGCAATGATTGCTAGCGTCGTCAGTCGGATAGGCTTCATCCTGCGTCCTCCGTTTGAGCATCGCCGCCTCGGCAGCTCGGCGAGCCGATTTAGAACATCGCCATTAGAACGACAAATCAAGCCCAAAGGCTCGCAAATACTTACAAGATGAAACCGCGAGGGTGATGAGGAGCGTCTCCGCGACATGGAATCTGCTGGGCAATCCGCCGAAAAAACTGCATAGTCCGCCGGAAGCGGGGTTCGTTGCAAAACTGGGGGATAATCATGATCGATAAACAAAACTGGGGGATAATCATGATCGATAAAATTGTAATTGCCGGGGTCGCCTTGGGCGCCATCGTTGCATTTGCCGCCGTTTCTCAGCCGGTTCAAGCCGGAGGCTGCGTCCTTGTATCGGCCAAGGCCCGCGGCCTTGGCGAGGCTGCAGCGTCCAAGCGGTCGCAGGCTAAATTGGTGCACAACATCAGCCATTGGGCTCACAAGAACAAACTCGCGACGGTGCACACCGGACACGCTCCGACCGATTGCAGCAAGGGCAAGGCTGGCGCGCTCTTCCTTTGCACCTCCTCGGCGAAGGTCTGCCCATAGGACGGCGTCGTCCGACTGGGGGGCATCATGATCCAGAGTAAAATCCATATTGCGGGCGTTCTTTTGAGCGCCATTGCCGCGCTTGCCGTCGTTTCCGGGCCGGCGCTGGCAGGAACCTGCGTGGCGGTGACTGTGAAAGGGCGCGGGCCTGATCCGGCTACGGCGACCACCAAGGCAGCGGTCAAGCTCACGCAACGTGCGGCAAGCCTGCGCGGCAAGGTCAAAAAGAGCTCGACCAGTTGCCAGAAGGGCCCGCCGGGGGGCTTCGTGTGCACCACTTCGGCGGTCGTCTGTCCATGACGCTCAAATCGCCGCTATCGGCGGCCGGTGACATGATGGTAACCTGTAGAAAGCTAGGCTGAGGCCGAATCGGAGCAATCAGGGATTCCTATTGCCATGTTCAAGCGCAATGCCTCTTCCTGGCTTTTCGCCCTGGCTGCTCTGTTGACGGCCGGCCTCTCATTTGGTTGGCCTGCCGATCAGGCTCAGGCTCAGCAGGCCCCGCGCATCAGGCCTGGCACGCTCAACATCGTTCCGGGTCCCGCGGTCGGCGGTTATTCGATGCCCTTGAGCGATGTGTGGGGTCTTCTCGAGATGCCGCCCGCGCCGAAAGATTTCGGGCCGCATTTCGACTTCCCGCCTGAGTCGTTGAACGGCCCTCCGCTTCACGATCCGTATCCCAACTAGCCGCTTCACCCCTCTCGCCACGCGCCCGCGAATAGCTAGATGGGCCTTGCACTTGGCAGGCTCGCGAACATAGAGTGGGTCGCTTTGCGTTGAGTTCGGGTGAAGATTGGCCCGGTGCGCTTGGTGAGGCATCGCGGTTGCTTTCCCCGTCTTTGGAGTTGCGTAAACTGGTCCGTAATTCTAATGGCATGCGGATCATTTGAAGGGGGAGGAGCTTCCCATGCGCCAGAACGGGACGGTCAAATTTTTCAATCATTCGCGGGGCTTTGGCTTTATTACGCCGGACGATGGCGGCAAGGACGTGTTCCTGCACATCTCCGCCCTGCAGCGGTCAGGCCTCCCCGCCGTCGACGAAGGTCAACGCGTGACCTTCGAAACGGAGCCGGATCGCCGTGGCAAGGGCCCTCAAGCCGTCAACGTACAGCTCGCCGAATAATCTCCCCACATCAGACAGCCGAATCTTCCCTGTCCTCCGGTTGTGCCCTTCGCCATGCTGCGAAGACGATCTTCTGTACCTGAAGCAAAGCCTGAGGTGCGGCCGTGAGTGAGCCGCTTACATCGCACGCCGAACTTTTGCGCGTGCTCGATCACCTCGCCGCCGGGCGGCAGGGAGCGCTCGATCGGCTGTTTCAGGTCTTGGCCATCCCAAGTGTCTCCACCGATCCCGCTTATCACGCAGCCTGCGTTGACGCCGCCGAATGGTGCGCGAGCAGCCTACGTGAGATCGGCTTTCAGGCCCGGGTCGAGAAGACGCGCGGAAAGCCGATGGTCGTCGGCCATTGGCACGGCTCAGGTTCGCCGTTGCGCGTGCTGTTCTACGGCCACTACGACGTGCAGCCGCCGGATCCCTTGGCGGAGTGGACCGCGCCGCCCTTCGCGCCGCGCCTCGCGCAAGATCCTCAAGCCGGCGAGGTCATCGTCGCCCGTGGCGCCTCCGACGATAACGGGCAGGTGATGACCTTCCTCGAGGCCTGCCGCTCCTGGCTTGCCGTGCACGGGCGCTTGCCGGTCGACGTGACGGTCCTGCTCGAAGGCGAGGAGGAGTCCGGCAGCCCAAGCCTACCCTCCTTCCTCGACAATTACGGCGAAGAGCTCAAGGCCGACATTTGTCTCGTCTGCGACACCGGGCAGTTGGACGCCGACACGCCAGCCATCACCGCCTTTCTGCGCGGGCTCGCTTTCTCCGAGATCACCGTGACCGGACCGTCGCGCGACTTGTATTCCGGCATCTATGGCGGGCCCGCGCGCAACCCCATCCGCGTGCTCGCCAATCTCCTGGCCGACTTGCATGACGCAAGCGGCCGGGTGACGCTGCGCGGCTTCTACGAGGGCGTGGTTACCCCTCATCTCGTCCAGCTTGCGCAATGGCGCGCCCTCAAATTCGACGTTGCCGATTTCCTCGGCGCTGTTGGACTGTCGACGCCGGCCGGCGAAGAGGGCATGAGCGTAATCGAGCAGCTCTGGTCGCGGCCCACGGCTGAGATCAACGGCATCTTCGGCGGCTATACCGGCCCCGGCACCAAGACCGTCATCCCGTCGCACGCCACCGCCAAGCTTTCCTTCAGGCTCGTTCCCAACCAACAGCCAGCCCAGATCCTCGATGGCTTGCATCGCTTCATCGCCGAGCGGCTCCCTGCCGATTGCACCGTCACTTATGCCGGCGAAGGAGGCTCGCCCGCGGTCGGCTTCGACACGTCTAATCCCATCTTCCGGGCGGCTGCGAATGCGCTCGAGCAGGAATGGGATAAGCAAGCGGCCATCATCGGCTGCGGCGCGTCGATCCCCATCGTCGAGTCGTTCCGCTCGCAGCTTGGCATGGACTCGCTGCTGGTCGGCTTCGCGCTCGATGACGACCGCATCCATGCGCCGAACGAGAAGTATAATGTGAAGAGCTTCACCAAGGGCGCCAGAAGCTGGGCGAGACTCTTGGACGAACTCGGCGCGATCGATGGCAACCTCAAGGCATAGGCTCATCTGTCTTTTCTGCCTCTGTCTGATTGCCGCGCTGGTATTGGGCCCGGCGATCGCCCAACGAGGGATCGAGCCCGGACAGTTCGACTACTACGTCCTCGTGCTCGGCTGGACGCCGTCTTACTGCGCGACCGAAGGAACCCGGCGGCACGACCGGCAATGCGATGCCGAAAGGACCCATGCCTTCACCCTGCACGGGCTGTGGCCGCAGAACACCCACGGATGGCCGGAGGATTGCCGAACACCGAAGCGCCCATGGGTGCCGCAATCGGTGATCGACGATTTGCGCGACGTGATGCCGAGCAAAAATCTGATCATCCACGAATACCGCACCCACGGCACCTGTTCAGGTCTTGAGCCCGATCAGTACTTTGGGCTGGCACGCGATCTTTACGAGCGGGTCAGAATCCCTGAGCGATTCTCCGGCGCCGACGGCCGGCTCACGCTCAGCCAGCAGGAGATCGAAGGCGAGTTCCTCAAAGCCAATTCTTGGCTCAAGCCGAATATGATCGTGGTGAGCTGCCGCGGGCAGAATCTGCTCGACGTGCGTATCTGCTTCGGCCGCGACCTGTTTCCGAAGGCTTGCGGACCCAATGAAGAGAATCGCGTTTGCCGCTTGGACAGGGTGATCGTGCCCGCGGCGCGCAGCCGCTGATCCCCGGCCGAAACTAGAAGCGGTAGATCAGCGAGCCACGATAGGTGTTGACGTCGGGATCGTATTTCACGTCGCCCCCGGGATAAGACACCGTATCGGAATCGAAGTCGGTAAATTGATAGTCGAAGCGCGCGCTCCAGTTCGGGCTGAACGCGACTTCGGCGCCACCGCCGACGCTCCAGCCGAAGAACGATCCATTGCCGGAGCCGCCGCCAAGTCCGCTCACCGGCAGATCGACATCGGCCCACGCCCCTCCCCCGGTGACGAACAGCATCACCTGCGGCACCACGGTGACGCCGGCGCGCAAGCGCAAGTTCGCCATGGCGTCGATATCGGGATTGGCGACATTGGCGCCGTTGTTGAAGCCGCCGCTGCCACTGATTCCGGCGCCGAGCACATCGCCTTCCAGCCCGATCACGATCGGGCCGTTCTGCCAATTGTAGCCGCCGGTGATACCGCCGAGCACGCCGCTCGACTCGATCGCGGCACTCGACTGAGAGAAGTCGAAAGTGCTGGTGGCGCCGCCAAGCGTTCCGCCGATCCACCAGCCGGCGAAGAGATCCTGGGCTGCTGGCGGCGTCTCGTAGAGAAGCGGCGGAGGTCCGGCATTGATGACGTCGGCACTGAGAACGGGGCTAGAGACCGCGGCGCCGGCCGCTAACGCGGTGGCGAAGACCAAAGCCTGGTCATATCGTGTACGCAAAACAGACTCCCTCACGATCGGAGGCTCGGTCCGTTACCGCGTCGGCGCTGAATCGCGCCGAGCCAAGCGCTCACGGTCCCAGGGTATGGGAGTACCCTTACCAAGCGTTTAACCAGCCAGTGAGGCGAAAGTCTGCATGGTTAACGGCGAGTTAGTGGCCATCCAAGGGCGGCCCCACTGCAAGAAATCAGCGCACCCGGAACAAGGCGACGCATCCTTTCGTCTCTATTTCCAGGACTTCGAAGCGCCGCTTGAGACCGTCGCTGAGCGCCTCGAAATCGTCATCGAGATTGTTGAACACGCCTTTCGCATTGTAGAGCCGCAGCAGAGACCGCGCGGCGCCGTTCGGCTCGATCCCGCGGCCGAGGATCGTCGCCCCGAACAGCACAGCGCCCTTGCTCATCACCGGCCGCAGATGATCGATCGCTTTCAGCTTCTCTGACATCCGCCCCGGCAAGCAATGCAGCACGTAGGTGAGTCCGATGCTGTCTGCCGGCTCGAGCTCAACGGCGATGGGCGCGAGCAGACTGGCCTCGCAGAGCAGCGGTTGGTAGCGCGCAAGCCTGCGCGCCGACCTCGCCAAACAATGTCGATTGATGTCGAGAAGGATCAGCTGCTCGAACCCTTCCGGATCGGCACGGTCGACAAAGAATCCGGTGCCAACCCCCGCCTCGAGATGGCGCGACGAGAGGCTGTTGCGGTAGAGATCAAGCAACCGCTCAGTCGGACAACGCCAGGCGAAGCGGTTGGAGAGGCCATGCACCAGGCGGTCGTAGAAGGAGAGCATGAGCGGCGTGTAGATCGCGTGCGCCGCCTCGATCGCTGCGGCGTCAGGTGCCCTGACATTCCCTGCTTGCACTCCCGACATGGCTGGACGGTATGACATCGACTTCGCGCGAAAAAAGGGCGCCGCGAGCGGTGCCCTTGAGATGAAGTTGCTTGAAAGAAGGTAAATTGGTCGGTTCGCCAAACGCAACCCCGGAAGTATAGTCAGCGGCGAATCGTCCGAGCCCTCCACCTTCACGTCGCACCCATCATGCCCGAAATGCAAAACCACGCGACCGCGCTTGTGACCGGAGCGGCCCTCAGACTCGGCCGCGCCATGGCGCTCGACTTGGCAAAGCTAGGCTGGCGCATTGGGCTGCATTATCAGACCTCAAGCGCCGAGGCGGAAAGTCTCGTGGAAGAGATCGAGCGTCTCGGCTCGCAGGCCGTTGCACTCCCGGCCGATCTCACCAGCGAGGATCAACTTCGCGGGCTGGTCCAGTCTTGCGCCGAGGAACTCGGGCCTCCAACCTGTCTCATCAACAATGCCGCGCGGTTCGAATGGGATTCGGCCGAGACGCTCGACTGGGGTGGCTGGCAGGCCGAGCTCGATGTCAATCTCCGCGCGCCGATTTTCCTCACCCAGGAATTCGCACGGACGCTGCCGAAGGACGCGTCGGGATGCGTGATCAACATGATCGATCAGCGCGTCTGGCGGCTCACCCCTGAGTTCTTCTCCTACACCATCGCCAAGTCCGCGCTGTGGACGGCAACGCGGACGCTCGCCCAGGCCCTCGCACCGCGCATTCGTGTCAATGCGATTGGCCCCGGACCCGTGCTCCCAAGCCTGCGGCAAAGTCAGCCAGATTTCGAGCGCGAGTGCCGCGCCACGCCGCTTGGCCGCGCCGCCACGGTTGAGGAGGTGTGCCGCGCCGTGCGCTTTCTGCTCGACAGCCCTTCAGTCACGGGACAGATGATCGCGCTCGATAGCGGCCAGCACCTTGCCTGGGATGGCGCGCCTGGGCGGAAAACCTCGAGATAACCAGGTCTGCCCAAGGCCTTGAAGCTGCCGGCCTGAAGGCCATACTTCCCCCTTAAGCCATGTCCCAAGAGAAGCCCGAAAGCGCCAGTCCCTCGCTCGTGTCCCGCGCCCGCAAAGCCTTGAGCGGGGTGGAGACCGGCCCCTCCGTCATTGCCCGTCACGCCAAGACCGCACCAGGCGGCCCGGGCGTCTATCGCATGATCGATGCCTCGGGCGAAGTGCTCTATGTCGGCAAGGCGCGCGGGCTGAAGAAGCGCGTGCAGAGCTATGCGCGGGCTGGAAGCCACAACAATCGCATCGCCGCCATGATCGCCAACACGGCGAGCATGGAGTTCGTCACCACGCCGAGCGAGACCGAGGCGCTGCTGCTCGAAGCCAATCTCATCAAGCGGCTCAAGCCTCGCTACAACGTGGTGCTCAGAGACGACAAGTCCTTCCCCTTCATCCTCATCGCCCGCGACCATGCGTTCCCGCAGATCCTGAAGCATCGCGGCGCGCGTGGCCGCAAGGGAGATTATTTCGGGCCCTTTGCCTCGGCCGGCGCCGTCGGCCGCACCATCAACACGCTGCAGCGTGCTTTTCTGCTGAGGTCGTGCTCCGACGCCTATTTCGAGACTCGCCTCCGCCCCTGCCTGCTCTACCAGATCAAGCGCTGCAGCGCGCCTTGCACCGGCGAAATCTCGGACGCCGATTATGCCGCGCTTGTCGACGAAGCGCTCCGCTTCCTCACCGGCGAGAGCGACGAGGTGAAGCGGCGCATGCACAAGTTGATGGACGATGCGAGCCTGAAGCAGGACTATGAGCGCGCGGCAAGCTTCCGCGACCGGCTGACCGCGCTCAGCAACGTGCAGTCGCATCAGGGCATCAACCCGCAAAATGTGAAAGACGCGGACGTCTTCTCCGCCCACCAAGAGGCCGGGCAGACCGCGATCCAGGTATTCTTCTTCCGCACCGGCAACAATTGGGGCAACCGCGCTTATTTCCCGCGCGCTGACAAATCGCTCTCCGTGGAAGAAGTGCTCGAATCCTTCGTGGCGCAGTTCTACGACGACAAACCGCCGCCGAAGCTCGTTTTGCTGTCCCACGAGATCGCGGGCCGGAGATTGCTCGGCGAGGCGTTGTCCTTGCGCGCCGGCCACAAGATCAGGGTCGAGGCGCCGCAGCGTGGGGAAAAGCACGAGCTGGTGAACCATGCGCTGGTTAACGCGCGCGAGGCTTTGGCCCGCCGCCTGGCGGAGTCCTCATCGCAAGCCGCGATCTTCGCCCGGCTTGCCGAGCTGTTCGACCTCGAGGACACGCCCGGACGCATCGAAGTGTTCGATAATAGCCACATTTCCGGCACTAATCCGGTCGGTGCCATGATCGTCGCCGGTGTTGAAGGGTTCATGCGCAATCAATATCGGAAGTTCAATATTCGGTCAGAAGACCTTGCCCCGGGGGATGATTACGCCATGATGCGGGAGATGCTGACACGGCGCTTCAGCAAGCTCGCGCGGGACAAGGATCCCGCCAATGGCTGGGCCGCGCCCGATCTCGTGCTGATCGACGGCGGCCCAGGACAGCTGTCCGCGGCGTTAAGCGTGCTCGACGAGCTCGGGCTCTCCGAGATCAAGCTTGCGGCGATAGCCAAAGGTCCCGACCGCAACGCTGGGCGCGAACGCATCTATCTGGAGGGGCGCGAACCTTTGCTGCTCGAGCCGCGCGACCCCGTGCTTTATTGCATCCAGAAGCTCCGCGACGAGGCGCATCGCTTCGCCGTCGGCGCTCATCGCGCGCGGCGCAAGAAGGCGATGCAGACCTCTCCGCTCGACGAGATTCAGGGCATCGGGCCGTCGCGCAAGCGCGCGCTGCTGCAGCATTTCGGCTCGGCCAAGGCGGTGAGCCGCGCCGGCATCGCCGACCTCGCCGCGGTCGGCGGCATCAGCGCGCAAATGGCCAAGGCGATTTACGACCACTTCCACGAGGGGGCGCGCTGACCCATGGACTCCGGCATGGTTCAGGGTGGAGTGTCACCGGCGCCACGCGCGGCCACGAGCGGCTTCTGGAGCCTGCCCAACCTCCTCACCTATGGCCGCATCATCGCCATCCCGG
>Ga0134126_10011735_pt1 | contig 11060 bp, 7 predicted proteins | sample KB31752_FD_96881 | JGI IMG/M metagenome (GOLD analysis project Ga0134126, IMG submission 96881) | Terrestrial soil microbial communities with excess Nitrogen fertilizer from Kellogg Biological Station, Michigan, USA - KB3-175-2 | ecosystem: Environmental > Terrestrial > Soil > Unclassified ... | reverse complement strand
CAGACACTGGGCGTCGAGATGGGCCTCGGGCGAGTCCGGACGGCGCTGGCGCGCCTGGGCGATCCGCAGCGGCGGTTCGCGGCGGTGCAGATCGCCGGCACCAACGGCAAGGGGTCGACCGCCGCGATGACCGAGGCGATCCTGCGCGCGGCCGGCCTGCGCACGGGGCTCTACACCTCGCCGCACCTGGCCCGCTTCACCGAGCGGATCCGCGTCGCGGGGCGCGAGGTCGACGGCGCTCGCCTGGCCGCGCTCGACGCGCGCGTGGTCGCCACCGGCGTCTCGCTGACCTACTTCGAGATCGCCACCGCGCTCGGTTTTCTGGCCTTCGCCGAGGACGGCGTGGAGGTGGCGGTCCTGGAGACCGGGCTCGGCGGCCGGCTCGACGCGGTGACCACCTCGGAGCCGCTGGCCACCGCCATCACCTCGATCGGCCTCGACCACCAAGCCTATCTCGGGACCACCTTGAGCGAAATCGCGCGGGAGAAGGCCGGAATCCTCAAGCCCAACGTCCGTTGCTTCCTGGGACGCCTCCCCGCCGAAGCGGCGCGGGAGATCGCCGCGCGCGCCCGCGAGGTCGGCGCGCCGCTTTCGTACCTGGGCCGCGACTTCGCGCCGCCGCCCGGCCCGCTCGGCCTCGGGGGGGCGCACCAGCGCGACAACGCCGCGATCGCCGTGGCGCTGGCCCGCGCGGCCGCCGAGCGGCTCGGACGCCCGCTCGCCGACGCGACGATCGCCGAGGCGCTCGCGGGTGCGACCTGGCCGGGCCGGCTGGAACGGATCGGCGACGACGTCCTCCTCGACTGCGCCCACAACGCCGACGGCGCCCGCGCCCTGGCGGCGGCGCTGCCGGCCCTGGCGGCCGGCCGCCGGATCGTGTTCCTCACCTCGGTGGCCGCCGACAAGGATCCGCGCGGCATCTTCGAGGCGCTGGGACCGCTGGCGCACACGTTGGTCGCCACCCGCTCGGATAGCCCGCGCGCGCTCTCACCCGACGCGCTGGCGCTCGAGGCGGCGCGCTTCGTCGCCCGGCGCGTCGCCGTCGCCGAGCCCCTGGCCGGCCTCGAAGAGGCGCGCCGTCGCGCGGCCGGCGGGCTGGTCGTCGTTTGCGGCTCGATGTTCCTGGTCGGCCCGCTCCGCGCGCACCTGCTCGGCGAACCCGTCGACCCGCGGCGCACCTCCGATCCGGTCGCGCCCGCACGGCGCCCCTAGCTACCAGCCGGCGACGTGGAGGCCGCGGGGGACCGCCTTGCGGCGGGGCGCCACCGGCTGGCCGTACCAGGCGGCCTTGTCGACCATGGTGGGCGAGGTCTCGATGGTGAAGTAGAAGAGGCGCAGGTAGTTGTGGCGGCCGATCCGCTCGTGGCCGAAGAGGCCGCCCAGCACCTCCCACATGAAGTCGCCGGGGCGCTTGACGCCCGAGTCGAAGAACGGGAAGACGTAGAGGCGATAGGTGCCGTCGGGGCTGCCGTCGGCGCGCAAGCCCTGGCTGCGGTAGTAGTTGGGGAAGACCCAGGTCCCTTCGTGCCCGTCGCTCTGGCGGCGGACGAAGAAGGGGAACATCACCGTCGTGCGGTCGTTGCCGTGTTTGAAGTCCCAGAGCAGCGGGAAGGCGACCATCGTCAGGTCGGTCGGTGTCGAGTGCCGGTAGAAGAGCAGCGGCGGGATGATGGTGGTCGCCTCGTGCGTCGCCTCGTTCTCGTAGCGGCCGAAGAAGGGGACGAACAGCGTCGTGCGCGAGAGGTGGTACTGCTGGACGTCGTAGTAGAGCGGCAGCCCGACGTAGGTCGAGCTGGCGATGTCGCGGTAGTGCCAGAACAGCAGCAGCGTGCTGGAGAACGCCGTCTCCGGGTTGCTGCGCGAGACGTGGAGCAAGGGCGGGATCACCGTGGTCGTGGTGTCGGTCGCCTTCTTGGTGTGGCTGAACCAGAGCGGCGCCACCATCGAGAACGAGGTCTGGACGTTGTCCGTGTGCAAGACGGGGCCCGCGTACCAGAAGTGCGAGGCCGCGCGCCGGTGATAACCGCCGAGCAGCGTGTAGAACGAGAACTGGTCGCGCCCGTGTCCCTCGTAGAAGAGCGGGAGCAGCGCCTGCGAGGCGTCCCCGTTGTCGTCGTTGCGCGTGTACCAGGCGACCGGCAGCAGGCCCCGCGTCCGCTCGCCCTTGGTGTGTGACCAGTAGAAGGGACCGGCCAGCGTGTGCTCGCTGTCGTTCGCCTTGTCGTGGAAGTGCCAGAAGACGGGGAAGAGGATGTCGGTCCGGTGGTCCTTCTTGCTGTTCGAATAGAAGATCGGGAACAGCGTGTTCAGCGTCCCCTCCGGATCGCGATCGTGGACGAAGAGGAGGCAGGAGAACCAGTCGCTCGTCCCGTCGGCCGCCCGCCGCTGGTAGAGCAGGAGCGGCGGCACGGCGGTCAGCGAACGCTCCGTGTTGCGCGCGTGGATGAACAGGGGAACCAGCCCGTAAGTGGTCGCTGTCGGCGTCGTGCGGGCGAAGTAAAGGCCGACCACGGTGGTCGACCGCCCGCCGAAGGACGAGTGCCAGAACAGCGGCGGCAGCGTGTCGACCCCGTCGCCGTTGGCGCGCCGCAGGCGGAAGTAGGAGGGGATGACCCAGGTGTCGCTCTCCTTGGCGTCCGCGTAGTGGCCGAAGAGCGGCAGGAGCCCGTGCGCCTCGTAGCCCGGCCCTTCGACCTTGAACCAGGGCCCCCACTGGACCAGGTGCTGGCCGTCCGCGCGCCGGAGGACGTCGGTGTAGAGGAGCGGCACCAGCTTGGCGTCGAAGCCGCGGTTCTTGAACCAGATGAAGGGGCCAACGAAGCCCCCTTCGCCGTTCGCCGTGTGCACGGAGGCGCCCAGCAGCGTGACGAACAGGCGCGTATCGCCGTCGCGGCGGTAGTGGAACAAGGGGAAGACGGTCAACCCTGTCCCGTCGCTGCCGCCCGGGTGCGCGCCGCGCCGGTAGGCGAAGATGGGGAAGAGCCCGTCGGTCGTCTCGCCGCCCCACCGGTGGTGCCAGTAGGGGCCGATCACGGTGGTCGAGGTGTCTTTCTGGTGGTCCTGGAAGTGCCAGAACAGCGGGACGAGCGCGAAGTGCGAGCGGTCGTGGCCGATGCGCCAGTAGAGCAAGGGGATGATCGGCCCCAGGGCCACGCTCGTCCCGTCGGGATCGCTCTGGTAGAAGCCGACGGGCGTGAAGGCGGCGCTCGACCGCTCGCGCGCGCTCGCGTTGTAGAAGAGGAGCGGGAACAGGACGGCGTAGCGCTCGCCGCGATGATCGCCGGCGTAGAAGAGCGGCGTCACGGCGGTGTCGGAGCCGCCCGCGTCACGGTGGTGATAGAAGAGCGGGAACAGCACCGTCGTCGACGACTGCTCGCTCGAGAAGTGCCAGAAGAGCGGGAAGAGGACGCCGTGGCCGCGTCCGGCGTTGGAGCCGAAGTAGGCGATCGGGAAGAGGCCGGCGCTCCAGCCGCCGTTCTTGAAGCTGCGCCAGTAGACGGGCCCCACGAAGGTGCTCGTGTCGCGCGGGCCCGAGCGGTGCCCGAACAGCGGCAGAAACGCGGTCGCCGTCGCGCCGGTCTCCGCGTCCCAGAAGTGCCAGAACAGCGGGAACAGCGTGGTGGTCGAGCCCTCGGGATCGCTCCGCCGGTAGAAGAGCAGGGCGATGAGGCGGGCGACCGAGTCGGCGTCGCGGTCGTCGTGCTCGAGATAGAGCGGCGTGAGCATCTTCTGCGCGCCGCCCCGATCGTGGTGGGCGTAAGACAGCAGCGGCAGGATGGCCCAGGTCCGCGTCCCCTCGACGTCGTCGCGGCGATAGCCGCCGAGCAGCGTCACCAGCGTGCTGGCCCGGTCGTGGTCGGCGCGATCCCAGTAGAAGAACGGGAGGAGGAGCTTGTGCGCGCGGCCGGTCTTGTCGTCGCGGCTGCTCCAGTAAAGCGGAAAGAAGGTGTTGAAGGTCCAGGAGCCGTCGCGGACGTGGACGAAGTTGGCGGCCACGGTGGTGTTCGAGGTCGGGCCCCGGAAGCTCCAGACCAGCGGGAAGAGGACCGTCGTGCCGTCATTCTTCCCCTCGAAGTCCCAGAGCAGCGGGAAGAAGACGTGGTAGCGCGACTGGGCCTTGTCGTCGCCCCCCCACCAGTAGAGCCAGGCGAGCGAGCGCCCGTACTCGGTCCCCTCCCGGTGCGCGTAGCCGAGCCAGGTGAGGAACCAGCCGCCCGTCTGGTGGCTGCTGTGGAAGAAGAGCGGCAGCGCCAGCAGGTTCGAGTCGTCCTCGTGCCGCCAGTAGAAATTGAGCGGCAGCGCGAAGGTGAAGGTGCGGGCCGCCGTGCGGGTCGAGAAGAAGATCGGAAACAGCATGTCCCGCGAGCGCGTCGGGGAGCGCGTCCACCAGTAGAGGTAGGCGACCGCGCCGGCGGTGGCGTGGGTCTCGGGGTCCTTGAAGCGCCCGGTGCCGAGGAACCAGGCCGCCCAGCTGCCCGTGCCCGAGGCGTAGAAGAGCGGAATGACGCCGAACAGGCTGCTCGCCCCCTGGTGCCCCGCGACGACCGGGCCGTACCAGGTGACGAGGCTTCGCCGCGCGCGGTCCTCGAACCTCCAGTAGAACGGCGCCAGGACCAGCGTGCTGCTGGCCGGTCCCCAGAAGTGCCAGTAGAGGGGCGCCAGCACCGTGTAACCGGGGGTCCCCTTGCGCGACCAGTAGAGCCCCAGCGCCTCGGTGAACGCCCCCTCGCGGTAATAGAGATAGGCGATGTTGGTGCGGAGCTGGATCGGCTGGCAGACGTTGGCCTGACAGATGTTCTCGCCGAGACAGTCCTCGTCCCGCTGGCAGCTCCGCGGGGCGGGCGAGGCCGGGGTCGGGGTCGCGGTCGCGGTCGGCGCGGGGGCGTTATCCGCAACCTTGCGGAAGGGATCGAGGTGCCCGGCTCGCGGGCCGGCCGCGGGCGTGAACGGATCCAGCGTCACGGCCTCTGCCGTGGCAGCAGCGCACACGACCGCGGACAGCGTGAGGAGAAAAGCGAGGGGGCGGGTCACGAACGGGCGGTGGTTCCTACTGCGGGGGGAGCATCTTCCACTCGCCGTTCTCGCGTACGAAGGCGACCTCGCCGGTGTCGCTCTCGTCGCCCTTCTGGCGGAGGACTTTCAGGGTGGCGGTCTCCCCCTTGGTCTTCGATTCCTTGATCTGGAACTTGGTCCCCTCGAACTCTTTCTGCATCTTCTTCATCCCGTCCTGCGCGCTCCCGAGGCCCATCTGCGTGGCCAGCATCCCCTGGTACATGAGGGCGTAGCAGTCGATCGCCTTTTCGGTGGCGCCTTCGACCAGCGCCTTGCGCCAGCGCTCGAACGTCTTCTCCGGCGTCGAGAATTCGGGTCGAGCGGGCGCGAGCTGGAAGGAGATCGAGCGGATCTTCTCCTTCGGCAGCTTCATCGTCTGGCCGTTGGTCTCGACGGTGTAGACGCCGTCGTAGTAGTGGATGATCTTGGCGTTGAGCTTGGTCTTGTCGACGAGCTCGATCGTTTCTGCGCCCGCCGTCGTGGCCCAGAGGCCCGTGGCGAGCACGCACGCGGCGAGCGCCGTCCAAAGTCGTCTGTGCATGGTCGTTCCCCGCCGATTCGACCGCGGGGGGCTAGAGGGAGATGCCCGGCGCCGGGAACTTGGCGGTGAGCTCCTTGACCTCGGGGAGCACCTTGGCGGCCGTCGCGTCGGTGGGGTCGCTGACCACGCGGTCGATCCAGGAAGCGATCTGCTTCATCTCCGCCTCGCCCATCCCGCGCGTCGCCACCGACGGCGAGCCGAGCCGGATCCCCGAGGGGTCGAACGGCTTGCGCGGGTCGTAGGGGACGGCGTTGTAGTTGAGCTCGATCCCGGCCTTGTCGAGCGCCTTGGCGGCGACCTTGCCGGGGACGTTCTTGTTGGTCAGGTCGATCAGCATGAGGTGGTTGTCGGTCCCGCCCGAGACGATCTGGAACCCCTTGGCCGAGAGCGCCTCGGCCAGCACCTTGGCGTCGGCCACCACGCGCTTGGCGTAGGTCTTGAAATCGGGCTGCGCGGCCTCCTTCAGCGCCACCGCCAGCGACGCCGTGGTGTGGACGTGGGGCCCGCCCTGGATGCCGGGGAAGACCGCCTTGTCGATCGCCTGGGCGTGCTCGGCGCGGCAGAGGATCATGCCGCCGCGCGGGCCGCGCAACGTCTTGTGGGTGGTGGTGGTGACGACGTCGGCGTGCGGGATCGGAGAGGGGTGCACCCCGCCCACGATGAGCCCGGCGACGTGGGCGATGTCGGCACAGAACTTGGCGCCCACCTCGCGGGCGATTGCGCCCATGGTCTCGAAGTCCCAGAGTCGCGAGTAGGCCGAGCCGCCGGCCCAGAGCAGGGCGGGGCGCTCCTTCTTGGCCAGATCGCGGATCTCGTCGTAGTCGAGCAACCCCGTGTCCTTGCGGATTCCGTAGGGGACCGACGTGAAATACTTGCCCGAGATGGACACGCTCCACCCGTGCGTCAGGTGGCCACCCATCGGCAGCGCGAGGCCCATCACCTTGTCGCCCGGCTTGAGGAAAGCCAGGTAGACGGCCAGGTTCGCCGGCGAGCCCGAGTAGGGCTGGACGTTGGCGTGCTGGGCGCCGAACAGCGCCTTGGCCCGGTCGATGGTCAGCTGCTCGAGCTGGTCGACGACCTGCTGCCCCTCGTAGTAGCGCTTGCCCGGATAGCCCTCGCTGTACTTGTTGGTGAAGACGGAGCTCGACGCCTCGAGGACCGCCTTGGAGACGTAGTTCTCCGACGGAATCAGGCGGATGGTGTCGGCCTGGCGCCGTTCCTCGGCGCGGCAGAGCTCGAAAACCTCGGGATCACTGGCGGAAAGCGCTTCCATCATGGGGCGGAAGCTAGTCTCCCCTTGGGTCGTTCGTCAATGGATCTCGGCCGTTTGGGACTTATATGTAGGGGAATCTGGTATTTGGGCCTGAAATGCGGCATGTAATGGTCGAGTTACGAGCATGCAAAAGCTTCGCGGCGCGTTGATCGGCTACGGTTTCATCATGGAAAAAGGGCACGCCGCCGGGTACCGGCAGCGGGCCGCCGGGGGCGGCGGCGGCGACGTCGAGATCGTGGCCATCTCGGACATCTCAGCCGAGCGGCGGGCCGAGGCCCAGGCCGCCTGGCCGAACGCCCGGATCTACGAGCACCACCGGGCGCTCTTGGACGGGGAGGCCGGCCGGCTCGACTTCGTCGACGTGGCGACTCCCCCCAGTGAGCACGCGGCGATCGCCATCGAGGCCTTGGGGCGCGGGCTGCACGTCCTCTGCGAAAAACCGCTGGCCGCGTCGATTGAAGAGGCGCGCTCGATGCTGCGCCAGGCGACCAAGGCCGAGCGGGTCCTCTACCCCTGCCACAATTACAAGCACGCGCCAGTGATCAAGACGGTGCGCGGGCTCATCCAGAGCGGGCGCATCGGCAAGGTCCACCTGGTCACGCTGCAGACCTTCCGCAACACGCACGCCAAGGGGGTGACCGGCTGGCGCGCCGACTGGCGGCGCGAGCGGCGCTACTCGGGCGGCGGCATCGCCATGGACCACGGCAGCCACACCTTCTACCTGGCGTTCGAGTGGCTGGGCTCGTATCCGACGGCGATCAGCGCGCGGGCGGCGACGCTGGGGCCGTTCGACACCGAGGACGACTTCTCCTGCAGCCTGCGCTTCCCCACCGGCACCGCGTCGGCGCACCTGTCGTGGAACGCGGGCGTGCGCAAGGTGCTCTACACGCTGCACGGCGAGCGGGGCGCCATCCGCGTCGAGGACGACGACGTCGAGCTGGCGGTGCAAGAAAAGGGTGGCGAAAATAGTGGTGCCGGCGCGGCCGGCGGCGGCACGACCTGGACGTTCGAGCGCCAGGCGATCTCGTCGGACTGGATGGACTCCAGCCACGTCACCTGGTTCAACTCGCTCTTCGACGACTTCAAGGCCGCCATCGCGCGGCGCGAGTTCGTCGGGCGCGAGGCGGAGGAGGCCTTCCTCTGCGTGCAGCTCATCGCCACCGCCTATGCCTCCTCGCGCGAGGGGAGCCGCGAGCTGCCGCTCCCCGGCCTGGCTGCGCTGGAGGGCGACGACGTCTCCGATCGCAGCGCGTTGGACGGCGCCCGGCCAAGCCCCACCCCGAGCGGGCGGACCCGCCCGGGGACCCCGGGCCGACCGGAGTCCGGCGCCGGGGGCGGGGGCGACCCTCCCAGGGTCCCCGGGTCGCGAAAGGACGGTGCGCGTGTCTGACCTCTACGTCTCGATCGCCATCACGAGCTTCTTCGTGTCGGCGCTCATCATCTACCTGCTCCGCTCCCTGTTCGTCGGTCGCGTGCGCCACGCGCGGACCGAGGCGGACGGCGGCAGCGTGTTCGTCAACAAGACGACGATGGAGATGGTCTACTGGATCATCGATCCGATGATCTCCTTCATCGCCTCCCTGCGGATCACGCCCAACATGGTCACGCTGGGCTCGCTGATCCCGGCCGCGGGGGCCGGGGTGGCGATCGGGTTCGGCTGGTTTGGCACCGGCGCCACGCTGGCCGTCATGGCGGCGTTCGGCGACATCATCGACGGCCTCCTGGCCCGCAAGATGAACCTTTCGTCCGACACCGGCGAGCTGGTGGACGCGGCGGTCGATCGCTACGGCGAGATGTTCTTCTTCGGCGGCCTCGTCTACTACTACCGCGACCATGACCAGGTGCTGTTCCTGGTGCTGGCGGCCATCATCGGCTCGTTCATGGTCAGCTACTCGACGGCCAAGGCCGAGGCGATGGGCGTGGCCGCCCCGCGCGGCGCCATGCGGCGGGGTGAACGGGGCGCCTACTTGATGACCGGGGCGGCCTTCACCCCGCTGGCGAGCGCGCTGTTCGCCAACTCGCCCTCCCTGGCCTTGCGCGAGGCGCCGATCCTCCTGGCCCTCTCGGTGGTGGCGGTGGTGGCCAACATCTCGGTCGTGCAACGGCTGCTGGCCATCGCGACGCTGCTCCGCGAGCGCGAGGCGACCAAGAAGTCCGTGGGCAGGGCGCCGTTCGACGACGAGGCGATGACCACCAAGCCCGACGCCCCGGTCGGCACGGTCTAGAGCGGCGTTTGGCGGAAGCGGAGCCAGAGCGCCCGCAGGGGTTCTGGCAATGGGTGCGCCACCACGCGGCGTCGATCGCCGCCACGGTCGCCGACTACCTGACGATGATCCTCGGCGTCGAGCTGGTGCACCTCTCGCCGGTGGCCGCCACGCCGATCGGGGCGTTCGCCGGCGCGGTGACCAACTTCATACTGGGGCGGCGCTTCACCTACCAGCGGACCGACGTCCCGGCCCGGGCGCAGGCCTGGCGGTACACCATCGTCTCCGCGGCCAGCCTGGGTTTGAACACGGCCGGCGAGTATCTCTTTCACGATGTGCTCCGTATCGAGTATCTCTTGGCGCGGGTGATCGCCTCCGTGATCGTCAGCAACGCCTGGAACTATCCGCTGCAGCGATATTTCGTATTCTCTGCGCGGGCCTCGAAACACGCCCGGGCCCCCCAATGAAATGAATCAAAGCCAACCCAAGAACCAGAAGGCCAACATCGTCACGCCGGTCCCCGGTCCCGAGAGCCGCGCGCTCCGGGCCCGCGAGGACGCCCACGCCGCGCCGGGCCTGCAGGGCTACGCGCTGATGGCGGGAATCGTCGTCGAGCGGGGTCAGGGGAGCGCCGTCACCGACGTCGACGGGAACAGCTACCTCGACTTCATCGGCGGCATCAACGTCAACGCCCTCGGCCACAGCCACCCGACGTTCGTGAAGGCGGTGCAGGACCAGGTGGCCAAGGCCTCGGTCGGCTCCTTCACCTCGCGCGCGAGGGTCGAGCTCTCCGAGCGACTGGCGCAGAAGCCGCCCGCGCCCGGCGTGCACCGGCTGCAGCTCTACTCGGGCGGCGCCGAGGCGGTCGAATCGGCGCTGCGCCTGGCCAAGTGCCACACCGGCAAGTACGAGATGGTCAGCTTCTGGGGCGGCTTCCACGGCAAGACGATGGGCGCGCTGTCGCTGATGGGGTCGACGTTCAAGGACAAGCTCGGTCCGATGGTGCCGGGCGCCCACCAGATCCCCTACGCCGACTGCTACCGCTGCCCGATCGGCCTTGCCTACCCGAGCTGCGGCATCGCCTGCGCCGAGGTCGGCCGCAAGCAGGTCAAGACCGCCGGCGCGGGCGAGGTGGCCGCGGTGATCGTCGAGCCGATGCAAGGGACGGCGGGCAACGTCATTCCGCCCAAGGAGTTCCTGCCGGCGGTCCGCGCGATGGCCGACGAGGTCGGGGCGCTCCTGATCGTCGACGAGATGATCACCGGCCTCGGCCGAACAGGAAAACGCTGGGGGAGCGACCACACCGGCGTGCGCCCCGACGTCGTCACCATCGGCAAGGCCTTCGGCGGCGGCTTCCCGCTCTCGGGCCTGCTCACCACCGACGAGATCGCCCAGGCCAAGCCCTGGGGAAACCCGTCTGGCTCGTCGTCGAGCTACGGCGGCAACCCGCTGGGCGCGGCGGCCGGCGCGGCGGCGCTCAAGATCATCGACGAAGAGGACCTGACCGAGAACGCGCGCCTGGTCGGCGCCGCGCTCAAGCGCGAGCTCGAGGCCTTCGTCGACCGCTACCCGTTCGTCGGCCTCGTCGACGGCGCCGGGCTGCTCATCCGGATGGAGCTGGTCAAAGACAAGTTGAGCAAGGAACCGTTGCCGCGCCGGGTGACCGAGCGGATCTTCACCGAGGCGGTCAAGCGCGGCCTGCTCACGATGGCCTACTCCGCCAGCTTCCGCATCCAGCCATCGTTGACCCTGGATGAGGCGACCGCCAGGAACGGCGTCGCCATCCTGCGCGAGGTGTTCGACCTGGTCGAGCGCGAACGGCTCTGGACCTCGTGAGCGGCGCGCCGGGCGCCGACCGTGTGGCCGTCCCCGCGCCCTTGCGCGGCTTCAAGGAGATCACGGCCCACGTCCTCTCCGTCTGGTTCGGCTGCGGCCACGTCCCCTACATGCCGGGCCACGCCGGCACCATCGGCGCCATCCCGCTCTACCT
>Ga0134126_10011733_pt1 | contig 11060 bp, 11 predicted proteins | sample KB31752_FD_96881 | JGI IMG/M metagenome (GOLD analysis project Ga0134126, IMG submission 96881) | Terrestrial soil microbial communities with excess Nitrogen fertilizer from Kellogg Biological Station, Michigan, USA - KB3-175-2 | ecosystem: Environmental > Terrestrial > Soil > Unclassified ... | reverse complement strand
GGGGACGCGGGGCACGCCGTTCTGCTTTGCGGCCGTCAGCGACGGCACCGCCATCACGCTGGTCGACGTCGGGTTCTCCGCGCCGTTCCATCAGCAGCGGCTGTCCGCCAAGTACGGCGGCGGGCGCTGGGCCACCCCGGTCGCCGCGCTCGCCAGGATCGGCATCCCGGCGGCCGAGGTTCAGCAGATCGTGCTCACCCACAAGCACTTCGACCATGCGGCAGCCGTGGCGGAGTTCCCTGGAGCCGAGGTCGTGCTGCAGCAGGCTGAACTCGAGCGGCACAAGTCCGCGCTGCGCGAGCCGGAGCGGCTCGCCGCGGAACTGCGCGCGACCGACCCGGACCTGCTCGAGGTGCTCGGCCGCAGCCGGCTCCGCCTGGTGCCTGGCGCGACGGCGGCCGGCCCGCTAGCCGTGGCGCCGGCTCTCGACACGCACACTGCGGGATCGCAGTACGCCGTGCTCAGCACCCCGGATGGCCCGCTGGTCTTCGCCGGGGACAACGTCAGCGCCTACGAGAACGTCGAGGGCACCGCCGGGCGCGAAGGCCCGATCCCTGTGGGGTCGCTCAACGGGCCGGTCGCGAACTGGATGGCGCTCGCAGGCGACCTAGTGGCAACGGTCGCCGGGGATACCAGCCGCATCATTCCGTTCCACGACGACGAAGTCTGGCAGCGCTATCCCACGATCGCCTTCCCAGACGGGCTGCGCGTTGCGGCGCTGACCTCTGCCACCCGCTACCCACGGAGGACTTAACGTGAAATACGCGAAGCTGGGCACCACGGGCCTGGAGGTATCGCGGGTCTGCCTCGGCTGCATGAGCTACGGCGACCCCGCCCGGGGCAATCACCCCTGGACCTTGCCGCTTGACGAGGCCAGGCCGCTTATCACCGCCGCGCTGGAAGCGGGGATCAACTTCTTCGACACGGCCAACGGCTACTCCGACGGGTCAAGCGAGGAGATCCTGGGCACCGTGTTGCGCGAGAGCGTCCCCCGCGACGAGGTGGTCATCGCCACCAAGGTGCACAACCGCATGCGGCCAGGCCCGAACGGCGCCGGGCTGTCCCGCAAGGCCATCATGTCCGAGATCGATCACAGCCTCCGCCGCCTGCAGGTCGACTACGTCGACCTGTACCAGATCCACCGCTGGGACCCCTCCACGCCGGTCGAGGAAACGCTTGAGGCCCTGCACGACGTGGTGCGGGCGGGCAAGGCCCGGTACATCGGCGCTTCGTCCATGGCCGCCTGGCAATTTTGCCAGGCGCTGTACAAGGCGCGGCTGCACGGCTGGACGGAGTTTGTCTCCATGCAGGATCACTACAACCTGCTCAGCCGGGACGAGGAGCGGGAGATGTACCCGCTGTGCGCCGCGGAGGGAATCGGGGTGATCCCGTGGAGCCCGCTGGCCCGCGGCCGCCTCACCCGGCCGTGGGGCATCACGACGGAGCGGACGGAAAACGACGCCCTGGGCAAGCGCCTCTACGTCGAGGCAGACCAGCAGGTAGTCGACCGCGTGGGAGAGGCGGCTGAGAAACTCAGCGTGTCGCGGGCCCAGGTCGCCCTGGCCTGGGTGCTGCGCAACCCCCTGGTGGCGGCGCCCATCGTCGGGGCAACCAAGCGGCAGCACCTTGACGACGCGGTCGCGGCGGTAGACCTGCACATCGACGCGGAACTGCTCGACTCGCTGTAGCGGCGGCCCATCACCGACCGGGCTAACTGACCGCCGGGCGCGATTCTCCCGGGCCTGGCAGGAACCAGGGCAGCGCCGCACGGGCGTCGACCGTAGCGTCTTCGCTCACAAGCAGGCCGCGGATCATCAGGAGCGGATCCCGGCCAGCCGCCGGAACAGGCTGCTGCGAAGTTGGCCGCCACGACGCCGGCTGCCCCCTGCGGGCCCGGCCTCGCGCGAGGCGCGCACCGCCTCGAATCCGTAGGTGACCATCTCGCGCTCATAGTCGGCGATCGCCCTGACCACGTCTTTTTCGCCACGTGCGGCCGAGGCCAGTTCCGCGGCGAGGAGTGCCGCGTCCCGGAGCGCGGTGTTCGCACCCGAGCCACGCGCCGGGCTCATCGCGTGGACGGCGTCGCCGAGCAGCGTGACACGGGTGCTCGTCCAGGCTTCGATCGGCACCGCCGAACGGATCGGGATGAGGGTGGTTTCCTCGATCGAGGCGAGTTCGACGAGCCGGCGGACATCGCGGTGCCAGCTGCGGATGGTTTCCATCGCCACCGCGTGCAGCCCGGCGGGGTCGAGGCCGTCAACGCCGCTCGCGAAGGCGTCGGCTTGGGCGGTCAGTGCCCACATCAGATACGGCGGCACAGCGCTAAGTCGCACGTCGGGCGCGATGCGCTGTGCCGCCTCGTCTGGTGCCTCCCGAAAGTCCAGTACCCCCGTCGCCATCCCTACGGCGCCGCCGACGATGGCGGTGAAGCCGTTCCAGAGGGCCGACGGCACCAATGGTCGGGTCTGCTCGGTGAGTGTGGTGCGGCCGTAGATGCAGACCGATCCGGTCTCCTGCACTGTCAGCTGCGGCAGGTACTGCCGTCGGATCGGGGATCCGACGCCGTCCGCTGCGACCAAGAGGTCTGCGTCCCTCTGCCCTCCGTCGGCGAACTGGACGCGGACGCCATCCGCGTCTTGCGTGAAGCCGACGCAGGCACGCCCGAATTCGATGACGTCCTCCAGTCGGGCGGCGAGGATCTCGCGGAGCGTTTGCCGGTTCACCGACGTCGCAATGCTCGTCGGGTTCACGTCGGTACGTCGCAGGATCCGCAGGCCGCTGGTCATTACGGTGACTTGCGTGCTCGGTTGGCCGGCAGTGGCGACGCAGAGCTCGTAGAGGTCCGGCGGCAGGCAGGCTTCAAGCGCGGCTGAAGCGTGCAAGTGGATGCGGTATCCCTGACCGCGCGAGTCCAGCGCGGAGTCCCGTTCGTACACGGTGACATCGATTCCCGCGCGCATCAGGCCCTGTGCGAGGGTGAGTCCGCCGATGCCCGCTCCGATCACAGCGACCTTCATCGGGCACCGGCCTCGGCGTTCCTGGATTCCAGCGACCGTCGCACGCCCAGCCCCGTCTTTTTGGCGTAGAGCCCGGTGAATCCCAGCAGCACCGGCAGCGTTATGACGTGGACGATCAATGGCGCGGCGACCGCGCTGTTCAGCGGCAGTATGAAGGCCAGGATCAACTCCACTGCGCCGGCTACGAGCAGAACCGCTGTCCAGACGGCAGCGAGGACGCGCAGGCACCGGCGGAACGGAGCTCCAGCGTCGTCCGCCCAGACTTCATCCCAGAACGGTCGGTTCTCGGCACGGCCCTGCGTCAGCATCGGGCGGAACATGAAGAACGTCACCGGCTTCCCGCGCAGACACGACGCGCCCACGATGATGCCTGCGACGACCGGCCAGATCGCATCCTTGACCAGCAGGAAGCGGGCGTCTCCGGAGACGAGCGACAGTCCGCCGCCGAGTGCGAACGACATCAGCACCACGATGCCCAGACCGTCGAGGCGGCGCTTGCGCACCAGCTCGGCCACTTGCCTCGGCAGGCAGACGACGCCGCCGAGCACCAGTGCCAGGCCGGTCGAAGCACCTGCGGCCTTAGCCGCGTAGTAGACGGCGATCGGTCCAACAAGGTCGCCGAGCAGCACCCCCACCAGGGCGGCCGGCCGCGTGCCGTGCGAAGTACGGGAGGGCGCCCGAGCGGTCATGGTCATCGGTGTTCCTTCCTTTTTGGGGCAGCGCGAAGCAGACTCCGTGCCGCACAAGGGTGTCCAGATGGTCGTCGTGCCGTCGGCTCAGCGCGCCGCGCGCGCCTCGTCCAGGTAGGCGATGAGCGGGCCCCACTCCGCACCGCCGTCGATGTCAGGGTGCTCCCGTCCTTGGGCCAGCCACATCCGGCGGACGGCGGTGCCGGTCGCATCGTCCGGTCCGCGCAGCAGACGGGACAGTTCGTCGAGTCGGTCGACGATCCGGCGGACGGCCTGATCGGACGAAGGAGTGCCGGCCCGCATCTCCGACAACGCTTCCTGATAGAGCGACGGCATCTCGACCCCGACGGCGTGTTCAGCGACGACACCCAGCTGCGTCATCCACCGGTGCATGGCCTCGATCTGCTCCTGGCTCAGGTATCCGCGCATGTCCTTCGTCAACATGATCACCGCCATCAGCCCCGGCCCGGTCTCGGCCGTGTCGGCCTCCCGGGCGGCGAGAAGCTGCTCCCGCAACCGCTTCGCAGTCCGGATCTGCCGATCGACCTGCTCAAGCTGCTCGTCGATGACCTCCCGCACCGCGACGTCGGCGACCAGCACCTTCCCGACCTGCTCCAGCGACAGCCCCATCTGGCGCAACGCCGTGACCATGTAGAGCTTTCGCAGGTCCGAATCGGTGTAGAGCCGATGCCCGGCGGCCGTCCGCTCAGACGGAACCACCAGACCGATTTGGTCGTAGTGGTGTAGCGCCCGGACGGTCAGCCCGGTCGCAACGGCCACGTCCCCGATTCGCCAGGTTCGCTCGTCGATCCCCATGACCCTGAGGATGCCACCTCACGTAACGTCAGGTTCAAGTCCCAGGCGCAGAAATAGTGCCGTGAAGTTAAGCGTCAGCTTCTGCCCGCGACCGAACACTGCAGGCGGGACAGCGCGCCACCCGACCCCGCCGTCACGACTTAGGGCCACTAAGCGTTCCGCAAACCCGCCCAAACCACCCGCCGGCCCGACGATAAATGGCCCTAGGACGACAGGGATGATGCCGGGACATTGCGCGAAATGCCGGAGTTGATCGGTTGGCGCCACAGGACGCGCCGCCGAGCCCGACGCCTGGAGAAGCGCCGAACACCCACCCTGACAGGGGTGATGTGCGGCCGCTGGCGGCTCGCCACGATGTCGACATGTCCAAAAAGAAGCACAAGCACAACAAGCAAGACGCGTCAGCCCAGGCGCCCATCCTGGTTGTGCAGGAGACCGAAACTGGCACGCCTCCAGAGACTGGCACGCCTCCAGAGACCGGGACGTCGCCGAAGATGAAGCGCAAAGAATACGAACGGCAGATGAGAATCCTGCATGGTGAGCTCGTCGCCATGCAGCAATGGGTGAAGGCGAGTGGGGCCAAGGTCTGCGTCGTGTTCGAGGGCCGGGATACCGCTGGAAAGGGAGGCACGATCAAGCGGATCACCGAGCGGGTCAGCCCGCGGGTGTTCCGGGTCGTGGCGCTGCCCACCCCGACCGAACGGGAAAAGTCGCAGATGTATGTGCAGCGGTATGTCGCGCACTTCCCGGCCGCCGGCGAGGTCGTGATCTTCGACCGCAGCTGGTACAACCGGGCGGGCGTAGAGCGGGTGATGGGTTTCTGCAAGCCAGCGGAGACCGAGCGGTTCCTCGAATTGGTGCCGGAGTGGGAGAAGGCCATGACCGAGTCAGGAATCGTGCTGCTGAAGTACTGGCTGGAGGTCGGTCAAGACGAGCAATCCCGGCGGCTGGAGAGCCGGATCAACGACCCGCGGAAGATCTGGAAGCTGTCCGCCATGGACTTGAAGTCCTACAGCCGCTGGTACGACTACTCAAGAGCGAGAGATGCGATGTTCGCCGCGTCCGACACAGCGTGGGCTCCCTGGTTCATCGCGGACGCCAACAACAAACGGCGGGCCCGGCTCAACATCATCAGCCATTTGCTGAGCCAGGTCCCGTATGAGCCGCTGGCCCGCCAGGACATCACACTGCCCAAACGGCAGCCGCCCCGCGGCTACGTGCAGCCGGACCTGCCGTTGCGGCACATCCCGACACCGTTCTAAGGCTCATCGGCCAGCAGGTCGTCGCCTACGGCGATCGCGAGGCCCAACGCCCGCAGAATCTGACCGCCTGCCGACACTACCCGGGGCGTGCCGACGACCGGGGCGACGGCGATCATGACGCCCTGGATGTCTTCGGCGGTCAGTCCGGCTTCCTCGACAGCTGGCGCGTTGGCCACGTAGGAGGCGGACGGGGCGTCCACGGCGATCAGGGCCGCTAGCCGCGCGAGCATGAACTCGCGAGGGGAAATGGAACGGTGCTCGAGCGACGCGGCAGTAATGTCGACGATCGTGTCGAGGACGGGCGTGTCTGTACTCACTGATCCTCCAGTTGTGAGCGCGGAACGGCGAGGTGCCGCGCCGCCGCACGGCGGATGAGGATTACAGTCCAGCGCCACCCTTGAACCAGCGCATCGCCCTCTGCGGGTGACTGTCCTCCTTACTCGCCTTCCAGGGCCTCAACGGCACTGAGCAGGGTGCGCAGGCGGACGACGTACCGCTGGGCATGCGTGTCGGGCGGCCACTCGCTGGTCAGCGCGCCGCCGACTTCTTCTTCCGGCCGGCTGGTTCCGGCCATGGTCAGCTCTGTCTGGACGGTGAGTTCGAGCTCGTGCAGAAGGCGCTGTCACCGGTCGGGATGCTCATGTTTCCTCCGGCGTGACGGCGGCGGCCAGCCCAGTGAAATGAATGTTCACCATGCAGACGGTATGAGCGCGTCGCGTGCATCGGCTTGGGTCATCTGACTGCACGCATGCGGTTAAGTGGGCCGACCCGCATCTGCACCACAGCCTTCCCCGGCGTTGGCTGCCCCGCCCCATGCGTGGCGTATCTGAGGTACGGGCCGGAGGACTAGATGGCTTGCGGCGCGACGCCACAATTCAGTTACCCGCGTGGACAGAATCAGGACCGGTCGGCGGTGCCTAGTGATGGACGGCCGCGAGCAGCGCGGCGTAGGAACGGACCAGCGCGGCGTGCTCCAGCGGGAGAAGCCTGCTGTCCGGCTGGCGACCCTCTCGTACCCACTGATCGGACAGGTCCATGGCCCGGGCCCGCTCCAGCGCCGCTGGGCGGAGCGCGGCCTCAGGCTCGCTGTAGAGGTAGCCGTACAGGCGGGCCAGCGAACTCACTAGTTCCTCGGCTGGGTCGGCTCCATCGATCGAGGGTCTGCCCTCGCGATGCACCCGCCACCAGGTGACCTCAAGCTCGGCAGCCACGTCGGGGCTGGCGGGCTCGCCATGAGTGAGCTTCACCAGCGCGTAGAACCGTCGCATGCAATCTTGCGCTCGCTCGGGGTCGTTTCCGGGATTTGGTGCCCACAACTGGTTGGCCCGGAGCACCAGCCAAGCGCCGTACAAGGTCCGGTACCAGTTCATGTCAAACCCCACCCGGACCAGCCCGACGGAGGCGATCAGCACCCGCAGCCACCGCCGTAGGTAGTACCCCACCCAGACTTGGTACTCGAGGTCCGCTAGGCGAACGGGATCAAATGACCGGGGCCGGGTCGGCATCCCAATGCTGACCTTGCTCGTGCTGGCCATCAGTGCCTCCTTGCGGCCTGCCAAGGTTTCCCAGTGTCTCATGGGCAGCGGTGATCAGCCGGCATTAATAAGCGTGGCCAGGCTAGGCAAGGTCATACATCCCCGGACGCGACTCCCCGTTCAAAGGCAGCCGTCGTCGTCATGACGTGCTCCTGTGTTCCTGAGGATGCTGGATATGTCAAGGATCTCGCGCACCCGGCCGACGCACCTCACCCGCCCGCGGGTGAAAGCCCGCCGCGCAGAGTCGGTGCGGACACCGACGGGACTGCGGTGCCATCGAGCACACAGACCTAACCCGGGCCTGACTCGCCTTGGCCCGGGAAAGTGAACAGCCGCTGACCCAGCACCAGTGGCGCGGGCTCGCCCGTCAGCCGGTGGGCTCCCACCGACATGAAGCCGTCGGGACTGGTGTCGAACGCCTCCTCGCGGAAGCCCGCATCCCCGAACCAGGACCGGATCGCAAGGGTCAGGTCAGGCGGGCTGCGGTGCCTGGTCCACAGGACCAGCGCACCAGGCGCGCACAGGCTGGGCAGGGCGGCCACCGTGGCCCGGATGCCGCTGCCAGTGATGTTGCCGAAGATGCCACATGCCACCACTACCTGGGCGGGTACCGCGCCGGCGCAGGCATCGGTGAGCCCTGCGTCGGCCTGCAGCACTTCGACGCCGTCGAGCCCGGCCGCCCGCGCCGCCTGGCGTGCGAGCGCGACGTTGCGCTCGTCCAGCTCGACCAGCCGGGCGCGCACGTCGCCTCGGCGCGGATGCCCGGTCAGCACGCCGATCACGTCCCGGCCCTGCCCGGCGCACAGGCTGATCAGGCGGACGTCCCCGGCGGGGGCACGTTCGAGCTCGGCGCGCAGGTGCCCCTGCACGAGTTCCAGCCGCCGCGAGAGCAGCGAGCCCGGATCGTCGTAGTCCCGGTGCCATTCCACCCAGTCGCGCTGCGCCACCCCACGACCCTACAGTTCGCGCGGCGGGCCGCCACCACAGCCGCATGCCGTGCCTGGCGCTGCGTGGCCCAGTCGCCGGGGAGCGAATGGCGGCGGACCTGTAGTTAGTTCGGCTGCGCGATGGGCAGTCAACCAGACGATCATCGCGGATGCGGCGGTCACCTAAGCGCTAGCACGAGTCACTGAAGGGCCTCGTCGGTGGGGACACTGACGGGGCTCCGTTATGTCCCGGCCTCAGGTCCTGTCCAGGTCCGCGAAGAGAATCTGGCGAGATCCCCGGCGTGTCGACGATATCCGCTATTGTCGCAATTGGTCCGATCGTCAGTTCTAATACGGAGGTTCTCACCACGGTGGCGCGCGCGGCAGAACCGACGACGAGGGACCCGGAACTAGCTGAAGAAAAGCCCGTCGAGCCAGCGCCGCTCCGCCCGGGGAAGGCAGCCAGCGCCGTCGTCTCCGACGGCCGTGCGGTCCGCGACGCGATTGAGGCGGTCTTGGCCGCGCCCGGAGAAGCCCGCGAGGTCGCGCGGCAAGCGTATGAGGCGGTGCGCGACCGGATCCTCGCCGACGCGCTGGACGCGATGCCGGTCGACCGCCTCCGGGACCTTATCCAGAAAAAGGTCACGTTCTCCCCCCTCATAGACGCAGGCGTGGAGACGGTCGGCCAGATTCTCGCGGCCGGACCGGGGGAGATCGCGCGAATACCTGGGGTTCGCCGCAGGTCGGCCAAGCGGATCGTGTCCGCCGCCGAGCAGTTGCAGGGGTCCGTCAAGGAAGCCACCCGCGTTCGCATCGATCCGGACGCCCGCACCCCCGAGCAGAGCGCGCTCATCGCCGCGCTGCGCCGTTACGAGCGCGCCAGGTCTGCGCTGAAGGGCCCGGACCTGAGTCCGCTGGCGAGCGAGATCGGAAGCCGCCTCGACGCAGCGGCCCGCGGCGCGAGCCGGCCGAAAATGCTCTTCACGTTCTCCGGGCGGAAAAAGCAGGAAGCCCGCGACGCCCTCACTGAGCTGGACGCCATCCTTACGTCCAAGCTGGTCACCACAGCACGCAAGCGGCTGTCCAGGGCAGAAGCCGAGTTGGAGAAAGCCGGCAAGGAACAGCGGGTCACCCGGCTCTGGAACGACTACCTCGCCCGCCCCGTCACCTATAACGGCCTGCTGATCGAGGTCGCGGAACTCGACCCGGCCAGGGAAGCCAGCCAGGGCTTCCTCCCCGCCGACATCGCCGAGCAGGTCCGCGTGCTGCCGCTTGACCAGTCCTTGCTCAAGGCATCCCTGCGCGGCTACCAGTCGTTCGGCGCGAAGTTCGCCCTGGTTCAGGAGCGGGTGATCCTCGGCGACGAGATGGGCCTGGGCAAGACGATGCAGTCGCTTGCCGCGATCTGCCACCTGGCGGCCAAGGGCGCGACGCACTTCTTGGTCGTCTGTCCGGCGAGCGTGGTCATCAACTGGACGCGCGAGGTGGAGCGGCACACGCTGCTAGATGTCCGCCGTCTCCATCTTCCAGGTAATAAACGGGTTGTGGCTACGCAAGAATGGCTAGCCAAGGGCGGAGTGGCGGTCACGACGTTCGAGGCGCTGCGCGCAATGCCGGAAAACCTCGACGTATCGGTGGCGATGCTCGTCGTCGACGAGGCGCACTACGCGAAGAACCCCAACGCGCTGCGCACCCAGGCGGTCAGCGAATGGGCGGCGCGCAGCAGGCGGGTGCTGTTCCTGACCGGCACGCCGATGGAGAACAAGGTGGCGGAGTTCCAGGTGCTGGTCGGGCACCTGCGCCCGGAGGTCGCCGAGAACCTGGACCTCGCTGACGAGTCGCTTGATGGCACCAAGTTCCGCGAAAAGGTGGCACCGGTCTACTTGCGGCGCAATCAGGAAGACGTGCTTAGCGAACTGCCGGCCCGGCTGGAGACGCCAGAGTGGGTAGCGCTCGAGGGCGCTGCGCTGCGCGCGTACCGGAAGGCGGTCATGGAGGGGAACTTCATGGCGATGCGCCGGGCCGCGTTCGACCCGGGCACGGTGAAGGGATCGGCGAAGCTCCGGCGGCTGGCGGAGCTCGTCAGCGAGGCAGCCGACGGCGGGCGCAAAGTCATCGTGTTCTCGTACTTCCGCGACGTGCTTGAGACCGTAAGCGAGGTACTGAAAGGGCGTGACGGCGTCCCGGGCATACCTGTGGTCGGCCCGCTGACCGGGGACCTCCCGCCGGCCGACCGCCAGGCGATGGTGGACGAGCTCACGAACGCCAAAGGGCCAGCGGTGCTGGTCTCCCAGATCCAGGCGGGCGGCGTGGGCCTGAACATCCAGGCCGCGTCGGTGATCATCATCGCGGAGCCGCAGCTGACCCCGTCGAGCGAGGAGCAGGCGATCGCCCGCGCACACCGGATGGGCCAGGTCCGCCCCGTGGACGTGCACCGGCTGCTGTGCGAGGACAGCGTCGACCAGCGGGTCCTCGAACTGCTGGCCGACAAGCGCGAGGCGTTCGACGAGTACGCCCGCCGCAGCGACATGGCCAACATAACGCCAGACGCGGTCGACACCCGCTCCGAGGCCGAACTGCGCCAGGCGATCGTGGCCGCAGAACGCAAACGCCTCAAGGCAGCCTGACCGGATCTTCTCTCCGAGAGCCATCCGGCGACGAGCTGGGGTCCCGGCAAGTTCGGCGCCGTCGCCAGGGGCCGCTTAGCTTCGGTCGTTCGCGTCAAGCACGGCCTGCAGCGCTCGGCGCAGTTCGGCTCCTCCGGCATCGCCCAGCGCGGCGGTAAAGGCCTGTTCGGCCTCGGTGCTGCGCTGCT
>Ga0134126_10011732_pt1 | contig 11060 bp, 12 predicted proteins | sample KB31752_FD_96881 | JGI IMG/M metagenome (GOLD analysis project Ga0134126, IMG submission 96881) | Terrestrial soil microbial communities with excess Nitrogen fertilizer from Kellogg Biological Station, Michigan, USA - KB3-175-2 | ecosystem: Environmental > Terrestrial > Soil > Unclassified ... | reverse complement strand
GGGATCGACGGCATAGACCTGCGCCGGTTGCGCGGTCAGATACGACAACGCGTTGCAGCCGCCAGACGAGATCGTGACGATGGTCGACCCGAGCGGTAGTTGCAGCGCGGCGAGATCGGCTTCGGGGTCTTCCCAGATCTGGGTGTAGACCAGGCGGCGGCGCCAGAACGCATAAATCCGGTTCCAGATCGTCGGTTCATCCTGTGCTTCGCGGTTCCGCACTGCGTCCGCGATAAGTTGCGCGCTCATGTCCGCCTCGAATCATAATCCAACCACGCTATCGCCGACGCACTTCAGTTTTGCGACAACGGGCGGGGTGCGGAACAACCAGCGGAATGCCCGTCACATGCTTGTCGCGCGAACATCGCAAGGAGGAGCAGGTATATCTTTCGCAAGAGCCGCGAACATGTCGGCACGTTCTCTCGGATTTGGTGGCGAAATCGCCCGACGGTCGCGTGCGACACATCACACTCTGTTCGATGGCCCCTGCTACAATCCGCAAATGCCCAACTCCGAGACAAGTGTCGCTTCGTGCGGCAAGCACACGCGTCGCGTTCACGCGACGCAAGGCCGTGCTACGCACACTGATCCACAGCTTTTGTTTTCGGCGGCAGCATCATGAGTGCGTGGCTCGCCCTGCTTGGCGCCGGCCTGCTTGAAGTCGGCTGGGCCCTCGGACTCAAATATTCCGACGGCTTGACCCGGTTCTGGCCAACGGCTGCGACGGCCGTGGCGATCATCCTCAGTTTTACCTTGATGGCGCTGGCGCTGCGCTCACTTCCGTTCGGCACGGCGTACGCGGTATGGACCGGCATTGGTGCGGTGGGCAGCATCCTTGCCGGCATGATGCTCTTTAGCGAATCGATCGATCCGGTCCGCATCATCTGCCTGACGCTGATCGTTGCCGGCATGATCGGATTGAAACTGAATTCTCCGGTCTGACGCTTCCGCCACGGGCCGAGGCTTCGCGCGAACACTTCGCCGCAGTTCCACGCCGCCGAACAAGAGCAGCGCGATCGAAAGCGGTACGAGGTGATAGAGAACGCGGAACATCAGCAGCGCGGCGAGCAATTGCTCGCGGTTCTCCACGCCCAATCCGATCAGGATGGTCGCGTCGAACACGCCAAGCCCTGCCGGCGCATGGCTCGCGAAGCCAAGCAAGGTGGCGGCAATGAAAACAGCGATCATCCGGAAAAAGCCGATCTCTATTCCGGCCGGGAGCAGCACGTACATCGCAACCGCCGCCGCCGTGAGATCGAGCAATCCGACCAGGATCTGGACCAGCACCAGAGGCCCGGACGGAAGCCGGACCAGCCACTCGCTCTTTCCGATTTGCCGCGGATGCAGCCAGCTCCATACCAGATATCCGCCGACGCCGGTCAGCAGGATCAGCGCCAATGCCCGGTTGGTCCAGGGAGAGAGATGATCGATGACGCCGATAGCGGCCGCCTCATAAAGCAGGCTGAAGCCGAGCGCCGTCATGTTGCCGAGCCAGAAGGTGAGCCCGGTCAGGAAACAGATGTTGGCCACTCCCATCGCACCCAGCCCGTTCCTGGCATACATGCGATAGCGAATGACCGGCGAGACCAGCGCCACCGCCCCAAGTCCGTGCGCGATCGGATAGCTGGTGAAACTCGCCAGCGCCGCAATGCGATACGGTACGTCCCTGCGACCCATGGTGTGCAGCGCCAGCCAGTCATACAGCGTGATGCTGCCATAGGCGGCCGTGACCATGACCAGCGCCAGCGCAATCACGGCGGACTCGGTGCCGCGAATGATCGCAAACACCTTCTCGTAATCTGTGTTCTTGAGCGCGTGGGTCAGCGCGAAGATCGCCCCGGTGCAGATCGCAATACTGAGAACTATGCCGCCCAGACCCTTGAGCCGGGCGCTGCCGCCGACCTTGTTCTTCAACCAATCGATGTTCAGGGCGCGCTTCCAGTCCAGGCAGCCAAAGGGCCTACCCCCGCGCTGCCCGATTCGAGGTGACCGATGGCGTCCTTTGGCACGCGGATATGACAGTCGCGTTACCGGTTCCGCTTATTTTGCAATGAGATGTGATCTGAACGACAGACAGGGAGTCGAATTCAGGACTCAATCAGGTCGCATCTCTTTCACGCAGCGTCGGTAAGACACACGCGAAAACTCCGATTCCTCGAGGCCGCATGAACGCCGAACTCGACTACGATCTCTCGCCCGACCAATGGAAAACGCTGAAGGCCCTTCGCGGCGGCGCGACACAACACCGCGCGCCGATCTCCTGCGTTATCGCAGAGCTGGTCGCGCTCGGCCTTGTCGTGTCCGGCCATGATGGCACCACGATCACGCCGATCGGACGCAAGGTCCTGATCAGGGGATCGTCGCGGCTCTGGGAGGATGTGGCGGCGTGAGCCTTACCCGCTCGCGCCTGACGTCGAAACTTCACCACATCGTCTGGCGCGCGCGCTCCGGCCATTCCCGGTCATATTGCTCGCCGCCGACCCGGTGCTCGCTCATCTCGGCGAGAATCTGGCCAGGCGTCGGCAAGGTCTTCGCGTCGACGCGCTTGTCGGGATTCCAGAGATCGGAGCGCACGATTGCCCGCGCGCACTGGAAATAGACCTCGTGCACCGTCATGACGATGACCGTACGCGGCGCCTTGCCTTCCATCTTGAACGAGGCGAGCAGCACCGGATCGGCCGAGACATGCGCGTGGCCGTTGATACGGAGCGTGCTGCCGGAACCGGGGATCAGGAACAGCAGCGCAACCCGGGGATCTCGCACGATGTTGCGAAGTGAATCGACGCGGTTGTTGCCGCGGCGATCCGGCATCATCAGCGTCTTCTCGTCTTGGATGCGGACAAAGCCGGGCAGATCGCCACGCGGCGAGCAATCGAGGCCTTCCGGGCCCGAGGTCGCCAGCGCTGCAAAGGGCGACTTCTCGATCAGCACGCGATAGGACGGCGTGACCCGGTCGGCGACCTTCACGGTCGAGGACTCGCCGGGAAATCCGTAGATCGCCTCCAGCTCCTCGACGGTGGCCACTACCGACATGATCACTCGCCCCTGATGGCGCGGACCAGCCGCCGCGCATGATCGTCGGGCCGGCCGACATTGAGAATGGTGATGTCGGGTGCGGTCGTATCGACCGTGCGGCTCAGCCGCTGCTCGACCCGGCCATCGCTGCCGCGCGCCCGCATCTTCAGCCGCTCGGCGAGAATTTCGGGCGGCGCGGTGATCGCGATGACCGTCACATTGGCGTAAGCTCGCCGCGCGGCGTCGATCACCGTTCGCGATACGTTGACCACCACCGAGCGGCCGGCACGGATGTCGTCGTCGATGGCGCGCGGCAGGCCATAGAAGTGGCCATGCGCCTCCCAATGCATCGCAAAGTCGCCACGCGCGAGCGCGACGCGGAAACCATCGGGGCTGAGCTGCGCATTTTCCTCAAAATTCGAAGCCTCTCGCGTCACCACGCGGCGCGGGAACACAACATTGGTGTCCTCGGCGCAGGCAGACCTGGCCAACCCGAGCAACGTGTCCTTGCCGGCGCCGCTCGGGCCGACCACCAGGACCAGCCGGCCGGGACCGATGGCGTCGGGAGAATAAACGGGAAGAACCGGAGCTTCGCTCATGCCACACGGCTCCCTTCCCGCCAGACGCTACGCACCACCGGAACGTCACGCGCGACGTGCACGCGGATCAGGTCGGCGCGCTTGCCGACGGCGATCTCGCCGCGGTCATTGAGGCCGACCGCTTCCGCTGGCGTCTTGGTGACGGTGCGGACCGCCGAGGCCAGATCGATCGCCGGCACCTGCTTCGGCAATTGCAGCGCGCCCATCAAAAGGCTCGAGGGCACATAGTCCGACGACAGGATGTCGAGCAGTCCCTCGCGCGCGAGATCGACGGCGGCGATGTTGCCGGAATGCGAGCCGCCGCGGACTACATTCGGCGCCCCCATCAAGATGTCGATCCCCGCCTGGTGCAAGCCGCGTGCGGCTTCCATGGTGGTCGGAAATTCGGCGACCGACACGCGGTCGCGGATGGCATCGGTGACATTCTCGTCGGTGGTGTCGTCATGGCTCGCCAGCGGAATCTCGTATTGGTGTGCCAGCGCCACGATCTCGCGCATGTTCTTCGCGGCATACGCCTGCTGATAGTCGAAACGCCGCTTGAACAGCACGTCGAGCTCGGCGTCGGTCATGCCGCCGCCCTTGCCGCGATAATAGTCGCGCAGCTTGACCTCGTCGCGGAACTGGCGCTGTCCGGGCGTGTGATCCATCAGAGACATCAGCCGTACATCGGGCCGGTCGATCAGTTCCCTGGCCTCCTCGACCACGTCGGGCATCGGAATTTCGCAGCGCAAATGCAGGAAGTGCTCGGCGCGCAGGATGCCGGCCTCGCGCGCCGCCGAAATCGCTGCCGCCAGAATGCCGGCTCGGCCATCGACATCATCGGCGCCATCCTCGCGCCATACCCGCAGCGAATCCAGCACGGTCGTGATTCCGCAGGTCGCGAGCTGCCCGTCATAGGAGATGACGGCCGCGATCGGATCCCAGAACACCTTGGGCCGTGGCACGTAATGCGCTTCGAGATGGTCGGTGTGCAATTCGATCAGGCCCGGCATGACGAGATCGCCACGTGCGTCGTCGCTCCCGTCGGGCGCGTCGCCCTCCCCGATTTCGGCGATGCGGCCATCGGCAAGGGCGACCCAGCCACGCTCGATCACGCGATCCGCAAGCACCAGGCGCGCGTTACCGATGACGGTGTCGGACTTGGTCGGAGTCATCTCATTGTCTTTCTTCATGCCGCAGCCGCAAAGGAAGTCACGTCCACCACGCGATCGGCGATCTGGCGGCGGATTTCATCGTCATGCACGATCGCGACCATGGCAACGCCGGCGCGCTTCTTCTGGTCGATCAGACCGACCACCACCTCGCGGTTGGCGGCATCGAGCGAGGCGGTCGGCTCGTCCAGAAGCAGGATCGGATGATCGGAAATAAAGCCATGCGCGATGTTGACACGCTGCTGCTCGCCGCCCGAGAAGGTCGACGGCGGCAACGTCCACAGCCGCTCGGGAATGTTGAGGCAACGCAGCAGCCGTCCGGCCTGCTCGCGCGCCTCCTCGCGCCGCGCGCCGGTCGCGATCAGGGGCTCGGCCACGACATCGATGGTCGGCACGCGCGGCACCGCGCGCAGGAATTGGCTGACATAGCCAACGGTCTCGCGCCGGATGTTCAATATCTCTCTCGGCTCCGCGTTCGCAAGGTCGACCAGGCTGCCCCGGTGCCGGATGCCGATGCGCCCGCCATCGCAGCGGTAATTGCCGAAGATCATTTTCAGGATCGACGATTTTCCTGCCCCCGACGGACCCGACAGCACGAGGCATTCGCCGGCATGAACTTCAAACCCGACGCCGCGCACGACAGGCAGCTTCACGCCGCCCTGCAGATGCATGGTGAAGGTCTTTTCCGCGTTGCTGATCTCTATCATCACAGTCATTGGTCAGGCTCATGGCGGCAGAATCGAAGAGACGAGGAGCTGGGTGTAGGGCTCGTGCGGATCGTCGAGCACCTGGTCGGTCAGACCGGTCTCGATGACCCGCCCCCCCTTCATCACCATTACCCGGTGCGACAACAGCCGCGCGACCGCGAGGTCATGCGTCACCACGATCGCGGCAAGGCCGAGCTCGCTGACGAGGCTGCGCATGAGATCGAGCAGGCGGGCCTGCACCGAGACATCAAGTCCCCCGGTCGGCTCGTCCATGAACACCAGCCGAGGTTCGGTGACGAGGTTGCGCGCAATCTGCAGGCGCTGACGCATGCCGCCCGAATAGGTTTTTGGCGCATCGTCGATGCGTGCGGTGTCGATCTCGACGCGCTCGAGCCAGGACGACGCTGTCTGCCGGATACGGCCATAGTGGTTCCAGCCGACCGCCATCAGCCGCTCGCCGACATTGGCACCGGCGGAGACTGCCATGCGCAAGCCCTGTGCCGGGTCCTGATGGACATACCCCCAATCCGTGCGGAACAGGAAGCGCCGCTCGGCTTCACCGAGAGAATTGAGGTCGCGCAGCACGCCGTCACGCATGCGATACGACACGCGGCCGGAGCTCGGCTCCATCTGCGCCGACAGCATCTGCAGCAGCGTCGACTTGCCGGAACCGGATTCGCCGACGATCGACAGCACCTCGCCGGGATAGAGGGTAAAGGAGATATCGCGGCAGGCAGCGAGCCGTCCGAAATTCCTGGAGAGGCTTTCGGCCACCAATAGCGGCTGGTCATTGACGTCCTGGGTTTCAGCCATGCGCCCCCTCCTTGTGTGGAGCCGCGCTCTCGTGGCCGCGATGACCGGCGGCCTGCCGGCTTTCGCAATAATCGGTGTCGGAGCAGACGAACATCCGGCTGCCGGCATCGTCGGTGACGATCTCGTCGAGATAGGCGTCCTCGGCGCCGCACAGCGCGCAGGGCGCATCGAAGCGGTAGCGCGAGAAGGGATGGTCTTCGAAATCGAGCGACACCACCGTGGTGTAGGGCGGGATCGCATAAATGCGCTTCTCGCGGCCGGCGCCGAACAATTGCAGCGCGGCGCAATTGTCCATCTTCGGATTGTCGAATTTCGGCGTCGGCGACGGGTCCATCACGTAGCGCGCATTCACCTTGACCGGATAGGCATATGAAGTCGCGATATGCCCGAAACGCGCGATATCCTCATAGAGCTTCACATGCATCAGCCCGTATTCGCCGAGCGCATGCATGCGTCGCGTCTCGGTCTCGCGCGGCTCGAGAAAGCGCAGCGGCTCCGGAATCGGTACCTGATAGACCAGAACCTGCCCGGCATGCAGGGGCGCCTCGGGAATCCGGTGCCGGGTCTGGATGACGGTTGCTTCAGCGGTCGAGGTCGTGGTCGCGACACCCGCGGTCTTGCCGAAGAATTTCCGGATCGAGATCGCATTGGTGGTGTCGTCCGAACCCTGGTCGATCACCTTGAGCACGTCGTGCGGTCCCAGGATCGCCGCAGTGACCTGAACGCCGCCGGTGCCCCAGCCATAGGGCATCGGCATCTCGCGGCTTGCGAACGGCACCTGGTAGCCGGGGATCGCGATCGCCTTGAGGATCGCGCGGCGGATCATCCGCTTGGTCTGCTCGTCGAGATAGGCGAAGTTGTAGGCAGGCGCGTTCATTCCGCGGCCTCCTGCATCGGCTCGGGATTGTCGTTGGCTTCGGCAAACTCCTTCCGCAGCTTGCGCAAGAGGCCGAGCTCGGACTGGAAGTCGACGTAATGCGGCAGCTTCAGGTGCTCGACGAAGCCCGTTGCCTGCACATTGTCGGAATGCGACATCACGAACTCTTCATCCTGGGCCGGCGCCAACACTTCCTCACCGAGCTCGCGGGCGCGCAAGCTGCGATCGACCAGCGCCATCGACATGCTCTTGCGCTCGCTCTGGCCGAAGGCGAGCCCATAACCCCGGGTGAAGCACGGCGCTTCCGTCGCCGATCCCTTGAACTGGTTGACCATCTGGCACTCTGTCAGCTCGATCGAGCCGAGCGGCACGGCAAAGCCGACATCCTCGGCAAGAAATTCGACCTCGACCTCGCCAAAGCGGATCTCGCCAGCAAAGGGATGGTTGCGGCCGTAGCCGCGCTGTGTGGAATACCCCATCGCCAGCAGGAAACCCTCATCGGCCCGGGCGAGATTTTGCAGCCGCAGATCGCGGTCGGCAGGAAAGCCCAGGGGCTCGCGGGTGAGATCGCCAACCGGCGCATCGGCTTCGGCTGGCGGCGACGGCTCGATCAGTCCGTCGCGGCCCAAAATGTCGGTGACGCGCGGTGTCGCGGCTGACGACGCCTGCGACGTCGCGGGCTCGTCCGGAACAAACCCTTCGGCAAGCTGCGGGTCGAGCAGGCGGTGCGTGTAGTCAAAGGTGGGACCGAGGATCTGGCCGCCCGGGATATCCTTGAAGGTCGAGGAAACCCGGCGCGCGACCCGCATTGCGCCGCTGTCAACCGGCTCTGTCGCGCCGAGACGCGGCAGCGTCGCGCGGAAGGCGCGGACCAGGAAGATCGCCTCGATCAGGTCGCCGCGCGCCTGCTTGATCGCGAGCGCTGCCAGTTCGCGGTCATACAGCGAGCCCTCGGTCATGACGCGATCGACGGCGAGCCCGAGCTGTTCGGATATCTGGGCAAGCGTGATCTCCGGAACGTCGCGGTCGCCGCGGCGCTCATGCGCCAGCAGCCGGTGCGCGTTCTCGATGGCGCGTTCGCCTCCCTTGACGGCGACGTACATGCATCAACCTCCCTTCGAGCCCGGCTTGGCCACCAGCCGCGTGCTACGCGGGATCGCAACAATCGAGTCTCCCGAAACCAGAACGACGTCGATGCCGCGCGGAAACAGCGCCTCGTTGATCGCGAGCCGGTCGAACAGGTCTCCCGGCGCGATCATCGCGCGCAGAATCGCGGTACCGTCGATGCCGGGTCCACGCAACTCGTAGGCGCTGCCATACTTCAGGCTATCCACCTGCAGGATCAGCGTCGTCGAGCGATCCGGATATTCGTTGGTCCCCAGCGCGAAGTTTTTGAGATCGGGCAACGCAGCGCCATTCCCGATCAGCGCGAAGCTGCAAATCGCGGGATCGTCCACCACCGGCGCACCGCTGTGGAACTTCAGCCACTTCGCCACGCCGGGCGCTCCCGACATCCTGGCATCGAGCCAGATCGGCGTGTCGTGATCGAACAGCGTGAGCGCGATCGCGGCTGTGCCTTGCATCACCGGTCCCGGCGTGCCGACGGTGGCGAGCGCTTGCTGTACGCTGCCCGGCCGCGCCATGGCGTCCATCACGGAACGGAAGGTCGATTGCGCCGACAGCACCCTGTCCGCGAATCCCGACGGCAGCTCGGCGATTGTGGTCATCGTTCACCCCCCACCGCGCACCATCGTATAGAAATCGACTCGCGTCGCCGCCGCCTGCGCGGCCCTCCGGTTCCGCGAAGCAAGCATCGCCGTGCGCAGCGGCGCGATCACTTTCGCCTCGATCTCGGCAGCAAACTTGTCCGACTGGACCATGGCGTCGCACAGCGCGATCATCCCCGCCTTCTCGCGGTCGCGCCCCAGCGTATAGCCGAAGCCGACCTCGCCGCTCGAAAGCCGCACCGCCGCGCGCGACACCGTCGCCTCACCGAGATTGAAGGGCGCCCCGTCGCCGCCGATGCGGCCACGAACCATGACAAGGCCGTTTTCCGCCTCGCGCAGGTTTTCATGGGCAGGCAAATCGAGGGCGACGAGGCGGGCCGCGATTTCGGCGCTCGTTGCATGCGCGAGCACCGCCATGGCGGCCCTGCGTCGCGCCAGCCGGCCCCCTTCCATCTCTGCGGTGTTGCTGCCTGCGCTCATGATCCGATGTCGGTTCTAGCTTGCCGGAATCAAGTTGTCTATGCTAATAGACAACTTGATAGTGATCCGCGATGAAGATTTCGTGACAGGTAGATGACTTTGCCGATGCTTTGGGAGTCCTTCGCACCATGAGCCTGCAGGATGCGGCGACGGGCGTCGCGCTGTGGCGGCAGGTCGCCGACGGAATCGAGCGCGGCATTGCCAGCGGAACCTATGCCCCGGGCGAAAAGCTTCCGGGCGAGACCGAGATCGCCGAGACCTATCGCGTCAACCGCCATACCGTGCGCCGTGCGCTCGCGACATTGGCCGAGCGAGGCCTCGTGCGCGCTGAGCGCGGCAGCGGCACCTATGTCGAGGCGACAAGGCGCATCGCCTACCCGCTGCGTTCACGCACGCGTTTCTCCGAAATCGTCGGCGCCGGCGGTCAGGAGCCGCGCGGCCAACTCATCGACGCTGCGGATGACATCGCAACGCGGGAGCTGGCGCGCGAACTGGGCCTGAAGACCGGCGCAGCTTTGATCCGCATCGAATCGGTCCGGCTTGCCGACCGCACGCCGATCAGCATCAGCACGACCTGGCTGTCGGCCGGGCGCTTTCCCGGTGCCGGCGACGTTTTTGCGGCAACACGCTCGATGACCAAGCTCCTTGCGCATTATGGCATCCGCGACTACCGGCGTTCGACGACCCGGATCACCGCCGCAATTGCGGACGCAACCGACGCCACGCATCTCGATCTGCCGCTCGGGCGCCCGGTGCTGGTGGTCGACGCCACCGACGTCGATACGTCGGGCAAGCCGTTGATGACCAAGCGCGCGCGTTTCGCGGCCGAGCGCGTCGAATTTCTGGTCGAGAACAGCTAGCGTTACGCCACCGCGCGGCGGCCGATGATGGCAAAGCGCAGCTTGCTCGAAATCCAGTCGATGGCCGCGACGGCGACCAGGATCATCAGGATCAGGAACGATACCTTTTGCCATTCCAGCACGCGGATCTGTTCCGCGAGCTGCAAACCGATGCCGCCGGCGCCGACGATACCGATGATCGTCGCCGAGCGTGTGTTCGACTCGATGAAATAGAGTACCTGGCCTGCAATCACCGGCAGCACCTGCGGCATCAGGCCGAAGCGGATTTCGTGCAACGCGCTGCCGCCCGAGGCGCGGATGCCTTCGACCTGCTTGCGGTCGGCGGCCTCGATCGCCTCCGAAAACAGTTTACCAAAAGCGCCGAAGTCGGAGACCGCAATCGCGAGCACGCCGGCGAATGGACCGAGGCCGACGACATTGATCCAGACCAGCGCCCAGATCAGCGTGTCGACGCCCCGAATCGAATCCAGAAGCCGGCGCACGGGAAAACGCATGACCTCAGGCACGATGTTGCGTGCCGCGAGCAGGCTGACCGGCAGCGCCATCAACGCGGCAACCGTCGTGCCGAGCAATGCGATCGACAACGTCTCGCCCAGCGCCTTCAGATAGAGCGGGAGCGAGGAGCCAGGATCGGGCGGCAGCATCATCAGGGTGATCCAGCCGAGTTGATGAAGCCCGTTGAAGAATCTTGTCGGCGAGAAGTCGAGATCGACCAGGCCGAAGATGAAGATGCCGAAGGCGAGCAGCGCCATCGCAGGCGTGGCCAGCCGCGCAGAGGCCGGCCGGGCGAACACCTGCGGATAGCGTGCGCGGAGTTGCTCCGGATCTGGC
>Ga0134126_10011731_pt1 | contig 11060 bp, 12 predicted proteins | sample KB31752_FD_96881 | JGI IMG/M metagenome (GOLD analysis project Ga0134126, IMG submission 96881) | Terrestrial soil microbial communities with excess Nitrogen fertilizer from Kellogg Biological Station, Michigan, USA - KB3-175-2 | ecosystem: Environmental > Terrestrial > Soil > Unclassified ... | reverse complement strand
ATGGCCGGCGTCCATTCAACGGTGTGGATCTTCGCGATCAGGGCAGCGGTGATGAGCCGGGCGCGCTGGTACAAGTCCTCGTCGGTCCACTCCGGGTAGGTGGCCTTCAGCGCGTCGGCGATGGCGTTGTGCTCGCGTATGAAGATCGTGCTCAACGTGGCGAGCCCGAGCCACCAGCCCGGGACGAACGCCGGGCTCAGGGCCGGGTCATCGGGAAGGTCCAGCCGGTTGCCCGGACCGATGTGCAGCTTGCCGTCCACCCCGCTGCGTCCCGGCAGCTTGTCCGGCCCGCCGCCGTTCAGTTGCGACGCGTCCCACCAGGGAGTCTCGGTGTTAAGGAAGGTCTGCGGTCCGGAGTCATCGTCCGCGCGAGTCGGGTCGGGCAATGTCTTGAGCACTCGCAGCGGCTTTTGGGGCCACTGGTCGTCAGCGGCGAGTGGCACCTCGAAGTAGTGCTGCGGGTCGCCGGCACCGTGGCTGAGCCAATCCTTGACCATGAACTGGACCCACGCCGCCGCCAGCATGTTCAGGCTTGTCGCGGGGATGAATTCGCGCCGGGTCAGCAACTGGCGGCTGACCTCCCGCGGGCTCGGCTCCAGGATCTGGCCGGGCGCTTCCTGGTACCCGTACTCCAGGGGCACATTACGGCCGAAGCGCGTGCCCGCCATGCCCATGGCGGGATCGTCAAGGTCGTTGTATGACCCGTCCGGCGTCCTGGTCGTGAGCGTCTCCGGCCCTGGAGCCGGGACTTTGGGGCCGGCGGCCGACAGCAGGGCCGAGGTGTCATGCAGGTTGCGCTGCCGCAGGATGTTCCGCAGGCCGCCGAGGACCAGCAGGCCAAGCACCCGCGGCAGCTTGTCCCAGCCGACCGCCCGGTCGGCTGCCTGCGCGGCTTCGTCGTAGATCCGCCAGAAGAAGGTATTGCGGTATGCAGGCTGGGTTCCGGATGGCTGGCTCATTTCATGCCTTTCGCTCCGCCGCCTCCGCGAGGCAGGCCGTGATCGCGAGGGCGGTGTTGGTCAGGGAGATAAGCGCGAGCGGGATCGCGGTACGCCGCTTCGCCCGCCGCGAGACGCCGAGCAGGACCACAGTCGCGGTATCGGTCGCGTGGATGAGGACCGCCTGGCGCAGGGCGCGCCGCAATGGCTCTCCTGAAAGCGTCGCGAGATCTACGCCCAGCAGGACGGTGCGGATGCCGAACATTCGCAGGCCGTAGATCGCGGCACTGTTCGCCGCGGAATTGCCGTCGGCCGACTGCTCGTCAAATCGCCCGATGATGACGTTCGGTGCGATGAGGGCCAGGCAGCCGTTGATCACCCGGATGCCGGCCAGGGTGAACCGGGCAGCCTGCCCGACACGAGCGGTGGCCGCCCCGTCCGCCTCATTCCGTGACGTATGGGCGGGCACGCCGACAACCTGCCCTGCCGGCTGCTGATGACGGTCTCCCCCGAGCGACGTCATTCCAACAGCCTTCCCCTAACGACGTCATTGCAGTCGCCTTAGGGTGCCGAAAACCTGTACCACCTGGTGAAGGTGGTATTCACACGGTCTTCACAGGTCACCACGAGCCCGACGGCGAAGTTCGCCGCGTCGAACCTGCGCCGCTTCAAAACTGATCGCGTAGCGTCTGACCTGGTGTTCATGTGATCAGCTACGCCACCTGGTAGTACTCGTTGATCACGCCGCCGAGCACCTTGCGCCGCTGGACCGGCAGGTCCAGCGCTGCGCGGGCTTGATCGTCCCGGTCGGGTGGTCGTTGCTGGCGGGACTGGTGAGGGCGGTGCCCGTTTGTAATGGCCGGCATACTGGCCCAGGACTGACCGCAGGTGCCGTTCGCCGTAGATGAGCATCCGGTCAGTGCACTCAGCTCGTGCGCTGCGTAGCCATCTCTCGGCATAACAGTTCGCGCGAGGGGTCCGCGGCGGGATCTTGGCTATCTTCAGGCCCTCGCTGGTGAAGATCGCGTCGAAGACGCCAGTGAACCTGGCGTCGCGGTCGCGGATCAGGAAGCGGAAGGACCCGATCCGGTCGCCGAGATCCACGTGATCAGCCGACGGTGCCAGGCGAGCAGCGTGCCGGGTGTGACGAGCCGATGCGCCCGCAGCACACCCGGCAGCAGCCGGGCCAGCGCTGCCAGGACCGCCCGATCGGCCCAGCCCGGCTTCGGGCGGCCGACCTGCCGCCGCAGCACCGCGACTTCATGACGGAGCACCATGATCTCCGCATTCTTGGATGTCTCGCTGCGGCCCAGCAGCACCAGCCAGCCGAAGACCCGGACCATGATCAGGTAGAGCAAGCGAAGGGACACAAACCGCGATCTTGCCGGAACCAGCCCATCCGGCCAAACCGCAGGTCACAGCATCTATGCCAGTTTGAAGCGGTACAGGGTGTGGGTGCGGTAGGCGGTTCCTTCCTGGCCGCTGGTCCTCGCCCCAGTTCTGACGGTGCGCGACGAACTCAAAATCCCGGCCGGACAGCGGATGGAACCGGTGCGTCACCCGCACACGTCGGTACCGATCATCTGGATCAGGTGTTGTTGACGGCGTGGTCCAACGCTTATTCCGAGCGGTTCGTGCTCTCCGCCGGGCCGAAGTGACCGACACGATGCGATCTTCGGCAACGCCACCTGCGCCGCGTGATGCCCCGACTACGAGGCCCACTACAACGGACGACGCCCCCGCCGAAGCCGCCAGCTGCACCCGCCCCGTCCGGCCACTCTGCCGCAGACCTCTCCCAGCAGCAGACCAGGCGCCGGCCCGTCCTCGGCAGCTTCATCAACGAATTTGAACGAGCGGCGTAAGAAACCAGGTCAACGCCCGCAGCCGAGTCCTAACACCCCGCAAGCTGGACCATCCGGGTGGCATTGATCGTTCTGCAGCAACTGGAGCTGGGCCCGGGAGCCCGATATCTGCGCCGCTGGAGCGCAGGGCCTGTGTACCGTGGCTGGCTCCGCAGTGTCCCGCGGGAGCCTGACACTCATGCTGACGCCGACGTTTGAGCGCCGGCCGGCCGGCCACTGTCCGCATGGCCTCAGCGTCGCCTCTGGCCCGGCGATACAGTTTCGCCAGGTAATCGTTGGGTCCTGCGCTCTGCTGATATTCCCACATCCGCGAGAATCCCTTGGCCGCGTCGATGATCGTCGGATGCCAGACATGACAAACAGGATTATTGCTCGTCTTGTGCTTGCCGTAGAGCGTATCGACCGCGAGCATGAAGCTGACGTCTTCGCCGCCCCAGCCGCGAAAACGTTCGTCCATTCCCCCGGCTTCGGCAAATGCCTCTTGTGGCATGATCTGTATCAGCGCGCCCCACCAGTGGCCGGTGGAGGCGGTCTCGGGTTGCTCCACGTCGCCGTGCGCAGGTGGATCAGGGAACCTGACCGGGTCCGCCGGGTCAGAAGCCATAAGTCGCTTGCTCGCCGTTTCGTTCAGACGGTAGAAACGGCGATAGGGAACGTACCAGAGAGGGATGCCCCGGCGTGCTGACGACCAGATTTTGTGGGCGCAGTCCTGAATCACAGGGCCGCGAATGTAGCAGTCGGCGTCCAGGAGAACGATGATGCCTCCTTTGGCCGTTTCGAATCCACGGTTGAACGCGGCTGCCTTGCAGAACGGCCTGCTGTCGTCCGTGCACACGATCAGTTCAGCGTCCGGCAGTTCGTGTTTCCAGTATCGCATGAGCCATTGCCATACCTTGGCGCGCTGAGGATTGTCAGCGCGGAACGGAACCAGCAGCGTGATCTTTTCGCAGTCAGGGCAATAGCAGATCCTATCACAAGAAACTTCCACGGAATCAGGGCCACCAGCCATCCCTCAACAGTCTCCCCAGATCTGAGAATACGTCAAACAGCTCAGACTTGCGATCCTCGACGATGTTCCAGTTCGCCTGCTGAGTCTCCCCGATTTTCAGGGGCATTCCTATCGACGCGTGGTAGTCGCGGAACTTGAACAAGCCACCTTCGCGGTCAAATTGCGGAGTCAGCTCGAACCTGCGCGGAATCCCGAACGCATCCGCCACTATCAGCCCATGCAGCGACGAAGCGATGATCTTCTGGCAGCGGCCGGCCAACCTCAGTGCAGCCAATGGGTCGTCGCGCACGTTGATCACGATCGGGTCATACCTCCGGAACTCAGGCCTGCGTGCAAGACTGGCGTCAGACCAGTGCGGCACAAGCCCCAGCCGGATGTCGCGGGTGCGCACCGTGACCAGCTCATCCGCGAGAAGGCCCGGATCTCCGATGACGCAATCGAGACGACCGATGCTGCGAGCCGTCAGCGGCCCGCGGACTGCCATGATCTCGGCGCGTTCCAAATGCAGCCTCGAACCCTCGGCAAGCCTGCCGCTGCCGACGACCAAGCCTCCCCAGCCACCCGGAATGTGCTCAAGCACCGACCCGCAGGTCGTGACCTGCGCCGCGTCGATCGGTGACCAAATCGCCTTGACGTCGGAGAAGCGCGCGAGGAGAGGCGCAGCCAGCGCATCACCAAAATTGGACACTGCGCGCCAATAATAGATCCGTATTTCTGGCCGCCTAACCACTTTCCTCACACATTCGTTCGGCTACTGAATCAAGAAGGCTCAAATGCCAGACTTTGTGGTTACGCAAGTCCCGCTTAACGCATGTGCCCTCAGCGATTTGCCCAAAGCCGCGATTGCGCAGCAATTCGCGCAACAAGCAGTCCATGCGTCCGCGTGACCGCTGCGCCTTGTCTTCGCGGGAGCCGCTCAATCGTAAGCGCGCCATCGGGATAGGCATGCATCAGCAAATGCGCGGCGCCAGCCAGACCGGTAGCACAGCGATTAACGGGACAACCAAACTGAACGGTTAGCCAGTGACCAAGCATCCGCGCGTCCGTAGCCAAGGGCTTCAACTGGAAAGGCCAGTGCCGGCGACTGCCGCCGAGATGACGAACGCCAGCACGGGCCAGCGGTGACGAGCATCAGCTTCGTGCAGGGGACCGCCGGTCGGGTTAACCCCGCTCTACTTGTGCTGATCACAGGCTACCTTCGGGCCGTCTACCTGCGCAAACAGGAACAGATCCAAGGTAGGGTAGACTTGAGCCCGGGTTCGGCGAGCTGGGACCTGTGGGTGCCGAAAACCCTGTCACAGCCGCTGACCTGGTCTCCAGGGCGCCCGCCGCGGGTGAAACACGTACCCCGTCTCCAGGCAGCGCCGCTCGATCAGGTTGATGCCCTGCTCGCACGACCTGGGGAGGATCGTGGCGGACCTGGCGGTGATGCTGGCGACGGGAGGGGACTGCCTTACCGATGTCGCGATGCTGCGGGCCGAGCCGCGGCTGTTCGGTCCGGTGGCATCAGATCCCTCGGTCTCGCGGCTGGTCAGCCGGCTGGCAGGCGAGGCCTGCGCCCGCACTGCGAGCCGTACGCGGGGGTGTCCGGCCGGGACACGATCGAGATCGATCACCCGGCGGGTGAGGAAATGCAGTGGGACTGGTTCGAGCGGCGCAAGGCGCCGTGGGGCGGCACCGCGTACGTGCTGCTGGGCACGCTGCCGCACTCGGGCCGGATCCGCGGCGTGCTGGCCGAGTCGCGGGACCAGCCGCACCTGATCGAGGCGATCGACGCCGTGCTGCGCCGGCACGGCGGCACGCCGCGGATCTGGCGGACCGACCGTCTGGCCACCGTCATCGTCCCAGGCAGCCGCGACGTCCAGCCCAGCTTCGCCCCGGTCGCCAAGTTCTACGGCGTCGTGGTCGAGCCGTGCCCGCCGCGGCGCGGGAACCGCAAGGGCGCGGTGGAGTCCTCGGTCCGCTGCGTCTGCGGCCGGTGGTGGCGGACGATGACCGCGACCACTCCGGCGCACGCCCAGGCCTCCCTGGACGTGTTCTGCTCCGGCACCGAAAGCTACGCGATGCTGGGGTCCTGGTCGCGTACGCCGGATGGCAGAGCCAGGAGATGAAGGCCGTATTCCCGCGCGAGTACGCCAACTACGCTCAGGCGGCATCGGGGTCGGCAAGGCGTCCCGTCAGTACCGTGCCAAGCCAGCCCTGGAGTCATGGTTAGCTACATGGCGTGGTATCGAAGAGATGTCCGGCTCAGCCGCCGGTCCCAGTCAGTCCGGAGGCGCTGGTCACCGACGCCGATGGCACGCCGGGCGGCGAGTTCACCGCTCAGGTCAAGCACCAGGCGTCCGCGTCCGCGTTCGGCGGGGACGTGGTGGTGCGGCTGACTGCCGATGCTCCGGACGCGGGCCAGCCGCCGCCCGCTTGCCGGGCTGAGGTTTATGCGGTCATGGGCGGAAGGCTGATCCCGGTCGCCGCCTGGCCGCGCCAGAACCTGGACGAGTGGCCCGAACGGATCCGCCCGGCCGTGGCGTTCGCCATGAGCGTGCTGACCGAACTCGAAGAACACGACGCGGACCTGGGCGCGCGGTGGCGGGTCGATCTCGGCGCCGCTGCCGCGCAGGCCATCCCGGGCATCCCGCTTCACCTCACCTTCCCAGCCGACCAGGCCCACGGGTAGCCTGTTGCAGGTGGCAGCGCATGACTCCAGTCCCGGTTCCAGCGGGGCTACCGATCTGGCCAGGTCGGGGCCCGTGCGTTGCCGGGGCGTCCGGCCAGTCTGGCGCCTAGGACGGCCATTATCCGGCCCGCGCATGCCAGGCGAGTTGCACGACACGAGAGCCACCCTCACCGGGTGGCAGCTAACACCCGGTTCAGCAGCCGCTGCGTCCGGTCCGGGGTCCGGTCTCCCGCGAAACCCGGGCGACCGTCCGCCCGTTCCGTGGCTGGCCTTGCTCACCTGTGGGTGCCGAGAACCTCGTCCACGTCATGCAACCAGCCGATATTCGTTGATCATGCCACTGACGCGAGCGTGCCTTCGGACACGGTGCTGCTCAAGACCGACCGGTTCGGGTAGCGGTTTCAGCGGCGCAGCAGAGTCCAGCGACCGGTGCGGCCTGTGCCGGTTGTGGCGGGTCTCGTACTCGCGCAGGATCCGCCGCAGATGGGCCTGGTTCCAGATGAGGGTGCGGTCTAGGAGCTCGCGGCGGCATCCCCCGATCCAGCGTTCGACGATGGCGTTCATACGGGGCGTCTGACCGAACCGCGGTCACGGATCATGAACTTGACCCGGTGTGCCTGCTCGCCCAGGTCCATGATCAGGTTCCGGGCCTGCTGGGCGGTCCACTCCCCGGTTGGATGCAAAGTGACCCCGAGAATGCCGATACGCCTGCTGGCGTGCTCGATCACGGCCAGGACATACGCCTGGGTGCCATCCACCGCTCCTGCCCCGCTTGGACCTGGCGGCCCAGCGGCGGCGGATGATGTCGCGGTGCCAGCGCAGGATTGTGTCCGGGGTGACCAGCAGCCGCAGCCCGTGGCGGCGGGCTTTCGGTATCGCGCTAAGCAGCCAGGAGTGCCCGGTCTGCCCAGTCCAGGTTCTCGGGCGGCGTGGCTGCTGCCGTTGCAGGACGGCGAGCTGGTGGCGCAGGAGCAGGATCTCTGCGGTCTTCCATGCTTCCTCGCGCCGGGACAGCCGCAACCCTGCTGGTCACAGCCGCGGACGAGATTCTCGGCACGCACACCCTTACGGCCGCATCACCAGTCCTCGCGCACCCCAGCCGGCGTGTCGCCCGTGATCGCGGCGGCGGTGCCAGCACCCGGATCTGTACTTGACGATCAAGTCGTGGTTGCCGTTCACGGGTCACCCGGCACCAGCCGCTGCCGCTCCAGCGCCCCCGGCCGCGATCTTGGTCAAAGGATCATGGTCTGCGGATCGCTACAGCGGTCCGGGGGCCGTCCATGCACCGCATCAAGATCGCCAGGCAGCAGCCAGGAGCCGCGGTCCTCATCGGACGCTCGGGCCGGAGCGGGAGAAAGACAACATCCCGGGGCTGGGCAGAGTCCACAGTCTGGGTGAAGAACTCCATGGCCCAAATCCAGCTCAGTGGTGCCCTGCCCATGTGCCCATTAGGTTCCCGTTGGCGATGACCGCGCCGTGGTGGGTGCCTTTGGGGCCGCGGTCGTTCGGGTGGAGGTCCTGGACGAGCTGGGCGCCGGCGGTCCTGAGCGGGATGGCCCAGGCGGTGGCGTTGCGGTGGGCGTAGCCGGAGCCGGCGGGGATGTCGCCGGGCGGGATGCCCTGGCCGGGCATCGCGGTCAGCACGGGAGCGAAGGCGCGGACCGGGTCGTGGCGGCACGACGACAGGGTGGCGCGGCGGGCGAGCTCGGGGACGGCCGGCCCGTGCTCGTCGGGCATCATGACCCCGGCCGAGAGGTAGTAGCCGTAAAACAGCTCGTCTTGGCTGCGCAGCAGGTTGTTCTTGCGGTGGCCCCAGGATGCCTCCGGATCGGCGCAGTCGCTGGTGCCGTGCGGCGGAGGGCGGGGGGGCGGGAGAACGATTCCAGGTCGGTCCAGTCCACGGCCAGCGACGTGCTGGCGTCCTTGAACTGGGCCGGGACGGACGCTTCGAGCAGGTCATCGCAGATGCGCTGCAGCGCGGGCGAGGGCAGCCCGTCCGGGGGTTCCTTGCCGAGGGCGTCAGCGGCGAGCCCGAAGGTCCGCTCGGTCTGCCGGCAGGTCAGCAGGTGCGGCCCGTCCTTCCAGCCGGCGATGACGCCGAGCCGCCGCTGGTCGTCCCCGGGCAGGCTGGTCAGTGCCTGGTGCACCCGGGTCAGGTGGGCGGGCCGCCCGTCGGCCTGGGTCAGGCACAGGCCGGCCAGCAGGGTGCGGACGGTCAGCTGCCGGGGGCGCACCCCGATGGGCAGCAGTTGCCCGCCGGCCTCGACCCGGCTGGTCGGCGAGCCGGGCGGGGCCGTGAGGAGAACGGATCCGGTGGCGGGCACCAGCCACCAAGGCCTTCGGCTCCCCGCCTCGCCGTGCGCCGGGCCTTCCCGCATTCGGCGGCGGAATGCCGGACGCGCTTGCGATTGTTTTAACGATGAGGATGGTTTAAAATACATAAGGCTGGCGTGATACGGGCAGAGAGGATGCGGGATGACCTACGTGATCGGGGAGCCGTGCGTGGATGTGCTGGACCGGGCGTGCGTGGAGGAGTGCCCGGTGGACTGTATATACGAGGGCGAGCGGATGCTGTACATCCACCCGGACGAGTGCGTGGACTGCGGGGCCTGCGAGCCGGTCTGCCCGGTGGAGGCCATCTACTACGAAGACGACCTGCCGGATCGGTGGAAGGTCTACCAGGAGGAGAACGCCCGGTTCTTCGCCGAGCCGCTGCCTGGCCATGCCGAGCCGCTCGGCTCGCCCGGAGGCGCCGGCAAGCTCGGCGTGGTGGGTGCCGACACTCCGTTCGTCGCCGCCCTTCCGCCACGGGAATAGCCGGGGCGAGACAGTCAGCGATGGCGCGGCGCGGCTGGTGCTCTTCGAAGCGAGCGGAAGCGCCGCGGATCGAGAGGAGGCAGCGATGAACGTGGTCGTTTACGGGGATTTCAACTGCCCGTACTCCTACCTGGCCAGTCAGCGGGCTGACCTGCTGGCCCGGGCGGGGGTCGCGGTGGACTGGCGGGCCGTTGAGCATGACCGTGGCCTGCCGGTGACGGGCAGCCGCTCGGACAGCGACCGGGCCGCGTGGGATCGGGAACTTGCGGAGGTGGCCTCGCTCGCCCTGCCCGGCGATCATGTGCCGGACAGGCCCCCGGTGCTGGTCAGCAACACGAAGGCGGCGGTGGCCGCCTACGCCGAGGCGGTCAGCGACGGCGTCGCCGGTGAACTGCGCCGCCGCTTGTTCTGCGCCATCTGGGTGCAGGGCCTGCACCTGAACAGCGCCTCCGAGGTGCGGCGCCTGATCACCGGGGTGATGTGGCCGCAGGAAGACATCACCGACCGGCTATCCAGCCCGGACATTCCCAGCCTGCTGCTCCGGGATCCGGATCTGGTCCGCATCGTGCGCCGGTCAGGCGGCACGATCGCGCCGGACGGCGGGCCGCTGACCACGGCCGGGTGGCGCCGGATCCGGCAGTGGCGGCAGGACTGGCTGGCCCTGCCCAGCCAGGTAATACCCGCGGTCATCGGCCCGGACCAAGTCGTGCGGCCTGGCATCGAAGGGCTTCGCTACCTAGCCGATCTCTCCGGCCTGCGGCCGCGTCTGCCCGCTGAAACCGCGCCGGGCCGGGACGCCCGGCCCGTGGCGACCGCCCGGGCTGCCTGACAAGGCCGCCTGCACGGGCATGGCGGGCGGCGGTCCTGCCCCGGGCCTGGCAACGCTACCTGCGACGCCGGGGGTGGATCAGGCCGGACTTCGGTCATGAGCGGGGTTCGTGCACATTCGCACCGCCAACAGCGACGGTGCTGGCAACAAGGCCGGCCGCTGACATTGCTCGCTTAATTTCTACTACGACTAATGATATAAAATAAACCTATGGATACCGAGCAGCTCCTGGCACCGGAGGACACGTCCCCGCTCGGCCGCAGCCGTACCGACGTGCTGGACATGCTACGCGCCGCGGACGGCCCGCTCGGCGTCCGGGAAGTCGCGCAGCGGATGGGGCTGCACCCGAACACCGCGCGTTTCCATCTGGAGGCGCTGGTGGAGGCGGGCCTGGCCGTCCGTGAAACCGAAGACCGGGAGACGCCCGGCAGGCCCAGGATCGGCTACCGGGCGGCCGCGGACGGTCCCGGCGGGCGGCGGCGCTACCGGCTGCTGGCGGAGATGCTGACCAGCCTGATCGCCGGGACCATGCCGGAGCCGGGCAAGGCCGCTGAGGAGGCCGGGCGTGAATGGGGTGCCTACCTCACCGAGCAGCCCCCGCCGTACCAGCGGCTGACCGCCGAGGAGGCGATCGCGAAGCTCACCGCGATCATGGAGGAGCTGGGGTTCGCGCCGCAGGCGGAGGCCGGCGACGGCGGCGGGCAGTACCGGCTGTGCCTGCGCCAGTGCCCGTTCCGCGAGGTGGCCGAGCAGCACCAGGACGTCATCTGCGCGCTGCACCTGGGGCTGATGCGCGGGGCGCTGGCCCGGATGCGGGCACCGGTCACCGCCGAACGGCTGGACCCGTTCGTCGAGCCCAGCCTGTGCATCGCCCGCCTGACGGAACGCGACGACCCAGGCGAGCGGCAGCCAGCCGCCGCCGGGACCCGGT
>Ga0134126_10011728_pt1 | contig 11061 bp, 8 predicted proteins | sample KB31752_FD_96881 | JGI IMG/M metagenome (GOLD analysis project Ga0134126, IMG submission 96881) | Terrestrial soil microbial communities with excess Nitrogen fertilizer from Kellogg Biological Station, Michigan, USA - KB3-175-2 | ecosystem: Environmental > Terrestrial > Soil > Unclassified ... | reverse complement strand
GTTCCAGCTTCATCGCCATGTCAACCCGCTCCATGTGCCCGGCGCCACGCGGACCACGACCAAGACGCCCACTCCGGTGAGCACGCCCGCGAGCGGCACGCCAACCCAGGCGACTCCCACCGGTACGCCGTCCCCGGTCCCACCGACCGATACGCCCAGTCCGGCCACGCCGAGCGGCACGCCGGCCCCAGCGACCGCGAGCCCTACTCCCTCGACGACCGCAACCCCCAGTTCCTCGCCCACCGGTACCGCGAGCGCGACCGTTACCGAGACGCCGAGCCTCACCAATACCGGTACCGCCACGCTCTCCCCATCACCGTCCCCCACCGTTACTCTCACCGCGACCCGCACCGTGACCGCGACTCCCACCAGCACGCCCACCGCGACCGTGACCTCGACCGCCACGATTGTCCCGACTCCGGGCGAACTAGGGCTGCGATTTAGCTACGCGCTCACGGCCTCCCACTTCGTCCTGAGCTGGAGCACGACCAACGCGGGGCGTTTTCAAATTGACGGCCTGGCACTTCCCACCCGTGGCACTCAGACCTATCCCCTTGGCACCCACACATTCGTCCTGGAGACGATCAGCGTCGATGGTTCGCAGACCAAGATCGCGGTGGCGGCGCTGACCATCTTGAGCGGCTGCCGGGCGCGCGTGAACGAGAGTATCGTGGCGATACCTGGCGGATCGTGTCGAGGAACGGCCACTCCCAGCCAAACCCCTACCATATCCCCGACGCCCGTGGCCACCAGCTCCTCAAAGCCAAGCCCAACCCCGAGCCGGGTCACGGGCGCAACCTCGCCGGCCGTCCCATCACGCGGGTCCGGCACCCCCACCGCCGGGGCCGCCCAGCCTACCGCGACGCCGCGGTGAGGCACCCGGTACTCCCGATTCAGGGCCATACACGCAGGTCCGGGCCAACGCATCGACCTGCTCCAGCGGCATCACCCGTCCCTCGGCCCATGCCGCGGCGAAGGTTGTCTCGCCCAGTGCTGCCCGCATCTGCTGAATGACCCGGTCTTGCCGCGCTCGCTCCTCCGCCGGCAAGCGCAAACCGAGTGCTTCCCGCAGTGCATCGGCGGCTCCGGCGAACCGGGCGGCCAGGGGTTGCCGCCCGCCCGCGGCAGCCAGGCGGGCCAGGCAGTCCAGGCACTTGACCGTCAAGTCTCTGGACCCAATAGCGTGGCTGAGCTGGAAGCTCTCCCGCTGCAGCGCCAGCGCCCGTTCGTGCTCACCCTGGCGTTCCGCCAGGAGTCCCAGGGACTGAAGTGAGTTGGCGACGCCCCAGGTGTCGCCGAGTCCGCGCCGCAAGGCCAGGGCCTCTTCGTAGAGGGCCATCGCTCGCCCATCTTCTCTCAGGCGGTACGCCACATCCCCAAGGCCGCTAAGCGAGGCCGCGATTCCCTGCGTGTCCCCCAGTGCGCGTCTCAGCGGCAGAGCTTCGTCGTGCAAAGCCATGGCCCGCCCATACTCGCCTTGCCGGCACGCCACGTCGCCACGGCAATCGAGGGCGCGAGCGATCCCATAGGTATGCCCCAGGGTGCGGAACAGCAGCAGCGCCTCATCGAGCAGGATCGCCGCCCGCTCGTAGTCGCCCAGTCGTCCCGCTATGTTTCCCAGGTTATTGAGTGAGGTGGCAACGCCCCAGGTGTCCCCCACCTCGCGCTGGAGAGCCAGGGCCTCCTCGATCAGAGCGGTCGCTCGCCCGTGGTCGCCTTGCAGGTCCGCCGCGTTTCCGAGGTTGCCCAATGAGGCGGCGATGCCCCACGTGTCTCCCAGGCCGCGCCGCAGCGCCAGTGCCTCTTCGTACAAGGCCACCGCCCGTCCATAGTCATCTTGTTGAAAGGCCACGTTCCCGAGGCCGTTAAGCGATGCGGCGATCCCCTGTTCGTCTCCCAGCGTGCGCCGCAGAGCCAATGCCTCTTCGTGAAGGGCCCCTGCCCGTGCATAGTCATTCTGCCCGTACGCCAGACTGGCCGCCCCGTCCAGCACCCGTGCCCGTACCCCAGCTGGGCTCTCCCCGCCGCTGATCAGCGCCTCCTCTAGCCAGCCACGCCCTTCGGTCAGGTAGCCCCGCAAATGCCAGAAACGCCAGAGCGCCCCCGCGAGCCGCGGCCGGCGGTCGTCGTTTTCCCCACGCTCGCGCGCCCAGGCCAGCGCCGCCCGAAGATTATCATGCTCGCGTGCCAGCCGTGCCAGCCAGGCGTCTTGCTCTGGGCCCTTGAGGTGGGTCTCCGCCTCCTCCGCGAAGGACAGACACCAATCCAGATGCCGGTCCCGCGTCGCCGCCATCGTCCCACTGGCCGCCAACCGCTCCCCGGCATACTGCCGCACGGTCTCCAGCAGCCAATAGCGAATCGCAGGCTCTCGCTCGTCAAGCCCGACCAGCGATTTGTTAACCAGCCTATCCAGCAGATCCGGCACTTCCCAGTCAGCGAATTCGTCTCCCGCGCGGATCGCCACCGCCGCCCCCAGGCTCCAGCCGCCCGCGAATACCGAGAGTCGTTGCAGGAGCGCCTGTTCGTGTTGGTCCAGCAGCGCCCAACTCCAGTCGAGCGTGGCGCGGAGCGTCCGTTGGCGGGGCGGCATATCCCGTAGTCCTTCGGTCAGTACGCCGATACTCTGGTCCAGCCGCTTGGCGATCGTCTCTACCGGCATGCTCGCCACCCGCGCGGCAGCCAGTTCGATCGCCAGAGGTATGCCGGCCAGGCGCGCGCAGATCTGGACCACGGCGTTTCCATTCTCCTCCGTCAGCGCGAACGCGGGCTTGATCGCGCCCGCCCGCTCCGCGAAAAGGCGTACCGCCTCGGAGCCGGTCCACGCCGCCATGTGGGACTGGTCCGCCTCGGGGAGTGAGAGCGAAGGCACCCGATAACTGGTCTCGCCTTGAATGGCCAGCCGTTCCCGGCTGGTGGCCAGGATCCGCAGACGCGGGCAGCGTCGCAGGAGGGCCGCGGCCAGCTCGGCACAGGCCGCGACCAGATGCTCGCAATTATCCAGGATCAGCAGCAGGCGCTTGGTCGAGAGAGCATCGAGGAGGGTCTCCAGGAATGACTGTCCGGGTACCTCGCGGAGACTCAACGCCGTGGCCACCACCTGGGGTACCAGGAGGGCATTGTCGGAGGCGGCTTGGTTCAGAGCCGCGAATTCCACCAGCCAGACGCCGTCCGGGTGCTCTTCCAGCAAGTCCGCCGCCACCTGCAGGGCGAGCCGGGTCTTGCCGCAGCCACCCGCGCCCACCAGGGTCACCAAAGGTGCCCGCGCGAGCAACTTTTCGACGGTCGCCTGTTCCCGCTCCCGTCCGATGAAACTGGTCACCTGGAGCGGGAGGTTGGTCGGTGGGGTAGATGAGAGGCGAAGGGGGGGGAAGGCGGCGGGCGTGCCGGCCTGGACAAGTTGATAGATCGGTTGCGGTCGCTCCACCACACTCAGACCGTACCGGCCCGCTTCCCGGAGGCGGGCTCCTTCCGGCCGGGTTCGCCACACCAGATCCCGACTCGACTGGGACAGCAACACCTGGCCCCCGTGGCCCAAGCGGGCAAGTCTCACCGCGCGGCGCCGAGTTGGTCCGGAGTATTCGTCCACGTCCGGTTCGGCCCACCCGGTATGCAGGGCCAAACACACCGGCATGGCTGCCCCAACCGCGTCACCGGCGAGCGCCTGCTGGAGGGCGCCCGCGGCCGCCAGGGCGTCGTCCTTCCTGGTAAAGATGGCCACGGCGCCGTCCGGCCCGTCGGGCGGGTCCAGCAGCAGACCTCCTCGCGGCGGCACGTACCGCTGCAGCAACGCGGCAAGACGGGGTATCGCCGTGGATTGGTCCACCTGCCGCCCGGCATCGGGCACCAGGGCGCAGGTGAGAAAGGTGAGGATGCCGGTAGGATGCGGCGGCGCCGCGGGGACCGCCGGTCGGCTGACCGCCTGGGGCACCCTGGCATTCATGGCGGCGACCGCTGCTTTGAAAGTCGCTCGGAGGGTCATTTGCTCCGAAGGGGTGAGGGCAAGCGCGGTGGCCAGGGCGCTTACCAGCAATTCGAGCGTAGCCTGCCGCGGGAGGTGTCCCCGGCCGGCTTCCAGGTTACTGATCGTGTTGACACTCACCGCTGCCCGCTCGGAAGGCATCTCATGCGTCAGGTCCGCGCGCTTCCGGGTATTCAGGAGCAGCGAGCCGAGCGGGGAAGGTTGATTCGTCTCCATGGTCCGCATCCATTCCACGCCTTGCGAGACATGATCCATACCCGTTCCACCGGTGCCATTGCCTGTCAGCATAGCAGAGGCGGCGCGGTACTTCCACCAGGGCCGGCGCCCATTTTGGGAGGTGAATTGGGAGTTTTGGGTGGTGGAACCCTCGGCTACGGCGCAGACTACGGTTTGAACGCGCCCGGCGAACACACGCCGGTCGGGTGGTCCGCGCATACAACTAGAAGGAGATGTCCATGAAGTTCTCTCGTCGCATGGCCGGCCTAGTCGTGTTGGCGCTCCTGGATGTTGCCGTCCTGGCCCCCGGAGCGGTGCAAGCTCATCGATCTTCCTCAGCTCTGAAAGTGTTCAGCGACACCCACTTTGGCTATCGGCTAACCTATCCCGCTACCTGGAGTCGCTCGCCCTCGACCAATCTGGATGTGCTCCTGCTGGCTCCCGATTCCGATGCCAGACTGGGCGGCAAGGGCATAGACGCGGGCCTGTCGGCCAGTGATGTACGGAAGACCGTCGACAGCACGATCAGCCAACTGAGCGGGCCTACAACCGCAATCCTCCGCACGACGCGCGTGATCCACGGCGTGACCTTTCAGATGGCGCGGGCCACGTTCACGGTCAATGGCGTTACGGAGCTGGCCATGACCCTCGGCGCCTCGCGGCACCAGCGCACCTACCTCTTCTTTGGCATCGTCGGGCTGGCGAAACCGGCGGCGCACCTACAGGCTCCGCACGGCCAGGAAGAGCTTGGTCAACTCCAGGCGAGCTTCGCCAGCATCACACTGGCCCGCTAAGGCAGTCCGATCAGCGAGGAGGCCATCCGATAGGGGAGGTTTGCGCGGGGCGCCGCCGTTAGTAGGTGGCGCGGCCGCCGCTGATGTCCACGCACTGGCCGGTGGTAAAGCTGCACTCATCTCCGGCCAGCCAGTGGACCAGGGCCGCTACCTCCTCCGGTTGGCCGACCCTGCCCATGGGGATCCGCTCGATCATGTAGTCACGGGTAGCCTGGGACACTTGATCGAGAATCCGGGTTTGGATCACCGCCGGCGAGATGGCGTTGACCAGGATGCCCTCGCGCGCCACTTCCTTTGCCAGCGCCTTGGTAAACCCGATCACCGCCGCCTTGGAGGCGGAATAGGCGCTCAGTCTCGGATTGCCCTCCTTGCCGGCGATCGAGGCGATGTTCACGATCCGCCCCCGCTTGGCGGCCAGCATGCCTGGCAGCACCGCCTGGCAGCACAGAAATACTCCGCGAGCGTTCACCGCGAAGACCTGGTCCCAGACGGCGGGATCAAAATCGCGCACCTCGGTCGAGCCGCCGGTGATCCCCGCGTTATTGACCAGGATCTCCGCCGGGCTCCAATGACTCTCCACCGACGTCGCCAACTCACGCACGGATTCAGGGTCGCTGATGTCGGCGGGAAAGCCGGCCACGGTCAAACCTTCGGCTATCAGGGCCGCCACGGCTGCGTCGAGGGCTGCACGGTTGAGATCGGCGATCGCCACGCGCGCCCCGGCGCAAGCCAGCCGCCGAGCAATAGCGAGGCCGATCCCCTCGGCGCCGCCAGTTACCAGGGCTACCCGCCCCTCGAGATTCCGCTCCATTCCTCAGCCTACGATGCGGGCGCGCAGGGCGTCTGGCCGCACCAGCACGATTCGGCGGTCGTCCAGCGCGATCAATTCGCGTTCGGCGAACCAATGAAGGAGACGATTGACGCTGACGCGGGTCGCCCCCACCATGCCGCCCAACTCGGTCTGAGTCAGTTGCAGATCGATCTCCACCCCCCGCGCCGTGGGGCGCCCGTATTGCTCGCCCAGACGGAGCAAAGTGCGCGCCAGGCGGCCCGGAATATCGAGGAACATCAGATCCTCCACCTGGGCGCTGAGCCGGCGAACCCTGGCGGTCAAATCCCCCAACAGGAGCAGCGCGGCGTCCGGTTGCTCGCGCAAGAAGGCCACGAAGGCAGGCCGATCGAGGGTCAGCAGGCGAGACAGTTCCAGGGAGGTGGCGGCGGCGGAACGAGGGGCCCCATCCAGGAGCGCCAACTCGCCAAACACCTCTCCCGGCCCGAGAACGGTAAAGATCGCCTCCTTCCCTTCACTCGAGAAGGTGCTGATTTTGACCCGCCCGGATTTCAGGACGAACAGGCTGGTACCGGGATCATCCTTCTGAAACAGCACCTCGCCTTTCCGGAAGGTGCGGACCCGTACTCGGCTGGCCAACGCGGTGATAGCTTGGTCTGGGAGCCCGGCGAACAACGAGACTTGACGCAGGGCGGCGAACTGAGGCGACTCGGATGACATAGGCTTCCCTCATGGGCGTAAGGCAACCTGGGCCGCCACGCCATCAGGCGGCGCCCTACCTTGGGGCATTGTAGTGGCGAGACCGGATCACGGTCAATGTTGCCTGTTGCGGGGCCTCCGTTACCGCGCTCCCAGGTGAGCCAGCAGCTTACAATAGGCCACGCGCCCGCGCGCGAAACTGGCCAGTCGGTAAAACTCGTTGGGGGCATGGATCTGCTCGTCCATCAGGCCAAAACCGTAGCTCACCGTGTAGGCGCCCAAATGCTCCTGGAACAACTCGCATACCGGAATGCTCCCTCCCGTTCGGGTGTAATACGGCGCCTTGCCATACACCTCCTCCAACACCTCGGCCGCTGCCTGGTTACCCCAGTGGTCGGCGGGAATGGCGTAAGGCTTCGCCTGGCCGGGCAAGCGCGACACCGTCGCCGTGACTCCGGACGTAATATGGCGCTGGACATGGGCGGCCAGCAGATCGGCAATGGCCGCTGGATCCTGATTGGGGACCAAGCGGCAGGTGATCTTGGCGTGCGCCTCGCTGGGCAGGACCGTCTTGGTCCCCGCTCCCTGGAAACCGCCCCAGATGCCGTTTACCTCCAGGGTGGGCCGCGCCCCAAGCTGCTCGGCGGGCGAATAGCCTGGCTCACCGACCAGCACGGCGACCCCAAGGCTGGCCGCGTAAGCAGCCTCGTCGAACGGCACGGCGGCGATGTGGGCGCGATCGGCATCGGTGAGGGGAACCACCGCATCGTAGAAACCTTCCACCAGGATCTTTCCCTCGGGAGAGCGCATGGAATCGAGTAGATGGACCAGGGCGTGGATGGGATTGGCTACGGCGCCGCCGAACACGCCCGAATGGAGGTCGGCATGCGCGCCCCTCACGTCGATTTGCACCCCGGACAGGCCCTTGCAAGCCACGTTGATCGAGGGCTGCTCCTCATCGTGCTGGCCGCCGTCGGCGCTGATCACCAGATCGCAGGCGAACAATTCACGATGCTCGGCCAGGAACGCGGGGAGCTGGGGACTGCCAATTTCTTCTTGTCCCTCGAAGAGAAACTTGAGATTGATCGGCAAGGTGCCGGCGGTCTTGAGCATGGCCTCCACGGCAAGGATGGGGACCAGCATATTTCCCTTATCATCCGAGGCGCCGCGGGCGTAGACCCGTTCATCCCGGATCACCGGCTCGAAGGGCGGGTTGTTCCAGAGGGCCAACGGATCGGCGGGCTGGGTATCGAAATGCCCGTAGATGAGGAGGGTGGGCTTCCCGGCCGCGTGTAGCCACTCCCCATAGACGACAGGATGCCCCCCAGTTTCGAGCATCCTCACGCCCTCGATCCCTGCTTCGGTCAGGCGTCGCTCCACCCATTCGCCGGCCCGCCGTACATCCTCGGCATGGTCGGGCAGGGCCGAGACACTGGGGATGCGCAAGAACTCCAACAGTTCTTCCTGATAGGCGGCGGCGTGGTCGGTCAGATAGGTCTCCCACTGAGGCATGCGCTAACTCCCCGCGTTAACAGCCCGGCGGCGCCGGAGCTGATTCTGGCTGGCTGGTCCACCGGACCACATGGCCCCATTGTACCCTTGATGGGATCTACCCCAATAGGGTGGTCAATCCGTGCTCTCTCCCTCTGATCCTTCAAGACATCGTTCCAGCAGTTCGAGTGTCGTCTCCAAACGGGTAATCCGAGCCGAATCCAGCGGCTCGGTTTCCACGGCGTCCTCGATCGCCTCCTCGACCGCGTCCATCAGGGCCAGCGCGGCATTCTCGGGCAGTCCGGCGCGGACGTCGCTCGCTGGGAGGACGGCGGTCCGGCCATCTGATGAAACAAGCACCTCCAGATTGCCGCCTTGCTCGGTCAGGATGAGGCCGGGGCGGCGATTACCAAGGCCGAAGTCGGCGGCGACTGCCGCCAGATATGGATCGTCCTGGTTCGTTTGGACCGGAAACGCGCAAAACTGGGGATACATGGGCGGCTCCTTCTCGTGCTACGATGACAGCGGGAACGCTACGTCTTGCGGAGGGTGTCGCCGGTGCCGTACCCGCCATCCGATCCAGATACTACTCCAGATCTCGATCATCTGGGGAGGGCCGGATCTCTCCCCGATCCTGGCTCCGGCACCCTCGGTGGCCGCGCCTGGCAGCCTCTGACGCCATTTACGGTGCTGCGGGAGCGGTATCTGATCAAGCGTACGCTCAAGATGGGAGGGATGGGCGCGGTCTATCTGGCGGCCGACATCGAGCGGGAGAACGAGTTGTGCGCGGTAAAGGAAATGCTCGATCAATTCGGCACGGCGGACGATCGGCTGGAGGGCCGCGAGTGGTTCGCGCGCGAGGCAGCCATGCTTCTTTCCCTTCGCCACCCCGCGATCCCCGCGATTCGTGATTATTTTATCGAAAACGGCCACTACTACCTGGCTCTGGACTACATTGAGGGCCGGAACCTGGAGGATGTCCTGGAGCGCGAGGGGACGCCCGGTCTCCCGGAAGGTCAGGTCATGGAGTGGGCGGCGCATATCACCGAGGTTCTGGTCTATCTGCATGGCCGGCCGCCGCCGATCATCTTCCGCGACCTCAAACCAGCCAACCTGATGAGGACCAGCGCCGGCAATCTTTATCTGGTGGATTTCGGGATCGCCAGGGTATTCTCGGTCGCTCGTCAGGGCACCATGGTGGGCACCCCAGGCTACTGCCCGCCCGAACAATACCAGGGTCTGGCGGAGCCGGCCAGTGATCTCTATGCCCTGGCCGCCACCTGCCACCACCTGCTCAGTGGACGTGATCCTCGGCAGGCGCCGCCTTTCTCCTTCCCTGCCATCCGGAGCCTGGCACCACAGGTCAGCAAAGCCACCGAGACCTTGCTGGCGGGCGCACTCCTCCTTGACGCGGACCAGCGCGGACCGGCAGTGGATGAGTTTGGCCGCCAAGCCCGACGGATTGCTCACGATCTGGCCTTGGGGATCGTTCCCAGCCTGACCCTCGGTCTCCACGCGCCGGGAGATCCTTTGCCGCCCACCCTCATGATCCTACCCCAAGGCAGCGTACGTATCGGTCCCCTGGCGACTACTACCAACCACATCGAGGAGTTGCCAGTAGGGAATGCGGGGGTCACGGAATTGCGTGTGCTTCTGCGGAGCAGCGAGCCCTGGCTTCAGCCACCGAGCGGGCAGCTGCGGGTCGCCCAGGGCACCACCGTACCGGTGCCGATTCGGGTAGAGACAAGCGGCCTGGCGGCAGGACGCTATCGGGCTCGGATTGAGTTGGAGGGCAATGGTGGAACCGAGAGCATCGCGGTGGAAGTCGTGCTCCGGCACTGGATCTTCAACTCACTCAACGCCTACCTGGCCTTCGGCGCCCTCTCAATCACCTTCGCCGCCTTCGTGGTGCGCTCGCTCTTGCTGCACGGATAAACAAAGGCACCCCTGTATAGAAGCCCTGCTTCACCCTGAGTAGTCCGCGCCCGTCACCGCGCGGGAGATGCTATCCTAGCCAGGGGACACGGTGGCTGGACCCAAGAGCGCTCTGGACATCGTGCCTTGCACGGCAGCCGGCATCCCGTGCAGTGAGCGGCAAGCGAACGGGGGCAGGTATGGCGGAATCGGTGGATGCGGCAATCGTGGGCGGGGGCATTGCTGGGGCCAGCGTCGCATACTTTCTGGCCAGGTTAGGGATCCGCGACATCCTGGTGCTGGAACGCACCGGGGTGGCCGCGGGCGCCAGCGGTCGGGCCAGCGGGCTCGTCTCGTTTCTGGTCACCGGGCATCCATTGAGCGCGGCGCTGCTGAAGGCATCGGCCGACTTCTACGCCGACTGGGAGGATCAGGTCGGTGGGGCGCCCGCACTCAACCAGGTCGGCGGCGTGCTGCTCGCCTCGGCGGCCGAGCGGGACAGTGTGGCACGGGATCTCAGGGTGATGCGCGATGCGGGGCACGCGGGCCGGCTGGTGGAGCGCGACGAACTGGCGGCTCTGGTTCCAGGGTGGGATATCACGGATGTGGATTGCGCCGCTTATTCACCGTTTTCCGGGTACATCGACCCGCCCATGGTCACCACGGCGCTGATGAACCGGGCTCGTGCCCTCGGCGTCAGGGTCTACCAGGGCGCGGAGGCAACTCACCTGACTACCCGAGGTGGCAGGGCTACGGGTGTGATGACATCGCGGGGGGAGATCGCGGCACCTGTGGTGGTGATCGCCGCCGGAGCCTGGACGGCTCCCCTGCTGGCCGAGGTTGGCGAGGCGCCGGAGATCTGGCCTGAGCGCCACCAGGTAATGCATTTCCGCCCGCCCGCCGAGATGCCCTGGCCCTTCCCGGTGGCCGCGGATGTGCATAATAGCGTCTACTTCCGCCCGGAGCACGGGGGGCTGGTACTGGCCGCGAACATCGGGCCGGATCAGCGTGGCGTGAAACCGGAGGATTTTGAGAGCGGCGTGGACGTGTGGTATGGGCGCTGGATCCAGGAGCACCTGGCCCGTCGGATTCCCGCCATGCGCGAGGCGACGGTGGCCGGCGGCCACGCCGGCGTGTACCTGAGCAGCGCGGACGATTTCCCGTTGCTCGGTCCGGTG
>Ga0134126_10011727_pt1 | contig 11062 bp, 11 predicted proteins | sample KB31752_FD_96881 | JGI IMG/M metagenome (GOLD analysis project Ga0134126, IMG submission 96881) | Terrestrial soil microbial communities with excess Nitrogen fertilizer from Kellogg Biological Station, Michigan, USA - KB3-175-2 | ecosystem: Environmental > Terrestrial > Soil > Unclassified ... | reverse complement strand
CAGCGCCTGCGAAGACATCGATTCGATCGACCCGCTGGCGCGCTTCGCGCGCTTCTCGCCGCAGCTCTCGGGTCGCATCACGGGTGAGCTGCGCAAAGCCCGGCCTTGGGTGCAATCAAACTTCGATTCCCTGGGGGGCGCGGTTTTCTGCAAAGGCGAGCCGTTCGCGTATGGTCATCCGCTGATGACCACGGGACCTGGCGAGCCCACTCTATTCGCGACCTGGTTCCGGATGTTGTCGATCGCCTTCATCGATGCCGGCATCGGCCAGGGCAAGTGGCGATTCGTGGACGCGCCCGGATGCCAGCAGTATTCGCCGCAGTTCTCGGCCGTCTAGGGCGAGGGCGGGGCCGATTCGCGCGTCAGGTTCCGGGCTCGAAACCGTCGATCGCCCGCCGGCGGGCGGAATTCAGGTGCTGGTCCATCGCGCGAGCCGCGCCGGGTCCGTCCTGTGCCTCGATCGCACTCACGATCAGACGATGTTCCTTGATGACGATCGATTTGCGCTTGTCGTTGTCTTCCTGGGTCATCGAGGAAACTGCGCTCATGATCTCGTGCAGACGGGAGGCCACGGCGTCGAACGCCAACAGGAAGAGGTGGTTTCCCGTCGCCTCCAGGATGGATCGGTGGAGGAGTAAATCCTCCGCCAAAGCGCTCTTGCCGGAATGAAGCCGCTTCTCGAACTTCCCGAGCTGCTTCTTCATGAGAGTCAGGTCATGGGCGGACCGATTTTCCGCCGCCAGGCGGGCGGCGTACGGCTCGAGGGCCAGACGCACCTCGTAGCCTCCCAGGCCCGACGAAATGTTTGCAGGCTGCATGCGCGACATGAGCCGGCGCGGCGGCGGGCGGCTGAGATAAGACCCGCTTCCCTGGCGAGCCTCGATGATCCCATCGGACCGCAGCCGCATGAGCGCCTCGCGCACCACGGGCCTGGAAACCGCGAACATCTGCGCCAGAGTCGTTTCCGGCGGCAGCTTGTCGCCTACCGTCAAACCCTTTGAGCTGATGATGTCGAGGATACGCCCGTATACCGTCTCTGGCAGTCTCTCCGGCCGGCGAATCGCTGTGATCTGTTGCGATGATTCGTAGCTGTCGGGCACAGGAAATTCCCTGGCGATCTGTCACTACACCTTTTGTATATCATAATACCACTTTGCAACCCGGTCCAGACCGGGTGATCAGCCGGGTGCCGCTGTCACACGACGAACCAGATCGGGCCGGGCCAGAAATTCCGGGCGCAGTTCGGTGCCGAGCCCGGTCCCGGCCGGAGCCGCGAAATGGCCGTCCACCGGCCGGGGAACAACGGTCACGATGTCTTGGTACCAGCCGTTGTAATAGGCACGGACCGACTCCTGAAGCGCAACGTTACGGGTGCTCAGGGCGAGATGGATGCCGGCGGCGAACACCACTGGACCGGTGCAGTCGTGCGTCGTAACAGGTCGCTGGAAAGCGCTGGCGAGCGCGCAAATGCGCTTGGCCTCGGTCAAACCGCCGCACCATGAGAGATCGACCATCACATAGTCGACGGCTCCGCACTGCAGCAGTTCCAGGTAGGCCGGAGAAGTCGCGAGCGTCTCGCTCGCACAAACCGGCACCCCCGCCCGCTGGGCAAACGTGGCGAGCGCCTGCGGGTTGACAGCCTTCAGCGGATCCTCGACCCAAAGCAAGTTGAAGGGACGAGCCGCGGCTGCGATCCTCATCGCGGCCGGAAGACTCCACATGCCGTGCATTTCGAGCATGAGGTCCATCTCGTTACCGACTGCCGCTCGAATGAGTCGCAGCGGCTCGCAGCCGGTTTCGACGTCGGACGCGGAGATGAAGCTTCCGGTGCTGCGCAGGGCGAACTCATCGAACGGCCAGATCTTCATGCCGGTGATGCCCTGATCGAGCAGGCTGCGCGCGAGGGCCGCAGGATCGCGCGCCACAGCGTCCTGATCGTCGAATGTCCCGCGCTCGCCGCGGGCTTCAGTTGCGTGCACGATCTTGCGGGTCCCGGACCGATTGTAGTGGGTTCCGGCGCAGGTGTTGTAGGTGCGGATCCGCTTGCGGAAGAGGCCCCCGACAAGCTCGTAAACCGGGCACTGCCGATATTTGCCGATGAGGTCGTGCAGCGCAATGTCGATTGCCGATGCCGCACGTATCTCTGCGCTGCTGCTACGGTAACCAACGTAGGGATCGAGCATCTCGGCGCTCAAGGACTCGCTCTCGAGCGGATCCCGCCCGATTAGGCTCGGAGCGAGCCCGGAATGCACGTGCGCGACCACCGCATCGGCTCCCCGGAACGTTTCGCCGAGACCCGTGTAACCCGCATCAGTGTGGATCAGCACCCACACGATGTTTCCATAGGCGGGCGATTGCACAGTTTCGATAGCGGTAATCTTGATCATGGTCGCCTACTCCGTTGTTTCAACGACCGAGATCGGCTGCGCGGAGCCGCTGCGATTCCGCGGCGATGCCTTCCAGGACCCGCTCATCTGACACACTCGACATGAACGGAGTGATGGGCCCGGTGTCGGCGATACCGAGCGCAGCCACGGCCGCGTGCAGCACGGAAATCGGTGAGTGAGCGTCGCGAATATCTTCCAACGCAAGAAATCGCTTCCGGAGCGACTCCGCCTCGTCGTAGTGTCCCCGCGCAAGAGCTCCAAGAAGTCGGGATGACAGATGAGGTGCGATGCAGACCAGTCCGGACGTGAATGCCTTGATTCCGAATGAACGGCAATGCGCGACGGCGGGCCGCTCCCCGAACCCGCTGACCAGCACCTCGGCACCGCAGCTCGCGACGAGGCTCTTCAGATATTCATCCACCGACGGATCGTTGCGGGGCACGGCGTACTTCACCCCGCAAACTCTACCCTCGCGCGTCAGCGATTGCAGCGACCCGATCGCAATATACGTCTCCGACTTCAAATAAAGGACCAGAGGCGCACCCAACGCATCGGCGAGACGTCGAATACCATCCGCCACTCCGCCGAGGGTGGACGGTGAAGATCCCGGCAACAGCATTGCCGCGGGAAAGCGAAGCCCGCGCAGGATGGCGATCTGGTCGCGGGCCTTGCCGAAATCCGGGCCGATCGAAGGCAGCAGCCACGCCTCATCGGGAACCGCAGCGGCAGCCTGCTCCAGCGTCGCGGCGAACTCAGCGCACGACAAGTGGAACGCGTTTGCGTTGCCGCCGTACACAAAGGTCGAGATCCCGGCTGCCGCCAGGAACGCAACCAGCTTTTGGTTCTCGACCGCGGAGGGCATGCCGTCGTGACGCATGCATAGCGGAGGCACTGCGAGCACGGAACGAGTCAAATCCTGGGAAGTAACGGGCGTCGTCTTCATTGCGTCGGTGAAATTGACCAAGTTGATAAGTTGTGTGACAATACATCCAGTTTATGATACTTTCAATCGGGACGGCGCTGGGCTTGCGGGCTTCTGTGGTCTTCACTGGGGGCCTGGTACATGGCGGTGCGTGCCTTCGAGCGCTTTAGTCCCGCCGTGTGCGCGCTCGGAGAGTCGCCCACCTGGGACTGCCGGCGGGACGGTCTCTGGTGGGTGGACATCCGCGGCCAGAGCATATTTTTCGCCGATTCAGCAGGTTGCATCAGAGTTCAAAAAGCCTTCGATAGCGCGGTTGCAAGTCTGGGGCTCTGTCGCAGCGGCCGCGTTCTCGTCGCCCTCGCCAAGTCGGTCGTCCTCTGGGACCCGCGGGAAGACAGCATTTGGCCGCTGTGTGAGATCGAGAGTCAAATGCCCGAAAATCGGTTGAATGACGGCAAAGTAGGTCCTGACGGGCGCTTCTGGGTCGGCTCGATGCACGATTCGCCGCGCCGTGAGCCTCGCGGCTCGCTTTACCGGGTCGACGCATCGGGCCGGGTCGAGAAGGTGCTCGACGGACTTTGTGTGTCGAATGGCCTCGCATGGACCCAGGACGCCGGGCGGATGTGCCTGTCCGATTCCGCCGCGGCATGGATCGATCGGTTCGACTTCCACCCGCGCAGCGGTGAGCTGAGGAATCGGCGCCGGTTGGCAACCCTTTCCGAGAGCGAAGGGCGACCCGACGGCGCTTCGTTCGATCAAGCCGACGTTTACTGGAGTGCCGGCGTCTCCGCCGGCTGCATCAATGGAATCGATCCCAACGGGCGGATCGTTGCATCCTGGAAAACACCCGTGAGGTCACCCACCATGTGTGCGTTCGGAGGAGGCGATGCCCGCAAGATGTTCATAACGAGCCATGCTCTCGGTCAGGCTCCGCGGCCCGAGGATGGAGCGTTACTCGTCACCGACGCCGCCTCGCCCGGCGTTCTTCCGTTCGAATTCGATGATGGGGCATCAGCATGATCGTCGTAACCGGTGCGGCAGGTGAAATCGGCACGTGGCTCGTGCCTCGATTGGCCGCGCGGGGGCTCGAGCTGCGCGTGAGCGACATAAGCGAAGTCGCCAACAAGGTGAAGGGCGCCGAGTTCGTGCGCGCTGACCTGACAGAAACGGATGCCATACGGGAACTGTGCAAGGACGCTGCCGCCATCATCCACCTCGGCGGCATTCGCTTCGAGGCGCCCGCGGAACAGCTCATTGCCGCCAATGTCTTTGGAACGGAGAACGTATTCCGGGCGGCACGGCTCGCAGGGGCCCGCGTCGTTTACGCGAGCTCCAACCATGTCATCGGCTACTACGAGCGTAACCGGAATTTGTCGACCGACGATCCCTTTCGGCCGGACAGCATCTACGGTGTCACCAAAGCAGCCGGCGAGCTCATCGCGCGCTTTTACTACGACCGCTACCGTGTTGAAAGCGCGAGCATCCGCATAGGATCGGCTCTCGAGAGGCCGGCGCGCGACCGGCATCGGCATACATGGGTGTCATACGACGATCTGGAAGCGCTGATCATCGCCTGCCTGCAGTCCCGGAGCCTGGGTTGCAGGACCTTTTGGGGCGTATCAGCCAATACGCGCAAATGGTGGCAGGACGAGTCGCGCAGCTTCGGTTTCGTGCCCAAGGACGACGCTGAGCGATATGTCGCTACTCTCCTGCCGGACGCGGACGACCCGCAGGTCCGGCGCTTCCAGGGCGGCGAGTTCTGCGCGGAATAGCGTGAGATTCAGCCGCGCGCCAGCCGACGAGGTCTATCCGACATGATGACTGAGTCTCATCACCAAGCCCGAAACTGGTGTCTGGCGTTTCTCGTCAATCTTATGTGGGCTGCGCAGTACCCGGCATACAAGGTGGCGTCGGACGCGATGGGTATCGGCGCCACGAACTTCTGGACGTTCGTGATCGCCACCATGTGCCTGTTGCCGTTTCTCATTCGCGAACGGCGCAAGAAGAGGGGCGCGCAGAGCACTCGGAGCAATTGGCTGCAGCTGGTATTGCTCGGGGCGCTCGGTAACATCCCCGCCTCGGTCGTTCTCGCCTGGGGAATCGAGCACGCGTCCGCCTCCAATGCGGCCATCCTCTCTCTCACGATTCCAGTAATGATGATGGGAATGGGCGTTCTCTTCCTCCACGAGCGCCCCCATCGGCTCTTCCTGGTCAGCCTGATTCTCGCGCTTTCCGGTGCGGCGGTCATCTCATGGGGCGACATTGCCGCGGGATCCCTGCAGCGCGGAATGTTGCTCGGGACTTTCGCGATTCTCGTCGGCGCCATGGGCTCCGCTTTCTACAACGCCTACGGCAAGAAAGTCCTGGAATCCCACTCCGAATTGAAAATGCTCGTCTACGGCTATGTCGTCGCGATCGTGCTGTGTGCGCCGATCTCGCTGGCTCTGGACCCGGTACCGTTCTATTCCGTCACTCACTGGCACTGGCGGGCATGGCTCGGGGTGCTGGTGCTCGGAGTGATGTCCTGGGGGCTGGCGATGGCGATCTGGCTCTGGCTCCTGAAACGCATCCAGGTAGCTCAGATCTCGGTTTCCGTATACATGTTGCCTGCGCTGGGCGTCTTCCTGTCCGCCGTGACGTTGGGCGAGCGATTGTCATTGATGCAGGTCGTGGGAGCGCTCGTCGTACTCGGCTCGGCCTACTTTTGCTCTGCGCAAACCCCCGCGGAAGTCGGGGGCCTGCAAAACGATGAGGCGTGACGGCGGAGTCGGCACCTGCATGATCGATGACGGAAGGTCCGCATGAGTGATTCCACGACAGGCTCAGCCGGCCGGCTGAACGGCAAAATCGGGCTGGTCACCGGCGCCGCGCAAGGCATAGGTGCGGCGATTGCCCGTCGGCTGGCGCGAGAGGGCGCCACCGTCGTCCTCGCGGATATCAACGAATCTGGCGCCCAGGAGGTGGCTCGATCCATTACCGCCGAGCATGGTCGAGCACTCGCCCTCGAGGTGGATGTCTCGAAGGCGCCATCGGTGGCGGCTGCCGCACAGATGATCCGCGAACGCCTCGGCGGTCTCGACATTCTCGTGAACAACGCCGCGGTCGTCGATATCGTGGGATTCGATGCCCTGACTTTCGAGCACTATTCCCGAATATTGCGAATCAATCTCGACGGCGCGCTCATCGTCTCGATGGCCATGGTGCCGCTCATTCGCTCGCGCACCGCTCACGGGCGAATTCTCAACATCGCCTCCATCATGGGCGTGCGCAGCGCGCCGGGAGCCACAGCCTATTCGACCGCCAAGGGCGGTGTCGTCAACCTGACGCGCTCGATGGCTTGCGACCTGGCGAAAGACGGCATCGTCGTCAATGCAATTGCGCCAGGCTTCATTGATACGCCGATGTGCTTGCTACCGGACGGCTCGGGTCACGAGCATCAGCAGGCTTGGTTTCAGGACATCTACATCAAGTACAAGCGCATACCGCTCGGACGTGCCGGGCTTCCGGACGATGTGGCGGGACCGGCAGCCTTTTTCTGCAGCGATGACGCGCGCTACGTCACGGGGCAGATTCTGCTGGTCGATGGCGGCGTCTCGGCAACGTTCTGATTCACAGAGGACCTTCCGCCTTGAAGATCACTGACGTCGAGTGCTTCGTGCTCCTGGTGCCGGACTACAGCGCGGAGGCCTGCAGCTCCGCGCAGGACAATCTGGTGGTCAAGATCCATACGGATTCGGGTCACGTGGGAATCGGAGAGACCGACACCAACCCGTGGGTTGCGCGGGCGATGATCGAGGCGCGCGGTACTCACTGCATGGGTCTCGGCCTGAAGGAGACGCTGATCGGCGCCGACCCCACGGACATCGAAGGGCTGTGGGAGCGCCTTTACATGGGCTCGGCGATGACGGGGCGGCGAGGTGCCGGCATTTGCGCGATCGGCGCTCTCGACATGGCGCTCTGGGACCTGAAGGGAAAGATCGCGAATGAGCCCGTCTGGAAGCTCCTCGGCGGGGCCGCGCAGCCGCATGCAACGCCCTATGCCTCCATTCTTCCGGCGGGCTCCGACCTCGTTTCCTATACGGACAGCCTCGTTGCGCGTACGGTCAGAGCGCGCGACCTCGGCTTCCGTGCGGTGAAGCTCGAAATCTGCATTCACGGCCCGTACTCGCACAACGGCCTGCAGATCCGCGATGACCGTAAGGTGGCCGACATCGTCCGGGCGTGCCGGGCCGCGGTAGGACCCGATCTCACCCTGATGGTCGATGTCGCCTATTGCTGGCAGGACTGGAAGACCGCGCTGCGTGCAATCGACCTCTTTGCCGCCGAGGACATCTTCTTTGTCGAGACGCCGCTTCCCAGCGATGACCTGGATGGTTATCAGAAGCTCTGTCATGCCTCCCCCGTGCGGATTGCGGCAGGCGAGTGGCTCAATACGCGCTTCGAGTTTCGCCACTACCTGGAGCGTGATGCTCTCGATGTGGTCCAGCCTGACGTAGGGCGCGTCGGCGGACTGACGGAGGCGCGTCGCGTGGCGCAGGCCGCGCGCGACAAGGGGGTGCTCGTCGTTCCTCACTGTTGGAAATCCGCGATCGGCATTGCGGCATCGGCGCACCTCGCCATCGTCGCACCGACCTGCACGCACATCGAATTCCTCCCGGCGGCCTTGGCCGATTCGGATCTGCGCAAGACCCTCGTGACGAACGAGCTCGAGGTCGTCGATGGCGTCATTCCGCTGCCGACCAGGCCTGGACTGGGGATCGACCTCAACGAAGAGGCGCTGAACAGGTTCCACGTTCCGTAGGAGGAGCACGGGGTGCCTAACGTCGAGACTACACGGATCGTCGAATCGCACAACGTCCTCGGTGAGTCCGTGCTCTGGTCCCACGCGTCGCAATCCGTGTATTGGATCGACGGTGTTGCGACCGAGATTCACCGATGGGAGTTTCTCTTACGACGCCACAGCGTCGTGAAGTTACCACTCGATCCCGTCATCGGCATGATCGCAGCGACTTCGGAGCTGCGCACGTTCGTGCTCTCCCATGCGCGCGGCCTCGCGCTCTTGAACCTGGACACGCTGAAGCTGGCGAGCCTGGCCGATCCGGAGCGGAACCGCGCCGACATCGGCTATAACGACGGCAAGGTCGATCCGCGCGGACGGCTTTGGGCGAGCACGTTCGACGTGAGCGAAACCGAGCCGCGCGGCTGCCTGTGGCTGCTTGAGAGCGGCGCGGCGCCGCGATTGATGGAGACCGGGCTGGCGGTCGTCAATGGACCGGCCTTCTCTCCCGACGGGAGCACGGTGTACGTGAGCGATTCAGTCGGTCGCCGCATTCTCGCTTACGAGCTCGCAGGCAGCCGGCTGCAGACTAGGCGGGTGCTCGTCCATTTTGCGGACGGCGAAGGCTTACCCGATGGCCTGACCGTTGACGCCGAGGGCTGCATCTGGTGTGCCCATTGGGATGGCGCAAGAGTCACGCGATTCGCGCCGAACGGAGACCGGCTGCTGACGGTTGGCATCCCTGCGCCAAGGGTCACCAGCGTCGCGTTTGGCGGACCATCCCTCGACACGCTGTTCGTTACGACCGCCCGGTACGGCCTGTCCGAGGCTGCCCTCGCAACATACCCGGATTCAGGCGCTCTCTTCGGGATTCAAACGCCTGTCAGGGGTCTCGAGGCGACGCCCCTCGCACTGCCATTCCGCTCATGCGAGGCTCCGTGAAAAGCTGGCACTTGCATTGGGCTCTCGGCAGCGCGGAGATCATTTCGACCGCCGCCATATTGAAGGCCTGCACGTTCCGACTGCCATCGGGAAGGCTTTTCGCACCGTTTGCCTGCGCACCCTGGGCGGGCGGCAGAGAGAGCGTGGCTCCGGATCTGCCGGGGCACATGCGCCATCTCGGCGGGGAATTCGTCTGCCTGCCATTTGGAGTTGGATCGGTGCCGCCTTCATTGGCGGCCCGCTGGGGCGGCTCGGATGGCACCTTTCCCCAGCCAGTTCAGCACGGTGCCTGTGCCGATGGAGAATGGGATCTCGTTTCATCGAGTCCCACCCACGTGGAATTGCGCATCGACTATCCGAAGGGAGACGACATTCACTCCGTAACACGGACGATTCGCGCCGACCCGGCAGCAGCGGCACTGGACATCCAGATATCAGTCCACGCACGGCGCTCGACGGCGCTCCCCTTTGCATTCCACCCCGTCTTCCGACTGCCGCATAGGCCGTCGGGTGTATCGATACAGATTCCGTTTCGACGTGGGCTCACTTATCCCGGGACTTTGGCCCCCGGTATCAGCCCGGCGGCAGCCGACGCCGCCTTCGAGTCGCTCGCGGCCGTACCGCTCAAAAGCGGCGGCGATTTCGATTTGTCGCGGCTGCCGCATGGAAAACCCATGGAGGAATTCATTCAGCTCATGGGCGTGACGGGAGAAGCCACCGTGGAGTACGCGGACGAGCGCGCGCGGGTCAGACTCACCTGGGACCCCAAGATGCTGCCATCGTGTCTCCTCTGGGTCAGCGACCGGTCCCTGCAGGAGCCTCCTTGGTGCGGGCGGTTTCAAGGCTTCGCGATCGAGCCCGCCGCTGCTGTTTTCGACCTGCCCGTCGGCATCGCGCGCAGATCGAATCCCGTGCGGGCCGAGGGGGCGGCGACAGTGCTGCCCATGCATCCTGGCGAGCCGACAGTGATCGGGTATCGATTGGCCGCGGAGGAGATCACAGGGGCGCGATGAAATACCGACCGATCATCATCCTGAGCCGTCCAAGGATAATGCGATGACGAGCGATCCAGCATCGAGACTGTCCCACACGAGGAGCAGCAACCCCTCCGGCCGGCTTCGCGGCAAGACGGTGCTCATCACGGCGGCAGGGCAGGGTATCGGCCGCAAAACCGCCGAGCTCTTCGCCAACGAGGGCGCCGTCGTCTGGGCGAGCGACATCAACGAGGCGGCGCTCGCCGGACTCGCTGAGCTCGACGGTTGCCGGCCGCTCAGGCTCGACGTATGCGACGCCTCTGCTATTCGCGAGGTCGCCGGCCGGACGGGGCCCGTCGATGTTCTCGTCAACTGCGCCGGCTATGTCGCCAACGGCACTGTCCTCGAGTGCTCGGAGCAGGACTGGCAGCGCTCGATCGACATCAACGTGACCTCGATGTTCCGGCTGATCCGGACCTACCTGCCCGACATGCTGACCCGCAGGTGCGGCTCGATCATCAACATGTCCTCGGTAGTGGGCGCGCCGAAGGGCGCGCCGAATCGATTCGTCTACGGTACCACCAAAGCGGCGATCGTCGGCCTCACCAAATCGATCGCGGCGGACTTCGTGATGCATGACATCCGATGCAATGCCATCTGTCCCGGCACGGTCGATACACCCTCGCTTCACGAACGGCTGCGCGCCACCGGGGACTACGAGCATGCTCTGGCCGCATTCAAGGCAAGACAGCCGATGGGTCGACTGGGCAGACCCGAGGAAGTCGCCTCGCTGGCGCTGTACCTCGCTTCCGATGAATCCACGTTCACGACCGGCCAATGCCACATCATCGACGGCGGCTGGTCGACCTGATCTCCTGGAGAGGCACAGCTAGAAGCACCGCTGGAAAGGCTCCGCGCCTTTGATCAGGCGCGGAGCGTTGGGCATGCCAGGCATCGTCCCCGCGAGACGCACCGGGTCATCTTCTAGTGCGTGATCACCGCACGATCGATTCCCACGGTGACGCCCGAGGAAGATGAATCGTGAGTTCCGGTCACTCTT
>Ga0134126_10011726_pt1 | contig 11062 bp, 10 predicted proteins | sample KB31752_FD_96881 | JGI IMG/M metagenome (GOLD analysis project Ga0134126, IMG submission 96881) | Terrestrial soil microbial communities with excess Nitrogen fertilizer from Kellogg Biological Station, Michigan, USA - KB3-175-2 | ecosystem: Environmental > Terrestrial > Soil > Unclassified ... | reverse complement strand
GATCGGGACACACGAGTTCCCTCCTCGTGGTCTGCGCGTGGCCCCGGCGCTCCCCGACGGGGCCACGCCTCGTTCTGGGGGCGGCTTTTACGGCCCGCGATAGGTGTTCAGCAGCGACTGGACCGCTGTGAAGAACGCGCCCTTCGGGGCGCCGTCCGGCTTGACCGCCCCGAAGTTGGCCTCGCGGCCGTTCGCGTCCGCGCTCATGTCACGCTGCTCGAAGACGAACAGCGCGCGCAGGCGCGGGTAGGTCTGGCGCAGGTCGTTGACGGCGCCGGTCAGGGACTGGCCGGCCTGCTGGTAGGTGAGGCAGGTGGGCCAGGTGTAGTTGGAGTCCAGGCAGACCCCGTTGTTGGTGGAGATGCCGTACTCGGTGATGAAGAAGGGCAGCGAGGTGTCCCCGTGCTTTGCCGTGTCGGCCATCGCCTTGTCCATGACGGGGCCGTAGCGGCTCTTGGGACCGTAGGGGTGAGCGGTCCAGCCCGCGATGTGCTGGGCGAGGTCGGGCACGGCGGCGAACATGCCGTCGACCCACTGCGAGGTCCCGCTGCCGCCGTTGTCGCCGATCGCGAGCAACCCGACGCCGGGGTTCGCCGCGCGGATCGCGTCCGCCGCATCACGCGCACGCTGCCCGTAGGACTGCGCGCGGGCGATGTAGCTCGAGCCGGAGCTGACGCCGCCGAACTGATAGCTCATGTTGGTCTCGTTGCCGAACTCGATGTAGCGCACGGCCAGGGCGCCATCGGAGCGGCCCTGCCAGAACGTGCCACCCGGCCCGACCGCCTTCGCCCAATTGGCGAGGCTCTGCGCGTCGGACTGGCTCGGGATGTGCCCCGGGAACTCCGCCAACAGCAGCGCCTGCACGCCCTTGGCGGCGAGGCCCGCCACCTGGTTCTGCACGCTCGACACCGAAGCGCCGATCTGGAACGGCACGCGCACCACCTTCGGATGCAGCCCCGCCTTGTCGGCCAGGCCCGCCTCCCAGGCGGCCGCCGGGCCCGAGACCAGGCCGACGGTGAAGCCGGGCACGACCTGAGGAGCCGGAGCGGGCTGGACGTTCGTGAAGCTCACGGAGTCGAGCCACAGGTTGCGGTCGCACACGCCGCGGACGATGTGATCGTTGGCGAACCCGATCGCCACCTTGTGCCGCCGCCGGCTCACGTGGGCCGGGACCTGATAGTCGGTCCAGCTGCTCGCGCTGACGGTGACCTTCCCCACTCGGTGGCCATCGACGCTGACGGTCATGACCGGAGCTCCCTCGCACTGGTCGCCCCGGGCCCGGATCACGAGGGCGCCGGCGCGAACGATGGTCCTCCTGAGCCTCACCGACGCGCCCCGGGTGAAGAGGAGCGACCGGTGGTTCGTGGCCGTCGGATCGTGCTTGATCCGGATGCTCTTCTTCGAGCGCTTCATCCGTTCGGCCTGGAACGAGGAGACCGGATGGACCTTGCGCTTGCGCTTCTTCTCGGGCTGCGCGGACGCGCCAGAGGTCGACTGACCACCCAGCGGGAGGAGCAGCGCCAAGCCGAGTACTACGGCGAAAAGACGCGCGGCGGCACGCGCATGTGACGACGGAAGGGCCACGACGGAGCGCAGCAGGGTAACCATAAACGGGGTAAACATGCGGTCACCCCTCCAGGGGCCCACCGAGACCCCCTTTTCCAAAGTTCGCTATTTGCGAAGTACCCCCACTTGGGCTGGTGCGCCCGGGGTGACCGTCGCTCAGCGGTAGGAACGACGATCTCGACGCGCCGGTTGAGCGCCTCTAGAGCCTGAACAGCGGCACGAGCCGCTTCTCGTGCTCGGCCTCGATCCGGGCCACCACCTCGACGTGGTCCTCGAGGCCCGATCCGCGCAGCTTCGTGGCCAGCAGCTCGTCGATCTGGAAGATGCCCGACGAGTTGTTCATGTCGATCTCGATGCGGACGGCCTTGTCGCGGCCCGGGTCGATCCGCACCTCGTCGATCGCCGCGGCCGACAGCGAATGGATGTTCGGACGGCCGGCCTCGAACGCCACCCTGGATCGGCCGTTGGCCATGTCGAGCGCGTCCGACACGCGCACGATCCCGGCCTCCAGCGTGAGGGGATCGCCGCGGCGGCGGTGCGCGATGATCGCGTGCATCGCCTCGGCCCCGACGACCGAGCGCTCCGGCTCGTCGTAGATCTCCGCGAGCAGCGAGTCGAGCTTGTCGGCCGCCATGAACAGGCTGTAGGCCTCGTGGTCGGTGCGGTGGATCGACATGCCCACGCAGTGGAGCAGCGCGGCCGCCGTGATCACGACCTCCGAGTCGCGCGGGTCCATGCCGTAGTCGCGCACCAGCGCCGGCTCCACGCCGCGGCGCACGAGCAGCCGGCAGACGCGCAGCGCGATGTTCACCACGATCTGGATGTGGACCCAGGAGTGGTCCGACATCCGCAGGCGCTCCGCGTTCACCTGCGCCACATGCCACCACGCCTTGAGCTGCTCGTCGGAGTTCGCGGCGGCGAGCAGCGCCTCGAGCTTGCGATTGCCGCGCGAGGGAGCGCGGATGCGCACGTCGCTCAGGTCGATCACGCGGCGAAAGCTAACGGCCGGCGGCGCGCTCCGGGGCGAGCGGCGCGGCATGTCGCCTCCCCCGACCACCCCGTAGAGCTCCGGGCGGGTGAGCACGCGATCGAGGCGCCGGGCCGGCGCGAAGAAGGTCTGGAACTCGCGAACCATGAACCACGCGGACACCGTGAACGAACACCTGGAGCTCGGCCATCTGGGTGCCTCTCTAGCGATTTGTCCGCAAATTGCAGGAATTTTCTGCCGCCGGGGCTGATCGTGGATGCCCCCTGCGCGAGAATCGCCACTCTCCCTCTATGTCGAAGTCGGACCGCACTGGCAACGGTTGGACCACGCGCGAGCGCATACTCGCCGCGCTGGTCTCCCATGGCGTGGCGGTTCCGAACCTCGGCCCCGGCACGCGCTTCATAGGGGTCATGCGCCTCACGGCCGACTACCGGCCGCTGGCACGCGGCTTCGAGAACGTGAACGCGGCGCTGCGCTGGCTGCAGCAGGCCGAGGGCGAGCACGCAACCGTCGACGTGATCGTCGACCTGAACGCGCCGTCCGAGGAGACGGCCGTGATCAGGCCCTTCCACGTGCTCACCTGTGACGACGCGAGGGAACCGCTCGACCAGCTCGATCTAGGCGGTGGCGAGGAGAAGGTCACCACCGCCACGCCCTCGCCGCTCAGCGCGCTGCGGATCCCATCGCGCCGCGCTGAGCGGCAGCGGGCGGAAGCCGGTCCGCGGCTGGTGGACTGAGCAGCCCGCTAGAACGCGAAGATCAGCGTGCAGATCGTCCCTGCGGCAATGCAGTAGATGCCGAACGGCGTCAGGCGGTTCGTCTCGAAGTACTTGAGCAGGAACTTCACCGCGAAGAACGTCGTGAACGCCGCGCAGAGCGCTCCCACGAGCGCCGGCCCCCGCACCCCGTCTCCGTCCTTGCCGAACAGGTCCGGCAGCTTGAGCACCGCGGCGGCGCCGATGATCGGCGTGGCCAGCAGGAATGCGTAGCGCGCGGCATCCTCGTTGGACAGGCCCACGACCAGGCCGCCGCCCATCGTGATGCCCGAGCGCGAGATGCCGGGGATCAGCGCGGCAGCCTGTGCGGTGCCGACCGCGATGGCCTGGCGCCAGCTCAGCTTCGCGATGCGCGCGTCGCCGTCGCCCAGGTAGTCGCCCGGGCGGGGCGGCCGCCGCCGCAGCCGCTCGAAGATCAGGAGCAGGAAGCCGTTCACGATGAGGAACGCCGCGGCCGCCGCCGCCGACGCGAACACGCTGCGGAGCTTGTGCTCGAGCACCAGGCCGAGGATTCCGGCGGGGATCGTGCCGACCACGAGCAGCCAGCCGAGCCGCGCGTCGTCGTCGCGGATCTCGCGGTCGCGCAGCGAGCGGCCGAGGCCGCTCAGGATCCGGACCCAGTCCTTGAGGAAGAAGAAGAACAGCACGATGGCCGTGGCCAGGTGGGTGGCGACCAGAAACGCGAGGAAGAACTTGTCGTTCTGGTGGATGTCCCAGCCGAACAGCCGGGGCATGATCACGGCGTGACCTAGGCTCGAGATCGGAAACGGCTCGGCGATGCCCTGCACCAGGCCGAGCACGGCCGCCTGGAAATAGGTGATCGGGTCGTGGTGCACTCTGTCCCTGCGCTCTACTCGAGCTCGCGGCCGGCGACGGCGGCCGTGGCCCGTTCCATCATCTCGCGGTGGACGCTGCGCGTGCGCCCTTCGCGGCGCGTCCAACTGCCGTCAGAGGCCAGCTCCCAGCAGAAGGTGTCATCCGCCATCGTGCGGTCGAGCGTGTCCTCCAGCTCGAGCTTCAGCCCCGGGTCGTCGACCGGAGTGAGCAGCTCCACGCGGGTGTCGAGGTTGCGCGGCATGAGGTCGGCTGACCCGATGAAGTAGCGCCTCTCGCCATTGCGCTGGAACCCGTACACGCGGGAGTGCTCGAGGAAGCGGCCCACGACCGACACGACCCGCAGGTTCTCACGTGCACCGGCGGCACCCGGCAGGAGACAGCAGATGCCGCGCACGATCAGGTCGACCTTGACGCCCGCGGCCGCGGCCTCGTAGAGCGCGTCGATGCAGGGCGGGTCCACCAGCGAGTTCATCTTCATGACGATCCGAGCGGGGTCGCCGGCGATGGCCGCGTCGCGGGTGGCGGCGATCTCCCGCAGCAGCGGCTCGCGCATGCTGCCCGGCGCCACCAGCACCTTGCGGTGGTGGCGGGGGCGCGCGTAGCCGGTCAGCGAGTTGAACAGGTCCGCCACGTCGGCGGTGATCGCCGGATCGGTGGTGAAGAGGCCGAAGTCCTCGTACAGGCGCGCGGTCATCGCGTGGTAGTTGCCGGTGCCCACGTGCACGTAGTGGCGCACTCCGCCGGACTCGCGCCGCACGATCAAGAGCGCCTTTGCGTGCGTCTTCAGGCCGGGCAGTCCATGCACCACATGCGCGCCCGCCTCTTCCAGGGCCCGCGCCCAGCCGATGTTGCGGCGCTCGTCGAAGCGCGCCTTCAGCTCGACCAGGCACACCGCCTGCTTGCCGCGCTCGGCCGCCTCGATCAGCGACGGGATGAGCGACGAGTCGTCCGAGGTGCGGTACACGGTGAGCTTGATCGCGAGCACGTCCGGGTCGGTGACCGCCTGTGCCACGAACCGCTCCACGCTGCCGGCGAACGACTGGTACGGGTGGTGAACCAGCATGTCGCCCTGGCGGATGGCGTCGAACACGTCGGGCTCGCCCTGCTCGCCGTCCAGCAGCGCGGGATGCTGCACCGGGGTCCACGGTGGGTCGCGCAGGTCGCTGTGGCCCTCGATCCGGTGGATCTCCCAGAGGTCGCCGTAGTCGAGAAGCCCGTCCACGTCGTAGACCTGGCGCTCCTCCACGTCGAGCCAGCTCACGAGCCGCTCGCGCAGGTCGGGCTCCATGTCCGAGCCCACCTCGAGCCGCACGACCTCGCCGAAGCGGCGGCGGCGCAGCTCGTCCTCCACGGCGCGCAGCAGGTCGTCGGCCTCGTCGGACACCGTGAAGTCGGCGTCGCGCGTCACGCGGAACATGCTGTGGCGGAGGATCTCCATGCCCGGGAACAGCTCACCGAGGTGCCGGGCGATGACGTGCTCGAGCGGCACGAAGGTGGAGCTTCCGATCTGCACGAAGCGCGGCAGCACCTCCTTCGGCACCTTCACGCGAGCGAAGGTCTCGTTGAGCGTCACGGGATCGCGCAGCCAGACCGCCAGGCTCAGCGACAGGTTCGAGATGTACGGGAACGGCCGCCCCGGGCCGACCGCCAGCGGCGTGAGCACCGGGAAGATCTCATCGGCGAAGTGGCGATCCAGCTCGCGCAGCTCCTCGGGCGAGCAGTCGTCGCAGGTGAGCACTCGGATCCGCGACTGTTCGAGCTGCGGGCGCAGCTCGTCGAAGAGGCGCGAGCAGCGGCTGTCGAAGTCGGTGACCCGGCGCGCGATCGCGTCGATCGTCTCCCCCGGGGTCAACCCGTCCGGAGAGCGATGGTCCACGCCCGCATCGACCTGATCGTGCAGGCCGCCCACCCGGACCATGAAGAACTCGTCCAGGTTCGTCGTGTAGATCGCTAGGAACTTCACCCGCTCGAGCAGCGGCAGGTGCTCGTCCTCGGCGAGCTGGAGCACCCGCTCGTTGAAGTCGAGCCAGGACAGCTCGCGGTTCACGTAGCGCGGGCCCGTCGCCTCCGGCGTCCCGACCGACGCGTCGGCGACGGCGCCGTCAGTCCATTCGCGAGTGTCCGCAGCTTGCTCCACGAGTCAGGCCCCTCGTTCACGGTAGCGCTTTGGGCTCTTCCCGGAAAATGCTGAAACTTCCATCACACGGCCTCGACCTGCTCGCGGGTGAGCAGATCGATGATCACGCCTTCGCGCACGCCGCCCTTCGAGATCGCCAGCGGGAGGTCCAGCCGCTCGGCGAGCTCCGCGAAGATCAGCGCGCCGGCGGGCAGGACACGCACGCGCTCGGGCACCAGCTCGAAGCGGGTGGCCACGTCGGCCGCGGGCCGCTGGGTGAGCAGGCGCATCGCGCGCTCGAGGGTCTCGTTCACCAGCTCGCCGCCGATCAGCCGGCGCAGCGCGTTGGCGCTGCCGCCGGTGGCCACGGCGTGCCGCGCCGGTGGGATCCGCAGTCCCTCGAACGCTCCGCTCGCGTGGAGCCGCACCGCCTGGAGCTCGGCCGCCGCGGGCGGATCGGAGTGGAGATAGCTGTCGGCCAGGAAGCCCGAGCCGATCCGGAACGACTCGGCCCAGGTCGCCCCTTCGGCCATGGTGCCGATGACCACCTCGGTGGAGCCGCCGCCCACGTCCACCACGGCGATCGGGCCGTCGAGCGGGCCACTGAAGGTTCGGGTGGCACCGAGGAACGCGAGCCGGCCCTCCTCGTCCTCGGAGAGGACGCGCACCGGCAGGCCGCACTCCTCCTCCACCGCCAGCTCGAACTCGCGCCGGTTCTTCGCGGAGCGCACGGCCGCCGTGGCCACGACCACGATCTGGTGGGCGCCGAGCTCGCGCGCGAGCCGCGCCTGCTTGGCGACGACGGCAGCCGTCTCGGCGATCTTGCGCTGGGCGATCCTTCCCTTCGACATCGCGCGCCCGATGCTCGTGAACGCGCGCTGGGACATCAGCTCGCGGAGCCGGTCGTCGCTCGGCTCCGCCACGAGCAGGCGGGTGGTGTTGCTGCCGATGTCGATGCAGGCGTAGGCCACGCTCACTCGGCCAGCGTGAAGGTCTCGTTCGGGCGCAGCAGGACCTTCAGCTCGCCCCGCTCGATGCCGGCGAGAGCGCCCTTCTTCATCCGCACCTGGGCGCCGGTGGCCGCATGGACCGCCGCGGAGAAGTCCGGGTCGTGGCCCACGAGCAGCGCCTCGGCGTCGCCGACCAGCTCCTCGGGGTCGAACGGACCGCCCTTCAGCCGCTCGTCGACCGTCACCTCCATGCCGAGCGACTCGCACGCGAGGCGCGCCGTGTCGAGGGCGCGCTTCTTCGGGCTCGAGAGGCAGACCTCGACCCTCACCCCGAGCTTCGCGAGCGCCGCACCCGCCGCGCGGGCCTGCCTCTCACCGAGCTCCGTCAGCGGGCGCTGGTCGTCGGGCCGGCCCTCCGCCGCTTCCCCATGCCTGAGCAGCCAGATCATTCGCCTCGGGACTGTATCCGGGCTGTACCTACGCTTGGCGGCGCCTGTAGCGGGCGCACGCGCTGTGGAACACGACGCCGCGCAGGCGGACGTGCGGCTCGCCGAGCCTCACCCTTCCGCCGCATGCGAAGCAGTGGCCGATCTCACCGGTGCACAGCGCGGCGGCCACCGGCTTCGGGGTCGGCAGCGGGCAACTACGGAATCGAGGTGGACACCTATACGTATGTACAACTTTGTAGTTGTGCTACTGTTGCGCTTATGCACCAAGCAATCGAAGTTCCCCACCCGCTTCCCGACGCGCTCGTCGACCTGATCGCGCAGCGCTTCCGGGTCCTCGGCGAGCCGATGCGCATCAAGCTGCTCGACCGTCTTCGCGATGGCGACGCCACCGTTCAAGAGCTGCAGGAGGCCACCGGCGCGTCGCAGCAGAACGTGTCGAAGCACCTCGGCGTGCTGCTCGGCGCGGGCCTTGTCAGCCGCACGAAGGACGGCAACTACGCCCGCTACTCGATCGCCGACCAGGGCGTGTTCGAGCTCTGCGAGCACGTGTGCGGCGGCCTGCACCGCCAGGTGAGCGAGCTGGACGCGCTGCTCAGGGGAGGTGCGCAGTCATGACCTGGCCGCTCGAGCGCGTGCTGTTCGCCATCGCTGGGACGGTGACGCTGCTGAGCGCCCTTCTCGCCGCCTTGGTCTCGCCGTGGTTCCTGCTCCTCACCGCCTTCGTCGGCGTCAACCAGTGGTTGTACGTGGCGGTCGGGGCGTGTCCGGCATCGATCGTCCTCGGGCGCGTGTTCGGTGTGCGCTCGTGTGTGGACCGATGAGCTCGCTCGGTCCCATCGGGCGCCTCGGTCACTGGACCGCCACGCACTTCGGTGTGGTGATCGCGGCGTGGATCGTGGTGGCAATCGGCCTCGGGATGCTCGCCCCGCGCGTGGAGAAGGCGCTGTCTGGCGCCGGCTGGGAGGCGTCGGGCTCGCAGTCCGTGCAGGCCCGGCAGCTCATCGACAAGAACTTCAAGGGCCTCTCGAGCTACGGCCTGATGGTCGTGGTCCACTCGCCCTCGCAGACCGCGACCGGCCCCGCGTTCAGGCGGGCGACGGCCGCGGCCCAGCGCATGCTTGCGTCGAGCCCGGCAGTGAGCGCGGTGGTCGCGCCGCAGGTCTCGCGCGACGGACACACCGCCGTGATCCAGGCGGGCGCCGCCAGGAGCTCCAACGACATGGTGCGCGCGGCGGATTCCCTCAAGGGCTCGCTCGCCGGGCTCGGATCGGACCAGGTGAGCGTGAACCTCACCGGGGCCTCCGGCATGTGGTCGGACTTCAACCAGGCGAACAAGTCCGCGATGCTCAAGTCCGAGGTCATCTCCTGGCCGGTCACGATGGCGATCCTCGTGCTGGCCTTCGGCTCGCTCGTGGCGGCCGGGCTGCCGCTGATGCTCACGATCGTCGGCCTCGTGGCCGCGGCCGGCTCGCTCTACATCGGCACGCAGCTGCTCGACATCTCGATCTGGGCCATGAACTTCGCGCTGATGTTCGCGCTCGCCCTCGGCATCGACTACGCGCTGTTCGTGGTGATGCGCTTCCGCGCCGCCTTCTTCGGCAGCGCGCTCGGCGCCGAGGAGGCGACCGCGGTGACGATGGACACCGCCGGCAAGGCGGTCCTCTTCTCCGGGCTCACGGTGCTGATCTCGCTGACCGCGGTGATGCTCGTCCCCAGCCCGGCCTTCCGCTCCATGAGCCTCGGGATCATGCTGTCGGTGATCTTCGTCCTGGCGGCGACGCTCACCCTCCTGCCCGCGGTGCTCGCGAAGCTCGGCCCGCGGGTCGACAAGCTCTCGCTGCCGTGGGTGCACTCCGGCGAGCACCGCTCGGCGCGCTTCGCCGCCTGGGGCGAGCGGCTCTGGCGCCGCCCGTGGCCGTACGCGATCGGGGCCACGGCCGTGCTCCTGGCGCTCGCGCTGCCGGTGCTCGGCCTCAAGACCGGCATGCCCTCGATCAAGGTGGTGCCCTCGGGCGACCACTCGCGCCAGGGCTACAACCAGGTTCAGTCGGCCTTCGGCCCCGGCGCCACCGGCCCGCTGCAGCTCATCGCCCCCGCCGGGCAGGCGCGCCAGGTTGCGGCGGCCGCAAATAGCGACCCCGGCATCGCCGGCGTGATGCCCACGCAGAGCGGCGCGGGCGGGCTCGCCCTCGTGCAGGCCGTGCCGAAGCAGGACCCGTCCAACAAGGCCGTGGGCCGGACGATCGACCGGCTGCGCTCCACGCTGCCGCAGGGCACGGTGGTCGGCGGCGCCGTGGCCGAGAACCACGACCTCGAGAAGGCGCTGGCCGCCAAGACCCCGCTCGTGATCGGCGTGGTGCTCGGGCTCGGCTTCCTGCTGCTGCTCGTCGCACTGCAGGCGCCGTTGATCGCGGCGGTCGGCGTGGTGACCAACCTGCTGGCCACGGGTGCCGCGTTCGGAGTCGCCCGCTTCATCTTCCAGGGCGGCTCTCTGCATTCGCTGCTCGGCTTCGAGCCGCAGGGCTTCCTCGACGCGTGGGGCCCCGTGTTCTTCTTCGCGATGATCTTCGCGATCTCGATGGACTACACGGTGTTCCTGCTCAGCTCGGCGAAGGAGCACTGGGACGGCTCGCAGGGAGACGCGCACGAGGCGATGGTCGGCGGCGTGGCGCACTCCGGCCGGGTGATCTTCGCCGCGGCTGCGGTGATGGTGGCGGTCTTCTTCACCTTCGCCCTGTCCGGCCCGCTGCCCCCCAAGGAGATGGGCGTCATCCTCGGAGTCGCGGTCCTCCTGGACGCGTTCCTGGTCCGCCTCCTGCTGGTGCCGGTGATGCTCCGCCTACTGGGCCGCTGGGCCTGGTACGCGCCGCGCTGGGTGGGGCGGCTGTTGCCGGACGTGCGGTTTGGGCACGCGTTGTAGTACGGCGGGTCTGGGGTGTGGGGTCTGGGGTGTGGGGAACGGCTGGAGCCCGAGTCGTTTCCCACACCCCACACCCCACACCCCACACCCGACACCCCACACCCGACACCCGACACCCGAGAAGTCCGCTTCTCGCACGCCTGCTCACGCGCTGGACGGAACCTCGTCCGGCTCCTCCGCCAGCTCGTCCCCGAGCGGGTCCGAGGGCGGGGCGTCGGCGAGCCCGCCGTCGGGAAGCTCGGGCTCGAAGCGATAGCCGATGCCGAAGTGGGTGTGGATGTAGCGCCAGTCGGGCGAGAAGCGCTCGATCTTCTGGCGGACCTTGCGGACGAAGACGTCCACCGATCGGTCGCCGTGCACCATCGCGTAGCCCCAGACGTGCTGGTAGACCTCGTCGCGCTCGAGCACCCGGCCGCGCGCCTTGGCCAGCAGGTGCAGCAGCTCGAACTCGCGCCGCGTG
>Ga0134126_10011724_pt1 | contig 11064 bp, 8 predicted proteins | sample KB31752_FD_96881 | JGI IMG/M metagenome (GOLD analysis project Ga0134126, IMG submission 96881) | Terrestrial soil microbial communities with excess Nitrogen fertilizer from Kellogg Biological Station, Michigan, USA - KB3-175-2 | ecosystem: Environmental > Terrestrial > Soil > Unclassified ... | reverse complement strand
TCCACTTTCACAAGTGAGACTCCGCGAAGTAATCTCGATCAGTCACGGGCCAATGCCGGCCAGATCGTTAATAGCGGTAACGAAGGACTCTCATTCGCGATTTGCTCTGCATGGGTTCTCTACTGCTACGCCAGCCCCTCGCATCGGGCACACGGAGACGGCGATGGCATTTAATGGCTACCAAAAGCAATATTCAAGCGTTGGAAGTGCGCCGGCGTGGGCAGGCGCTCAACAGTACAATTAAGTTCGCCCGTGTATTTGAACATTTGCAATGACATTAGTTTTGGGGATGTGACGCATTTCACATGCCAGACCAGCGCGAGACAGTCGTTCACTTCCATCACAACGCTAAAGACGCAGCCGATTCGGGCTACCCCGAAATAGATGCGGGAAACCAGCGCCGCGCCGCCCGGTGAATTGGCGCGTTGGAATGCACTTGCCGCCGCCCATCTATATGCAACCCTTCGCCCCCTGGCCGGCATCAACTCCTGTTTAAGAGGTTTCTGGCGCAGGCGATACGCAGCGGGCATTCGGGTATGCGATCACCGATTTGGACTATGAGAGAGGACTACGCTAAGACATATTTGCGAGTCCTCCAAAACTCTCGTCATGCTTTTCTCAGTTTTGAAGAATCGAAAGCAAGTATGAAATATGCAAGACAAAAGCAAAGACTCACATTCATTCTGCATTACCAGCTGCCGGCGCCGGACACGGCAGACAGAAAAGAAATGGATTTACGGATTTGTCTTGTTTGCTTCCTTCGGCCCATTGATTTATTCGCAAATTCCTTCCGGGATGAACGGGGCTCTTCAAGTCGGAGAGGGTGCACAAGATTCCACAATCGGAAATTGTTCGGACCCCCTCCTGGCTGCCACCGCTGAATGCATGGGCGCTACAGAGGATGTTTACGGCGGGCTTAGCTCTTCTCCGGCAGCTGCTCTGCTGGCGCGACAGTACGGGCAGTCCGCAACCAATCCCAAAAGCTCCTATTCCGATGTGGAAGAGCTGAACCAGAATGCCGCGCCATCGAAATCCTCCGCGCAAAGTGCTGAAAGGGGGATGCCCAAACAACCGCTGACAGAATTCCAGAAATTCATAGCGGAGACGACGGGCCAGATCCTGCCCATCTACGGCGAGAATCTATTCCAGCGCGTACCTTCGACTTTTTCTCCCCTGGGAAATACTCCTGTTCCACCGCAGTATGTGCTTGGCCCGGGAGACGAACTGCGCATTCGCATTTGGGGAAATGTGAACGTTCAGGACAATGTGCGCGTCGATCGGGCGGGAAACATCTATCTCCCTCAGATAGGTCCGGTTCATGTGGCAGGCCTGGCTGATTCCGAGCTGGAATCGCATCTGCGCGAGGCGGTAAGCCGCGTTTACCGCAACTTCAATCTCATTGCAGAGGTTGGACAGACCCGCGCAATACAAGTTTATGTAACCGGTGAAGCCCGGCGTCCGGGTGTCTATACGGTAAGCGCGTTGAGCACCCTGGTTGACGCTTTGTTTTCCAGCGGTGGGCCATCGGTGGAAGGGTCCCTGCGCCGCATCGAACTGCGCAGAAATGGCAAGCAGCTTACTATTTTCGATTTATACGGGTTCCTGATCAACGGGGATAAGTCGAAAGATGTATCGCTTCTCGATGGAGATGTTGTATACATCCCTCCAGCCGGCCCACAAGTTGCGGTTACCGGAAGCGTGCGCAACCCACGGATCTATGAGATTGAGAGCGGGGATACGTTAGGCCGAGTTATCGACGATGCCGGAGGCGTATCCGCCGTCGCCGCCGAGGTTCGCATTTCCATCGAGCGAATGGATAAGCACCATGACAGGGAGGCAATGGAAGTTGCCTACGATACGACGGGACTGGCTACACCGGCCTCAGACGGAGATCTTATTCGCGTGCTTCCGATTGTTCCGGCCTATCGGAGGACTGTAATCCTGCGCGGGAACACTGCGAATCCCGGCCGTTTCGCGTGGGTCCCCGGAATGCGGATCAGCGATCTCATTCCTGACAAAGAATCGCTGCTTACCCGCAATTACTGGTGGAAACGGGCACAACTTGGGTTGCCTGCGCCGGAGTTCGAACCGCAAACGGGCTTGTCCAGATTGGGCCAGCCATCGGGAAGTTATCCAATACACTTGCCGCTCGGGACTCCTCCCCGGAACGGATCGGAAGCCCTTGTGCCGTACAGCAGGATGGAAGCAGACGGAACGCTCGCTGGACCCGCCGCTTCAGGCGCCATGGGCGAAGCTGCCGGCGCAAATACATTGCAGAACGGGGCACCTGGAGCATCCGCAAATCCGCCCCCCCCATTGCCGGCTCAACAGCAGGCGGCGAACGTTTCAGTGGCAGCCGAGCAAGGCGGAGTTATGAACCACTTCCCTTCCTCCACGCCAAGGAATGAGATTCAGCTTTCCGCTCCGGAAATCGACTGGGATTATGCGGTCATTGAACGTCTCGATCCGGGGACCCTCAAGACCAAGCTGATCCCATTCGATCTCGGGAAGGTCGTGCTAGACCACGATGCTTCACAGAACCTAGCATTGCAACCCGGAGACGTAGTGACGGTATTCTCGCAGGCCGATGTGCAGGTCCCGATTGCTCAGCAGACGAAATTCGTACATCTCGAGGGCGAATTTGTGCACGCTGGAGTCTACTCCGTCTACCCCGGCGAAACACTGCGCATGCTGGTAAAACGCGCCGGCGGGTTTTCTCCGGATGCCTATTTATATGGCTCAGCGTTTACACGCCGATCAGCTCGTCTGCTCCAGCAGGAAAGGATTGATGAGTATGTGCAATCCATGAACCTAAGCATCGAGCGCGGCGTGTTGGCGCTGGTGGCCGCGCCCGCCGCCACGGCAAAAGACATGGCGAGCGGCGCGGCGGCGTCTGGCATGGAGCACCAATTGCTCGCCAGTCTGGGCCAGCTTCGCGCGACGGGCAGAATCGTTCTCGACTTTACTCCTGGCAGCGCCGGCCTAGACAGCCTGCCGAATATTGCATTGGAAAATGGAGATACATTTGTTGTCCCGCCCGTTCCCTCCACTGTAAATGTGGTGGGTGCGGTCTACAATCAGAATTCCTTTCTCTACACACATGGGCTGCGGTTGAACGCCTACTTGCGGCTCGCCGGCGGCCCCAACCAGGATGCCGACCGAAAGCACGCATTTGTTATCCGCGCAGACGGCGCGGTTGTAAGTTACGCGATGACTCGGGGTCCCTGGGGCTATGGCTTCGACAACCTGACCATGAACCCGGGAGATACGATCGTCGTCCCCGATAAAACCCTGAAGCCATCGTTTTTGCGCGGTGTGTTCGACTGGTCGCAGCTATTTTCTCAGCTTGCATTAGGAGCGGCGGCTTTGACCGTGATTTTACCTTGATGACACGAGTAAACGCCCCGCACGCAGTCGCTCGAAGGCACGGGAGCTCTGCAGTTAGCTGACAGCTATGAAGACGGAAACACATTTCGGTGATCTTCACGAGCCGTTGGAGGGCGCGTATACGCCGGAGACGTCGCGGCAGAGCCAGCGTAACCCAGAATTATCGTGGCTCGACATGATGGTTGTTCTTCTGGAGCACAAGCTAGTTATTTTCTGGATCACCGCAATTGCAATCCTTCTTGCGGTTCCAATTTCGCTTCTTCTCCCCAAGCGATATACATCCACTGTGACGGTACTGCCGCCGCGGCAGGACTCCTCCCTCGGCGAAATGCTGGAATCGCAGCTCAGCGGGCTGGGAGGTTCTTCGCCCCTCGGGGGATTGGCGGGAATGGCAGCCCTGGCCGGGGGTGGACTCGGCCTCAAGAACCCGAATAGCCGTTACGTAGGGATGTTTCGCAGCCGCATCGTCGAGGATCCTATCATCCAGCAGTTCGGACTTATGAAGGAGTATCACGAAAAGTATTTGTCCGACGCGCGGAAAGTTTTTGAGCACCGCACCACCGTGGACGGCAACACGAAGGATGGGCTCATTCACGTTTCTGTAGAAGACCGCGATCCACGGAAAGCTGAAGCCATTGCAAATGCGTATGTGGACGGATTTCGAAAGCTCTCAGACCGGATGGCAGTAACGAACGCTTCAGACCGGAAGGAGTTTTTTCAGAGGCAGCTTGAACACGCCAAAGATCAACTGGCCGATGCGGAGGAGGCATTAAAGGCAACCGAATTGAGGACGGGTGTGATCGAAGTTAACAGTCAAGCCCGGGCACTTATTGAAACAGTTGCGAATTTACGCGCACAGATAGCTGCCAGGGAAATGTTCATCCAGGGAATGGAGACGTATGCCACGGGCCAGAATGCTCAACTGATCCAGGCAACGCAGGAGTTGAGCAGCCTTCGGGCCGAGCTTGCCAAGCTGGGCGGAGACCAGGAGACGGCGGACGGCCTCATCGTTCCCAAAGGAAGGATCCCGGGGGCGGCGCTTGAATATGTTCGCCGGCTACGCGACGTGAAGTACTACGAAACTATTTTTGAAGTGCTGGCACGCCAGTTTGAACTAGCACAACTCGATGAAGCAAAGGAGGGCGCGATTGTTCAGGTGGTGGACCCAGCCATTGTTCCCGACAAGCGCTCATTTCCAAAACGAACCCTCATCGTGGCTTGTTCCGCATTTCTCGGACTTTTGATTGGAATTTTTGTCGCTCTCTGGCAGGCTTCATTGCAGCGGATGAATCTGGATCCGGAGGCTTCCTCAAAACTTGCCATGCTCCGGCGGGCCTGTTCCATTAGGAAACACAGGATCTTGCACAGTTAGCGGGTGGGGCTCTAGTGGCTGTGAGGGTCCGAATATGAGCTTTCTAAGCACCGAAATTCGAAGCATCCGATCTAGCTCTCTCGCGCACAATGCGGGCTGGATGTTCATCGGCCAAGGGCTGACGCTTCTAATTCAAGCCGCTTATTTTATCCTGCTGGCACGCCTTCTCGGCGTGCGAGAATACGGAGTCTTTGCGGGCGCGTTTGCTTTCGTATCTTTGGCAACACCTTACAGCGCGCTCGGCTCCGGGCTTGTATTTATGCAGCATGTAAGTTCTAATGCCCAGAACTTTGCCGCATACTGGGGCAACATCCTGCTTTCAACCTTGTGCGGGGGCATTTTGATTTCGGCGCTCCTCTGCGTCATTGCGCCCCGTTTTTTGAATCCAGAGAGCGCGTCGATCGTACTAATGGTTGCCCTCGGCGAATGCCTGTGCCGCCAGCTTGTCCTCTGCATTGGGCAGATGTTCCAGGCATTCGAGCAACTGCGTATCACCGCGGCGACAGCGTCAATTGCCAGCTTTCTCCGTTTGCTGGCAGTTGGTATCCTCGCACTGCTTTTCCATCGTGCAACGGCATGGCAGTGGGCTCTAACTTCCCTGCTGGTTTCCGTGGTGGCTGGATTGATCGCCTCGGGAGTTGTGATGGCCCTCTACGGACGACCGCGGTTCCAGCCCCGACTTTTGCTTAGCCGGCTGGGTGAAGGAATGAATTTTTCCCTGGCCGGCTCGTCACAGTTCGCTTACAACGACATAGACAAGGTTATGCTCAGCCACTATGGCATGAACCTGGCTAACGGCATCTACACAATGGCCTACCGAATTGTAGATTTTACGACAGTACCGATCACTGCGATGGATTCCGCTGCGCTTCCTCACTTTTTTCGCAAGAGTCAGGAAGGTGTTGCGGCAGTTCGCGGGCTTTCCGCCCGGCTGGCTTGGAGGGCGGCGCTGATCGGCGCACTCGCTGCCGCTTGCATGTTTGTCGCGGCGCCATTGATTCCCTATGTGTTTGGAAAAGAGTTTGGCGAAAGCGTCGCAGCGTTTCGCTGGCTTTCACTGATCCCAGTTTTTCGCGGTGTGCATCAACTTACGGGAAGCGCGATCACAGGCATGGGATTCCAGCGCTATCGGACCATCGTCCAACTGGTTGCCGCGGCATTCAACTTCGCGCTTAACCTCTGGCTTATCCATGGTTATGGTTGGCTGGGAGCTGCGTGGGCTAGCCTCGCCACAGACGGATCCCTGGCCGTGGCAAATTGTGCCATTCTGCGAAGTTTGCAGAGAACGGCCTTAGAGGCTTGAGACGCGGTGCGCATGGAATTGCAAAGCCGCTTCACTCGCCACGAGCCGGGAGAATTCGACGAGAAGAGCGCAGGAAAATATGACGGGCGACCAAAAGAGCTGTTTTTGCAACTCGCCCATAGTCAGGGACGGCAATTGGGAAAGGATGGAAACCGACACCTTGTATGACATCCACAACTCCTTCTACTTCCATTTCTATCGCGATGGGCACCTTCAATGCCGAGAGATATCTGCCGGAACTTCTGCAGAGTATAAATCAGCAATGGCTGCAGCCCACTGAAGTTGTGGCATGCGATGACGGGTCAACCGACGGTACACTCACGCTTCTTCGTGAGTTTTCTCGTAACAGTCAATTTCCGGTTCGCATATACACGAATCCCATTAATCTGCGACCGACAAAGAATTTTGAAAAAGCGATATCTCTCTGTCGGGGCGAGTTTGTCGCTCTCTGCGATCAGGATGATATTTGGTATCCAGATAAACTAGGCACTCTTGTCGAGGAGCTACGTTCTAACCCAGATGCCGGAGGTATTTTTTCCGATGCAGATCTGATAGATGAATCGTCCGAAAAGATGGGAGAGAGACTCTGGGAACGTGCTTTATTCAAGCGCACGCGAAGCTCCGGTTCATTACTCGATAGCCGTAGACTTCTTCGAGCGAATGTAGTTACAGGTGCGACCTTGATGTTTAGATCCTGCGCTTCGAATATGTTTCTGCCGATTCCGCCCTCATGGATGCACGATGGATGGATTGCGTGGATGCTGACGGTCCAATCGAAGTTAATCGCATGCAACCAAACTTTGATCGGATACCGGATCCATGCATCTCAGCAGATTGGAATGCCCAGTCTGTCACCAAGAATCCGCTTGCAGCGCGCGCGGGAGACGGGTGCCGGCGAGTATTGCGCCATTGCAACTCAGTTTTCTGATTTGCTCGACTTTTTGAAAACGCGACCCGACATTTGCAGCAAAGAACTCTATCAAGAGATTGAAGGGAAGCTTGATCATGCCCTTTTTCGAGCAAAGCTGGTTTCAGGAAGGTGGGCACGTTGGAGAGGGATCTGGCGCAGACGGTCTGAATATGCCGTCTATGCCCAAGGTTGGCTCAGCATGCTGAAGGACTCACTGAGCTGATCGGAGCCATGGGAGAGAGAGGCTAATGAGGTTGATGGCGTGGGACAAACCGCTGTCGGGAGTGATAAGCCGGCGAATTCTTCTGGCCGGAGTTTACGCTCTTACCGTTGCAGCGCTGATTGATCCGGCCGACCGGATTTTTCACCTTAAGATACCCTCCTTTCTTCTCGTCGGGTTGGTCTGGGTGGGCCGCTGGGGCATCACGAGGCCAATTATTTCGGCAAGAATGTGGATGGCTGTAATAGGGTTCGCGCTTTTAATACCAACACTGTGGACCGTTATCGGACTGACACATTACGGCGTTCACAACGGGGAAATAGATTTCGGCACCGCAAAGAGCTTTTTGTTCCTTCTGCTGGTTCCTGTACTCATATCGGAGAGTATTGACCTCTCATCGCTGATCACTCGCACGAGTATGTTGGTGGCGCTCCTTACGATTCTAATGGTGATTGTGAGTCTTATCTCCCCAGCAGGCTTCGACCTCCTGTATGCCTTCAGTCTTTCGAAACAGAATGCTATTGTCGCCGAGTCAAGGGATCTGATTGGTGTGGGGATAGGGATGTTCTATTACAAGACCTCCGCCTTGCTGGTGTTTCCGTTCGCGCATTATTGCAACTGCCTAGCATCGCCGGTGCGGGGAAAAGCAAGATCACTGGCGTTTTGCATAATATTCGGGGCAGCCCTGTTGTTTTCCGGCGCCCGCGCAAATTTCATCGGGGAAATGCTTATAGCGGGCTGTTTTATAACACGCTACCTGGTCAGGCGTTTAGGATGGGCTTCCGCGGTATTGATTGCAATCACTGCATCAGGCATCTTTGCAGCAACTATGGCGCCCAGGCTGACAGACCCAGAAGAGACATCGAATTCGATCAAGCTGGGCCATATCCAATCATACGAGGACCTGTTCAATGCGCACCCTTCGATTCTTCTGTGGGGCGAAGGGGCTGAAATCGCCTTTTACAGCAAAGGATACGGGGACTGGACGACAGTCACAGAGCTCACCTACCTGGAGCTTATTCGCATTTTCGGCGTCCCCATGACTCTGTTTTTTTTCTATTCCCTTCTATGGCTTGCGGCCAGACTCTTTCGACGCGGCCGCATTGGTCTCGGAGTGGCATACACGACGTATCTATTGATTTCTGCGTCGAATCCGCTGTTAATCAGCTCGACTGGGTTTATTGCGCTTTGCGCTGTATGGAAGGAAGCAGAAGCCCCTTCAGCGATGGATTCGGCATTTTACCTATTTGAACCAGCCTATAGGCTCCCTGAGAGGTTGTTTGCCAAGTGGATGGTACTTATAGCCAAAACAGGGTCTGTTACGTCAGCGGGGGCGCGGTCGAATTGACGGTCATCCACTCTGCGAAAGGTGCACGCGGACCGAGAGGTTAGAAGGTTCTTCTCGCTACCAATGGACACTATTCGCAGTTTCGACTGGCTCCATTGTCACATAGAGAGAATTGCATGAATTCGAGCACCACAATATCTGTTTGCATGGCTTCTTATAACGGAGCGACTTTTATTGGGGAGCAGATTGCGTCGATTCTTCCGCAATTGGGAGAACATGACGAGCTTGTCATAGTCGATGACGCGTCGAATGACAACACGTCTGCGGTTGTTGAAAGTTTCCATGATCGTCGTATTCGAGTGTTTAAACAGAAGCGTCACCGAGGAGTGGTTGCGTCCTTTGGTTACGCGTTAGAGCGGGCGAGAGGGGACATCGTCTTTTTGACCGATCAAGATGATATTTGGCCAGCCGATAAGGTCAACATATTTCTTGAGGTCTTTAACACCAATTCGGATGTCACTGTTGTAATGAGCGATGTGCTAATCGTAGATGCTACGGGAAGGATCTGTTCAGGGCCAAAGTTCGGATCGCACAGGTTTCGTCCAGGAGTGTTACGGAACTTGATTCGTAACCGATATCAGGGGAGTGCAATGGCATTCCGGCGGCGGATATTGAATCACTGTCTACCTTTTCCCTCTGATATTCCAATGCACGACGTCTGGATTGGACTTGTTAACCAATTTGTGGGCAAGGCAGCCTTTATTCCGGAGCCGCTTCTTTTCTACAGGCGTCATGGGAGCAACGCTTCGCCTGACACACACGCACCTATTTCACAAATGCTGCATTGGAGATGGGCTCTGATGAAGAATCTGGCACTTTTTTATTTCAAAAAGGAGGGATTGAAGGTGCAGTAATTCTTAGCAAAAGTTGGTTGAAGGAAGTTTTGACAGCAGACATTGAGAAGGAAAAGTATTTCTGATCATTACACGACCGCAGAGATGGTTTGGACGTGAATTGCCTCGACCTTTACTTGAGCTTAGAGGGTAAAAGGAGATAAGAAGGTGGTTACAGCGTCAATCGTGATGAAGGATAACCCGAAGAACGATCTAGATAAGATTTATCGGTGCATTAAGGAGTCTTCTCTCAGGCCACGACTTTACATTATTAATAACTCGCAGGTAGATATCGATCACCCTATCATGACTGACTGCGTCTTTACTTGTATTAAGAGTGAAAGAAACATGGGTTATGGTAGTGGGCATAATGTTGCTCTTCGAATGATCAGGGATAGTTCCGAGTTTCATTTTGTCCTGAATGCCGACATTCAGTTTGGTCCGTTGGAGTTGGAAAAAATGATCTCCTTTATGCGGGACAACCGAAAGGTTGGGCAAATAATGCCGCGTGTCATCCATGAAGATGGCAGCCTACAGTACCTTTGCAAGCTGTTGCCAACTCCTGCAGATGTATTCCTTAGAAGATTCGCTCCGGCCTCTCTGAAGACGCTGATGACCAAAAGGATGAGGCGGTACGAGCTTCAATTGAGCGGCTACAACCATATTATGGATGTTCCGTTTCTTTCGGGCTGTTTCATGCTTTTTCGTGTGTCGGCGCTGCGTGAGGTTGGACTGTTCGACGAGCGCTATTTTATGTATGCCGAAGACGTCGATCTAACCCGCCGGGTGCACGCAAAATATAGAACTGTTTATTTTCCTGGCGCAACGATTGTGCACTCTCATGCACGAGCGTCTTATAAGAGCGGGAGACTGCTCTTCTCGCACATTCATAGCCTGGCGAGGTATTTCAGCAAGTGGGGTTGGCTTTTCGACCGCGAAAGGACGAGGGTGAATCGGGAGACGCTGCTTCAGTTTGAACCGCGATATGCGAGGAGAGATGCCGGATCACTTGCAGTTTGGCAAGGGAAGGGCCGGGAGTTGGATAAATAGGCCGGCGTGGGGGATTGAAGGTCCAGTCTGGCAAACCAACAAATTTATCCGGAATTTGAGACTTTGCCGGTTACTCCGCCAGATCGCGCATTACGCGGATGAGGTCGCTTTTGCCTTCGAAGCCGATTCCGGGTAGCTCGGGCATGAGAATATGGCCGCTTTCAACGCGCACCCCGTCGGGAAATCCACCGTAGGGCTGGAAGAGATCGGGGTAGCTTTCGTTACCGCCGAGGCCAAGGCCGGCAGCTATGTTGAGGGACATCTGATGGCCGCCGTGCGGAATGCAGCGGCGCGGTGACCAGCCGGCCGAGTGGACAATCTGGAGCGTGCGTTGATACTCGCAAAGACCATAGGAGAGCGCGCAATCGAATTGCAGCCAGTCGCGATCGGGACGCATGCCGCCGTAGCGAAGGAGATTGTTCGCATCCTGATGGCTGAAAAGATTTTCACCCGTGGCCATCGGTCCCGGATAAAATTCGGCGAGCGCGGCCTGGAGTGAATAGTCGAGCGGATCGCCTGCCTCTTCATACCAGAAAAGAGGATACTGGCGAAGCATTTTGGCGTAGGCGATGGCGGTTTCGAGATCGAACCGGCCGTTGGCGTCGACTGCGAGGCTAGCCTGACTGCCGATTTCGTCGAGC
>Ga0134126_10011722_pt1 | contig 11064 bp, 10 predicted proteins | sample KB31752_FD_96881 | JGI IMG/M metagenome (GOLD analysis project Ga0134126, IMG submission 96881) | Terrestrial soil microbial communities with excess Nitrogen fertilizer from Kellogg Biological Station, Michigan, USA - KB3-175-2 | ecosystem: Environmental > Terrestrial > Soil > Unclassified ... | reverse complement strand
GCGGCTGATGACGCAGATGCTCGGCGCGAGTCGAGGCACGCTGCTGTTGATAACGATCATTTTCGCGACGATCTCCGGCATCGGCATGATCATCAGCGGCTATCTCAGCGATGCCTGGGGGCGCCGGCGATCCGTGATCGTGACGACGCTGGTCGGCGTTGCCGGACTCGTTTGGATCTATGCCAGCGGGCAAACGAAATATCCCGGCGATATCTTCAGCTGGCCGCTGTTATGGGCCTATGTGCTGTGGGGCTTCGGCCAAGGCGCGATCGGGCAGTTTGGGCCATGGTACGCCGAACTCTATCCGGTCGAGATGCGCTCCACCGCGGCTTCGACGATCTTCACGATGGGCCGGGTGGTCGGCAGCATTGCCCCGTATCTCGTGCCGGTCATCGCGGCGCAGCTGGGACTTCTGAATGCGATGATGCTGGCGTTTGCCGGCTCGGCCATCAGCCTCGTCTTCGCTTTGACGTTGCCCGAGACCGCGGGACGGACGTTCGAAGTCATCGAAAGCAAGGAACGCGTAGAGGACGAAAGACGCGCGAATAGTTCGAGCCAGGTCCGGAGCGCTGTTGGGGGCCACGACTGACCGCGATCGCGGCGGGTTGTCGGCGCGCTGAATTCGCGGGACACGCCCGCGCCGCAAGCGCGCCGCCTTAGCTCGGCCGCGAGCCGCGCAGCGGCAGCGGCTGATCGGCGAGCATGGCTTTGGCGACGATGCCGCGCGCTTCCTCGACGTTGAGCTTGTGCCGCGCGACGAGGTCGCCGCAATCGGCGACGATGGCGTCCGCGTCCTGCATCAGCTTCAGCCGCTTATAATTGTCTTCCTCGGAGAGGCCCATGCTGGCGCCGAGGATCTCGAGGATGTTCAGGACGCGGAAGGGCCAATCGCGCTCATGGGCGCAGAGCTCGCGATGGTCCGAATGGTAGACGGTGACGAGCGCATCGATGCTCGCGGCTTGCGCGGCATCGAGCTCGCGCTGCTGTAGCTCGCGCTTATATTTCGGCAAAGCGCTGACCATCACGCTTTGCAGCCCGAGCGCCGGCTGTGCGAGATCGACGATCTCGATGCCGGGGATTGCGCGGAGCAGCGCCTCGGCCGCTTCCATCGCGCCGGCGACGCCCGGATGCTTGTGCAGCGCGACGCGCATCGGCACCGGTGTGGACAGGCGCGGCTTGATGTCCTCGAGGCGATCGGTGAGGAAGCGCATGAAGGGCGTCATGTCGAACGGCGTCGTGCCTGTCTGCTTCTCGACCGTCGGTAACGTCTCTTCGGTGAAGTGGACGAAACAGCTCGGACACCAGGTGATGACCTGCTTCGACTTCGAGCGCGCCATGTCCTCCATCGCATAGCTCGCGACGCGGCCCATGGTCTCGGTGTCGGCCGAATGGAGATGAACGCTGCCGCAGCAATGGCTCGGCCCGCCGAGCACGCGATAGGAGATGCCGATCGCATCCATGATGTCGAGCGCTAGCAGCGGGATATGCGGATTCTTCAGCACGTTGCAGCCGGTATAGAAAATGAAATCCGGCTCGCGATCATCGACAGTGCGCGCGGCGCGTGCTGAGCCTGGGGCCTGCTGGCCGAGCCGCGCCAATTGCTCGGGCGTGGCCTGGAGGCGCGATAGCGTCGTCACCGTGCGCTGATGCTTGCGGAATGCGGCGATGCCTTCGCTCCGCCGCTCCGTCGCGTCTTTCGCGCTTTTGATCATGGCGACGCGCGCCATAGCCAAGAGGAAGCGCGGATTGACCCCGTAATCGCAGGCTTTGATGCAGGCGCCGCTCATCACGCAGGAGTTTGCCCAGTGGCGCGCTTCCTCGCTGCCGTCGCCGAGGCGCAAAATGTCGATGATGCCGGTGATGGTCTCGACCGGATCGGCCGCGCCGAGCCCGGCAGGCTCGACGCTCGGGCAAGCGGCGACGCATTTGCCGCAGCGCGTGCAGGCATCGGTCATTTCCGCGATGCGGCCGGCCAAAGCCGTCTCGAAAGCGCTCTCACTCATCGCTGCTGTCCGTTATTTCATGTCTTGGTTGGCGAGTTTAGCCCGGCTGGCTTGGACGTCGCCAGTTGCTCGCGCAGCGCCTTCATCTCGTTGAAGCGCTGCGTCACGTCGCGCAGGATCGCGGCCATGCCCAGGATTCGGTTGGGCATCTGGCCCGATGAATCGTGCATCGGCACGACGGTGAATTCGACCGAGATGCGCGCACCGTCCTTGCGCTGGGCCGGCACGGCGAGGAGATCGCCGGCGCCGTAGCGGCTCTTGCCGGTCTGCATCACCTGGCGATAGCCTTCCCAATGCCGCGCGCGCAGTCTCTCGGGAATGATGATATCGAGCGATTGGCCGACCGCCTCGTTCGCGGCATAGCCGAAAATGCGCTCGGCGCCGGCATTCCAGAAGCGGATGATGCCCTCGGCATCGGCATAGACGATCGCATCCGCCGCCTGGCGGACGATCTCTTCGAACAGTGCGGGCAGGTTTTCCGTCATCGGCGATCCGGAATTTGTGAGCACATCGACTTCGTGCCAAGATTATGCGTCCGCGGCGCGCGCTGCGGCAAGGGAGGAGGCTCGAGATGGAGCGTCACCGCTTCGGCAGTTCCGATCTCATGGTCTCGGCGATCGGTCTCGGCTGCTACGGCATGTCGGGCGCCTACGGCCCGGCCGACGATACGGAATCGATCGCCACCATCCGCCGCGCGCTCGATCTCGGCGTGAATTTCCTCGATACCTCGGCAAGCTATGGCAATGGCCATAACCACCGGCTGATCGGCGAGGCGATCAAAGGCCGGCGGCATGAGATGGTGATCCATTCGAAAAGCGGCAGCCCGCGCGACGGCAGCGGGGGCGGCGGCGATGCGCGCTATCTACGCGAGACCTGCGAGACGAGCCTCAAGAATCTCGGCATCGAGACGCTCGATGTGTTCTGCATGTCGCGCATCGATCCGCAAGTGTCGGTCGAGGAAAGCGTCGCGGCGATGGCGGCGCTGGTGAAGGAAGGCAAGACGCGCTTCATCGCGCTCTCGGAATGCTCGGCGGAATCGCTGCGGCGCGGCAGCGCGGTGCACCCGCTGGTCTCGCTGCAAATGGAATATTCGCTCTTCTCGCGCGACGCGGAGGGGCAGGGCCAGATCGCTGCGTGCCAATCGCTTGGCCTTGCGATGATGGCCTATGCCGTGCTCGGCCGCGGCTTCATCAGCGCGGCGCTGCCGCAGCCGGAAAGTCTCGGCGCCAACGATGTACGGACGCATCTGCCGCGTTTCGAGCAGGCGCATTTCGCGAAGAATCTGGCGCTGCGCACGGCGATCGAGGCGCTGGCGCGGCGCAAAAACGCGAGCCTCGCGCAGCTCGCCATCGCCTGGACGATGGCGATGGGCAAGCGCGCCGGCGCTTTCGTCGTGCCGATCCCCGGCGCGAAATCGCGCGCCCATCTCGAGGAGAATATCGGCGCGGCCTCGCTTATGCTGAGCGCGGAAGACCTCGCCGAAATCGATCGCATCGTGCCGCCGGGCGCGGCTTCGGGCACGCGCTACCGCGAAAGCCAGATGCCTCGCCTCAATGCGTGAGCGCTCGATACCCGTCCCGTCATTGCGAGCCCCTTCGACAAGCTCAGGAGCGAAGCAATCCAGTGTGTCCACAGACTGGATTGCTTCGTCGCTTCGCTTCTCGCAATGACGAAAATCGGATGAGCTAATGTCGTTTTTGCCGCTCAGAGCATCGCCTTGCCTTCATGCGCGACGAGCAGATCGTGCATGTCGTTGGCGTGCTCTTCTTCTTTCGCCAGGATGCCCTGGAGCATGAGACGCGTCGCCGGATCCTTGTCGCCGAAATAGCGGATCAACTCGCGGTAATGATCGACGGCGATGCGCTCGGCGATCAGATTCTCCTTGATCATGTCGACGAGGTCCTTGCCCTCGACGTATTGCGAGGCCGAGCGCGACAGCAGTCCTTCCGGATTGAAGTTCGGCTTACCGCCAAGCTGATTGATGCGTTCGGCGGCCTGCATCATGTGCTGCTGCTCTTCCGCGGCATGCGTGGCAAATTCAGCTTTCACAGCCTCGCTCGAAATGCCGGTCGCCGTGACCGCATGGAAGGTATAGCGCAGTACACAGACCAGCTCGGTCGCGACCACGTCTTGCAGGAGCTCGATCGTCTTTTTCACGTCGCCCTGATACGTCGACGTCACCGCGCCGCTCTCGAGGTTTTTGCGCGCTCGCTCGCGAAGCGTTTTGACATCGGTAAGGAATGCACCTTCGGCTTGAGCCATGATCGAAATCCCTCCACTGCGGGCTATCGGTTGACGCGCGGCGCGGCCTAAGACAGGCGCACATGCGAGAAATGCTGGCACAGGCTTTTCCGTTCCGCACGACCCATGCGTGCCGTGCGGTCCTGCCGGCCGATGATCTTGAGGATGCCTTGATGGGCGAGGGTGAAGAAGGCGGCGTTGAGCCCGGCCGAGCCGAAATCGATATTGCCCACGCTACCGCCACGGCGATCGGCGCGGCGGAATCGAAGCGCACCAGCTCGGGCGCGAGGCCTTCGTCGCGGAAATAGCCCTTGGCCTCGGCGACGAAGATCGGCGCGCTCGCCAGGGAGGTGACGATGGCGATTTTCACCGGCTCGAGCGCCGCAGCAGGGGCGGCCGCCGCGCCAAAAGCGAGCGCTGCCGCCAAGGCCATCGATCGAGCCTATCGGTGCGCTTTGTCCACTCGGCCCCCCATTCGCTCTGCTGGACAGCAGGGTAAAGTAAAATACCGGTTGGCCGAAGCGGCGGCGCCAGCGAGGCCGCCGGCAGCCTCGCGCAGGGCCTCATAAAAGCCCAAATATCTTCATGATTTTTAATGAATTTTTACCGCTTCGCGGCATCATGCTATGCTAACGCTTAGCGCCATGGCATGCCGCTCGTCCCACCCCGCCAAATGATCGCCCGACCCCATGAATAAGCCGCTCGCCGTCCTGATCCTTGCCGCAGGACAAGGGACGCGCATGAAGTCGGCGCTTCCCAAAGTCCTGCACAAAGTCGCCAACCGGCCGATGATCGGCCATGCCCTGGCCGCTGCCCAGGCGCTGAAGCCAGAACGCGTGGTCGCGGTGATCGGGCCGGGCATGGAATCGGTCGCCGATTCGGTGGCGCCGGTTCCGACCGTGGTCCAGGCACTGCAGCGTGGCACCGGCGATGCGGTGATGGCGGCGCGCGGCGCGCTCAACGGTTTCGCCGGCGATGTGCTGGTGCTCTATGGCGACACGCCGCTGACCTCCTCGGAGACGCTCGCCAAGCTGCTCGCCGAACGGCAGCGCGTGGATGCGGCGGTGGCGGTGATCGGCATGCGGCCGGACGAGCCCGGCGCCTATGGCCGGCTCGTCCTCGGCAAGGACGGCACGCTCGATGCGATCGTCGAGGCGAAAGATGCGAGCGACGAGCAGCGTAAGATCACGCTGTGCAATTCCGGCGTGATGGCGATCGATGGCAAGCATCTCTGGTCGCTGCTCGATGCCGTCGGCAACAGCAACGCCAAGCATGAATACTATCTGACCGACATCGTCGGCATCGCGCGCAGCCGCGGTCTTGCTTGCGCCGCGATCGAAGCGTCGGTGGAAGAGATGATGGGCGTCAATTCGCGCGCCGAGCTCGCCGAGGCCGAAGCCGTGATGCAGCGCCGCTTGCGCGCGCGCCACATGGCCGAGGGTGTCACCTTCACGGCACCGGAGACGGTGTTCCTGTCCGCCGATACCGAACTCGGCCGCGATTGCGTGGTCGGGCCGTTCGTGGTGTTCGGGCCGGAAGTGTCGATCGGCGAAGGTGTCGAGATCCCGGCTTTCTGCCATCTGGCCGGCGCCAAAGTCGGTGATCGCGCGATCTTGGGGCCGTTTGCACGGCTGCGGCCGGGTGCGGAACTCGCCGAGGGCGTCCATATCGGCAATTTCGTCGAGGTGAAGAACGCCAAGCTCGCGACCGGCGTCAAAGCCAATCACCTCGCTTATCTCGGCGATGCGTCGGTGGGCGAGGGCACGAATATCGGCGCCGGCACGATCACCTGCAATTACGACGGCGTCGACAAGCACCGCACCGAGATCGGCAAGGACGTGTTCGTCGGCACGAATTCCTCGTTGGTCGCGCCGGTGACGGTCGGCGACGGCGCGATGATCGCGGCCGGCTCGGTGATCACCGACAACGTGCCGGCGGATGCGCTGGCGCTCGGCCGCGGCCGCCAAGTCGTGAAGGAAGGCCGCGCGGGCGCATGGAAGGCGCAGAAACGCGCCGCGAAAGCCGCAAAAAAGAAGCGATGAGCGCGATGTCGGGGGTCGCTACAGCCAGGAACAAGCTCGTGGGCCGCGCGTTAACACGCTTGGCATTTTACGAAGGAAGCACGCTTTAGATGTGCGGCATCGTCGGCATTATCGGACGGCAGGAAGTGGCGCCGCTGCTCATCGACGGGCTGCGGCGGTTGGAATATCGCGGCTATGATTCGGCGGGCATCGCGACGCTGGTCAATGGCTCGATCGAGCGCCGCCGCGCCGAGGGCAAGCTCTCATCGCTGGCGACGCTGATCGATCGCGAGCCCGTCCAGGGCAATATCGGCATCGGCCATACGCGCTGGGCGACGCATGGCGTGCCGTCGGAGCGCAACGCGCATCCGATCGCGACGCGCGAGGTCGCCGTCGTCCATAACGGCATCATCGAGAATTTCCAGGCGCTCAAGGCTGAGCTCACCGGCCTCGGCTTCAATTTCGAGAGCCAGACCGATACGGAAGTCGTCGCCCTGATGGTGACGCGCTATCTGCGCGACGACCTGTCGCCGGAGCAGGCGGTCGAGAAGACCCTGTCGCGGCTCGAAGGCGCCTTCGCGCTGGTGATGCTCTTCGCCGGCCACCACGATCTGCTCATCTGTGCGCGCCGCGGCTCGCCGCTCGCCATCGGCTATGGCGAGGGCGAGATGTATATCGGCAGCGATGCGCTGGCGCTGGCGCCGCTGACGCGCCGCATCGTCTATCTCGAGGAAGGCGATTGGGCGGTGGTGCGCGCGTCGGGCGCGGCGATCCGCGACGCCGCCGGCAAAGACGCACAGCGCGAGATCAAGGAAACCGCGCTCTCCGGCGCGGCGATCGGCAAAGGCAATCACCGCCACTTCATGAAGAAGGAGATCTTCGAGCAGCCGGCGGTGATCGGCGATACGCTGATGGCGCATTTCAACCCGGTGACGCGCAGCGTGCATCTGCCGCATCTGCCCTTCGATCTCGGCGGTATCGAGCGCACGACGATCATCGCTTGCGGCACGTCCTATCACGCCGGTCTGATCGCGAAATACTGGATCGAGCAGATCGCGCGCGTGCCGTGCGATGTCGATATCGCCTCGGAATTCCGCTATCGCTCGCCCGACATGCAGAAGGGCGGGCTTGCGCTTTTCATTTCACAATCGGGCGAGACCGCCGACACGCTGGCGGCGCTGCGCTATGCCAAGGCGCAGCAGCAGCGCATCGTCGCGGTGGTGAACCAGCCGGAAAGCTCGATCGCGCGCGAGGCCGATGCGGTACTGGCGACGCTCGCCGGGCCGGAGATCGGTGTCGCTTCGACCAAGGCATTCACCACGCAGCTCGTCGTGCTCGCCTGCCTCGCCATCGCTCTGGCGCGGGCGCGGGGCAAGATCGACAAGGAGCGCGAGGCCGCGCTCTCGACCGCGCTGACCGAAGTGCCGTCGCGCGCCAGCGAAGTGCTCAATCACGACCAACGCATCGAGAAGATGGCGGCGTGGTTCGCCGAAGCGCGCGATGTGCTCTATCTCGGCCGCGGCACGTCTTTCCCGCTCGCGCTCGAAGGCGCGCTGAAGCTCAAAGAGATTTCCTACATCCACGCCGAAGGCTATGCCGCCGGCGAGATGAAGCACGGGCCGATCGCCCTGATCGACGACAAGGTGCCGATCGTCGTGCTCGTCCCGCGCGACGAGCTCTTCGAGAAGACGCTTTCCAACGTGCAGGAAGTGCTGGCGCGCGGCGGCAAAGTCGTCGCGATCTCCGACAAGGAAGGCCTCGCACGGCTGGACGGCCAGCTCACCGAGGCGATCGAAGTGCCGTATTGCGATCCGTTCGTGACGCCGCTGCTCTACGCCATCCCGGCGCAGCTTCTCGCCTATCACGTCGCCGTCGCCAAAGGCACCGATGTCGACCAGCCGCGCAACCTCGCCAAGAGCGTGACCGTCGAATAGGCGCCGCGCCGTTTTAGGAAGGGACGATCTCGCTGGTACCGCGCCAGGCTGGCTTTACCTTCGCGTTTCGCATCGCATGGGCCAGTGGCACTTCGACGAAGCGATGGGCGGCCACGCCGGCCGCGATGCCAATCACGAAGAGCGGTGGCACCAACCACGGTGTTTGTCTCGCACCCACATCGATGAGTAGCCAACTGACTATCACCAGCAACGGCCAATGGATGAGATAGATGGCGTAGGAGGCGTCGCCGAGAAAAACCAAGCGATCGGCCCATTTTCTTTTCAGATGCGGCTCCAGGGCGAGCGCGCCGCTGACGATGAGAGCGGCGGGTATGCCCCAGCGAAGCACGCGCGGCAGTGATTCCGTCGCGTCCATAACGAAGCCCGCGTTTTCCTGCCCGGCCGGCAAGCAAAAAACGTAGAGCCCGGCGAAGCCGAGCAACAGGATCAAGCCGCCGTACCAGACCGGGCGAACGCGCTCGGGCTTCCAGCGTGCAGCGATCAAAACGCCAAACAGGAAATCGAGGATGATGGGATTGCCCAGGAACCGTAGCACTGGCCAACCAAAATGCACGCGACCGATCCACGCCGCGACAAAGGCGAGCAGCAAAACAGGAACGGCGCGGCGGGAGAGGAGCGCGAGCGTCACCGCAACGTAGAACAACATCTCGAAGCACAGCGACCAGCCGACGGGATCGACCGGCGCGGCGATATGCTTCCATGCCGGCCAGAAGATGAGCGATGCCGCAATGCTCGGCCCGTCCGGCATCGGCCAGCCGGAAAAAGCGCCTATCGGAAGCAGCGTGAGGCTTGCGAGATAGTAAAATGGCGCGATGCGGAGAAAGCGCTTGCGCAGAAAAGAGAGGGCAGGCGGCCGCTTGATTGCGGAGCGATAGATAACGAAGCCGCTGATCACAAAAAAGATATCGACGCCCGAGGCGCCGATACCGATATGCGCCAGCGATGGGGCGGGACCCGGCGGCAATTGGCTGACGAAATAGATCGCATGTACCGCGACCACCATTGCCGCCGCCACAAAGCGCATCACTTGCAGCGACTTGATCTTCTCGCTCGGCATCGCCATCAAATCTGATCGCATGAGCTTGTTAGTCAACGTGACGGCTTGCCACGCTGCTATGCGCGAATCGGCGATCGCAAACCTCGCCTCGATCGTGACGGTGGAGATGCGCCGAGCCCGCGCTAAACTAGCCCCGCGACAAGGGAGGGCGGGTTATGAGCAACGACGCGCTGGCGCGGATTGGCGGCAAGGCGTTGCCGCGGGCAATGGATGAGACGGAAAAGGCGCTCCGCATCGAGCTCGCCGCGGCGTTTCGCATCGCGCATCATTTCGGCTGGAATTACGACACGCTCAATCACATCACCTTGCGGCTGCCGGGGACCGATACGTTCCTGATGAATCCGCTCGGCCTCGGCTGGGACGAGATCACGGCGTCATCGCTGGCGACCGCGGATTACGAGGGCCGGATATCGAGCCATACCGGCGTGAAGCTGGCGCCGGCGGGATTCAATTTCCACAGCGGTATCCTCAAGGTGCGGCCCGACATCAATTGCGTGCTGCATGTCCATGCCGCGGCCGGCGCGGTGATCGGCTCGCTGGAAGAGGGGCTCGTCGTCTACAACCAAAGCGGCTGCGCCTTGCACGGCGAGGTCGGCTATCACGCTTTCGAGGGCCTTGCGCGCGTCGACGATGAAGTGCCGCGCATCCTGCGCGATCTCGGCAGCAAGCACACGCTGATCATGACCAATCACGGTCTGCTGAGCGTCGGTGCGTCGATTGGCGAAGCTTTCGGCTATATGCGCGCGCTGATCGATGCCTGCACCTTGCAGGAGCGGGTGATGGCGACCGGCGGCAAGCTCAAGCCGATACAAGCGGCGCTGCAGGAGCATACCAAGGCGCAGATGTCCGGCGGCCGCAATGGGCCGCGCGAGGATATGTCCTGGAGCTATTGGAAGCGGCTGGCCGAGCGGCTCGATCCGGCTTTCGCGTCTTAGGTCGAACCGATGACAGCGGCACCGATCGCGATCATCGGCGGCGGCCCGGTCGGCATGGTCCTGGCGATGAACCTTGCCGCTTTCGGCGTCCGCTCGACCCTCATCAACACCGAGCCGAACTCGCGCTGGCATCCCAAGGGCAACACGCATAACGCGCGGACGATGGAGCATTACCGGCGTCTCGGCATCAGCAAAAAGCTGCGCCAAGTCGGACTGCCGCCCGATCATCCGACCGATGTCGCTTATTTCACGACGCTCAATGGCTGGGAGATGGCGCGTCATCCGCTGCCGTCGGAGCGGGAGAAGATGGCGCAGGTCGCCGAAGCGAAGCCGACGGATCAGGTGCCGGAGCCACTGTTCCGAGCCAATCAGATGTACGTCGAGGCCGAGCTCTTCCGGCATCTACAAACCGTGAAGCTGATCGATGCGCGCTATGGCTGGCGCTGCGTCGCGATCGCGCAAGAGAACGACGGTTCGTTCAAGATCGTCATCGAAGAAGTGGCGACCGGCCGCCGCGAAGAACTCGCCGCGCGCTATCTCGTCGGCTGCGATGGCGGGCACAGCATCGTGCGTAACTGGCTCGGCATCGGGTATCGCGGCGAGCGGCCGTCGGAGCAAGCCTTCACCAGCGGCGCGACGCTCGCGACGCACGTGCGCGCGCCGGCGCTCTATGACAGCGTGCTCAAGCGGCATAAACGCGCCTGGCATCAATGGGCGGTCAATCCAAAGGTGCGCGGCCTGATCCAGACCTTGGACGGGAAGGGGGACTTCCTCTTCAGCACGCGCATCAAGACGATCGATGCGCCGCCCGATCCGAACTACATCGCGCGGACGTTCCTAGCTTGTGTCGGC
>Ga0134126_10011721_pt1 | contig 11064 bp, 10 predicted proteins | sample KB31752_FD_96881 | JGI IMG/M metagenome (GOLD analysis project Ga0134126, IMG submission 96881) | Terrestrial soil microbial communities with excess Nitrogen fertilizer from Kellogg Biological Station, Michigan, USA - KB3-175-2 | ecosystem: Environmental > Terrestrial > Soil > Unclassified ... | reverse complement strand
TGAAAAAGCGAACTGCTCGAGATCCTGGTTGGCCCGCCGAAGCTGATCCTCAACCCGTTTCTGATCATCGATATCAGTAGAGGTTCCGAACCACTTCACAAGTTTTCCGGCAGCATCGCGGACTGGGACCGCGCGAGTCATGAACCATCGCCAGCGATTCTCTCTTCGATCGAAAAAACGGTGTTCAATGTTGTAGGGTTCACCCGAAGAAACCGCGGCGTGCCATGTTTCCCGGGTTCTATCGCAATCCTCTGGATGCAGAATGCGTTCCCAGCTTGCATCGTATGGAGCATCGCGGGTGAAGCCGGTAAATTCATACCAGCGTTCATTGTAGTAGTCCACGTAGACGTCGGCTTGAGCCGTCCAGACCATTTGCGGCATGCTATCCGCAAGCTGCCGAAATCGGGCCTCGCTCTCCATCAACTTCGCCCGGACGCGTTTGCTTTCGGTGATGTCGCGAGCGATCTTCGAAGCGCCGACGATGGTGCCTTCCAGATTCCTCACTGGTGAGATGGTCAGCGAAATATCGAGTAGCGATCCGTCTTTTCGGCGCCGCACCGTCTCGAAGTGATCGACGCGTTCGCCTCGTCTAAGCTGGGCCAGAATATCGGGCTCTTCTTCTTGTCGGTCCTCCGGGATCAAAAGGCTGGCCACCGTCTGCCCGATCGCTTCTTCAGCCGTATAGCCGAACAGGCGTTCCGCGCTTTTGTTCCAACTCGTGATAACGCCGTCGAGGTTTTTACTGATAATCGCATCGTCGGATGAATCGACGATCGCGCTCAACAGAAAGGAGGTGCCTTCCGCGCGCTTGCGCTCAGTGATGTCGTGCGTTACGGCGAGATGGCCGGTGGTTCCATCCGTATGCTGCAGGGGAGCGGCATGCGTTTCCATATGGCGACGCTCGCCTTTTAGGCCCACGATTTCGAATTGAAGGGAGCCCCTTTGGCCGCCACAAATTATTTTGTTGAATTCACGGAACCGTTCCTGGTCCTCCGGCGCGATCACATCGTATACGCTTTTGCCAACAACGGCTTCGGGGCACGAAGCCCCAACCATTTCCAGGCCCGGCGGATTCATGAACAACAGCGTGCCGTCCGGCGCAACAACCTTTACACATTCGGGCGTCGTTTCGACGATCGCGCGGAACTGCTCACTTACTTCTTTTTGCGCATTCTTACGCTCGGTGATATCTATCAGAACGTTGATGCCGCCAACGATACGACCCTCGGCGTCGCGCAGCACCGCGGGATACGGTGTAAACCAGAACCGGGTTCCATCCGGCCGCTCGGCGATGCATTCCATACCGGCTGGCACCCCGTCCGCCGTTAGCGCAACCGCCATTGGGCACTGATCGTGCGGCAAGGGCGTCCCGTCCGCATGAAAGATTTTCCAGGTAACGCACCATTGATCCGTGCCGATTTCTGGCGTGCGCCCGGAAAGCTTCGCAGCAGCGGGATTGAAGTACGTAAGTCGGCCCTGTGCATCGGTCATGTAGATGGCGACGGGGAGGACGTCCATGATCTCACCCACAACTGTTTCAGATAAGTTGTTACGAGACACAAACGCACTGAGTTCGCTGGCGCCGGCGAGATTCATAGTGCACCGCCATGCGTTATGTGCTGAACCGACTTCGCCATTCGTTGTTCAAACACCCGGCGAATCATGGAGCCTAGCTGCAGGAACTCCTCAAGCGTAGATGGCTTTTCACAAAACAGCGTCGGGTCATGCCGGGATGTCTCTTCCCTTAAGGCACTGGAACTCAGGCTAGTCATGACAATCACCCGCGAGTGGGCGTACCGTTCGCTTGATCGAAGTCGCGTCAGAAGTTCATCTCCACGGCAAATTGGAACACGCAAATGGAGGAGCAGCAGGTCCAGAGGCGGAACATTCGGCTCCGTCCCGATCCTGTATATAGAGTCAATCGCCCGCACGCTGCCCGAAACAATGTGGAGTGGGCAATCAATGTGGTGTTGCTGGAGAGCTTGGCGGACGAGTTCCGCATCACCCTTACTATCCTCGGCGAGGAGGATTTTGAAAGGTCTTGTTTCGGTCGCCATATCTGCTTGACACCCAACTCTTAACTTACTTCCGTCCTCTGTAACTGGTTTCGGGGAGCGCGCCGGTAATCTTTGGAAGCACCAGCCAAACGGTGCGGCGAATCATAACAGCCGACTCTTTATTGCCCGCCATATTCTAACCATCGCGAACCAGCGATCGACTGTATTTGTCGGGTATGCTGAAGCGGCCTTGCCGCACCTTCGGTTCGATAAACCTCTTCATCGTCCCCGGCAACGACATCGTGAAAGGCCTTTTATCCATGGCTTGAGTTCGGTATAGGTGTTTGTGAACTCGTGTGACCCTGTCGGTTCGAACGCCGCGGACTTCGGTCGCGCGGAGCTAAAACGACCAGTTTAAGCTAAACGGCAAAAAGCATCGTGTATGCCGCGATTTCCAAGCTGTCAGAACTGCGAGGCTGTTCAACTCCGATATCGGCGATACCAACCTCGCGCGAAACGATCTAAATGGCGAGAGTACGACGTGAACCAACCAGGAGGAACATCGATATGAGCACCGGGCATGCGACAGGACATAGCGAGCACGCGGAGGGACCCCTCGCCAGGAGCATCGAGCAGCAAACAGCTAAGCTGCCGTCTGATCTATTTTTGTGGGCAGCGTTCGGCTCCATTGCGGGGTCGCTCGTATTTAAAATGACGGGCAAAGACCATCATGCCCTGTTCGTTGGACAATGGGCGCCCACATTTCTCATCCTCGGCCTATACAATAAACTGGTAAAACTGCAAGGCTCTGACAGAGCTTAATCAAGGGTGGGCCAATTGATCCTCAGTCTGAAGATCGCGCGGCACAGTGAAATGGAAGGTCGATCCCTCACCAACGCTCGATTCTGCCCAAATCCGTCCAGCGTGGTTTTCGACAATTCGCCGGCAGATTGCAAGGCCAACGCCGGACCCGGAATATTCGCGGCCGTGTAAGCGCTTGAAGGGAGTAAAAAGAGAATCCGCATATTCTTGCGCGAATCCGATACCGTTATCTTGAACTGAAATAACCCAATATTTTCCCTCCGGCCGTGCGGAAATATGAGCGGTCGGTTTTCGGTCAGGTGAGCGGTATTTGATGGCATTGCTGATGAGATTCTGGAACAGCCGGACGATTTGGCTGTGTGCGGCAACGACTGCCGGAAGTGGATCATGGGTCACTGCAGCATCAGCTTCCTGTAACGCACCGCTCAATTGCCCAATTGCGGTTTCCACATCCTGGTCGAGAGAGAGGCAAACGGGTGGTTCTTTTTCCGCCCCTACCCGAGCGTAGTTCAATAGATTCTCAATAAGAGCTTTCATTCTGGCCACGGCCCCAATAATGAAGGCCAACCATTGAGTTCCCTCTTCGCCTAATTCGCTTCCATGGCGTCTGGTAATCAGCTCCGCGTAGCTGCCAATTGTTCTAAGTGGTTCCTGCAGATCGTGACTGGCTGCATAAGCAAACTGTTCTAAAGCGGAATTCGATTCCAGAAGCGAATCCTCAAGTTGTTTTCGGGATGTTTCGTCCGAAATTATTTTTGTGAATCCGATCAGTGTTCCGGGGGCATCATATACAGCGCTCATTACGCCGTTCGCAAACAGTTCACTTCCATCCTTTCTTCGGTGCCATCGGATATCGGAAACACAACCGTTTTGGCGCGCAAGGTCCATTTCCGATTCACGGAGTGCGACTGCCTTATCCGCCGGAATAAAGATTATCGACGTATCCCGACCAACCCATTCTTCTTCGGTATAGCCAAGCAAATGTTCTACACCTTTATTCCACGTCTTGATTCGGCCATCCACGCCGATAAAGAACATCGCGTAGTCTCTTAATTGCCGAACCTGCAAGCGATAGAGTTGCTCAGAATCGATTCCAATCGAATTATTGTTTTCCATTTAAACTCCTGCGATAGCCGTACTGTCCTCACGACAATGATGCCGTTCCGGGATTTCAGCGCCTGACGCCCGCGCGAAGCGGTCATGCCATTCACCGCCCCCAAAACTAAAGACCCGAGAGGCAGTTCCATAGAAATCATTCGCTAATCCTTGCGCACTAAATCGCAATCGAGGTTGTGCGAGTCCGATTCGTTTCAGGAATAGCATGACCATACGATTTGAGACGGCAGGACCCGCTTGCGCCAAGAATCCATCACTGCCTATTAAGAGGGCGGCACTCTGCTATTTGAATATCGAAGCAATCAGCTGGCGCGCCAAAAGAAATCAATCCGGGCGCTTCTTGGCAGGTCATTTCTAGGTACGTCGCGCCGGTCTTTTCAGGTAAGTTTCAGCTAGCATTTGGTGTGAGTATCGGATCAACTTTCCGGGTTATTGCCTGGATGACGTCGATCATAACTATTCTGCGGTTTGAGCCGAAAAAAAGACGCCGAGAGCCCGAAATCAGATAGACGACCTGATTTGTTTTCTCTAGTTTATTTCGCTTTAAATGTCGATGCCCCAGATCCGGAGAAGCAGCTATTAGATAGGGAACGACAAGTCCCCTTAGATTAGGGCTACGCTTGAGGCTCGAGGCCGATGTTGTCGTTGACGGCATTCCTCAGTCGCTGTTTGCAGCCCAGATACCGTTCGGTCGTCTGGACGCTAACGTGCCCGAGCAAGAACTGAATCTGTTCGAGTTCTCCTCCAGCCTGGTGACACAAGCGCGCGCATGTGCGGCGAAGGTCGTGTGGCGCAACGTTCGCCAGTCCGCAACGGGCAGAAGCTTGTTTGACAACACCCCAAATTACTTTAGGGCTGAAGCCGTTGGGCGCTATTCGACCAGCTTTGTTGATAGCACGGAAGACGGCGCCTTCCGTAACGCCAGCTTCCCTTAACCAGACAGCGACGGCTTCGGCGACTCAATCGGGTATTGGAACAGTTCTAATGTGACCACCCTTCCCGATAAGATCGGCGAATACCCAGTGTTCTTCGCGTTGCTGTAGGTCTGCGATTTGGGGCAGCAGCCAACTCGGCCCGGCGCAACCCGCATCCGAGAAGAACGGCGACCATGGCGTAGTCGCGCTTGCCGCGGAGTGCCGTACGATCGAAGATCGAAAGGAGGACCCGGCCCTGTTCCGCCGTGAGCCAATTGCCAACCCCCGTTCCATGCTTCTTCGCACCTTTCACACGACGTATGCCGGCCGCGAGGTCTGGGCTGAGCAACCCCGCGTCGGCTGCTTCGTAGGCCAAACGCCGTACGGCCGCGAGTCGCAGGTTGATTGTTGATGACGCGTAATGCGCTTGCTCGAGGAAGGTGCGGTATCTCGTTACGACGATTCGGTTGAAGGCCAGACGAGGCTCTGAGCAGTACCAATCGATGAACTGGCGGATCGCGTGATCGTACGAGCGTTGCGAGCTAACCGATGGCAGGCTGTTTAGAACGGCTGATTTGGATTGTTCGAGGTCGGGCAACTTCAGTACGGACTTTGGAGTGCGTTTACGTTTCTTGGCCATGCGAGCCAGTTTGTTGGTTTCTTGCCAACCGCTGTAGAGCCTCCATTTGGCCGCACGCTGCGGCGTTTGTGGGGAGTAATCCCGAGAATCATCCTTCAGAGCCCAGGCGCAACTAGTTATCGTTTAGCTAACGATTGAATATGGGGATGATTCAGGAAATCCTGCACCAGCCTTGAATTGGCCAGTCGAGTCAACTCATTTGCGCGTGTGCCGAGTTGCGTCCGGGGTCCGCTTGGAGTTCCGGACAAGGTAGTTGAGTCGGTGCTGAAAATCCCACCCTCCAGGCAGGGTGGAGCAAAGACCGGGCCAGGGTCCGGCAGGGCCGGTATGCTTGTGTCCGGCGAATTGAAATTGAAGGTCGCCGCTGGGTTATTGATCTCAGGGGAAGCATCGCGTGCCGTGAGGGGAGGCAATGCGAAACGCCATTCGATCAATTTCAAGGCTGCCGTATGATCGTACAAATTGTGATCTACCAGATTCGGTTGGCCGGCAATCCCCTTGGTGAAAGGTGACGCGATAACCGTGGGCACCCGAAATCCAAGCAGGGCAGCGCCATTCTGCAAATCGGTATCGGGGCTATTGGCCGGCGACACGACGCGTGGCGGCGCAACGTGTTCAAAGAAGCCTCCCCATTCGTCGAAGATTATAAAGAGCACGGTTCTATCCCATTGGGGGCCCTCCGCTAACGCTCGATAAACTTGCGAAAGAAACGCATCGCCGTTTCTGATATCGGCGTGAGGGTGATCGTCGTTCCCGGTCCCGTCGTCGAGCACTGTGTAGATCGGGTCCAGGAAGGAGACGGAGGGCAGATTTCCGGAAGCGGCATCTGCAAGAAAATTCGCAAACAGCGAGCTGGAAAATATGTATTTGAACCCCCAGAGTGCTAGATAGGGTACGTTGTTGAAGTAGTAGCGGTGGCTGACGTTCGCGTTTCCGAGTGCATCGAAAATTGTGGGAAGGCTGGAGAGAGCGAAGCTGTCGCTAAGGCGATCGGTTTGCGCTGCCCAGAGGAACATCCGGTTGGGAAAAGTTGGGCCCAGAATCGCTGCGTACCAGTTGTCACACGCAGTATAGCTTTGCGCGAGAGCGGCGTAGAACGGAATATCGGTCGCGTTGTAATAACCGATGCAGTAAGCATCATTACTTGAATCGAGTAGAAAGCCGTTCATCGCTCCGTTCGCGTAACAGGTTCGCCCACCGCTGTATGAGTGATCGGGATCGGGATGTCCGCAGCCGGTGTAATCCGGAGCCAATGAATAGACGGGATGCTGGACGCCACTAGCATCCGGGTAGCTAAGCCCCGCTGGGATGCCATTGGCGTTTGACAACCAACCGAAAAAATGATCGAAGCTGCGATTTTCCATTGCCACAATTACAATGTGATCGATTCCGGATTCGCCAGGCGAGGGAAGTGAACTTGAGGGCGCTGATTGCGCGAAACTTCGCGAGCGGCCCGATCCGGCAGCTAAATAGGACCCGGCGAGGCCTTGGAGGAACATTCGGCGATTGAGGGGCATTCAGATTCTCCTTTTCGAATGCGCCGCCGCAGCGGCATGCTCATGTGATTGAGGCTTTCCCCGTCATGTTTCCTGGGTTAATTGAGTGCTGCACTCCCCCGGCCAGACGCAGGCAACCGGATAGGGAACGGGAATTCAGGCGCGATCCCCTGATGTCCGAGTAGCCCGTATCGGAACGTACTCACTCGACACTCGGTACGCTCCTCAAGTCGAACGCACTTCAACGCAACATCATGATTTCTCATTGGTGAAGCGACAACGAAATGGCGATACAACAAAGAAATGTATTTCAGAACAATAGCCATGCTCTGCATGACGGCGACTTTGGTGAGCACCGCCTGGGGCCAGCAAGCTGCGCCGAACGCGCCAACACCCCGAACCGACAACAGCTTTCTGGGTATCGCGACATATCCGTTGTGGGAGGGCGGCGCTCCTGGCGCGCTCGGGACCGGCGATCTGGACATTCCGACGCTTACGCTGTTCCGTCCTCAGCCGCGCACTGGAAACGGAACCGCCGTCATCATTGCACCGGGAGGTGCTTACCTTGGCTTAGCGTCGAACCTCGAAGGCCGGCAGGTGGCTGACTGGTACACATCCCGAGGTGTCACCGGATTCGTACTTAGGTATCGGCTCGGGAGCAAGTATCTGTATCCAATTCCGCTACAGGACGCGCAGCGCGCGATTCGATTTATGAGGTCCCATGCGAACGAGTTCGGAATTGGGCCAGATCGCATCGGCTTCATGGGCTTCTCGGCAGGTGGACATTTGGCCGCCATGGCGGCGACGATGTTCGATGGCGGAAAGACCGATGCACCGGACCCGATCAATCGAGTGAGCAGTCGACCGGATTTTGTAGTGCTTGGATATCCCTGGCTGAATGCCATGGAGAAGGACGAGACTGGCTTACTCTCCTACTGCTCGGCGCTAAAGATCCCGGCCGATCAGTGCACCAACTTCGAGCAATACTCACCGGACCAGCATGTCTCCGCACAGACTCCGCCGACGTTTATTTATCACACCACGGATGATGAGCTGGTACCGGTCGAAGCAAGCATGAAATACTATCGCGCACTGCGAACGGCCGGTGTTCCGGTTGAAATGCACCTGTTCGGGCATGGGCATCACGGCAGCGGTCTCGGACTGGGCGACGCCTAGATCTGTGGCCGGTCCTGCTGGAGAGTTGGCTCCGCGGCCGCGGTCTGGTCACGCCCGAGGCTGCGGCGACAGCAACGACGCCGGCAGCCCATCGATAAACCCCGTCTTAAGCTTTTGTTGAGTTCCGTAAAAATCGTATTCAGTTCGCTTGGTCGATTCACTGTAATCTTTGAACGGCTCCGCCCTTTTACACAGTTTCCGTTACAGTCTCATCTGGACAATGAAATGATCAAACCCAATCCTGTCGTCGACGGCATCCCTCAGCCGCTGTTTGCAGCCCATATACCATTCGGTCGTCTGGACGCCGACGTGGCCAAGTAAGAGCTGAATTTGTTGAGTTCTCCCTCTGCTTTGTGACACAAGCGCATGTGCAGCGAAGGTCGAGTAATCACGTCACTTCGACCACGGCGGCACGACTCCATTCACTCGTGCATACGCGATCATCTGCCCCAAATGCTCATTAGCATGTGCCGGTGCCCGCAGAAGGACGCCTTCGCACGTAGAGTCGTGCCCCAGGAACTTCACCGCCTTCTGCTTATCGATCTTGGGATAATTCTCCTCCACCGCTTCGAACGATGCCTTGAGCCACCGCACCACGTCCGCCTTAACGGTCACGCTCTTCTCCGGATCCTTCGGCAGATCCTCGCCGGCCTTCACAGCCATCGATCGCAGAAAAAAGTAATTTGCCGACGCCGTATGCATCAGCACCTCGCTCACGCTGCGTACACCCGGGCCCGGACGCCACCCGTACTTGTCCGCGGGAATCGCCTCAGCCAGCGTGATGATTTGCCGCCCGGCCATCTTGAACTCCGGCGCCCACCCGGCGCCTGCATCCGTCATCGAATCCTGTGCGGCCGCCAGCCCGGCAATCGCGCTCATTGTCAGCAAAAATATGGTGAACCGCATTTCGCACGCGATCTTATCACTCGTTTATGCCACGCTTACACTTTAGATGCTTCTGAACACCTGCGCGAGCACCAGCACGGAGAATCTTACCAAGAAGCCAAAAACGAGGCTTGCATGGCAGACATCCCTCGCCCTCTCGGCGATGAACTGAATCTATCTCCAGTCGGTCATCCCGAATCAATCCACATGAGCAAGAAGTCGCCGTTTTGGTGAAAATTTGCCAGTCCGTGATTAGGACCGTTAAGTCCCTCTTCAACCGCTAATGTCCGGTTTGCGCGTCAGCGTGCCGGTGCCGATGAGCGTCGTCTGATCCTGCGGCGCGGAACAGCCTGATTAATCAAGAAGCCGCAGGGCCTCCGTGTTGACCCAACCTGTTTCTGGAAATCCGCGGCCCCACTCGACGGCGGTCACATCGCGAGCTTCATACCAATGCGGATTCGGAATCCAGTCGAGGAATTTTCGTAGACTCGCCCGGGCATCTCTCCGCGCGCCGCGCTCCAACAGCGTGCCGGTCATCCCCGCATCGGGCCATGGGCCACAAACGATCGCATTGAACAGTGGCGTGTGTCCGCCGAAGCCGCCGTCATCGATTGCGGCACACGCATTGAGATCCGCGCCGCGCGCGAGTAGCCATTCGAAGATCTCGCGCTCCCGGAAATCCACCGCGAGGTGCAGTAGTGTGGACCCGTCAATCGGGGTCCAGTGCATGCCGGACCTGCCATCCTTCGCGCAGCCGCACTCCGGTGGATAAATCTCGCCCAGCGTAAACCTGCGCTCGAGCAACTTCGGGTCACGCCGAAGGTGTTTCTCCAATTTCAACAGGTCTCCGCAATGAAATGCCATCATCGGTGTGTCTGGCAGGTCATAGCCGCATTGCGCGAAGAGTTCGAGAATCTCGTGCTTCCCCTGGGGATTCCTGGCGTAGGTTTCCAGCACCAGCGCCAGTGGAGCGAGACGATCGCTGCGCCCATCCGTAAGGGGCGCATTCAACTCGATCAGAAGACGGACGCCGGCAGGATTCAGCGTTTCGCATGCTCCCATGATTAGACCCGGCACCACTCGCGCGCCATGTCCATGCAGCCAGCGCGCGCACTCGATCCGCCCTTGAAGCAAAGCGCGATCGAAGGCGTGCTGGAAATCTCTCGCGCCCAGCGCTGCCATGGCCTGCACGATTTCCAGCCGGCCGAGGTTGGCCGCGTGGCTCATCGGCGGTCCCCAGTCTCCGCTAATGATGGGGAGATGCAGCAGTTCGGGGCGCATTTGAATCAGCCGTACAGCGGCGTCCCGATCATTCGCGCGGATTGCAGTTTCCAATGCCTTCGCCGGTGAGTTAGCGGCTATCCGCTGCTTCAGTTCGGTCCAGTGAGCGAAACCATACTCGCGCGCTACAACGAGTTGAGCGTCGCTGAGATGAAATGGACCCGCAGCCAGGAGCGAATCGTCGCTCTTCGCGAATCTTGGATGTCGGCGGCGTATTCGTTCAAACGCCTCCCGTTCGGCATTCCGCCATTGGTTGAGAAGTTCGCGCGCCTCGCGCTTCGGAACATCGAGATGAGGTCGCTCAGGCAACCTCCGGGATACTGTGGCCATAACCTTACCTCCTGTAATGTGCCCGTTGTCCGCACTGTGTCGGGCAGGAAGTGAGGTTGAATCGCTGAGGAAAGAGATAGCCGGTGGGCTGAGCCCATTTCCGCGGACGGGATGCCTCCGGTAAGCATAAGCGTATTGTGAACTAGGTGCGGGGTTCAAATCAACAGTGAGCCCCCACCGCGTCAGACAGGCGATTGTGTCCACTTGGTCGGCGATCCGGACAGAACACAGATCTTGTGCCTAAATCAAGCACGCGGTTCCGTTGCGGGCGATTCAAGTCAGTCCCGAATTTTTTCCCGCCTTCTGACAGGAGCGATTTCCTATAGAATGTCTGTATGAAAGCGCCTCCACCCAGCTCTACCGCTCTCCTGCAAGGCACGCTGGATGTGCTGATCCTGAAGGTCCTA
>Ga0134126_10011718_pt1 | contig 11065 bp, 10 predicted proteins | sample KB31752_FD_96881 | JGI IMG/M metagenome (GOLD analysis project Ga0134126, IMG submission 96881) | Terrestrial soil microbial communities with excess Nitrogen fertilizer from Kellogg Biological Station, Michigan, USA - KB3-175-2 | ecosystem: Environmental > Terrestrial > Soil > Unclassified ... | reverse complement strand
TCTCTGCAATTGGTATTTCCGTATCTGAAGGTGCGCAGGCCACTGAATGTTTTCCGTTGCTCAATCACCGGCACACTTTGGCCCAGATCAATTGCAGGGCTGTCTCCAGAGGCGAAAGGTGAATCAAAGCTCGAAGCAGTCAGCCGAGAGGAGTTGATGCGCGATCCGCGCTTTGGGCGCATGAGATCCGAACTGTCGACTGCCCACGCATTTCAGATCGGAATCTGGACTGACGAGCATTCTGCTCAGTTGGAACCTCAGGAGAGTCGTAGGATTCAGAATCTGTTCGAGCGCGGCGCACGAAACATTCTTAGCGCGACAACAACCATGGAAGTCGGTATCGACATTGGAGGCCTGTCGGCCGTGATGATGGGCAATGTTCCTCCCGGACGAGCAAACTATCAGCAGCGCGGTGGCCGTGCGGGGCGGCGCGCAGATGGGTCATCATTGGTCGCAACCTACACACGATCGTCCGCGTATGATCAGGCTGTCTTCCATGATTTTGGTGGATTTTTCCACAAGGCAATCCGTCGCCCCACAGTTCTCTTGGGTCGCGAGCGATTTGGAAGGAGACACTTCAACGCGTACCTTCTCGGAGAGTTTTTCCGCGAGATATATCCCGCCGGAACCCACGTCGGAGCGATGGACGCATTTCAACGGATCGGCTGGCTTTGTGGGCGGCCTAAGCTACCTGTTCTGCGCGCCAACGAGCCCGCCCGGGAAGTGGTGGTGATCGATCATCATGGGGATCTCCTGCACCCTGATTCATGGTGGCGTGAGGGCGATGTCGTAGCAAAGCAATTCGAGAACTTTTTAGAACACCTCATATCGACAGAACCAACTGAGCCCCCATTTGTTCGGCAATTGCTGAAAGGAACTCCGCTCGGTCAAGGATTTTCTGTACTGACAGGTGTCGCACTTGAGAGTTTTCGCGATGCATGGCAAGACTGGTGCGCAGAATACGATGCTTTAATTAGCACTTGGAGAGAGTGGCTTCCCGAGCAAAACCGTAGAGCGCTCAACGGAATCGCGCGACAAGCGAATTCGATGTGGTCGAAAACGGTAATCGAAGAGCTTGCGTTACGTCGCTTTCTCCCGCGCTACGGTTTTCCAATCGGCCTCCAGTCATTAACCGTTCAGCCGGAAAGAGACAATTCCAAGATTGTCCGTCTAGAGCGGGACGGAATCCTTGCGATTAGTGAGTATGTACCTGGCTCTGACGTTCTTGCCGGTGGAATGACGTATACGTCAAGAGGAGTCCTCAGCTATTGGGAGAAGGACTCAAAGGACCAGAATTTCGGTGACAGGCTTTGGCAGTATGCCTGTTTGGGAGGACACTCTTGGACGAGCAGGAGCCCGGACGGCGGTGACAGATGTGCTTATCCGGAATGCGGAGAAATGCGAAAAGACCAGGGAAAGACGCTACTGATTCCGAAATACGGATACTCCACGGCCTTATGGGATCCTCCATCTTGGTCAGGGAGTCAAGAGCGCGTCGGTGCGCTCACTCTTACGACGGCAGAATTTCTGATGGCCGAAGGAAGCGACAGTAGGCACGATTTCGCACAAATAAGAGGAGCGACCGCCCTTTTCTCCGAAGGTAGTGACATGCTGGCAAGCAACGCAGGAGAAGACGATCTGGGATTTTGCATCTGTACCAAATGCGGTTATGCGGAAAGCGAAAGAAGCGTAGGTTCTGGTGCCGTCAGTTTGCCTCGCAGCTTTCAAAGCCATACGCCTCTAAATCGTCCCTACGGCATCTGTTGGAAACCCGGTGAAGACCCGGTTCTTCGTAATCATCATCTCGCCGCATTGCACAACACTGATCTGCTGCAGTTGGATTTCTCTGGCTTGGGAGCGTCCATGCGACAGCAGGAAGAAATCGTGACCCTCGGTTATGCGCTCAAACTTGCGGGTGCCGAGATGCTGGAACTTGATCACAGAGAATTAGGGGTCGTTGCGGCACGTCTTGGTCCGACAAAACGTTGGGGCTTCAGATTTTTGACAGCTCTGCGGGCGGTGCTGGTCACGCTTTGGAACTCTTCGAGAATGGCAGACGTTGGTTTGAGGCAACGGTTCAGGTGTTGTACCGAGACGAAGATCACGATACCAAGTGTGAAACCGCCTGTATTCGGTGTCTGCTAACGACGAACAGCCAAGTCGATTACGAAAGGGGTTATTTAAGACGCAGGTCGGTTTTGGCTACACTGCGCTCTCTTCTAAGAGATGCAGACGAGGTGGCGTCGCTGGCTCACCGCTAGAAAGGAGTACACGGATATCCGGCATTATCACTGTGTTCAACGGTGGATACACTGCAGTTATTCAGGGCCATATCAAGAACGAAACTCTGTGTGAGCGGAAAAAGCACCTGCCGTCAGATCGATATCGGCAGCTGCAATGTGTTCTTTCCGTGCGATACTCTCCCACTGGTCTACCGCGGAGGCAACCTCTTCCAGGATCTTCGTGGCGGAGTCATGGGTGAGGCCATAAAACTCCGCCGTGTTGAGCACCGTCTCAAGGCTCGGTCGGTTGTCTCCATCATCCAGGTTCAACACGTGCTCGGCCTTATCGATATTTGGATTCACATCGAAGGCTGGCGCGAGCCGCCAGCCTGTCTTCCCAAGCAGGAAGCCGTGATTGCGGAGATGATCATCCCGATTGCCCACCGCGACGTTGAAAGCGACTCTCCTGAACAGTTGCGCCAGATCGGCTTCAACATGCTCAGCGTCTCCTTGCGAGCGAATGAATTGTGCCATCTCGAGATAGCTTGTGCCTTCGCTGTGGTCCTTGCGCAGCAACGTCATTGTGGAGGCATAAAATCGGCGGGTGCCACCGACGCGGTCAAAGCGCTGAGTACAGAACGTGTGGAAGTCGTTGTTCAACTGAAGCAGGTTGGCCGGAGGAACGTCCACAGCTGCCTTCATGGCTAAGGCATGCACCACATATTCCCATGCGCCAACGTCGCGTTCATCGTCGCGCGCGGGAAATTTGCCGATCCAAAGAGAACCGTCGCTGTTGGTGAAATTGGCTTTGGGCCTCGCGCCACCCAACGATGCACCAGGTGCCACCAGCACGGCAAGCCACTTGCGCAACGCATCAAGATCATCGATGCGACGACTGCTGAGTTGAAACGCGACTGCCTCGAGTTCACGCAATGTCGTCACTGGCGGCGCGGCCATCTTCTCATTGCCTAGAAACTCTTCCGTGCCTTCCAGACGGAAACGCAGCGCGCCCTGGCGCGTGAAGTCTTGCACCCCTATCAGGAAATCCCAAGCGTAGAGCGTGCGAGGTGTTCGTTTCTCGTCCTTTGCCAAGAGCGCCTCACGGCGTTTCATCAGAGTCTGGCCCCATCGATCTGGGGACGAGTCCATGAAGATGCCGAAGTTGCCGAGCTCCGGTCTTGGGAAAAATGGCGCATCGTCGAGTGAGAGATCGGGGTCCAGCGCAAACGCGCGGGGATCTCGCAGCCAATCGCTGTTGTAGTGGAAGCGGATCTGACCGCGGTCATGCGCCAGGGTCCCAACTGGGCAAGCGGGGCCTAGATCGCAATCGAGCCACACTTCGAGACTGTTGCCGCGCGCACTCACGATCCCTCTTTCGCCGGGAAGTCCGGCGGTTGATTGGTGGATTTGTCAGGGAGCCGCTTACGCGGCGCGCGCGGGGATGAAGGCTCCAGTTCTAGATCCTGCAGCTTTCTTCCTACCTTGTCGTCAGCCGCCAGTCCTTGAAGATCATTTTCGAGTCCGAGCACTGCCAGAACCCGAAGACAAGATCCCATCGTGACCCCGGGATCTCCGGTCTCGACCTTATATAAGGTCGATCTGGAGATGCCAGCTCGTTGCGCCACAACAGCATTGCTGAGCTTCCGCCGTCGACGGGCAAGGCGCAACCGTTCTCCTAACCCGGCCAGCAGGCGCTGTTCTTGAGGAAAGACGATGGGGGGCTTCCGTGGCATGTTCTCTATTATAGGCAAAAAAATCTTAATTTGTCCATAATAGAGAACAAAATGATCGGGTTACTCAGCTCAAACTACCTCAAATTTGATTTGAAGGGATCGTTTTTGGCATTGTCTTAGGCATTTATTTGACATTGTCATATTTTTATATGATATAAATCTGACATTGGAGCGGCGATGAGTGACGGTCCCCACCGAAGTCTTAATATGACGCGGTCTTGGAAACGGGCCGCGGAGCGCAGTGATAAGCGCTCCTACTCCTCCGAGGAGGTCTCTGAGTCGTTTGTTGGAGCTCTCGAGAAGGACTGCCGCCGGGAGATCAACCCAACTTTCATAGATACCGCGTGGCGCATCTTCTCAGATCCCGAGCCGTCGCTGTTCGTAACAAAAATCAGCGATCAGTTGGAAGCACTGCGCAGACAGGCAGGTTCTGGAATTGGACGGTCTGTACTCGACCAAGCAATCTTTTGTGCCGAGCGAGGCAAAATGGGGCGGGAGGGGCTGATTGAAGCAGTAAAGAACGCACTCGCGGACCGTGGTGCAAAAGCCATCCGGCAGATTCAAGAACATTATTGCCGGGAATCCAGCAACCCCCGTGCGGATCGCGTCAAAACAAGACTAGAAGAAGGTATGGACGGCGCAGCTTTGGATGGGCTCGCGAGAAGAATCTTGAAGGCCGCGCCGGCGGAAAAGCAGCCAGCTCTCAAGCAGGGTCTGGACGATGGGGTGAAGCTGAAATGACCAAAAATATTGGAACGGCTCTCTTTTCACCATCGATAGCAATTGATGTCACGGAATCTGCTGCGCGCCGGCGCCGAGGACGTGTCCTGTGCCGGATCGGGGAACATGTTCAGTTCTCGACAGAAAGCCTAGAGACCTACTGCATCACAAATTGGGAACCAATTGTCTTCGATGCCCTGTTGGTAGCGGCAGCGGTCGAGTTTGCCGACAGGACGTTACGCCGTCCCGCTCTGAAGTGGGATCGACAGATCGAAATTCGGATTCCCGTGCATGATGCTGATCGATGGAATCACCCGGCTGTTTCGGCCGAGCTGCATGACGCGCTCGAGTTTCTGACCGGTGACAATTGGCAACTCACCTTCACGAACCGCTCGAAGCCAGAAGAAGCGCCGCAGCAAAGGAGGTTCGAACTGCCATCGGGCATCACGAGCGTCATGCCTTATAGCGATGGGCTTGACTCGCGTGTCGTTGCCGGCATCATGTCCAAGCAGCTAGGCAACAAACTCATCCGTGTGCGTCTTGGATCGAGGGGGCCAAATGCACGATCGAAATCGCGATACCGAGACCCGTTTACCGCCATTCCTTACGAAGTGAAGCCAGGGATAAGGAATTCAGTAGAGTCCAGCGTTCGCTCCCGTGGTTTCAAATTTGCCCTCATTAGCGGGCTAGCGGCCTACTTAGCGAAAGCCGATCAGATCATTGTTTCGGAAAGCGGTCAGGGGTCCCTTGGACCTGCGCTAGTGACAGTTGGCCAGGCTTATGAGGATTACCGTACGCACCCGCTTTTCACTCGAAGGATGGAACGATTTCTCGCAGCGCTCCTAAATCACCGAGTGCAATTTCTGTTTCCGCGTGTGTGGCACACGAAAGGAGAAACCCTCGCAAAATATGTTGCTGAATGCCAGCCATCTGCATGGGCCGACACCTTATCTTGCTGGCAACAAAATCGTCACGTAAGTGTCGACCACAAGCGGAGGCAGTGCGGAATATGTGCCGCGTGCATGCTGCGACGGATGAGCATTCACGCGGCAGGACTGACAGAACTAAAAGAAACCTACGTCTGGGAAAACCTCGATACTAAAAACTTCGATGAAGGCGCCGCGTCGTTGTTCCCAAAAACCAAAATCACCGGCAAGCTAAGGGAGTACGCCATTGCCGGCACGTTGCACCTCGATCACCTCGCAGGACTTCAGGTATCGCGAGCTGATTCACAGACACTGGAATTGAACGTTTTCCAGTTAAGCCGGGCTCTCGACATGCCTGAGCCCGACGTCCGAGCTAGACTGAGCCGTCTGCTCACTCAACATGAAACAGAATGGAAGGAATTCGTGCATTCTCTTGGAAAAAACTCCTTTGTGGCCAAGTGGGCCATCCACGCGACGCTATGACAGCCCTCAATCAACTTGATCCGAAAGAAGTCGGAGAGCGGCTGCGCGTCGCACGAGATACCGCAGGTTTCAGTCAGGCCATTGCAGCCGAGAAGGTAAATATTGCACGTACTACCCTCGTAGCTATTGAGAAGGGAGACCGTCGGGTTCGAATGGGGGAATTGCGGCAGTTGGCTCAACTTTACGGCACTTCTGTCAACGCCCTGCTGCGGCAGGAAGCCATTCAGGTAGATCTTGCACCCCGTTTTCGTAAACTCGCCGACAGTAGTGACTCTGCTGCTGATAGCGCGGTAACCCTGTTGGCCGATTTGGCGACTGCCGAAGTTGAGTTGGAGTATTTGCTAGGTTTTAGAAGGTTCCAGAACTACCCTCCCGAACGCCCGATCTTACGCGGTGACATCCGGGCTCAGGCACAGCAGGACGCCTTGGAATTACGCCAACGACTCGGTCTCGGCGTGAGCCCTATCCCTGACATCATCACGTTGTTAGAAATGGAACTTGGGGTTCGCGTTTATATCAGGAGATTCGACGGTAAGATCTCGGGGCTCTTCGCTTATGACGAGGCATTAGGTCCATGCATCCTGCTGAACGCAAATCATCCCCGAGAACGTAGGACTCAGTCTGCCGCTCATGAACTCGGGCATTTCATCTCAACACGCCGCGCTGCGGAGATTCTCCATGCTAATGAGGCCGAAAACTCCCGCGAAGAGCGGTATGCCAACGCGTTCGGACGAGCATTCTTGACGCCGGCTCGCGGCGTCGCTCAAAAATTTGAAGAGGTTACGGCTGGCTCGGATCGGTTGAGCCGCAGACACATCATCGTCCTCGCCCATTTCTTCGGCGTATCGCGCGAAGCTATCGTGCGGAGGTTGGAAGAGCTTGGATTGATAAAGCGCGATACCTGGGATTGGTTTCAGGCAAATGGTGGCATTACGGACGATCAGGCGCGGCAGGTTTTAGGTGATCTATCGGTACCCGACGCGTACAAAGCCGACGCGGACCGCCCAACAACACTCCGCCTCAACATGCTTGCCTATGAGGCCCAGCGAAAGGAGCTTCTGAGCGAAGGCCAACTGGCGCGTTTATTGAAAGTAGACCGCATAGAACTGAGGGAACTTCTCGGGAATATCGAGGTGGAAGGGAGCGAAGCGGATGGAGTCGCCAACCTCCTTGATTAGACCCGAGACGATCGTTGCCGATGCTAGTACAGTGATCAACCTGAATGCGACAGGCCGCGCGCGGGATATTGTGCAGGCGCTTGGATGCAGATTTGTTGTGGTCGACATAGTTCAAACCGAACTTGATGGCGGCAGGCGAAACGGCCGCCGCGACGCTGATCTTCTTGACGGATTGCTTGCCGACCGGCTGTTTGAACTAGTGCAGCTCGATGCCACCGGGCTAGATCATTTTGAGACCCTTGTCGTTGGTCCCGCTATCGCCACATTGGATGACGGAGAGGCCGCAACGATAGCCTATTCGATCACGACGAGCGCGACGGCCGCCATCGACGAACGAAAAGCTACTGCAATTTGCTCGCAAAGATATCCGGCATTGTCACTGTGTTCAACGGTGGATATTCTAGCTCGATCGGATGTACAGAAATCGCTTGGCAAAGACGAGCTATCGGCAGCAGTCTTTCGCGCGCTTATACACGGGCGCATGAGAGTTTTTCCGCATAATGTCCAGTGGGTCATGGATCTGATTGGGCCCGAACAGGCTGCGACCTGCACCAGTCTTCCGAAAGTTGCACGCCGTCTACGTACCACTTAGCACCGAGATGAGACGGCTACTCCTCCGCCTTCGAGGCCAGGACGACCAACTCATCCTCTTCCAACTGAGCATCGCAGAAGGGGATTTCGATCGAATCCTGCACCACGTAGTTCCCTTTGCGGATCGCGTAGACGCTGCCCGGCTCGGAAAGCGAGAGTTTGATATCTGAATAGGCTGGCCCGTCGTGCAGCATTCGAAGCGCCTCGGCCACCACCAGTGTTGCCGCCGTGACTCCCACAAAGGGGACAGCCACGGACTTGCCGGCGAGTTCCGCACGCCCGCAGATGTCCTCCTCGAGTTCCGCGTATGCGGGATTCTCGCGCGCGGTCCGCTCGTGCTCCTGCGCTTGACGCTCCTGCTCCTCTGGGCTCGGATCGGGCCAGAGCTCCTCCGCTGGCCTGGGGTTAGGCAATGTATGAAAGCGGATGGTGTCGAAGTTGTGCCGCGTGCCTCCAAGCCCGCTCTCCATCACATGGGCGAAGTCAGCTCTTGGGAGCAGACGCCGCGCCGGATTCGAGTCGAAGCCGCAAAAAGCGAGGCGCGGCTCGTCCGACCCGCAGCGGAAATCGCCGCCGAACGGCCGCTCCATCAGTCGTGTCTCGAACCCACGCGCCTCCAGCCAGTTGCTGCAGACTCTAGTCTTGAACTCCTTCTCATCGTCCTGGGTGAAGAGCAAGCCGGTCTCGGAGTTCTCGGACTCGACCTTATCGAAGTCGTTCAGATAGATCTCAACCTTCTCAGGCTCCAGATAAGGTAAGGCCGCAAGGCACCAGAGATACGCGTTTCCAAGGTGGCCGAGACCGAGAAGCCACAACTCGCGCGGCAGGACCTCAACCTGAGGCCCCTGCGCTTCCGGGTGAGCCAGAGGCAGCTCAGGGCGCCAGAGGGAGAGTCCAACGGTTCTCCGCGTAGCAGCAATATTCAACTCTGCAAAAGCGAGAAACACTTCAGAGAGAGCGAGAGCGCCAGCCAGAGCGCCGGCCAGGGCACAGAACGGGTGCTCAGCAAGCCGCGGAGTGCTCAACGAGGGTCCGATCTGGGCGACCCAACCATCGTAGGTCACGCGGAGCGCGCCAGACTGTGACGGGACATCGCCGAACAACAGGACCTTCCCCGCAGCTGCCAGGGTCTTCGAGAACCGGAGGTTTTGTAGCCCGACGAGGCCAGCCAAGGAAGTGGTGAAGGACTCGCCCGCCAAAGGCCGCAGTGCAATCTGAGAATTGGACAAGGACGGATCGAGGACGACTCTAACCGCGCCGGGAAAACACCGGACAGCGATGCTGGCGGCCGTCATGACAGCCACCTGCAGTGTCCGTGACTGGGCCACATCGGGGCCACACCACAGCGTCACGGCAAAGTCTTTGCGTCGCGTCTGGGCCTCGTCTGCGGTCGCCTGGCCGGCGTCAATCAACAGCTTCGATATGCGGGAAAGCTTCATCATTCTCCTTCACCAGAGGGTAAGTCGTACCGGCCGCGTTCCATCGGTAGCTGGGCAAGTACGCCATAGGAAGTTGCCCAGATACTCGTAGACGCCGGCGCTGTCGAGTGTCCGCCATGGTGTATGGGCGTAATGTGGCAGGATCAGGGCGATGTGACCCTTAAGAGGAATTATCGGATTGTGCTCGTCGGCCGGGCTCTGGCGGATATAACTGCTGGGATGCGTGTGGACGTCGGCAAGCACGCGAAGTCCACGGCGCTCGCAGAGCTCCCACAGGGCGGCGTGGCCAACTGCATGAAAAGCGATGGCTCCGCCTTCGTAGGCGTTGGGATCGAGATCGTCGTAGCAGACGAAAGAGGTCACCCGGCCATCGTTTTTGTTCTGCGGCGTCAGCAGGAATGCTCCGCTCTCGTTGCGGCGATGTCCCCGGCGGCGCAGCTCAAGGACTAGGCGCCTCCAAAGCCAGATCGTCATAGTGATCGCTGTTTGTTCAGATCTAGATGCCAAGGTAGTCTCCGGAGTTCAAGAGGGAGTGGATCTCCTCGAGGTAATCGACGATCGAGTGGTCGCTGTCCCAAATTAGGCTGGGCTGTTCAGTGATCCACTGAAGGTGTCCCGTCGCCGCAACGCGGTCATAGGGATGATAGAAGGCCCGGCCTCCTTCCCAGTCGGTGCGGAAGACCTTGGCGCAGCGGCTATCCTTCTTGCCCTTGGGACGTTTCTCTGCAACAAGGGCAGCTCCGGTGTTGAGGTCCCAGAAGGTCCCTGTCGGCGATGCGGTCCTGTATCCCTCAAGATCCATGCGCAGAAAAAAGCGATCTGGCGCTCCCTCGCGGGCGGCGGACTGGACCCAGAGAATCCGGACCGGCCAGTCCGGCTGCTTTGGGAGAACCTCCGTGCCGGCGAGCCCCCAGTATCCTTTCAGGGCGCCAGCACGGAATTCCGCAGAGTCAAGATCGGCTACGAACAATCGCTGATCAGGCTTATCCATATCTACCCCTGCGGCGTGATTTCCTTCACCAGCTTGAAGCAGATGGAGCAAACCGGCGGCTCGACGAGCTCACCAAGGTGCTCACTCAGCCGAGGCTGCTTGGTCGTGTCACAGATATGGAGGACGTAGTCGGTCCCCGCCGCAGGGTCGAGGTCAAACTTCTTCCGGGCCCACTGCGTGACCACAGCGATGGTTGTGGCCGGAGAGAAGCGATGGCGCTTAATGCGTCCGTTGAAATGGACCTCCACGGCCACCCGCTTGCACTTATGCACATGTACATGGCGGTGGCGGTGCAGCTCCAGCGTCTCGACGGTCAGGGTTACATCAACGGGATGATGTGCATCTTCGCCATCCTCGATCTCACCCGGCTCGGCCAGCGCCTCTTCCCACTCGCCGACAAAGACCAGTAGCTCCTCCCGGTCTTCGGTTATGACTTCCTCCCGCACAAGGACGTCCCGGAGGACTTCGTGCGGGCCCGCCACAGCGACCTTGGGCTTGGCGCCCTGGCTGTGGATGAACAGTTCAATTGCTTCACTGGCCATTGCCTTCTCCTATGGGCGCCCCTCGTCAGCCACTTGCGTCTTGGCGGCGGGAAGTGCCATGATTGGTGTCTGCATGGGCAACATTCATTTGTGTCGCCGCTACCTGAAAGAACGATCACTCAAAGCAGAATCGAGGCTACTGTTGTCCATACAGACAACAGATTATCAGAATCCCAACCCTTGTCAATAGGAGGTGCAATGGCCCAGCCCGCATTTGGGTTGCTGCTGCAACGTCTACGC
>Ga0134126_10011717_pt1 | contig 11065 bp, 5 predicted proteins | sample KB31752_FD_96881 | JGI IMG/M metagenome (GOLD analysis project Ga0134126, IMG submission 96881) | Terrestrial soil microbial communities with excess Nitrogen fertilizer from Kellogg Biological Station, Michigan, USA - KB3-175-2 | ecosystem: Environmental > Terrestrial > Soil > Unclassified ... | reverse complement strand
GGCGTAGTCGTTCTCCTGAACCTTGAACGACAGGTTCCAGTAGTAGTTCAGCGGCTGGACGATCGACGAGAGCGGCCCGTGCACGCCGTCGTTGATGCTGTTCAGGATGTTGACGACCGAGCCCGGGTTGGCCGCGATTGGCATGAGCAGGCCCGGGATTCCCAGCGCACTGGCGTTGAAGCCAGACGGGTAGGGCTGCGGGTTCGTGGCCGTCAGAGGCATCGTCGGGCTGGACCAGCACTGGCCGTTGGCGCCCAGCGTGCACCCGCGGTCCCAGCCGTCCACCTGACGCGTGTGCTCGGCGGCGTGGAAGCCGAAGGCGACGTCCTTGAAGATGCTGTCGCCGCCGACCTCGTACTTGCCGTCGACCTGGCCGTAGATCTCCTTGTCCAGCGAGCGGAACAGCTCGTTCCACGCCCAGTCGTTGGACAGGCCGGCCGGGCTCTGCGGGTTGATGTCGGTCGGGCTGACCATCCAGCCGTTGCCGGAGGGCGACACGGAGACGCCGGTCGGTCCGTCGACCTCGAACGAAGGCGAGCCGTTGGTCTCGCCCTGGCCTTGGGTGTAGCCGATCATGCCGTGGAAGGTCAGCTGGCTGGTCGCGTGATACGTGCCGTCCAGGTTGATGTAGGACGTATAGGCGCTGGACCCGGGGCGGACGATCGCGTCGACGATCATGCCGTCGACCGGCTGGCCTTGTTGCGCGACGGGAATGAACGGAGAAACCGGCGCGTTGGTCGGCCAGACGACGTTGGTCAGCGTGTTGTTGTGCACCTGGAAGCTGGTCGGCAGGTTGTTCGCCAACTCGTGCGAGCCCCAGTACATGTAGTTGTCGTTGACGTTGCTCGCGTCGAGGTGGGAGTAGAACCCGTCCAGGTTCAGTTCCCACTTGTCGTTCGGGCGCCATTGCACGGCGACTTCGCCGCCTTCGCGGGTGCGCTCCTGCTGGAAGTAGGTCGAGCCGATCAGCGTGGCGGCCTGCACCTTCTGCGCGACAAGGTCCGGGTTGGCTGCGCCGATCGGCATCGAGGCGTTGATCGGGGCGTAGCCGAGCGTTTCCTGGCCGTAGCGGCGCAGGTCGCGGTTCTCGTAGAAGCCGAGCGCGCTGACGCCGAAGGTGTCATCGGCATTGTGCCAGCTGACCATGCCGCTGACCTGCGGCTTCCAGTTGCCGGTGAGGCTGTTGTAGGCGCCCTCGGCCTGGCCGGAGAACGTCCATTCGTCGTGGTTGCTCAGCGGGCGGGGCGTTTGCAGGTCGACCACGCCCGACACGCCGCCTTCCAGCAGCGAGGCATCCTGCGTCTTGTAGACCACTGCCGCCTGGACCATTTCCGCCGGCAGCAGGGTGAAGCTGACGCTGCGGCCCACGGCGGAATACTGGTCGAGGATGAACCAGTCGCCGGTTGCGATAGAGTGGCCGTCGACCGTCACCTGCGTCAGGCTAGGGGAGGTGCCGCGAATGCTGACCCGGTCGTTCTCGTCGAAGCCGCCTTCGCCGCTGGCCGCCGATTCCGTGTTGAGGCCGGGCAGGCGCTGCAGCGCGTCGGCCACGTTGCGGTCCGGCAGCTTGCCGATGTCCTGCGCCGTGATCGCGTCGACCTGGTTGATCGCCGTGCGCTTGATCGCGATCGCGCGCTGAAGCGATTCCTTGATGCCGGTCACCACCACCTCGCTCGTCGTCGCCGACGCCGGGCTCGTGTCCGTATCGGTGGCCGCAAGCGCAGGCGCCGCGACGATGAGGGCGGCGAGGCTCGTCGAGCTCACCAGCAAACGCTTGCCGAAGGTCATGGGTCTTCTCCCCGCTGGGGCCGCTGGAAGCGGCGGCCCTCCCCTAAGTCCATTTCCATACCAATCTCGCGGGAATAGCCTGCAGAAGCAGACCAATCCTGCGATCCGTAGCGAAGCTGTCACAATCTCCGTAACCTTTGCAAGGCCAAAAACACACCAATTGCGTACCAATCATTTATTGGTATTCAAATGGTCTGGTTCTGTGGCAGAGATAGCTCAGCCCGCTGGCGCGGCCTCCCGCCGCCGGTGGCGAACTAGGAAGGGGCGCCTCGTTTGACGTCGTTCTCGGACGTAATCGGCAGACTCGACGAACAGGGCCGCGCGCCGCTGTACCAACAGCTGCAACGCGCCCTGCGCGATGCGATCACCGAGAATCGGCTGACGGCGGACGAAGCGCTGCCGCCGGAGCGCGACCTCGCCCAAGAGTTCGGCGTCTCTCGAATCACCGTCCGTAAGGCGCTGGACGCGCTGGTGCACGAGGGCCTTCTGACGCGGCGCCAGGGCGCCGGCACCTTCGTCGCCGCGCGCGTCGAGAAGAACTTCTCCAAGCTGTCGTCATTCACCGAGGACATGATCTCGCGCGGACGGCGGCCGGAGAGCGTGTGGCTCAGTCGGTCCTCGGGCGCGGTGACGCCGGAGGAATCGCTGACGCTGGGGCTCAGCCCCGGCGCGGTGGTCTACAGGTTCAGCCGTATCCGCTACGCCGACGGCTCGCCGATGGCGCTGGAGTACTCGGCCGTGCCCGGCTTCTGCCTGCCGTCCGAACTGGCGGTGGAGGAGTCGCTCTATGAGGCGCTGGACCAGCACGGCGCGCGACCGGTGCGCGCGCTGCAGCGCCTGCGCGCGGTGCTGTTCACGGCGGAGCGGGCGCGGCTGTTGGGCGTGCCGGATGGCTCGCCGGGCCTCCTGATCGAGCGCCGTGGGTTTCTGCGCGACGGACGCGTCGTGGAGTTCACCCAGAGCTATTATCGCGGGGACGCCTACGACTTCGTCGCCGAGCTGAACACGTCAGCTTCGTAATTCCGGAGAACCAGTTGCGTCACGGCGAGGATGACACAGATGACGCGCGGCCGACGCGGCTCAGCCGCGAGGCCGCCGAAGCGCCGGCGGTGGTGCGCGCCCAGCTGGGCGCCAACAGCCTGCTGATCCGCGAGCTGGCCGAGCGCCTGCGGCGCGCGCCGCCCGGCGCGGTGGTGACGCTGGGCCGTGGCAGTTCCGACCACGCCGCCACCTTCGCCCGCTACCTGATCGAGACACGGCTGGGCGTGATGACCGCCTCGGCCCCGCCTTCGGTGAGCTCGGTCTACGACGTCGCTCCGGCCCTGCGCGGCGCGCTCTGCATCGCGATCTCGCAATCGGGCCGCAGCCCCGACATCCTCGCCGCCGCCGAAGCCGCGCGGGAGGCCGGCGCGCTGGTCGTGGCGCTGGTCAACGACGCCGCCTCGCCGCTCGCCGAGCTTGCGGAGATCACCGCGCCGCTGTTGGCCGGTCCGGAGCTCAGCGTCGCGGCCACCAAATCCTACATCGCCGCGCTGAGCGCCGTCGTGCAGTTGGTCGCCTTCTGGAGCGGCGATGCGAAGCTGCAGGTGGCGCTGGAGGGACTGCCGGATCTCCTCGAACGAGCCTGGGCGCAGGATTGGAGCGCGGCCATCGAGCCGCTCAAGGACGCGCGTAGCCTCTACACACTGGGCCGCGGCCTCGGGTTCGGCATCGCCGAGGAGGCGGCGCTGAAGCTGAAGGAGACCTGCGGCCTGCACGCCGAGGCGTTCAGCGCCGCCGACGTGCGCCACGGGCCGATGGCGCTGGTCGGGCCGGGCTTTCCGGTGCTGGCGTTCGCGCAGGGCGACGAGACCCGCGCCGGCGTCGAGGCGGCGACTGCGGCGGCCGCTGCGCAAGGTGCGCCAGTGCTGAAGGCGGGCGGCGAGGCGCAGGCCGGCGTCGTCCTGCTGCCGACCGAGGCCGCCTGTCCGGTGCTGGAGCCGATCGCCTATGCGCTCAGCTTCTATCGGCTGGCGAATGCGCTGGCGCTGGCTCGCGGACTCGATCCGGACAAACCGCCCCACCTCAGCAAGATCACCGAGACCCTTTGATGGATCTGGCGCTTGTCAACGGTCGCGTGATGACCGAGCGCGGGCTCGTCGAAGGGCTCGCGGTGCGCATCGAGGGCGAACGGATCGCCGCACTTGGCCCGCGCGCCGAGGTCACCGCCGGCGCCGAGGTGCGCGATCTCGCGGGCGCGCTGCTGCTGCCGGGCTTCATCGACACCCAGGTGAACGGCGGCGACGGGGTGCTATTCAACGACGCGCCGACCGCCGAGACGATCGCGCGGATCGGCGCGGCGCACCGCCGTTTCGGCACGACCGGCTTCCTGCCCACCCTGATCAGCGACGACCTGGCGGTGGTCCGCGCGGCGATCGGCGCGACCCGTGCGGCGATCGAGGCGCGCGCGCCCGGCGTGCTGGGCCTCCACATCGAGGGTCCGTTCCTGAACGCCCGCCGCCGCGGCATCCACGACGCAAGCAAGCTGCGGCGCACTGACGAGACCTCGGTTGCGCTGCTGAGCTCGCTCGGCGTCGGCAAGACGCTGGTGACGCTGGCGCCGGAGGCCACCGGCCTCGAGGTCATCGACCGGTTGGTTCGGGAAGGCGTCGTGGTGGCGGCCGGCCACACCGACGCGCCCTACGCCCTGGTGCGCGCCGCCCTCGATGGCGGGCTAACCGGGTTCACCCACCTCTTCAACGCGATGTCGCCGCTGGCCAGCCGCGCGCCGGGCGCGGTGGGCGCGGCGCTGGAGGACCAGCGCGCCTGGTGCGGAATCATCGTCGACGGCGTGCACGTCGACCCGGTGGTGCTGAAGCTGGCGCTGCGCCTCAGACCGCACGCGCGCTTCATGCTGGTGACCGATGCGATGCCGTGCGTGGGCTCGGACCAGACCGCGTTCGACCTGCAAGGCAAGACGATCGCGGTGCGCGACGGCGCCTGCTTCGACGAGGCCGGCACGCTCGCCGGCTCGGCGCTCGACATGGCGAGCGCGGTGCGCAATGCGGTGCGCCTGCTGGGGCTCGACCTCGCTGACACCTCGCGGATGGCGAGCCGCAATCCGGCCGAGTTCCTCGGGCTCGACCACGAGCTGGGCCGCATCGCCCGCGGCTGCTTCGCCGACCTGGTGCTGCTCGACGACGAGCTGCAGGTGCTCGACACCTGGGTCCATGGCCGCGCCGCGTCGGCGACGGCCGAGGCCCCGGCCGGTGCCTAGGGCGCGCTCGACGATCGCAGCGATCGCGCTGGCGCTGGCCTGTGTCGCGAGCCTCGCGCGGGCGGACGTCGTCCAGGTGACGCCGCGGCCGTTGTCGGTCGAGACCGCATCGGGGCCGTCGCTCCGCATCGCAAGCGGCGCGGCGATCCGCACCCCTCCCGGCGATGCGGGCGCCGTCTGGGCCGCCAGCTATCTGCGCGAGATGGCGCTGCGCAGCCGCGGCCTGGCGCTGGCCACGCCGGGCAAGGGCGGGGCGGCGCGCATCGAGTTCACCCGAGCCGGCGCGCCGGATCTCGGTCCCGAAGGCTACACGCTGGAGGTCGGCGACGGCCACACGGTGGTGCGGGCGCGCACCGACGCGGGCCTGTTCTACGGCGCCGTCACGCTCTGGCGGCTGATGACGGCCGATGGCGCGCGCGGGCCGGTCACGCTGACGCCGGTGAAGATCGAGGATCGTCCGCGCTTCGCCTGGCGCGGCCTGCTGCTCGACTCGGCGCGCCACTACCAGTCGCCGGCGTTCATCGAGCAGCTGATCGATCGGATGGCGCGCTACAAGCTGAACGTGCTGCAGTGGCACCTGACCGACGACCAGGCCTGGCGCCTGCAAATCCGCCGCTATCCGCGGCTGACCTCGGTGGGCGCCTGGCGCGCGGCGGTCGATCCGCAGACCGGCAAGCCGACGCGTTATGGCGGCTACTACAGCCAGGCCGAGGTCCGCCGCATGGTCGCCTACGCGGCCCGCCGCCACGTGACGATCGTGCCGGAGATCGACACGCCCGGTCACGTGCTCTCGGCCATCCTCGCCTATCCGCAGCTGGGCGCCGCGCCGGTGGACGCGAAGATCCAGGGCGACTGGGGCGTCTTCCCCTCGATCTTCGACCCGGACGCGGCGACCATCAGCTTCATGCAGAACGTCTTCGCCGAGGTGATGCAGCTTTTTCCGAGCCAGTGGATCAACGTGGGCGGCGACGAGGCGGTGAAGGACGCCTGGCGGTCTTCGCCGAAGATCCAGGCGCAGATGAAGCGGCTGGGCCTCGCCAACGAGGAGGCCCTGCAAGGGTGGTACACCGCCCAGCTCGGCCAGTTCCTCGCGGCGCACGGGCGGCGGATGATCGGCTGGGATGACATCCTGAAGGGCGGCGCGGCCTTGCCGCCGGACACCGCCGTGGTGTCCTGGCATCTGGAGGGCGCCGCCACGGCGCTCGCGCAGGGCCGCGATGTGGTGATCGCTGCCGACCCGACGCTCTACTTCGACCATCGCCAGTCGGCGCAGCCGAGCGAGCCGCCGGGGCGGGACGTCGTGGTCTCGGTGCAGGATGTCTATGCGCTCGAGCCGGCGCCGGCGTCGCTGCCGGCCGACCAGCGCGCCCACATCATCGGCGTACAGGCCAATCTCTGGACCGAGCACATGCCGACCGAGCGCGACGTTGCGCTGATGGCCTTCCCGCGCGCCGCCGCGCTGGCCGAGCTCGGGTGGACGGCGCCCGAGCGCAAGGCCTGGGCGGACTTCCAGGCGCGGCTGCCGGCCGAGCTGGCGCGCGACCGTGCGCTCGGCCTGGTGGTGGACGATGCGGCCGGCCAGGCCGGGGACGACGCGCGGTCGGAGGCAGAGCATCCGGGCCGCCTGACCAGCCAGCAACTGACGCTCTGCACCCAGAAGGTCGCCCTCAATCTGCAAGCGCCGCTCGCCCGCCAGCAGGCGCTGCGCTACTCGGTCGACATCATGAACCCCTGCTGGATCTATCCGCAGGCGGACCTTTCCACGAAGCGGGAACTGCGGGTTGCGGTCACCCGCCTGCCGTTCAACTTCCGGCTCGGCGCCGACGCCGCCAAGATCGCGCTCACGCCGCCGAAGACACCGGCCGGCGAGCTGGAGGTGCGGGCAGGGGGCTGCACGGGCGACCCGGTCGCGACGCTGCCGCTGGCGCGCGCGGCGGCAAGCGATGGCGTGACGGTGCTTAGCGGCGAGCTGCCGGCGCTCGGCGGTCGTCACGACCTCTGCTTGACGTTCACGGAGCGAAAGCTCGATCCGATGTGGGTGGTCGGCTGGGCGGAGCTGGCGTCGTGACGGGCGTGCTGACCCTCGTCGCCCCGCTGGCCGGCTGGGCCGCCCCGCTCTCCGAGACGCCCGACCCGGTGTTCGCCGAGAAGATGTTGGGCGACGGGATCGCGATCGATCCGTCGCTGGGCGAGCTGCGGGCGCCGTGCGACGGGGTCATCGTCAGCGTGGCCGATGCCAAGCACGCGGTCACCATCCGCGCCGGCTGCGGGGCCGAGATCCTGCTGCACGTCGGGCTGGAGACCGTGAAGTGTTGCGGCGAGGGCTTCGAGGCGCTCACCGAAGCCGGTCGGCAGGTGCGGACCGGCGACCTCCTGCTGCGGTTCGACCTGGAGACGCTGGCGCGCTCGGCGACCAGCCTGATGTCGCCGGTCGTGGTGATCAACAGCCACGTCTTCGCGATCGAGGACGCGGTGACCGGGCGCGAGGTGGCGCTGGGCGAGCCGATCTTTGCGCTGCGCCCGATAACCGCAGAGGCCGGCGCCGCGCCGCCCGGTTCCGGCGAGGCGCTGCGCCGCAAGGTGCGCGTCGGGCTCGAGCATGGCCTGCACGCGCGGCCAGCCGCACTGGTGGCGCAAGCGGCCGGCAAGTTCGCCGCCGAGCTCGCGCTCGAGATCGGCGGGCGGCGAGCCAACGCCCGCAGCCCCGTTGCGGTGCTGGCCCTGGCGGTGCGCGCCGGCGACGAGGTCGAAGTGGTCGCGGTCGGCAATGACGCTGCGGCGGCGCTGGCGGCGCTGGCCGACGTGATGGCCGATGGACAAGTTGTGGCCGCCGTGATGCCAGCGCCCGAGTCCGCCGCCAGGCCGACCCCAGCCCCGCCGGCGGGCTCGCCGCTCGCGTTGCTGGGCGGCGTGCCGGCCGCACCGGGCCTCGCCATCGGCGCGGCGGTCCGGTTGATCGAGCCAGAGGTCGTGATCAGGGTCGAGGCGGAGACGCCTGACGCCGAGCGGGCTCGATTGGCGACCGCGCTCTCCGCTGTGAAGGCCGCGCTGGCCGGTCGCGCCGCCGTTGAGGTCGGCCAAGGCCGCGAGATCGCCGAGGCGCACCTGGCGTTCCTCGCCGATCCCGAACTGCAAGGTGACGCCGATGCGGCGATCGCGTCTGGCGCCAGCGCCGGCACAGCCTGGCGGCGCGCGGTCGGCGGATACGTCGATCAGCTGAGCGCGTCGGGCGATACGCGGATGATGGAGCGCGCCGCCGACCTCACCGACCTGCAGCGGCAGGTGCTGCTGCAGCTCTCCGGCGAGACGACCGCGCCGGTGGCGCTGCCCGACAACGCCGTCGTGCTCGCCGACGACATCCTGCCTTCGCAGCTGATGGAGCTCGATCAAGGGCGGGTCGTAGGCCTGGCCATCAGCCGCGGTGGGCCGACGTCGCACGTGGCGATCCTTGCCGCGGCGATGAGCATCCCGGCGGTGGTGGCGCTGGGCCCGCGCGTGCTCTCGATCGAGGACGGCGCGCTGGTGATCCTGGACGGCGACGAGGGCCGCCTGCAGGTGGCGCCCAACCCGGCCGAGATCGCCGCGGCGCAGACCCGGCTTTTCGAGCGCCGCCAGCGACGCGCCCGCGCCCAGGCCTCGGCCCGCGAGCCGGGCCGGATGGCGGACGGGACGCGCATCGAGGTGTTCGCCAACCTGGGCGCGGTCGCCGAGACCGCCGCCGCAGTCGAGAACGGCGCCGAGGGCTGCGGCCTCTTGCGCACCGAGTTCCTGTTCATGGACCGGGCCGCCGCGCCGGACGAGGCCGAGCAAGTCACGGCCTACCAGGCCATCGCCACCGCGCTCGAGGGCCGCCCGCTGGTCGTTCGCACGCTCGACATCGGCTCCGACAAGCCGGTGAGCTACCTGCCGCTCCCCGCCCAGGACAATCCAGCGCTGGGCGTGCGTGGCGTGCGCGTCAGCTTCGCTTGGCCGGACCTCTTCCGCGCCCAGCTGCGCGCTATCCTGCGCGTGCAGCCGGCCGGCCAGGCGCAGATCATGCTGCCGATGGTGGCGAGCCTCGCCGAGCTGCGGGCCGCGCGCTCGATCGCCGCGGACCTCGCCGCCGAACTCGGCGTGGCGCTGCCGCCGATCGGCGTGATGGTCGAGACGCCCGCAGCCGCGGTCACCGCCGACCTGCTGGCGGCCGAGGCGGACTTCCTCTCCATCGGCACCAACGACCTCGCGCAATATGCGCTCGCCATGGACCGGACGAGCGCGGCGCTGGCCGCGCAGGTCGACGCGCTGCATCCGGCCGTGCTGCGGCTGGTGCGCGAGGCGGCGGCAGGCAGCGCGCACCACGGCCGCACCGTCGCCGTCTGCGGGAGCCTCGCCTCCGAAATCGCCGGGGCGCCGATCCTGATCGGCCTCGGCGTCACCGAACTGTCGGCCGCGCCGGCTGCCATCCCCGACCTGAAGGCGGCGATCCGGGATCTGACCATGGACCAGTGCCGCGACATCGCCGCGCGCGCGCTCGTCTGTTCGTCGGCGGCCGAGGTGCGGGCGCTGCAGCTTGGGCCGGCGGCGGCCGCGCGAATGGGAGCGACGTCATGAGCTCGAGCGGGGTTTCCTCGGCGCTGAGCGCCCTGCAGCCGCTTGGCCGCGCGCTGATGTTGCCGATCGCGGTGCTGCCGGTCGCCGGCCTGCTGCTGCGGCTCGGCCAGCCCGACATGCTCCACATCCCGTTCGTCGCAGCGGCCGGCGATGCGATCTTCCACAATCTCGGCCTGCTCTTCGCGATCGGCGTGGCGGTGGGTTTCGCTCGCGACGGCAACGGCGCGGCCGGGTTGGCGGGCGCGGTGTGTTTCCTGATCGCCGGCAACGGCGCGCAGGCGCTGATGGCCGTCCCGCCCGAGTTCACGAGCGGCGTCATCGGCAAGGCTGGGGACCTGGGGACTGCTTCGGACCTGGCGGCGGCTGCGTTCAAGGCGCGTGCCATCTTCCGCCTCAGCGTGCCGCTCGGCATCCTCTCCGGCGCCATCGCCGGCGGTTTCTACAACCGGTTCGGCGCGATCAAGCTGCCGGAATACCTGGCCTTCTTCGGCGGGCGGCGGTTCGTGCCGATCGTCAGCGGCCTCGCGGGCCTGGTGCTGGCGGGCGTGTTCGGCGCCGGCTGGTCAACGATCAGCGGCGGCATCGACGGCCTTACCCGTGCGATCGTGGCCGCCGGACCGTTCGGCCTCTTCATCTACGGCGTGCTGAACCGGCTGCTGATCGTCACCGGCCTGCACCACATCCTCAACAACCTCGCCTGGTTCATCGTCGGCGACTTCCACGGCGCTACCGGCGATCTCAACCGCTTCTTCGCCGGCGACCCCAGCGCCGGCGCGTTCATGAGCGGCTTCTTCCCGGTGATGATGTTCGGGCTGCCGGCGGCGTGCCTCGCCATGTGGCGCAGCGCCCGACCGGAGCGGCGCGCGGCGGTCGGCGGCATGCTGGCCTCGCTCGCTTTGACCTCGTTCCTGACCGGCGTCACCGAGCCGATCGAGTTCAGCTTCATGTTCCTGGCGCCGGCGCTCTACGCGCTGCACGCGGTGCTGACCGGCGTGGCGATGGTGCTGATGGATGCGCTGGGCGTACGGCTCGGCTTCAGCTTCTCGGCCGGCCTCTTCGACTACGTGATCAACTTCGGCAAGGCGACGCGGCCGCTGCTGCTGCTCCCGGTGGGGCTGGTCTACGCCGGCGTCTACTACGCGGCCTTCCGCTTCGCGATCGTGCGCTTCGACCTGAAGACGCCGGGCCGCGAGCCGGAGGGGGAAGCGCCGCCGGCGGCCGTGCGCACCGACGTCCCGCGCGGCCGCGCCTTCGTCGACGCGCTGGGTGGCGCGGGCAACCTGGTCTCGGTCGACGCCTGCACGACGCGGCTGCGGCTCGTCGTGGGCGACCAATCGATGGTGGACGAGTCGACGCTGAAGGGGCTGGGCGCGCGCGGGTTCGTGCGGCCCTCGCCGAAGGACCTGCAGGTGGTGCTGGGCCCGATCGCCG
>Ga0134126_10011716_pt1 | contig 11065 bp, 8 predicted proteins | sample KB31752_FD_96881 | JGI IMG/M metagenome (GOLD analysis project Ga0134126, IMG submission 96881) | Terrestrial soil microbial communities with excess Nitrogen fertilizer from Kellogg Biological Station, Michigan, USA - KB3-175-2 | ecosystem: Environmental > Terrestrial > Soil > Unclassified ... | reverse complement strand
TGCCTCGGCGGGCGCTTTCGATGTCCGTGCGGCAAGTCTTAAAGGCCAAAGAAATTCTTGCCGTGGTGCCCGACCAACGAAAGGCGCAGGCAATCCACGCGTGCTTTGCCGGTGAGATCAACTCCATGGCTCCAGCTTCAATCCTGCGCACTCACCAGAACGCGACCGTGTATCTGGACAAGAATTCTGCGTCGATGCTCCCAGGAAATTTGCGAGAAGTTGGCGAACATGAATTATCGTCGGCGGTCAGGAACGCGGTACGGGCCGAACGGGAGACTGGATAGTGAAAAAGTTCCTGACAACAATGTTGCTTGTTTCTGGCTTCACGCTGCAGATGTTCGCGCAATCCGGGAACGATTCGTCAGCACCGCAAATAGGAACTGTTCGTGTCGACACGAATCCGGACCACGTAATTAATTCTTTCGATCCAGACAGCGCGCTCGGCAGTTCGATTGATGCGCTTTCTCGCTACGACATCAACAAAGTTTTTACTCCGCACATCATTCAGGAATCGCTTTCTGCGGGCTGGGGACCGCTCACGTACCGCAATAACACCGAGCTGCGCATGGCGGCATGGCATTGGAACGCGAACGGCGCCTGGAGTGATGCCGCGCACCAGCGCGGATATTTCACTGGTAGCACAGAGTTGAAGGACCCGATCCGATACATTCTGGCGTATGCGCTGCCACATCGCGGGTTCGCGACTAGCGGCGACCGTCCGATGGAAGGCCCGGACCTGTCGTATTGGAAGAGCAATCCGTATCTCACCAGCAAGTTCACTGGCGAGAGCGACGCGCTGCATCCCCAGTGGGTCGTGGTCGATTTGCAGGCCGAGAAGCCGGTGAGCGCCGTGCGCATTGCCTGGGCGAATCCGTATGCGACCAAGTATCAGGTCGAATATTGGACCGGGACCGAAGCGCTCAATTTCGATGCCGGACCAAAAGGTGAGTGGAAGGTCTTTCGCTCGGGCGCTTTAAGCAACGCGAAAGGTGGAACAGTCACCTTGAAGGTGAGTGACGCTCCGGTGTCCACGCGTTATCTTCGCGTGTTAATGACAGTGTCTTCGAATACTTGCGACGAGCATGGGCCCGAGGATGTTCGCAATTGCGTTGGCTATGCGATACAGGAAATCCACGCCGGAACGGTCGATGGCAGTGGACGATTCGTTGAAGTCGCGAAAGCTCCCACTGAAAGACTGACCACCTATTGCGTCTCATCTATCGATCCCTGGCATTCTGCCGAGGACGTGAACGACAGCGGCGCGTACCAGCACACCGGATTCGATCTGTTATTCACCAGTGGGCTCACTAACAATCTGCCGGCCATGGTGCCCGTCACCATGCTTTACGGCACACCTGACGATGCGGCGGCTCAGATTGCATACATCGAGAAGCGCGGTTACAACCTGGGCTATGTCGAAATGGGCGAGGAGCCTGACGGCAAGCACGCGATGCCGGAAGATTATGGCGCACTTTATATTCAGTGGGCGACCGCAATCCATAGAGTCGATCCCAAACTCAAACTCGGTGGTCCTGTGTTTGAAGGCGTGAATGAAGACATAACCCTGTGGCCTGATGCCGCCGGGAAAGTTTCGTGGATGGGACGTTTCGTCGATTACCTCAAGGCACACCATCGGCTGGATGATCTGGCATTCGTTTCCTTCGAGCACTATCCATTCGAACCTTGCGATATCACCTGGAAGACTCTGTACACCGAGCCACAACTGATGAAACATATTCTTCAGGTTTGGCGTGCTGACGGCGTGCCGAAAAATGTCCCGCTAATGGTGACGGAAAACCATCTCGCGGCGCAGCTCACAGGCCCTATGACGACGATCTTCGCGGCGTTGTGGCTGGCGGACAACGTCGGATCATTTTTCGAAGGTGGCGGCGCAGCTTTTTATCATTCGCCGATCCAGCCGCAGGATATTCACAACACCTGCGAAGGGTGGGCATCCTGGTCAAATTTTGTGGCCGATGAAAATTACAACATTAAGGGTTACACGTCACCTTACTTTGCCGCGCACATGATCAATCGCGAATGGGTGCAACACCGTTCCGGCATCCATCACATGTTCCCATCATCGGCGGACATAAAAGATAGTGATGCCAATGCGCTGGTCACGTCGTATGCGGTGCATCGTCCGGACGGCCAGTGGTCGCTGATGCTGGTTAATCGCGACGAGAATAATCCGCACAGTATCCGCGTTCAGTTCGTCGATGGCGACCGAGAGTCATCATTCGACGGCGCTGTGACGCTTGCGACATTTGGCAGCGAGCAATATGTCTGGATCAATGACGGCTTGAATAGTCATGCGGACCCCGACGGCCCAATTGTGGCGCGCACGGTTGACGCGAATTCGCAAACTACATTTGTGTTACCTAAAGCTTCGGTCACGGTGCTGCGGGGCAAGATGCCCGCAGTCCAGTAACTAAGAATTTGGAATTCAGGGAGCAGCTTTAATGAAGAAACTCATAAAAGCCTATTCAATTCTGACGGTGTTGTTAATTGCGCTTGGCGTGACTCTGAATGCGCAAAACACTCCGCAACGCGAAATTGCGCTGACGTTTGATGATCTTCCGGCCGCGGGCGCAAATTCCATGACCGGCAAAGAGATTATTGAGATGACCACCAAACTTGTGGGAACTCTGCGCGATCAGAAAGTTCCGGCGGTGGGTTTTGTGAACGAGCGCAAGTTGTACAAGTTCGGCGAGGTCGATGATCGTATTAAGGCGCTCAGTATGTGGCCAGAAAACGGATTTGAACTTGGGAATCACACCTTCAGCCATGCCTCTCTGAATCGCGTCGGCTTAAAAGCGTGGGAAGAAGAAATCGTTCGTGGCGAGACCGTGACTCGGATGTTGATGGCCGAACACAATATGCAGTTGCGTTACTTCCGCCATCCTTATCTCGACACCGGACGCGACCTTGAGACCCGGCGGCAGGCAGAAGCGTTTCTGGTTGAGCGCGGCTACCGCATTGCGCCAATCACCATGGACGCGTGGGACTGGATGTATGCCGGCGTTTACGAAGACGCTCGCCAACGCGGCGATACGGCGCTCGAGCAGAAATTAGTTGATTCGTATCACGAGTACACAAACCAGGTCTTCGACTATTACGAAAAGTTCTCTAAGGACCTGATCGGTTACGAACCCAAGCAAATCTTGCTCCTGCATGGAAATTGGCTGGAAGCAGATCATGTCGCGGAATTGTTGGACCTGCTTCGAAAACGCGGCTACAAATTCATTACCTTGCAGGATGCGCTGAGTGATTCCGCCTACAGCCTGCCCGACGAATACGTCGGGGAAGAGGGCACCAGTTGGATTGATCACTGGGCGATCACCCGCGGGCGTATCCCTCAAAATACTCCGGTCTTTCCGCAATGGGTGATAGACCGCTCGAACGCGCTGCCGCACCATCCCACACAGCCTTAGATTTCGAATTCACGTGGCTCCGAAGGAGACGAAATGAAAACAATATTGCGTAGCGCACGGCTTCGGCTCACCTTTTTTATTACCGCCGCGGCGATGCTTGGACTGGTTGCGGCCTTTTCCATTACGCCTGCATTCTCCCGCCCTGCGGATGTTAACTCCGACGCGGCGCTGCTCGATGGCTACCGTCATACGGAAGTCGCCTCGGTGTCGGACGCAATGGAAAAGGTGACCGGGCAGAGAATGTATCTTTCGCATCGCATGCAACCGATCTTCACGTCGAAGTTCGCCGGATTTGCGCTAACGGTGAAACTGAAGAAAGAAGAAAACAAAGACCCGCATGCCCTGGATGGAATGCTCGCCGCCATCGATCAGGGGGCGCCAAATTCGGTGTACGTGATGGTGATCGAAGATGGGGCCGATATCGCTGGCATGGGCGGATTGATGGGGACTGCAATGCTGGCCAGGAATTTTTCCGGCGCAGTAATCGATGGTGGAGTGCGGGATACTGCATACCTCAAGAAAATTGGTTTTCCAGTTTTCGCACTGGGCAATGTTCCTTCAACCTCGGTTGGGCACTATCGTTTTAATGGAGCAAACATTCCCGTGACTTGCGACGGAGTTCTGGTGAGCCCCGGAGACATAGTTGTCGCCGATTCTGACGGGGTGGCAATCGTGCCACGAGCAAAAGCCTCTGAAGTGCTGGCCACCGCACAAGATATGGATTTCAAAGAACATTCGATGTACGCCTACATCGAAAAACTCAAGTCCATTGAAGAAGCGGTAAAGAAGTTTGGGCGCTTGTAAAGATTTGTGGTGTGACAATCGTTCCCTTCAGATATCGGGTAAACTCTCCTTAGTTTTAGCGTCATGCGGCTTCCAGCCGTCAGTTGTCGCATGAGTTTTTGCATTTGCTTCCTCGCAATCGAGCGACCCTGAAGAAAGAGCCCCCTCCAGCATCTAATATTTGGCACTGATGCAGCAGGGCTGACCCTATAGGGGATGGCATTATTCACCTGCGCGTATTTGCGGTGCGAGGGCGATCTTCGTGCAGCGAGCAACAACAATGAAGAACCGAATCGAGGAACTAGATGCCCTTCGTGGGCTGATGCTGGTTTGGATGACCTGCACACATCTTCCTACGGTTCTGAGCATTTACCTCAACCAACCGGTGGGGTATTTTGCCGCCACCGAGGGGTTCATCTTCATGTCGGCCCTTTTCACGGGCAGGATATGCTGCCGCGTAGTGCAGCGCGCAGGTAATGCGGAAATGTGCCGCAACGTGTGGTTGCGTGCGGTGAGGTTGTATGGCTATCAATTATTGCTGTTAGGCGCCGCTTTCGTGATTGAAGCGCCGATTGCGGCGCGGGGCAACCGACCGGCGGTACACAATCTGCTTAACTATTTTTTTACCGTGGGGCGCCCGCGAGCTTTCATGGACGCAGCGGTCATGTTTTACAGGCCACCCCTGCTCGACATTCTGCCCATCTACATCATCTTTCTTTCGTTGACGCCTTTTGCGGTACTGCTGGGAATGCGGTGGGGATGGAAATACACCTTGACCCTCGGAGTTGGATTCTGGCTATTCGCGCAATTTGGCCTCAAGAACATGGTTTACAACTGGCTGACGCATACGTTCGGACTGCGGGTCCCTTTGAACGAAATGGGAGCATTCGACCTGTGGGCCTGGCAATTGTGGTGGGTGGTCGGCTTGTGGCTGGGTGTGCATTGGGCAAACGGCGATTTGCATTTCGATCAATGGGCGAAGAAGCGGGCCATACTCATTCCGGCAACCGTGTTTGCCATCGGTTTCATCACCCTGCGCTATGTGCAATTGACCACTGATCTCGATTTCGGAAAATTCGCTCCGTTGTTTGATAAATGGGAATTCGGCGTTGCCCGAATAGTGGATTTCACGGCAGTCGCGGCAATCGCGATTCGTTTTCGTTCCCAATTAAAAGCTCTGGCAGTCAGGCCGCTTGTAATGCTGGGCCAGGCTTCGCTGCCGGTCTTTTGCGTTCACCTTCTGTGCGTGTTTTTTGCTCTCACCATAATGGGAAACGATCCGATTCTCACCGGCTGGCCAGCAGCGGCGCTGGTGGTGATTAGCTTTACTGCTCTGCTGGTTACAGCGGTGATAGCGAACCGGCGAGCCATAAGAGCTGCGGGACGCACAGTTGCCCCGTTGATTAATTTACCCCCCGCGAAGCAGCAAGGTTGACAAGCGCAATCCCCGGGTAAGAAATTTGTTGCAAAACAAAAAAGCCATCCATTTTAGGATGGCTTTTCCGTTATCAGTGACATCGCTGCAATTAATTCATAGTGAATTTCAGCTTGTCGAGGTAGACGTTGTACGGAGTCCCATATCTATTGCCGTCAATCTGATAATTGATGGTCACTCCATGCCACGAAGTTGAAGTTGGATATCTGTAGATATTCAGGGTTGCGGTTTTTCCGTTCAGGGTGATGGACTTGAACAACAAGCGGTTCCCGGTTGTGCGCTGCACCTGAATGGTCAGGTGGTTCCACGCGCCGCTCTTTGGGTAGCATGAGACCCCGGTCGGGACCCATTTCTTGTTGATGTTGTCGTAAGTGTCCCATTGATGGCCACCAGCGACACGGCACTCGTGCCCCCAAATGAATGATTTTCCGCCAGTGAACTGGTTGATATCGAATTCAAGCGCCTGTGAAACACTTGCCTTCGAGATCCAGAAATACACGTCATAGGTGAAACTGTGTAGCGACGCGCTGAGGGTGTGTTTGTAATCAGGCAATCCCACTGAAGAGAAAGAGCCGACAAGGTGATTGTTCCAGAGCACGTCACCCCACTGTGTGCTCCCACCACCATAGTAAGACTTGGTGGAATGGCCATCCGTAGACGGCGAGCTTACGCCAGGGGTCCAAGACCATTTCAGCCGCGATCCGCCGGCGGTACAGGTTGAACAAATGCCCCAACTAGGTGGTAACAGGGCGTAACCCGACCAGCCTTTTTTGGCCTCCAAATCATAGAAGGTGGTTCCGCTCGCGAACGAGGGGACCAGAACGGACAAGGATAGACACGCAACAGCAAAGAATTTCCCAAATTTCATTACAAAATCTCCAGCTTTTATTTTTGGCCGCCTGGGTTAGCAGCTGAGTTGAAAAGAGTCTATTGAGGCATCAACTCACGATAAAGGAAAAAAGCTTAGATAATACAGTGAGAAGTGCATTGTTTTAAGGCAAAAGCCTTAATGGACGAGGGTTTCAGGGCAGCAGCTTAGGTTAATTGTAAAAACCCCATCCCGGACTGCTGCCCTACATCTCTCGCGCGAATGGCTGCATCGAAGAACTGCTGGAAAAAATCGTCCGAGGATTTACCAGTATGGCCGTCGAAGGTGTCAAAGAGCCTGATCGAGTTTTGCCAACTAAAGTCTCCCCTTCAACCTCTCAAAACGCTACCGCTGCAGGCAGCACAGTAACCCACGACAGTATGCACTCGGCGTTATCGTACAAATTTGACGTTCCTTTTACTGATTTTGTGGGACGTTGTTTTTTGCGTGGGTGCCTGTGGGTCGATTTACTCGAATCGTGGATCCGGAAAAAGCAAGCTCAAGCAGACGCGAAGATCGATTCGGAGGCGAGCTGGCGCTGCCATTTTCATGTGATGGGATGGTTGCGTTCCTCTCTCGGCGCGGCCTCCTGTACAGCGGCAGCAGGATGCCTGATTCCAGTTTTCGCCGGCAGTGATCACCGCGCCATCGTTCCGCTTTTATTTCTGCTGGTAATTTTGTATGTAGCTTTGCGCTTTGGCCACCTTGCCGGAATTATCGGAACAGTTTGTGCGGCTCTGGTCTTCGAAATATTTTTGTTTGAGCCCACTCTGAGCCTGGCGATCAATAACCCGTCGGCAAGAAATCACTTGATCTCGATGGTGATCCTGGGAGTATGTGCTTCAGAATTACTGGGACGGCGAAAAGCGCCTGTGGTCTACAAACCCTGGTGATGGTTGAAGCGCGTTTGTGCGCCAGGGAATATAGCGGACATCTTTCGCACAGGAAGATCGAACCTGCTCGATGAGCGGACGACATCTGCGTACATGTTAAACTGAGCGTAATCGGCACGCGCCGACGTAGCTCAGTTGGTAGAGCAGCCGATTCGTAATCGGCAGGTCAGCGGTTCAAGTCCGCTCGTCGGCTCCATTCTTTTCAATCACATCCGCTGGCTGGAAAAATCCCAGTATTCAAAAATGCGTCCGAGCTGGAATGGCACACCTGATGTACTGAGTCTCGCCTGGAAGATGAGATCTGCCCTGACTTCCTCAGATGGTTTTTTCGGTTTCGTATTCAAAATATGTATCAGGAATAGGCCGGCTCTGAGAGAGGCTGAAATCTCGTACATTCTTCAGCACGAATGAGTCCCCAGCGTTCCGCGGGATCTTTACGTGCGCGAAATCCGCACCATCTACATCATCCAGTACGAAAGCCGGCCGATGATCTTCCTGCAGTGACTTGATTTCGATGTCGCGCATATCGATCCCTTTGACGTGACGAATGAAAAAGCCTTGTGCTGGCATTGAACCAAAGCGGTCGGGATCCGGGTAGACATTTTCGAGCTCTGGCACAACGATGGCGGCGGATTCTTTTAGGCCTCCCCCGCGATGCTGAATATAAATATTCTCGAATCTAACATCTTCAATGTAATGGCCGGGAATGCCGCTGATGATCGCCGCCTGCCTTGATTGGGCATTCGAGACCACAATATTGCTGATCATGACACGCCGGAACTGCCCTACTGGCAAGCCTTCTGGGCCGCGCATGCGGCTCCCCAGGCGCAAAAAGAATGGCACATCTGTGATGTCGCGCATTGCGATGTTACTGATGGTGATGTCTTCGAGCACTCCGCCATCAACGGTTTCGAGAGCGATTCCCCGGCAGTTATCTACGACGCAGTTGGTGACGGTGATGTTCCGAAATCCGCCGTTGCTCTCAGTGCCAAACTTAATTCGACCATTGCGCGGAGCTTTGTAATCCGGGCGAATGCGTTTATAGGTGGCATCGAGCAGGCTGCCTTCTTCGTAGCCACCCGTCACGTAGCAATTGGCAATCGTCACATTCTCAGTAGCGCGCGCGTAACCTAGAGCGAACGAACTCTTCGGGCATATTGCGTCATCCCATGGCGAATTGACGCTGCAGTTTGAAACCCGCACATTTCGGCAGCAATCAATGTCAATTCCATCACGATTGGTATCGATCAGCAGATTATCAATTGTGAGATTGTCTACCCCGGTGGCGAGGATCGCAAAATGGCCGCCATGCAAAATTGAGATATCGCGAAGCGTGACGTTACGGCAATTCTTCAGACTGATGCTTTTGTTGCCGACGCCGGGCGCGAGCGCAGTATCTCCGCTGCCTCGGCTCAAACCTTTTCCCCAAATCAGTCCGGGCCCGAGAATGGAAATGTCAGAAAGATCCTCGCCCCATATAAGACTGTTTCGCCAATGGCTGTGGCCGAAGTCCTGATAGTGGTCCCATTGATTTGGCTCGGGTGCATCGTATCCGCCAGCGCCAACTACGGCCGAGGTTTCGGCAGCCACGATAATCGCACCGGGACCGAGGTACAGGCTGACTTTGCTTTTGAGGTGAATGGAATAGCAAAGAAAGGAGCCAGCTGGAAACATTACAGTGCCGCCACCGGCAGCCGAAGCCGCATCAATGGCTCGGTTGATTGCCGGAGTGTCGATGGTCTTACCATCGCCGGTTGCCCCGAACGATGTGACGTTGAAATTGTCGCGCGGCAAGGATGGCTGCTCCGCTGAGGCAAAGGCTTTGCTTCCAGCAACGAGAGCCGAACCCGCGGCGCCAATGGCGCCAACTTTTAGAAAATTTCGTCTTATTAAACGTTCCTTCATCTCTATCCTCATTACTCGCGAATTTTGATATTAGCGCTCATCCTTCAACGTTCTTTTTGTTTTACTGCCGAGTTGCAAAGTACTCGCGCCAAATTGGAATTTATGCCGCGTCTTCCACAGCAGTTTCACACCGTTTGCACCAAGCCAGTTGCATTGTTGCTGGAAAAGGTTCCTTGCAGGCCTATTTTCCTATTGCGGAGAGCAGGTCAGGCTTTCGATAATACGCGTAGTTTTATCGAGACCGTGTACCGATACAGCCGAGAAGATCTCATTCGAATTCTGCAGGTCAGCCCCCGGCAACTGCTTGCGTGGGAAAAGGCTGGGCTGCTAGCCAGCGCTGAGAGTTATAACTTTTTTGATCTTTTGCAGGTAAAAAAAGTTCGCGACTTGTGCGCGCGGCGTGTTCGTCCCATCGAAATTCGGCAATCACTGGTAGCTATGCAGGAACAGGCGGCGGGCATGGACAACGCATTGCTTGAGGCCAATGCCTCGACCAGTGGGCGCCATCGGGTCGCATTCCGGCATGAAGGCCGATTGCTGGAACCGATTGCCGGCCAATTCATGTTTGATTTTTCCCCCGGCGAAAAAGTTATTGCCAGCGTCCCTGTCACCAGAAGCTCTGCTGTCCCTCAGGAACCGGCGGGGGGCGATGTTGCTGAACTATTTGCTCGTGGGGTCGCGCTCGAAGAGGACCCGAGGAGCCAGTTGCAGGCAATTGCGGCTTACGAACGCGTGCTGCAGCTTGATCCCGAACACGCGGCTGCACACATAAATCTGGGAACACTTTATTACAACCGCCAGGATTATCGAGCGGCGGAAGAGCATTATCGTGAGGCGCTGCGGATCGATTCGCGATATGCGCTGGCGCACTTCGATCTTGGCAATGTGTTGGACGAAACCGGTCGAATCACTGATGCAGTCGAAAGTTATTTGACCGCGTTAAAATTGGCGCCAACGTATGCCGATGCGCACTATAACCTTGCGCTTGCCTACGAGAAGATGCGCGAGCCGCGCAAAGCCCTCAAGCACTGGCAGTCTTATGTGAAGCTCGATTCGACCGGCCCTTGGTCAACCCATGCGCGGACGCAAATCAAACGCATCCTGAAAACTGATCCGCTGAAGTTGGTTGTGGGCGGAAATGCGCCGCGCTCAATCGAAGGCTAGCCTTACATACCCGCCTCTCTACCAGTGTAAAATTCCTATCGCCTATCGCGAAAGGAATTTACATGCCGGAAACTGCTCTGCGAAATTCGACTCCCACCCCGCTCACATCGCTTTCCGATGACGAAGTTCTTTTTCGCGAGAACGTGCGTCAGTTCGCAGAAGAGAAAGTTCGCCCGTTGGCCAAAGAAATGGACGAAAAGGGCGTTTTCGACAAGTCACTGATTGAACAATTTTTTCATCTGGGGCTGATGGGAATTGAAGTTCCGGAGCAGTTTGGTGGCGCGGGAGGGAAGTTCTTTGAGGCGATCCTCGCGGTCGAAGAGCTTTCGCGGGCTGATGCCTCGGCCGGTGTTGTCGTCGATGTGCAGAACACGTTGGTAAATAACGCACTGGTGCGCTGGGCAAATCCCGAACAGAAAAAGAAATATCTGTCACGCATGGCATCAGATACGGTCGGAGCGTATGCGTTGAGCGAGGCTGGATCGGGCTCGGACGCTTTCGCGCTGCAGACCAGGGCAGAGCTGAAGGGAAGCGATTACGTTCTGAATGGCCGCAAGCTTTGGATCACCAACGCCAAAGAAGC
>Ga0134126_10011713_pt1 | contig 11067 bp, 9 predicted proteins | sample KB31752_FD_96881 | JGI IMG/M metagenome (GOLD analysis project Ga0134126, IMG submission 96881) | Terrestrial soil microbial communities with excess Nitrogen fertilizer from Kellogg Biological Station, Michigan, USA - KB3-175-2 | ecosystem: Environmental > Terrestrial > Soil > Unclassified ... | reverse complement strand
GCCGGCGCGGCCGATCTGGGCGAATGCGCGCTTCATGTTCATGCCACTGTCATCAGTCGGCCGACGCCCGACCGGGCCGTGATCGATGCGGGTTCGAAGTCTCTTTCCAGCGATCGGGTCGATCCGGCCGCCGGTGCCGGCTACGGCCTGGTCCGCGGCTATGAAGATGCGGTTATCGAGCGGCTGAATGAGGAACATGGCGTCATCGACCTTTCCCGCTGCAGCAAGAAGCCTGAAATCGGTGAGCGTCTCCGCATCCTGCCCAACCATGTTTGTGTGGTAAGCAATCTGCACGACGAGGTCGCGATATCCCGTGACGGCGTTCTGGTCGATACCAAACGGGTCGAAGCGCGGGGCAAGACCCGGTAGGCGATCTCAGATCGCCAGGGCGCAGGCCGGGAAGACTTCCGACTTCGTGCCCCTGGGATCACAGCCGGCTTCGAGCACGCCGGTTTCCAGATTGCGCTCCGTCGCGCAGAGGAAGCCCTCGCTCCAGGCTGGCGCCACATCCACCTCATGGCCGCGGACTCGCAAAGCGTCCAGCACGGCCGCGCCGACACCAGGCTCGATGCGGACCCGGTTGGGGAAGAAATCGTGGGGCGCAAAGAATCCGGGAAAGTGCTCGCTGCTGAATTTCGGCGCTTCGATGGCCGTCTGCACCGGCATGTCGAACACCAGCCGGTTGAGCAGGAATTGCAACTGCCACTGATCCTGCTGATCGCCGCCCATGCTGCCGAAGGCCATCCAGGGCTTTCCATCCTTCATCACCAGCGACGGGCTGATGGTGGTTCGCGGCCGCTTGAACGGCGCGACGATATTGGGATGGTTGACCGGCTCGAGATAGCAGTTGGAAAGCCGCATGGAGAGCGGAAAGCCAAGCGCGGGAATCACAGGCGATGCTCGCAACCAGGCGCCACTGGGTGTGAAGGCCGCGGTCAGGCCATCGGCATCCATCGCCGTGACATGGACCGTGCCGGGCCCCCAGGCCGCGCCACCAAGGCGATCCTTCGCCGGCAGCAGCGGCGCATTGTGGAATGGATCGCCCGGGCGGATTTCCGCATTGGCTCGATTCTCAATCAGCTTGGCCCGCATGGCGCCGTAAGAGTCCGAGAGCAGCGTCTCCATCGGCACCGCCACCTGAAGTGGATCGCCGTAAAACTGCTCGCGATCGGCGAAGGCCAGCTTCATGGCCTCCAGCAAGAGATGAACATAGCCGGCTGAGTTGTGACCTAGGCCGCGCAGGTCGAAATTCTTCAGGATCGTCAGCGACTGCAGCAGTACGGGCCCCTGGTTCCAAGGCCCGCATTTGTGGATTTCCACGCCGGCATACTGGACATGGACGCTGTTCTCGACGGGAATCTCGAACCGGTGGAAATCCGTCTCCTGCAGAAGACCGCCCTGGTCTTTGACAAACCGGACAATCTCTGTCGCGACATCGCCGCGATAGAAGGCATCGAACACCGCGCGCAATCCCGCCTTGCGATCGCCGCTGCATGTGTTTTCGGCCTGGCCCAGGTGAAGGTACATGTCGGCCAGCGCAGGATTGCGCAGCAGTTCGCCTTCCGTTGGGATACGGCCATTCGGCAGATAGATCGCCGCCGTGCCCGGCCATGCCGCGAATTTCTCGAAATTGGCGGTGATGCCGGACTTGTGCTGGCGGATCAGGCCTGAATGGGCGGGAAATCCGTTCCTGGCCAGATCGATCGCCGGCGCGGATACGTCCTGGAAGCGCAAGCGGCCGAAACGGGATAATGCTTCCACGATAGCGCCCAGGGCGCCCGGCACGCCGGCCGCCAGAACGCCTTCCGCCGGAATCTCCTCGTGGCCCAGGTCGCGGAAGGCCTGTGGCGTCGCCCGTCCCGGCGCCGCCATGTTGCCGTTGATGCAGACCACGTCCGTGCGACCTGGCACAGAAATCAGGATGGGGAGTTCGCCGCCGATGGTGTGCATCTGCGGATTGACCACGCCTTCCACCAGGGCGGCGGCGCAAGCGGCATCCACCGCATTGCCGCCCTGGCGCAGCATCTCGACGCCGGCCAGGGCGGCGCTGTAATGCTCGCAGGCGATAGCGCCGCGCCTGCCGAACAGGCGCGGATAGAAGGTCGTCTTCTCCGTAGGCTCGGCGCGAAGCGAGCGGGTACTGCCTTCAGGCATGGTTTTTGACCTGGCAGAAAATCCGCCGCTTGAGGATGCTTACTGCTTCTTGACCGCGATCATCTCGATCTCGACCAGGGCGCCCGGCGTTGCCAGGCCGACCTGGACGGTGGAACGCGCGGGCTTGTTGGGCTGGGCTGCGGTGCCAAAGCGCTTGGCCCATTCCGCGTTCATGGCCGGGAAATTGATCTTGTTGCCGTTGGCCGGATCAGCCCCCAGGAAAACGGTCGCTTTCACGACATCGCCGAAGGTCAGACCGAGCTGCTTGAGAATCGCTTCCAGCTTGGTGAGCGAGTCATTGGTCTGCTCGGTGGTGTCGCCCCACTGGCCGGAGGGCATCGGGCCGGCCGGCGTGCCGCTGATGTAATAGGTTGTATAGCCGGGCGGCACGGTGACGGCCGAAACGATCGGTGTGGTGCCGCTCGGCAGTGGCAGGCGCGTGACGCTTTGCGCCCTGGCTGGCGCCGCAAACGCGCAGAGCGCCAAGGCTGTCAGGACGGCGAATTTCCGTGAGTTGATCATGGTGTCGTTCCCCGATTGAAGGTCCATTATCCCGATCCGCGCACATGCCGGACCAATTTGTTCTGATCGCAGCTCACCATCGTGCATCAATTTGGACGCACGGCAAGCAGCGCTGCCGCAGCTCACGATCGGTTGTGCAACAAGCCGCTGATTCAACTGCTACTTCGGCGGTGTTACGCTTTCGCCTTGCGCGCCTTGTTGAGAACCTCGCGCAGGCGCCGACCCACGATCAGCTCCTCGCCGGGCTGCAGGGTCATGGAGACGACCTGCAGCTTGTTGACGGTCGTGGCGCTGGCCTTACGCAACTGCGGCAACAGGCTGCGATTGCCCTGGGTAGACAAGAGCTCGATGCATGGCTCGCCTCCGCGCAGTTCGTTGACACATTGCGCCACGGTCAGGCCGAACGCCGCCTCATCCCAATTGACCGTCAGCGTGGGATAGGAGTTGCTTCCGACCGGAATCTCGATCGAAGTCGTCACGCCCGGCACGGTCTCCGCCAGCTTGGCGACCCGTTCGACGCGGGCCTGCCACATCCTGTTGAGAGCGTTGAGATCGGCCTTGGACCAATATTCGACGGCAGCCAGCACGCCCATGATCTCTTCCTTGCCGACCTTCATGGCGCGGCAGACCGCCCCTTCCCAGGGCGCGCTGTTGGCCATGGCGGCATCGATCAGGTCTTTGCGGCCCAGGAGGACGCCTGAGCATTGGGGTCCCCCCAATCCCTTGCCGCCGCTGACGGTGTAGAGGTCCACACCCCATTTGGCGAATTTGGTGAAATTCTCGAAGGGCGGCACGGAGGAGGAAGCGTCGACCAGCAGCGGCACGCCGGCCGCCTTGGTGACTTTCAGCGCGTCCTGCACCCGTTCATCGCGGAAGGTCGTATAGACCAAAGCGGTCTGGGATGTGATGGCTGCCGCCAGATCGCGCACGTCCGCCGCGATCACCAACTTGCCGCCGGCCAGTCGCAGGGCGCTGTCGAAGGCGTTGCGCCCGCCCAGCATCACCACTTCATGTTTCAGGCCGGTCGTGTCGGGCAGCTGCCAGATTTTTTCCGGGTCGGTCCCGGCGATGCAGCCGGCTGTAGCCTGGGCCATGGCGGCGGCCGCACCCGCTGTGACGATGCCGGATTCGGCGCCGGACAGTTCCGCCAGCTTTCTGCCGGCGGCGGCCTGCAGCTCATACAAGTCCACGAAGTGATGAGAGGCTGCTTCCGCGGCACGGCGAACTTCCGGTAGCTCCAGGCAGCCGCTCAGATAGGTATAGGTGCCGCGCCCGTTGATGACAGTGCGGACCCCCAGCCTGGCATAGGGATTGCCGATTGCCTTGCCGGTGCCGGCTGCAAGCGTGGCCGCGAAACTGCGCGTCGCCATGGCGGCGAAGAGCGGCGTGGCGACCAGTGTTTTGATAAAGGCGCGCCGGCCCGCGGCGCTTTGGAGATAGGACGTGGAAGACATGGCGCCTCCTGTCAGCGTATGCGGTGGACCTTGTACATGTAGTTTTCATCCGACAGCGTCAGAATGTAAGTATGCATCGCGTCCGGCTTGATGGTGACCAGCATCCGCTCGGCTGGCCGGCGCCAGCGGGCGCGATGATAAATCTCGTCCTCGGGAGACTGCCGCCAGACCTGCCCATCCGGCAGCGTCACCGTGAAAGCGCCGTTCTTGTCGAAGACATAAGACCGCATCGGCACATTGTGGACCACCGGCTTGGGATCACTGAATATACCGCCGAGTATGCCGACCGGGCGTGGCATCGGCGGCGGACCCGCGGGCTTGTCGGGCGCCGGCGCGGCCGGCATGGACGCAAACTGCGGCGCGGGGGCGGGCACAGGCCTGACTGCGCCTTGCGGCGCCGACAGGCCGAGCTGCACGCGCATGGGCATCGCGGCGGCGTAGTAGCAATCCAGCCACTGGCGATCCGCCGTCTCGCGCGTGCAGCCGGCGGCTCCCGCCACCACCTGGTCGCGTATCGCTTCATCGCGCGGCGCCCCGCCAGCCGGAGGCGATGCGGCCAGGCTGATCTGCCCTGCAAGCGCGGGGGCCAGCCCCAGCGCGGCGCGTACCGGCTGGGCGGCGCCGTAGTAGCAATCCAGCCATTGCCGGGAATCGGTGACGACACCGCAGCGGATCGCGCCGGTCAGTGCATCATCGCGGGGACGCGCTGCGGCCGGCACCATCAGGCCCAGCAATATGGGCACGAAAAGCCAAAAAATACGGCGCATGCACTTCCCCAGTTGCGCCAGCGATGGGACTTGCCCGCAACCGCTTGCCCACCGATTGAAACAAAATAGCTGCGTGGGGGCAACCCGAAGGAAAATGTGAGGAAAGCGGCGAACGCGCTATTTCGGCGGGCGCTTGGGCGAAGGTTTGGCCGAATCGAAATTGATGGTCTTCATCTGGCCGCTGCTGAGTTCCTTTGCCCCCGATGGGATATCGTTGCTCTTCAGGATGAAGGCCACGATATCGGTATTGGCGGCCGCGCTGAGCGAGCCGGGATTGCCAAGCGGCATCGCGGTGCTGACATAATCGAACAGCGTGTCCAGGGTGGAACCGGACCAGTACGGCATGAATCGCCCGACAAGCGGTGGAATCTCGAAAGTGCCCGACAGATCGGCGCCGTGGCAGCGGCCGCAATTCTGCATGTAAAGGGTGCGGCCATGTTCGGCCTGGGTCTCGGTATAGACACCGTCCCAGATCGAGGTTCGGGCCTGGGCGCCTGCGATACCCAGCCCCAATATCAGGGCGCAGCCAATAATTCTGCTCTGTCGCATGACCGTTCTCCTCAAACCGGGGTGGCGGGGAAGCGCGAGAAAAGTTCTTCCATCACGCGCACGGCCCGCTCGGCCTCTGCGCGATCTGGCACCTCATTGCTGTTGCCGTAGCCCTTGGGCAGACCGCCGGGCACGCCGATATCGATCATCACGATGCCGTCGCTCTTGGAACGGGCTTCGACGTTGCGATAGGTCAGCCCGTAATTGACTTCCGGCTGCGGGATCAGCCACTCGGTCTGGCCGCGATGGGGCACCATCGCCGTGTCTTTCCAGAAATCGCGTGCCGCATAGCCGGGGCAGTTGATGATCACCTTCTCGGGCAGATGGGCCAGTTCGCTGGGCGAATGGAAATCGCGCATCACGATCTTGCCGCCGGCGGCGAAGAACGCGCTCATCAGCACATGGCCATATTCGCTGAAATTGAAAAACAGATAGGTGGTGCGCTGGGCATACTGCACCGGGAAAGGGTTGATGTCGGGCGTCAAGGTCTGGCGCGCGGCGGTGATGTCGCCGACCCGGTCACCCAGCTCGTAATATTGCGGAATCGGAATCGGGCTTGGCGGAGGAGGGGGCGGCGGCGTATCGAACGGCGTGTCGGAGAGATAATAATGGTCGGCGAACTTCACCGGATCGCCGGCCATGCCGACGAACTGGCGCAAATTCTTCCAGGAGATGCGGGTCATCCGCTCCCATACGTCGCCCAGGTTGGAGGGGGCTTCCGAAGCCAGTGCCATGTGCGAGGCCGGCGTCCAGCTGCCATTGGCGCGCACCGATCGGGTGCGATGAAACAGTTCGCGGGTGTAGATGGTGACCTGGGCGCCGGCCCGTTGCGCCATGATCGCAGAGGTAATCCCGATAATGCCGCAGCCGAGCACGGCAATCTTCCTGGGGCTGCGCGACATCGCCTTCTGCACCTGCATGTCGGCGGAACCCCAGGAGAGCGACCAGCCGGCGCCGCTATGGCCGTAATTGTGGACCACCATGGCATCGCCGATATGCTCGACATCCAGGCGCGGGCCTTTGGTGCGAAACGGCCGGATGCAGCACTTGATGTCGTAGATACGGTCGGGATGTGCCCGCATCGGGATCAACTTGGGCGGGCGGTCCATGAATGGCACACCCGCTGTTTGGGCCGCCGCGGTGCGGGATGCCGCGGTGCCAAGACCGACACGGCCGCCCAGCGCGAGCGAATTCTTCAACAGGTGCCGACGGTCCATTCCTAGCCCACCCCAAGTCGGAACGGCCCACGTTGGTATCACTTGCAAGAGCCGTCAATGGCGCCGTGCAACATCAAAAAGGAAAGACCGGGGTTGCCAGGAGGATCTTTCCTCCACACACTGGTCCTTGCGGGACGAGAAGCCGGGGGGCTGTTCATGGCACCAGCACCGCATAAACAGGGTTGGGGCCCCAAGGTGGCCGCGCTCGCGCTTTTTCTTTTCGCTGGCGCGGCGAGCGTCGAGGCGCAAGGCCCGACCCAGGCGGATATCCTGATCAAGAACGGCCATGTCGTGGATGGCAGTGGCGGTCCGTGGGTGCAGGCCAATGTCGCCATCACCGGCGACAAGATTGTGTATGTCGGCCGCGCGCCCGTGACGGCCAAGCGCGTGATCGACGCCGCCGGCAAGGTGGTATCGCCCGGCTTCATCGACATGCATTCCCATTCCGAGTTCGGCCTATCGCTGGACGGCCGTGCGCTCAGCAAGGTCACCCAGGGCATCACCACCGATGTGATGGGCGAGCATCTTTCGGCCGGTCCCGTGCTTGGTCCGGCGGTGGACGATCCCATGATGGTGACGCCGCCGGTCAAGCGCAGCTGGACCACCTTGGGCGGCTTTTTCTCCTATCTGGAGAAGAAAGGCATCGGCCTGAACGTCGCGTCCTATGTCGGCATGGGCCAGGTGCGCGCTTCGGCCATGGGCTATGGCAACACCAAGCCGACACCGGCGCAGATGGACCGGATGAAGCAACTGGTGCGCCAGGCGATGGAAGAGGGCGCTTTCGGCGTGTCGGCAGGCATGTGGTATGTGCCCAATTCCTTCTTCGACGTCCCCCAGATGGTCGAATTGTGCAAGGTCGCGGGCAGTTATGGCGGCATCTTTGCGATCCACATCCGCAATGCCACCGGCGTTGACGGGTTGCGCGAAGCGATCGCGGTGGCCAAGGGCGCCCATATCCCGGTGGAGATATTCCATCTGGGCGCCAGCGTTGGCATGGACCCCGACGGCTATCTTCGGGTGCTGCGTCAGGCGCGCGCGGATGGCGTGGACATCACCGGCAATTCCTATCCCTACGAAACCGGCTGGAGCTATCTGCGCCAGTCGCTGCCCGAATGGGCGCTGGAGGGCAATTCCGCCGACATCGTGGCGCGCCTGCAGAAGCCTGACAGCCGCGCCCGCATCCTGACGGAGATGAAGGCCAAGCACAGCGATTACTCCCGGACCAAGGTGGCCTCGGCCAATCCCGATTATGACGGCAAGACCGTGACCCAGATCGCCGGCACGATGCATGTGGCCCCCGAAGAAGCCATCGTGAACATCCTGGTCAAGATGAAGGGCGAAGGTTTCGACATGGGCATCCCGACCGGCAAGCGCGATGCGATTGTCGTCGAGATGCTGAACAATCCCTGGATGGATATCGGCTCGGACGGCATTGCCCTGCCGGCTGGTGTGCGTACGGCCTTTGGCAGTCCGCATCCGCGCTCTTTCGCCAGTCACACGCGCCTGCTGGCGGAATATGTGCGCAAGCGCCATGTCTTCACCCTGGAAGAGGCGATCCGGAAGATGACGTCCCAGGCCGCCAACCGGCTCGGACTGGCAGACCGCGGCCTTCTGCGCCAGGGCATGAAAGCCGATGTGGTGGTGTTCGATCCCGCCACGGTTCAAGACGTGGCGACTTATGACGATCCGGCTCGCTATTCCAAGGGCGTTGACTGGGTGTTCGTCAACGGTGTGGCGGTGGTGGCGAATGGCAAGCCCACCAACGCGCTTCCCGGCCAGGTATTGCGCGGCCCCGGCTACAAGCCCGGCACACCCTAAAGCGGACGAAGAGCGCTTCATGGCAAAATCAGACAGCCAAAAGCGTGAAGACGAAATCCTGCTGCGAATGCTGAAAACCCCGCCCAAACCGCATGTCGAGATGAAGCCAAAGGGCAAGGCTGACTCGAAAATCTCGGAAGTTCAGCGATAGCTTCCGGTTGCTTCAGCGCGAAATCATCAAGCGATCAGGACGGCTTGTCGGCGGGATCGGAAGATATCGCCGCGCGAATATGGCGGACCATGTGCCAGGCGGTCTTGTAGGAAACACCGAGCATGCGCGCCAAACGCTGCGCGGAAATGCCGGTCTTGCTGCCGCAAAGCAGATGGTTGGCATAGAGCCAGACATTCAGCGGGATGTGAGAGCGTTCGTAGATGGTGCCGACCGTGACGCTGAACGGCTTTCTGCAGGCATTGCACCAGTACACGCCAGGCCGCGTGGATTTGCCTTTCAGCGCCGTGGCATGACCCACGACTCGGCAGTGGGGACAGACCGGACCATCGTGCCATAGCAGCGTTTCCAGGTATCGCCGTGCTGCATCTGCGTCGGTGAAACGGACGGGTTTTCCTGTCGCCATCTGACCTAACCCTTTATGCAATCTATCTAAAGCATAATGACAGCTACGTCATGTATACACTGGTACTTGCGAGCAACAGGTCCACGACGTTTTGTCATTTCCCCGATTTAGCCAGCTTTTCCGCGCGTTTGCGCCCTTGTCGCCGCAAACCATGTGAGTTCAAATTCATCCATAACGAAAGTTTTAGAGGGGGGCTCTCATGCTTTTCGGTCTTACCAAGACGCGTGCGCGTCTTGCGAGCGGTGCGGCCATTCTGGCGCTCGGCGCAGGTGCGGCGATGGCGCAAGAGAATGTGGAGCAGGTTATCGTCACCTCCACGCGTCTGCAGGCGGCGGGCTTTGATGCACCGACACCGACGACCGTCATCGGCGCTGCGGATATTCAAGCACAAGCCAAGCCCAGTGTCTTCGATACCCTGACCAACCTGCCTGCCGTGCAGGGTTCGACAGGCGCCGCCGCGCAGGCGGGCACCACCTCCAACGGACTGATCGGCTTGTCGGCCATCGGCCTGCGCGGTCTCTCGCCCCTGCGCACCCTGGTCCTTATCGACAATCAGCGCTACGTCGCTGCCAACCTGAACGGCACCGTGGACGTCAGCATGGTGCCGCAGATGCTGATCCAGCGTGTGGACATCGTGACCGGCGGCGCATCGGCCGCCTGGGGTTCGGACGCGGTGGCCGGCGTGGTCAACTTCGTGACCGACAAGAAGTACGAAGGCTTCAAGATGAACGCGGTGGCCGGCCTTTCCGGCTACGGCGACATGGGCAATGTGACCTGGCAGGCCGCCGCGGGTACAGCCTTTGCCGGTGGCCGGGGGCATTTCGAAACGGCTGTCGAATACAGCTACAATGACGGTCTGCTGCCGCGCTATCCGCAGAGCCAGCAGCACACGGCGCTGCCAGGCAATATCGGTGGCCGCGATCTCTCGCGGACGTCGGGCACTGCGACGTACGGCAGCACGCCCTCCCAGACTCCGGTGGGCCAGCCGCAGTCTTTCTATGGTCCGCTGATGATGCAGACCCAGTTTGCGGCCTATGGCCTGGTCCAGAACGGTCCCAAGGCCGGCTATACCTTCGGCTCTAACGGGGTTGCCTATCCCGAACCCCTTGCCGGCAGCTGCACCAGAAATGCGACCGGCGGGCTGGTCGGCGCCATCGGCGGCAGGTGCTTCGGTACCCCCACCGCGCCGGGCGACCAGGTCGACACCCATGAATTCACCCAGGGCCTGATAAATCCGCTCACCCGCGGCAGCGTGTATATGCGCGCGTCCTATGACCTGACCCCAGACACGGAAGTCTACGCCACCCTGACCTATTCCGGCGTTCGCACCGAGAACACGCCGGCCCAGGGCAATTCGGACAAATCCGGCTTCATTCACTGCGATAACGCCTATCTGCCGGCAACGAACCTGTTCGGTGCCGATCTGACCGCGTCGCAGACCTTGGCGGCATGTCTGGCTGCCTATCCCACCCCAGCCGGCAAGAACATCAACGATAACGGCGTCGGCATTCCGTTCGGCAGCAACTGGGCCAATATCCTGACCGACCAGAACATGCACATCTATCGCCAAACCCGCCGCTTCGTGGTGGGCGGTGACGGCGTCTTCGACATGTTCGGCAGCAAATGGAACTGGAATTCCTATTTCGAGCACGGCGAAGGCAACACCAGCGTCAAGATCTACAATATGCCGCTGTCGAACACCCCGGTGAATCCCGCCACGGGACAACCGGATAACACGCTGCTCTCGCGCTTCAACCTGGCGCAGGACGCGGTGGTCAATGCGGGCGGCAACATCGTCTGCCGCAACACCATCGCCCAAACCTTCGGCTGCGTGCCGTTCAATCCCTTCGGCGTCGATCCGATCAATCCGGCGGCGCAGGCCTATTTCGACAACCAGCAAGTCCCGGCCGGTCAAAATCAGCACATCAGCTCGATCCAGACCAACCGCCAGGAATCCTTCGACTTCAGCATCAACGGATCGCCGTTCAGCGACTGGGCCGGTCCGGTTGCG
>Ga0134126_10011712_pt1 | contig 11068 bp, 9 predicted proteins | sample KB31752_FD_96881 | JGI IMG/M metagenome (GOLD analysis project Ga0134126, IMG submission 96881) | Terrestrial soil microbial communities with excess Nitrogen fertilizer from Kellogg Biological Station, Michigan, USA - KB3-175-2 | ecosystem: Environmental > Terrestrial > Soil > Unclassified ... | reverse complement strand
CTGGGGCCGTAAATGTCAGCATCCAGCAGGCCCACCTTGGCGCCTTGGGCGGCCCAGGCCAGCGCGAGATTGGCCGCCGTCGTGGACTTCCCCACGCCGCCCTTGCCCGACGCCACCGCCACGATGTTTTTCACGTGGCTCATGGGCTTGAGCGTGCGCTGCACCGCATGCGCCGTGATTTGCTGCGTCAATTTCAATTCCAATCTAGCCGCCCCCAAAACCGGCTGCAGATGGGCCTGTAGCGCCGCGGTCAGCTCGGGGCCATAGTCCGCGCAGGGAAAGCCCAGGGAAAGCTCGACGCGGACCGCCGCGCCATCCGAGGTGACCGACATCACAGCCTTCGCATCTCCCAGGGTCTGGGAGAGATAGGGGTCGGTATAACCGTTCAATTGTGCGCGGATGACGTCGTCCGCGGCGGCAGCTGAGTTCTTCATAAGTTGCATGGATTGTACCGCAGGCGGAGAAATGCGTGCGGTATGGCATAATCGCTCAAGAGTGAAGAACCGTGGTGTCGCCATATTTACGGTGAGAATGGATGGCTCCCCGGAGGATGTGCAACTTGAAGGCACTTAATGAGTCTATTCGCCAACTATCGCGCCGACCGGCTCATCGCCGAAGTTAAAACCAGCGGCAATCCAGGCAGCCCCCTGGCACAAAAGGCTTTGGAAAAACTGGCCGCGCTCGGCCCGAGCGCGATCGAGCCCATCGTGGACGCCCTCGCGACGGCTGAAAAGCGCGAGACCATGGCCTATGTCGAGGTGCTGTCGCGCCTCATCGACGTCAAGACCCTGCCGCTACTGCTCAAGGCCATGGCCGAGGCCAATGGACGGGCGATGTCCGGCATCGCGTGGGCGCTGTCCTCGAGCAAGAATTATCCTCCGAACGCGCTGCTAGAAGCCCTGGCCAAACCGGCCATGCCCAAGCAGGCCATCCTCGACGTGATCGCGGCGCAAAAGAGCCGATTCACCGTGCGCGACCTGCTGAACGCGGCGTACACCCAGGAAGCCAGCGAAAGAACCGGCCTGTTCAAGGTCATCGCCGAGATCGCCGACGAATCGTCCATCGACGATTTGATCGCGCGCATCGAGGGCAAGGATCCTGTTGCCCGCCTGCATATCATCAACGTGCTGGCGCGCTTCAACACCCCCACGGTGCAGCAAGCCATTCAGAAGCAGCTCAAGGACAACAGCAAATTCATCCGCTCCGCCGCTCTTTCGGCGCTGGCCCGCATGGACGGTCCGTTCGACATGCCCCTGCTTTGCGGCATGCTGCGCGATCCGGAAATCGAGGTGCAAAACAAGGCGGTGGACCTCGTCGTCCATGCCAATCATCCGGAGACCATCAAGTACCTGGTGGACGTGCTCAAGGACGAGAATGAATACGCCCGCCGCGCCGCCGTGGAGGTATTGAACGTGGTGGGCACCTCGAAATCCGTGAAGTACCTGCTGGAGGTCATCGCCGACAGCGATTGGTGGGTGCGCACGCGGGCGGCCGACGCCCTCGGCAAGATCGGCGGTCCACGCGTCGTCGATGCCGTGCTCACCCTGGTCAAGGACGACAATCAGGACATTCGGCGCGCCGCCATCGAAATCCTCAATCAAACAAAGGACGAGCGCGCAGTGGCGCAATTGATCGAAGCCACCAAGGATGCGGATTGGTGGGTGAGCGAACGCGCCGTGGATGCGCTCGCCGAGATCGGCAGCACCAAGTCCTTGCCGCGCTTCATCGAAATGCTGGGCGGCACCGAGCCGAAGTCCTTGCCGACGGTCATTCGCGCCATCGGCAAGATCGGCGATCAAAAGTGCATCGAGCATCTTCTGCCCCTGCTCACGCGGCCCGAGAACGAGATCAAGGCGGAGGCAATCGCTGCGCTGGCCAAGCTCGCCGACGAGCGGCGCGCCGACACGATACGGGCGCGCCTGCAGTCGGTCGCCGCCAACGCCGACGCCACCATCAGCCAGGCCGTGGCGCGGGCGATGACGGAGCTGGACAACCGCTTCTCCACCCAGCAACTCGCGGCCAATCAACGCGCCGAGAAAATGCAGGAACCCGCCAAGACCCTGCTCATCGACAATCAGGACCTCGCCAAGGTCGTTCAGGAGCAGGAAGTCCAGGCGAACCGCCTCGACATCGCCACGCTGAAGAGCGGCGACGTCATCGAGGGCCGCTACAAATTCATCGAGAAAATCGGCAAGGGCGCATTCGGCACCGTGCTGCTGATGGAAGACACGGTGGTCGAAGAGCGGCTGATCTTGAAATTCCTGAATCCCAACGTGTCGGCGGACGAGGAGATGATGAAGCGCTTCGTGCACGAACTGCGCTACAGCCGCAAGATCACCCACAAGAACGTCATCCGCATCTACGACTTCCTGTACATCCGCGGCAACTACGCCATCTCGATGGAATATTTCCCGTCCCACACCCTGGGCGGCGAAATCATCAACGAAAAGCCGGTGGTGCTCAAACGCGCCGTCAAATTCGGCATCGATATCGCGACCGGCATGGCGGTCGCCCACCAGGCCGGCATCGTGCATCGGGATTTGAAGCCGGCAAACATCTTGATCGACAACGACGGCCTGCTCAAGATCGTGGACTTCGGCGTCGCCGCGGCGCAAACCCAGGGCGATACCCAGCTGACCAAGACCGGCTATGTGATCGGCTCGCCCAAGTACATGGCGCCGGAGCAGATTCTGGGCAAGAAGGTGGATGAGCGGGCCGACATCTACAGTCTCGGCGTCATCCTGTACGAAATGTTCAGCGGCGTGCCGCCCTATTCCCGCGGCGATCACATGTCGGTCATGTACCAGCACGTGCAGGGCAAGGCCCGTCCGCCCATCGATATCAACAAGGAATTACCGTTGGAATTGAACAACTTAGTCATGAAATGCATGTCGTTGGACAAATCCAAGCGGGCGCAGAGCATGGACGAACTGCGCCAGGCCCTCGAAAAATTCCTGTGACGGCTTGACGCAGCTCACGTTTATGGCCCATTTCGGGCGTAAACGCTCGAAAATCCAATTGCTTACGGGTAGCCTTGCATATTATGGCAAGAATCGATGCATTCCTTAAGTTAGGCGTTGCCCAAGGTTGCTCGGATTTGCACCTGGCGGTCGGCGTCCCGCCCATGCTGCGCATGCACGGCGACTTGATGCCCATCAAGTTTCGCGAACTGGGCGAGGCCGAACTCGAGGGCTACATCACCGAGGTGCTGACGCAGAATCAGCTCAAGCAGCTGCGCGAAGGCAACGACATCGATTTCTCCTATGTGTCGTCCGAGGGCGGGCGGTTTCGGGTCAACGTCTTTCGCAAGGAAACCGGCATCGGCGCCGCGTTTCGGTCCATTCCCACCCAGATGCCGACCATGGAGCAGCTGGGTCTGCCGCCCATCGTGCGCAAGCTCTGCGACTACCACCAAGGGATGATCCTGGTCACCGGCTCCACCGGCACCGGCAAGTCCACGACCCTGGCGTCCATGATCGATTATCTGAATTCGACGCGCTCGGTCAACATCATCAGCCTGGAAGACCCGATCGAGTTCGTTCATCGCAGCAAGTCGAGCCAGGTCATCCAGCGTGAACTGGGCACGCACCTGCCTTCGTTCGCCGAGGGCGTGCGCGCGGCCATGCGCGAGGATCCGGACGTGATCCTGGTCGGCGAGTTGCGCGATGCCGAAACGATTTCCATGGCCATGACCGCGGCCGAAACCGGACACCTGGTGCTCGGCACATTGCACACCACCAGCGCCACCAAGACCATCGACCGCATCATCGACGCGCTGCCCACCGAGGAACGCGAGCAAACCAAGAGTTTCCTCTCGCAAAGTCTGATCGCCGTCATCACGCAGGTGCTGGTCAAAAGTCCGGACCAGCGCGCACGGCGCGCCATTTGCGAAATCATGGTGCTCACCAAGGCCATCGGCAAGCTCATCATGACGGATCAATCGCACCAAATTCCCAGCCAGCTGCAGATGGGCAAGGAATACGGCATGCAGTTGCTGGATCAGGCGCTGCTGGCGGCCATCAACGCCAAGGAAGTCGATCCCGAGCACGCCTACACCTATGCCTCCGACAAGCGCCAATTCCAGCGATTCGTGACCGACATGGCCGGCGCCCCCGTGGCCGCGCCCGAACCGGCGAACCCCTGAGGCAACCCGTGGCGGCCATCGACAGTTTCTTGAACCAGGTGTTGGAGCGCAACGGATCGGATCTGCATTTTCTGGCGGGCGATCCGCCGCGGGTCCGCCAGTACGGCGAGCTGAAGGCATTGAGCCCGGAGCCGCTGGCCGCGGACGCGGTCAAGACGGCTCTGTACGAGATCATGCCGAAGCTTTCGGTGGAGCGCTTCGAAACCAAGGATGGAACCGATTTTGCGTACAGCATGCCGGGCGTCGCCCGCTTCCGCGTCAACGTGATGCGCCAGCTGAACGGCATGGGGGCGGTTTTTCGCGCCATCCCTTCCAAGGCGCGCACGGCGGCCGAGCTGAAATTGCCCGATGCCGTCATGAATCTGTGCAAGATCAACAGCGGCCTGATTCTGGTCACGGGCAAGACCGGCTCGGGCAAGTCCACCACGCTCGCCGCGATGATCGACGACATCAACAGCCGCGAAAAAGGCCACATCCTCACCATCGAAGACCCGATCGAGTTCGTGCACCTGCGCAAGAACTGTCTGATCAGCCAGCGCGAGATCGGCGTGCATGCCACCTCGTTCTCCTCGGCGCTCATGTCGGCGTTGCGCGAGGACCCCGACGTCATTCTGGTGGGCGAGTTGCGCGATCTCGAGACCATGAGCATCGCCGTGACCGCGGCTGAAATGGGCATTCTCGTGATGGGCACCCTGCACACCAACGGCGCGGCGGCGACGGTGGATCGCCTGGTGAATGCATTTCCCGCCGACAAACAACCGCACGTGCGCACCATGCTGTCGACCAGCCTGCGCGGCGTCGTCTCGCAGCAGCTCATTCCCAGAACCGACAAGCAGGGCCGGGTCGCGGCGCTCGAAATCCTGATCAATACGCCGGCGGTCGCCAATCTGATACGGCAGGGAAAGATGGATCAGCTGGAGAACGCCATGCAGAGCGGCGCGGCGGTCGGCATGCGTCTGATGGACACCGCCATTCAAGGGTTGCTGGATCAGCGGCAAATCACCGGCAAAGAGGCCTTCAAGAAGGCCATCAACAAATCCCGCTTCGAGCAATTTCGCGAGGCTTCCTAGCGGAAACGGCCGTGCCGCCTCCATCGCGATGCCACTGTCGTCGCGATGCCACCGTCGTCGCCGCAATGCCGCCGTGGCATAATTCGGCATGACCCAACGCCGCCGAATTCTAGTCACCAGCGCCCTGTACTACGCCAATGGCCCCCTGCATCTGGGCCACATACTCGAAGCCATCCAGACCGACATCTGGGTGCGGTTTCAGAAGCTTCGCGGCCACGAATGCCATTACGTCTGCGCCGACGACACGCATGGCACGCCCATCATGCTCAAGGCGCAGTCCGAGGGGATCACGGCGGAAGAACTGATCGCTCAGGTCAATGTCGAGCACCGGCGCGACCTGGCCGACATGCTGATCGGCCTGGACAATTTCGGTTCCACGCACGCGCCCGAAAACGAGGCGCTCTGCGACTCCATGTATCTCAAACTACGGCAGGCCGGACACATCGACAAGCGCAGTGTGCGCCAGGCTTTCGACGAGACGGCCAAGATGTTCCTGCCCGATCGCTATGTGAAGGGAACCTGCCCGGTGTGCGCCACCGCCGATCAGTACGGCGATTCCTGCGAAAATTGCGGCTCCACCTACACCCCCGCGGACCTCGAGAACCCGATCTCCGTGGTCAGCGGCACGACCCCGGTATGGCGCGAATCGGAGCATTATTTCTTCAAGCTCAGCACCTTCGAGAAGCCGCTGAGCGCCTGGGTGCGCAGCGGCGCGACGCAGGACAGCGTCGCCCGCAAGCTCGACGAGTGGTTCAGGCAGGGTTTGCGGGATTGGGACATATCGCGCGATTCACCCTATTTCGGCTTCGAAATCCCCGATGCGCCCGGCAAGTATTTCTACGTCTGGTTCGATGCGCACATCGGCTACCTGGCGAGCTTCACACAGTTGTGCGCCCGCACCGGCTTGAAGTTCGACGACTTTCTCGCGCTCGATTCGGCCGCCGAAATGCATCATTTCATCGGCAAGGATATTTTGTATTTTCATACCCTGTTCTGGCCGGCGGTGCTGCAGGGAGCGGGCATGCGCCGCCCCACCGCCGTGCATGCGCACGGTTTCGTGACCATCAACGGCCAGAAAATGTCCAAGTCGCGCGGCACCTTCATCACGGCGCGCCGCTACCTGGACGGTCTCGCGCCCGAATACCTGCGCTACTACTTCGCCGCCAAGCTCGGCCCGGGAATCGACGACATCGACATGAATCTGGATGAATTCACCACGCGCGTGAATTCCGACATCGTCGGCAAGCTGGTGAACATTGCCAGCCGCTGCGCCGGCTTCATCACCAAGAGCGCCGCCGGGACCCTTGCGGATGTGCTGCCCGATGCGACTCTGCATGCCGACTTCACGGCGGCGGGAGCCGGCATCGCCGCGGCCTTCGAGGCTCGAGATACGGCGAGCGCCGTTCGCGACATCATGTCCCTGGCCGATCGGGCCAATCAATACATCGACCTGCACAAGCCCTGGAACCTGGCCAAACAACCCGGCGGGGCCGCCGAAGTGCAGAGTGTTTGCACCCAGGGCCTGAATCTTTTCAGAATTCTGATGATCTATCTCCAGCCGGTGCTGCCCGACATGGCCGCCAAGGCCAGGCTATTCTTCCAGGAGCCGCATTGGACGTGGGCGAGCGCCGCCGTGCCCTTGCTGGGCACCCACATTCTGCCGTACCAAGCCCTGGCGACGCGCCTGGACTCCAAGGCCGTGGCGCGCCTCATCGACACGGAGGCCGCGGCAGCGCCGGCTACGGCGAGCGCGTCGCCGGCCTCGGCAGGCGCATCGCCGGGCGCGGCAAGCACATCGCCGGCCTCGGCAGGCGCATCGCCGGCCGTGGCCACCGCGCCCGGCGCGGCTGCAACCGAATCCGCCTCGATTTCCATCGACGAGTTCCTGCGCATCGATCTGCGCGCGGCGCGGGTGGTGAACGCCGAACTCGTGCCGGGTGCGGACAAGCTGTTGAAATTGAGCGTCGATCTGGGCGAGCTCGGCCGGCGCGACATATTCGCCGGGATTCGCGCCGCCTATGACCCGGCGGCACTGATCGGCCGGCTGATCGTCGTGGTCGCGAACCTGCAGCCGCGAAAAATGCGCTTCGGCACCTCGGAGGGCATGATGCTGGCGGCGGGTCCCGGCGGGAAGGATATTTTCGTCCTGTCGCCCGACAGCGGCGCCGCTCCCGGCATGCGCATCAAATGACATGAGCAGCGAGTCCGCGCCTGACATCGTGGGGCGCATCGATGCATTGCTGCCCCAGACTCAATGCACGCGCTGCGGCTATCCGGGTTGCGCTCCGTATGCGGCGGCCATAGTCGGCGGCGAAGCGCAGATCAACCAATGCCCGCCGGGCGGCGCTGCGACCCGCGACGCACTCGCCGCGCTGCTGAATCGGCCCGCACTGCCCCTGAATCCGGTTCACGGCGAGGAAACGGCGCCGCTGGTCGCCTTCATCGATGAGTCGCGCTGCATCGGCTGCGCACGCTGCCTCGCACCCTGTCCCGTGGATGCCATCATCGGCGCCGCAAAGTACACGCACACCGTACTCGCCGATCGCTGCACGGGCTGCGAGCTCTGTCTGCCGCCCTGCCCCGTCGATTGCATCGAGATGAAGCCGGGACAGCCGCCCGCGGCCGATCAGCCCATGCGGAACCGCCGGCGCTTCGACGCCCACCAGGCGCGAGCGCTAAATCAGGCCGCGGAAAGGCAGAGGGAGCTCGACGCCAAGAAAGCCGCCGCACCGCGGCATGCGGCCGAGCCATGAACGCGGCGAAGCGCCGCGAGATATTCGCCCGGCTGCGGGCAGCCAATCCGGCGCCAAGAACGGAACTCAACTACCGATCGCCGTTCGAATTGCTGATCGCGGTGATACTGTCCGCGCAGGCCACCGACAAGAGCGTCAACAAGGCCACGGCAGGCTTGTTCCGCGATGCAGACACGCCGGCGGCCGTCCTGGCGCTGGGGGTCGAAGGTCTGTCCACGTACATCAAATCCATCGGGCTGTACAACGGCAAGGCCAGAAACATCATCGCCACCTGCCGGCGCCTGCTCGAGCAACACGCGGGAGAGGTGCCCGCGTCGCGTGAAGCGCTCGAAGAGCTGCCCGGAGTCGGCAGAAAAACCGCCAACGTGGTGTTGAACACGGCCTTCGGTCAGGCCACGATGGCGGTGGACACGCATATTTTTCGAGTCGCCAATCGCACCGGCCTGGCGCCCGGCAAGACCGTGCGCTCGGTCGAGGACAAGCTTCTGAAATTCGTGCCGCCCGAATATCTTCAAGACGCGCATCACTGGCTGATCCTGCATGGACGCTATGTATGCAAGGCCCGCAATCCGGCCTGTCCCACTTGCGGCATCGCCGACCTATGCGAATATCGGCATAAGACCCATGCCCCTGTTTGATTCGTCCAGCCGTGATGATCTGCGCCGCAGCTACGCGCAGGCCTGGCGTAAACACCGGACGCAAATGCCGCTGACGCCGCTCGAGGTCATGATCACCGACGTCATCGGCGCGCATCCCGAGTATCAAGCCATCGTCAGCGACGCCGATGCGGCGATGGCATTCGAGCCGGCGCCCTCGGGAACCGGGGAGAATCCGTTTCTACATATGGGACTTCACATCGCCGTGCGCGAACAGCTGTCCGTCGACCGGCCGCCGGGGGTACGTGATTTGCACCGCCGATTGCAAGCGCACTACGGCGACCCGCACCGCGCGGAGCATGCGCTCATGGAGGCGCTGGGCGAGGCATTGTGGCAGGCACAGCGGAGCGGCCGGGCGCCCGACGAGGCAGAGTACCTGGCACTGGCTCGCCGGCGGCTCGATCTGGGAAAGGGCTGATCGGGCGTACTGCGGGCCGGGCGTATCTGCCGCGTCGCCCGGGCGCGGGCGACGCGGGCAGCCCTGCGACTGATCGGAAGCGGGTGCGGCCGGCCGAGAGCGCCGATTGTTAAGCAAGCTTCATGCCCGCTTCATCGGCATGACGGTCCGGCGACGCTATTCTGGCCGCATGAGGCGGATAACCACGCGTTTTGCGGCTATGGCGGCCGCGGCCGGACTCGCGCTGCTGCCGCTGACGTACGGCATTGCGGCCGGTCCTGCCGAGCCGGGGACCGATGCCGCGGCAACCCATGCGCCGGCCCCCTCTCCTGCGCCGAGCGGCGCGCCGAGCGATGCGGCCGCCAAGCATATCCACCGCACCGCCTGCCTGAGAGACGCCAGGAAAAAGAAACTGCTGGGCGCCGAGAAGACCGCCTTCCTCAAGAACTGCATCGGCGTCCCCGGATGAGCGGCGAGCCGGCCCGCCGCCATATCAGAATTTGCGCGCGGGAGTGGGCGTGACCGTGAGCAGCACATGGTCGGTCGGCGCGCTGCTGAACTGAAGCACGAAGATTTTGCCGCCCCCGAGCTCGAATTCGACGATCTTGTGCGGCGCGCTGCAGGCACGCTGGCCTTGAAAATCCTGGGGCGGCAACAGCGCCCCGTTCGACACCACGTCGATCCACAGCGGTAAATCGATCGAAATGCGATAGCTGCCCGCGGCGGGGATTTTCAGGGTCGCGAGACCCGCGTAGGCAGGATCAGGCGGCACTCGCTTGCCCGGCGTCGCGGCAAAAGCCACTTGCGCCTGGGACGCCAGGCGCAGCGCATAAAGACGGTTCGGCACGATCGGCGGCGCGGACTTCGCGTCCGTGCCGGCCCGCACCCGCACCGGCGTCTTTGCGTACAACGCCCGCTCCTGGGTCACATCCCATTTGAAATCCAGGCAGGCGTCGGCGTGCACCGGCCGCGCCATGCCGGCGGCGAGTGCCACGACCAGTAACCATGCCTTGGCGTGATTCGGTTGCATGCGCTCCCTAACGTTTGGGCAGGTACAAATCGGTCAACGTTCCCTCGAAGGCCTCGGCCGCGAACCCAACGGTTTCGGACAGGGTCGGATGCGCGTGGATGGTCAAGCCGATGTCCGCCGCGTCCGCGCCCATTTCAATCGCCAGCCCCACTTCGGCGATCAGCTCACCGGCATTGGTGCCGACAATTCCGGCGCCGATGATCCGATGGGTCTGCTTGTCGAACAGCAGTTTGGTGAAACCCTCGTCGCGGTTGAGCGCCAGAGAACGGCCGCTGGCGGCCCAGGGAAACGAGCCCTTGCCGAAATTGATGCCGCTTGCCTTGGCTTCCGTCTCGCTGATTCCGACCCAGGCGATTTCCGGATCGGTATAGGCCACCGAGGGAATGCAGCGCGCATCGAAGGCCGATTTTTGTCCCGCCGCCGCTTCCGCCGCGACTTTGGCCTGGTGCGTCGCCTTGTGCGCAAGCATGGGGGCACCGGCGAGATCTCCGATCGCAAAAATATGCGGCACGTTGGTGCGCATCTGCTTGTCCACCGCAACGATTCCGCGCGGACTGACCGCGACGCCGGCCGCGGCCGCGCCGATGGCGTTGCCGTTCGCGGTGCGGCCCACCGCCACCAGCACGCGATCGAACACCTGCGGCTCGGGCACGTCGGGTCCCTCAAAAGTCGCGCGCAGACCCTCGGGCAGCGCCTCGAGCTTCGCGACCTTGGTCTTGATCAGAATGCGCTCGTAGCGCTTCTCGATGCGCTTCTGCAACGGCCGTACCAGGTCGCGATCCGTGCCGGGCATCAGGCCGTCGCTCAATTCGACCACGGTCACCCGCGCTCCCAGGGCATCGTATACGCAGGCCATTTCCAACCCGATGATGCCGCCGCCGATGACCAGGAGGCGCTTGCACTCCGGCGGCAATTCCAGAGCGCCGGTCGAATCCATGATGCGCGGGTCGTCGGGGAAACCCGGCAGTGGCGCCGACTCCGAACCCGCGGCGATGATGCACTGCTTGAAATCGATGCG
>Ga0134126_10011711_pt1 | contig 11070 bp, 9 predicted proteins | sample KB31752_FD_96881 | JGI IMG/M metagenome (GOLD analysis project Ga0134126, IMG submission 96881) | Terrestrial soil microbial communities with excess Nitrogen fertilizer from Kellogg Biological Station, Michigan, USA - KB3-175-2 | ecosystem: Environmental > Terrestrial > Soil > Unclassified ... | reverse complement strand
GGAGGTGGGTGTCGGTGCCACCGGTTCGGCAAGTACCGCCATCGCGTCCGGAGCGACCAGCAAGTCGGGCGGCGTAGCCGCGTCCGGGGCGACCTGCTCGGGTATCCGGACCCCGCCGGTCGGATAGACCACCGTGAACTCGGGCTCGCGGGCGGGCCGGTCGAATACCGCTTCGTCGAATACCGCTTCGTCGAATGATGAATCGCCTTGTGCCGCGTCGCCGGTCTGCGCGCCTTCGGGCTCGGCAGTCGGATCGCTGAGCCGATCGAGCCGCTTGTGCGACTGGAAGAGCTCGAAGAGCAGGTCGCGGCGCTCCTGTGCGGTCCGCTCCGCCGCGCCGGGCTCCTGCTCGTCGGTCCCCGGCGTTCGTCCGCCGCCGTTCATCGTGCTGCTCATCGGGTCGCGCTCACCGTGAATCCGAACTCGGAGGCCGCTACGGCCGACTTGAACGCGGCCTGCACCGTGGGCCGGTTCTCCAGCCGCCAATCGCCCTGGCGGTTGTAGTCGTACCAGACGAAGCCGAGTATGTCGTCATGCGTGGCCACGGCGTTGAACAGGGCATTCACCGAGGACACCTGGTTGGAGCCGGACTGCACGCCGGTTTCGGCGATGATGAACGGCTTGGCGGTGAACTTGCGGATGTCGAGCAGGGTCGGCAGGAACAGCGAGGAATACGTGTGCGGACCGTTGACGGTCCAGTATCCGGTCACGCCGATCCAGTCCACGTACTGATCTCCCGGGTAGAGCGGCTGTAGCTGGACGTCGGGGACCGGATAAATGTCGTTCGGGTCCCAGATCCAGATGACGTTGGTCGCGCCGGCCTTGGCGAACAGATCGTGCACGTGCCGCCAGGCGGCCACGAAATCGGCCGCGGCGGTCTGCTTCGTGCCCCAGGGGTACCAGTCGCCGTTCATCTCGTGCCCGAAGCTGAGCGCGATGGGCAGATTCAGCGAGCGCACCGAGGCCGCGAACCGGGCGATGTAGTCGTCTGAGGCGCCGGCCGCGATCTGCTGCATGGTGACCCCGAACGGCTCCCAGACCTGGAAGTAGAGCGCGCCGTAGGCCCAGGCGTTCTGCACCGCCTGGCTGTCCAGACCGGTGTTCCATCCGACGTACGCGCCGAGCAGATTCGGCTTCTTACCCACCCATGTGGCGAACTGCTCGGCCGGGGCGATCGATGCGGGTGCGCCCGGTATTTCCAGGCCGACGTACTTGCGCGCCGGCTTGATCAGCGGCTTGACATCAAACGCGGGCTGAGTCAGGTTCGGCGCGACGGAATTGCCCGCGCCGGCCTGGGAACCGGCCCCGCCGGGGCCGGCGGAGGGAGTCATCTTCCACGTCGCGGCGTCGCGCACGACCGAGCAGCCGGATATCGCGCCCCCGAGAAGACCCAATGCGAACAGTGAAGCCAGGAGACGGCGCCGGCGGATCATGCCGCCGCGGACTTCGGCCGGGACAGCACGCGCGCGGCAGTCGCCGCGTAGAAGAGCCCTGAGGCGAGCAGCACCATGAAATTGAACGGGTCCATCGTGTACATCCGCCAGAGGCACAGGCCGACCCACGCGGCGGCGGTGACCGCGGTCCAGCCGATCATCCCGATCCAGAACCGCTTGTTGCGCCCCTGCTTCTTCGACGCGGAGCCGGAGGGCTGCCAGCCCATCCGGTTGTTGCGCAGCACGTCCCAGATCGTGAAGACGTGCGCCCAACCGTAAACCATCCGGCAGGCATACGCCTCCAGCCGATACGGCGCCCGGTGCCACAGCGGGAAGATCACGCCGGCGTAGATGAGGCCGGGCACCACGTAGATGAGGTTCGTGATCTGCAAGTCCTGCGGCAGGCCGATCAGCAGCGCGATCGGCACCAGCGGCAGCACGAAGGTCATCAGGGCCGTGTGGACGTAATAGAAGAACCCGGACAAATAACTCAGCCGCACCCGGAACGGCAGCTTGGCGTGCCAGAACTTGCGACTGCCGAGCATGCTCATGTTTCCGGAACACCAGCGATACTGCTGGTTCACGTACGCGGCCAAGTTGTCGGGGCACACCCCTGTGGACAGCGCGATCGGCAGATACTTCAGCCGCCAGCCGCGCAGGTAGAGGTCGAAGCCGGTGTGCACGTCCTCGGAGTGCTCTATCAGCGTCATGCCGCCGTTGTCATCGAGGGCAGCGCGGCGATAGACCGCACAGGTACCCACGCAGATGGCGCCGTCGTATCGGGAGAGGGAGGTCTGCACGGAGCGGTAGAACAGCTCCTGCACCGCTCCGGCGCCGCGCTCCAGCCAGTTCTGCGAGTCGAGCACCCGGAAGAACTGCGGCGTCTGCACGATCCCGACGCTCGGATCGGTCATGTGCGGCAGCGTCTCGTCCAGCATGTCCGGCCGGGGCGCGAAGTCCGCGTCGAGCAGCAGGATGAATTCCCCACGCGATATCCGGTAGCCGTAGAGCAGGTTCCCGGCCTTCTTGTACCACCCGCGGTTGGAGCGGCCCGCATATACATAGCCGAATTCTTGAGCCATGCGACGCAGCTGCGGACTGTCCGAATCGTCCAGTACGTACACGTTGACTTCGCCGCGGTAGTGCGCGGCCATCAACGCGACGTGGGTCCATGTGTTGCGCAACACCTCGACGGGTTCGCCGCACACCGGCAGCAGCACGTCCACCGAGGGATGAATCGCAGGCCGCCAGGAGTCGACCAGGGCCCGGTGCGCGGCCAAGTCGAAGTCCTTCGAGGCCGCGTTCACCACCAGGGAGACCGCGAAGTAGGCGATGGTGAAAGTCAGAAAGGGCAGGTAGGCCCAGAACCAGGGGGAGACCTCGACCATCCGCGCCTGGCTGTAGATCAGGAATCCGAAGCTGATCACCGATGCCCAGATCAGCAGCATCGCCTTGCGGTTGACGTACGAGTATTTCTCTGCGTCGTCAGGGGGCTGCGGAAGCGACGGATCGGCGGCCGCGGGCCGGACCACGCGCGGGATCCGGCGGCTCGCGGACGAGGCGGCGTTCTGCGGCATCGGTTCGATGCGAGCGCCCTCGACGACATCGGTCACGTCGAGCCACCCCTCCCGGACCACGAGGTCGAACCATCACGAGCCCGGCAATGCTATCCCCATTCGCGCGCCGCACAACAGCGTGCGCGGCCGGTGTAACTTTCAGCGGACTTTACGTGCGAAACTCTTGAAGTCGCCGCGCTACCGGTGGATAGAATCCCCAATCACCCCGGCCCGCAGCGTGGCGGCCTCCACGTTCGGCGGGGTTCAAGCACCGCCGTACAGCAAGTAAGGGGTCGCATGGAAAGCGCCGCATCCATTCTCGACGGCATGCGCGCGGCGGTCCCGCTGGGGCGGGTGAAACTGGACGAATCGCAGGTGAGACTGCTCTGCGGCTTGACCGAACGCCTGGTGGCGGCGCGTCCCGACGCTCACGCGGAGTACCAGCGCTTTCAGGGCATACGCGAGCGCGGGCTCAACCTGCCGCAGGACATGGTGACGCGATGGCTAACCGGTCGCACGGTGCTGGTCACCGGCGGGACCGGCTGCATCGGCTCGATGCTGATGGAACAACTCGCGGCGCTCGCCCCGGCTCGGCTGGTGAGCGTGAGCCGCGGGACGGTGCAGCCGTGGCGGCTGCCGCCAGGCGCAGAGTACCGCGAAGCGGACATTCGTGACCGATGTCAGATATCAGAGCTTTTCGCTGAAATCAGACCCGAGATAGTGTTCCACATCGCGGCCCAGCGCGAACCAGGCCGCGCCGAGGTCGAGGTACACCGCACGGTCACCACGAACATCCTCGGCACCCGCAACGTCCTCGACGCGGCGGCCGAACACGGGGTGCGGCACGTAGTCTGCGCGTCGACCGGAAAAGCGCTGCGCCCCTACTCCCCCGACATCTACGCCGAGTCGAAGCGCGTCGCGGAATGGCTGATGACGCGCGCGGCAGCCAGCTCGCAGCTGCTGGTCACGGCAGCGCGGTTCACCCACGTCGTGGACAACTCGATCATCGCTGACCGGCTGCGCAGCTGGTGCAAGGCCGGCGTGATCCGCCTGCACAGCGCGGAAATCGACTTCTACGCACAGTCCGCGCTGGAATCGGCGCAGTTGCTGCTCGCCTCCGGGCTCAACCCGCGACAGGGCGCGGTGCGGATGTTCGCGCTGCGCAACCTGGACTGGCCGGTCAACCTGCTGGACCTGGCGATCGGCATGATCGTGGAAACCCGGTCGAGTTCGCCGATCTACATCGCCGGATACGAGAGCGGATACGAGCCGGAGGCCTTCCCCGGCCTCTACGACCCGCGCACGGCCGGATGCCTCAGCCCTCTGATCAACGCGTTCGAGGCGGCTGCGGTGGTGCCCGGAGATTGCACGGAGACCGACGCCTTCGAGCTGCGCGCGCCGAGCGATGACGCGGCCGCGTTGGCAGCGCTCGCAGAGCTCGAAATAGCCTGTGCGAAGTCCGAGGACCCGGCGGACCTGCGTGGCCCGTTCAAGGCGCTGTCGCTGGCGCTGCTCGACAGCACCCTGCGAGACGTCCCGAAACCCGCGCTGCAGCGCTCGATCCAGCTCGCTACGGCGCGCGGTGCGGGGAGTCAGGCGCACGACCGGCTGCTCGACGCCTTGCGACGCTGGGCCGCTTGATGCGCGGCCGTTTTCCGGACCGACAGCCGAAATAGCGCGTCGGGCGGCAGGCCACCGGCCCACCGCCCGAACTCGCGAATACTTATCCGCTTACCGCTAACTCCCATATCCGATGGACAGGTACGGAATCAGCTCATTGATCTGCTGCCGGAAGCCGGCCGGCACACCGGACTCGTTTAGCGCCGCGCGCAGCTCGCCGAGGCCCTGCTGAATCGAGGACTTCGAGCCGATCTCCTGCTGGAGCGTGCCCACCGCCTGGTTGAGTGAGCCCTGCGCCTGCTGCGGAATCTGGCCCGCCGCCCCGGCCCGCGAGATGGTCTGCTGGATCTGCTGGAGGGCCTGGCCCGGGCTGGCCGGAGCGGTGGCCAGCGGGGTGGCCGAGTAGCTGGGCACCGATGTCGGACTCGCGCCGCCGCCGGCCACCGGACTCGCGGAATTCGATCCCTGAGTCGGCGACGCTCCGGTACTCGCGCCCGGACTCGTCCCGACGCCGCCGGCCTGACTCTCCGCGGCGCTCGGCGATGAACCGCTCCCGCCGCCCTGTCCGGCTCCGCTCTGTCCCGTTGTCGGCGCGCCGGTCGGCTTCGCGGACGGCGAACTGCTTGCGCTGCATCCCCAGGCGATCGCGCCGACGACGAGTACGACGATCGCGATGGCGACGTAGAGTGCTGATTTAGGTCGCTGCGCCGGCGAGCCGTGCCGTCCAGAGGGTGATGCGGTCGGGGTCAGGGGCGCGGAAGCCAGTCCAGTTGCCGCGCCGCGGCCGGAACCGCCGCGTCCGCCCCGGCCTCGGTTCCCGCCGATCGTCTCCGCGCCGACGCCGACCGCGACACCCGCGCCGACCAATTCCCCCGCGGCCGCCGTCTCCGCAACAACCTCGGCGTACCCGACTTCGGCCGCCGCGCCGGCCTCAGCCTGCGCTACGACTTCGCCTTCGACCTCTGCCACTGCCTCCGCGGCTGCAACCACCGCGCCCGCGACAACCACGGCCTCGGCGGCTTCGACCACGGCCACCGCTGCTTCCGCCTGCGCTGCCTCGGCGACGTCCTCGCGCACCCGCAACGCGGCGACCAGTTCGCCGACCGCCGGGCGTCCGCTCGCCTCACCGAGCGCCGCGACCAGCAACGCCGCGAGCTGCGCGCGCAATCCGTAGGTCACCACGAGATTCGCCTCGGCCCAGGCGCGACGTCGCTCGATCAGGTCCAGCGTCAATAGCTGCGGCGCGGTCGCGCTCTCAGGGCTCGAACCCGCGTCGAAGCCGACCCCGAACTCCGCCTCGACTGCCTCGACCCCGGCAAGGGCGATGCAGGCCAGCCACGCCAGGGCGTATACATCGGCGGCGCTGCTCAGCTCGCTGCCTGAGGCCACTTCGAGCGCGGCCGCCGCGGCCAGGTCGATCACCAGCACACCGCGTTCGGCGAGCAGGAATGAATAAGCAGACAGATGCCCGTGGACGACCTCGACCTCGTGCAGCACCTTCAGCACGTCGGCGATCCCGATGAGCACCGCCAGGATTTCCGCCTCGGTCAGCGCGCCGCGCAGCAGCACAGTGGCCAGGCTGTCCGCCTCCACCGGCTCCAGCACCACATATCCGACGCGCTCGACCACTACCTCAGCGGCCTGCGCGCCCTCCGCCTGCGCCGCCACGCCCTCCCGCTCGACTTCCATCTCACCGAAGTCCAGCACTACGGGCAGCGCCGGGTGGTTGAGCCGGCGCAGCGTGGAGACCACGCCCGCCAGATCGGCCCCGGAGGCGCAGGTGTCGCGAGATGCCGCGACCTGAAGCCAGACCTCGACATCGCGCGTCTCGTCGAGGGCGAGCCAGTACTCGTATTCAACGCCGGTCAGCGTGCTGTCGGCGACGGCGAAGCGGGTCAGCCGCTCGACCACGCGGTAGCGGTCGGCGACGAAGGCGCCCTGCTCGATTGCGGAAATCCCCACCACGCGCGGCACTGTACACCAGAACACGGCGGGCACCGCCCGCCGTGTTCGGACCGTGATTTTGCAGGTCCGCCCGCGATTTCAGCCGAGCGCCCGGGCCAGGTCGGCGAGCAGGTCGGCGCGGTCCTCGATGCCCACGGACAGCCGGACCAGGTCCGCCGGAACCTCGAGGGGCGAGCCGGCGGCCGACATGTGCGTCATCCGACCCGGATGCTCAATCAACGATTCGACCCCACCCAGCGACTCACCGAGCGTGAACAGTTCGGTGCGGCCGCACAGTTCGACCGCCGCGGCCTCGCCGCCGGCGTGCCGGAAGGAGACCATTCCGCCAAAGCCGCGCATCTGCTTCGCCGCGATCTCATGCCCCTGATGTCCCGCGAGGCCCGGATAAAGCACCTCGCTCACCTTCGAGTGCTCCGCGAGCATCTGCGCGACTGCCGCAGCATTCTGACAATGCCGGTCCATCCGCACGGCCAATGTCTTGATACCGCGCAGAGTGAGCCAGGCGTCGAACGGTCCGGCGACCGCGCCCATCGAGTTCTGATGGAACGCCAACCGCTCCCCCAGTGTGCCGTCAGCGACGACGAGCGCGCCGCCGACCACGTCCGAGTGACCGCCGATGTACTTCGTCGTCGAGTGCACCACCACATCAGCGCCGAGCGCGAGCGGCTGCTGCAAGTACGGAGTCGCGAAGGTGTTGTCGACCACCAGCAACGCCCCGGTCTCCCGCGCGATCCCGGCGAGCCCGGCGATGTCTGACACACCGAGCAACGGGTTCGACGGGGTCTCAACCCAGAGCGCCCGCGTGCGTCCCGGCTGCACCGCCGCCCGAACCGCGTCGAGGTCGCCGAAGTCGACCGCGGTCCACTGCACGCCCCACCGCTCGTAGACCTTAGAGAACAACCGGTAGGTGCCGCCGTACGCGTCGTTCGGGATCACCACGTGGTCGCCGGTCCCGAGCACCGTTCGCAGCAGGCAGTCCTCCGCCGCCAATCCGGACGCGAACGCCATCGCGCGCGTGCCGCCCTCGATCGCGGCCAGGCACTCCTCCAGCGCGGTCCGGGTCGGGTTGGCAGATCGCGAGTACTCGTAGCCGCCGCGCAGCCCGCCGACGCCGTCCTGCTTGTACGTGGAGACCTGGTAGATCGGCGGTACGACAGCCCCAGTCAACGGGTCGGGCTCCTGCCCCGCATGAATCGCGAGCGACGAAAACCCCCACCCCTCCGGCTGCCCGCTGCGCGCTGCGCTCACTGCGTGCTCCGCGTGCCCGTCGTGACCCCGGTACGCCTGGCTTTCCTGGCTGCCCGGGTGATCCGCGTCATGTTTCGACTCAGTCATGCCGTCAGGCTATTCGACCGCCCGCGCGACTGCGCACCGCCACTCAGGCCACCGTCCGGGTCGTTCCGCGCTGCCCAGATCGGCGAGCCTGCCGCCGTGCGACCACCCGCCCATGCTCGACGCGTGTAGCCACAAGTATCGCGGCGCCAACGGCCGCTATCACGACCAGCGTCAGCACGAGGGCGACCCACTCGCCAGGCAGCGCCCGTTCTAACGTCCCGTACGTCCGCGAGCCCGCCGCGCTCGCCAGCCGAACCGCCCCGTCTCCCGCACTCCAGATCATCACAGCTCCTCGACTCGTCAAGCTGGAAGATCCATCGGTACCCCGTCGTCGCTATGGCACCCTCTCCACGCACTCAGAAGCGCCATCGCCGGAATCCGGCGAGCGCCAGAAGCGTTAACAGAGCAGTCAAAGAAGGAGGCCCCCGGCCGTGTTCCGCTTCACCAATCCGTACAAGGACCGCCTCCCCGGCCCCGGCGAGGCGCTTCCCGGCAGGCCCGAGCGCCCGTTCCGCCTGGCCGGCAAGCACACGGTCCTCGGCACCCCGATCGAGGAGCTGCCCGAGGGCTACGAGCAGGCGGTATTCGGCCTCGGCTGCTTCTGGGGCGCCGAGCGCAAGTTCTGGTGGCATGACGACGTGTACTCGACCGCGGTCGGTTACGCGGGCGGCAGCACCCCGAACCCGACATACGAAGAGGTCTGCTCCGGCCAGACCGGCCACGCCGAGGTCGTCCGCGTCGTGTACGACCCGAAGGTGGTTTCCTACGATTCGCTGCTCAAGCTGTTCTGGGAGTCTCATAATCCGACCCAGGGCAACCGTCAGGGCAACGACGTCGGCACGCAGTACCGTTCGCTGATCCAGTACTTCACCGAAGAGCAGCGCAAGGCCGCCGAGGCCAGCCGCGCCGCCTACCAGCGGGTGCTCACCGCCGCCGGTCACCGCCCCATCACGACCACGATCGAGCCCGCCACCGAGTTCTACTACGCCGAGGACTACCACCAGCAGTACCTCTCGGACGCCAAGAACCCCGACGGCTACTGCGGCCTCGGCGGTACCGGCGTCAAGATAAGTGACCCCGGTGCCGACGTCTGGGGTTCCTGCCCGACTGGCCTGATCACCACCGACGGTAGCGCCACCATCGGCAGCTGACGCGCTCTCGGAGCGAGTTCAGCAACGTCGTGCTAGCCTCCGGCGACAGCTGTGCTGTGCAGCTAGATCCTCAAAGGGGCGGGTGTTGTTCGCGTTCGTTGCCGGGATGGCTGTCACGGTCGGACTCAAGGCGAGCGGCAGGTTCTTCTGTCTCTACTGCGGCTCTGAGCAGAGGTACCAGCACCGTATCTGGGAGAGCACGACCCATATCTTCTTCCTGCCACTCGGTGTCACTCGAGGCGAGTGCGTCCTCTGCCTGAACTGCGAGTCCGCATTCAGCCTCGAGTGCCTCGACGAGACATCCACTGCGAGCTGCGACGAATTGATCATGGAAGTGCCGATGAAGGCGGCTCGGGCGAACCTGCGGTTCAGACCACGAACAGCGCCGCCTGTGTTCGACCACGACGAGGCAGAACCGCAATGCGCGCCTGCACGTATCAGTCTTCCTGCGCCGCATGTGGGCACGCCACCAAAGGGCCGTACTCCGCATTCAGTGCGAAGGCATTGAGCCAACCGGGACTCGTGCGCCCGGCGGTACCGGTGTCGCCTGTCCGGTGGGGCTCGCCACGGTTGAGTGACCACGAGGTGCTCGCTCGCTCGAGCGAGCGACGCAGGATGTCACCCGGCGAACCCCAAGAGTCCGGCGGCAATGCCAGGAACTTCGAGCTTGCCGGTAACAACATCGATCACGAACTGTTCGGCCGCGTCCTCGTCCAGGGGATCATGGAGTTCGTGTCCGTTGAGTCCGAGAAACAGCCAAGTCGCGTTCCAAGCAAGCCGCTTGTTCCCGTCGATGAGGCAGTGGTTGCGGCCGAGGGACTCCATCAGTGCGGCTGTCTTTTCCCAGATGCCCGGGTACGCGTCGTGCCCGAACACGGTCGTCTTCGGACGAGCGGCGGCGGACGCCAGCAAGCCGGCGTCACGAAGGCGCACTTCGCCGTCCACGACCCGCCGCGCGACTTCGATCAGATCGTCGAGCGTCAGGTAATCAATCACTGCGCAAGCCGCGTATTGAGTCCCTCGCTCACGCGCAGCACGCGGTCCAGCACCTCGACGCGCCGCTTGGCCCGCGCGTCGACTGCGCTCATGAGCACGTCATGCACATAGTCCTGCAAGCTACGACCTTCAAGCGCCGCCTGCGCACGAATCTGCTCGATCTCCGATTCCTCGAACCGGGCTGGGAGCATCTTCTTCGCCATAGCTATCGATGATAGCAGCTGCTATCACATGCGTGCAGGATACTCGAACGAGCGGCGGCGGGGATCGAGTCAGTTCAACTGAGCTGCTTGACTCTCACGTCGCGTCAGGCCGCATAGTCGTTGGCGTGGAACTGCACCTGACGGTGGGGCGTGTGGCCGAGTTGGCCGACGTGAGCGTCCGTACGCTCCATCACTACGACGAGATCGGGCTCGTGCGGCCCTCGGCGCGGACAGCCGCCGGGTATCGGGCCTACTCGGCGGCCGACGTGGAGCGGCTGCGGGAGGTGCTGGCATACCGGCGCCTGGGTTTCGGGCTTCGGGAGGTCGCCGATCTGGTCGATGACCCGTCCACCGACGCGGTGGCGCACCTGCGCCGACTGCGCGGCCTGCTGTTGGAACGGCGCGATCGCGCTGACGCCATGGTCGCCGCCATCGACCGGGAACTCGATGCACGATCGAAGGGGATGGATGTGACTCCGGAGGAACAACTGCAGATGCTCGGCGCGCGGCTCTACGACGCGATCGGCGGCGCCTACACCGCGACGCGCCGCACCGAGCCGCGGTTCGCCGCGCAGATCTGGGCCGCGCTCGGGGACGCACAGACGGTGCTTAACGTCGGGGCCGGCACCGGCTCCTATGAGCCCTGCGACCGCGACGTGACCGCGGTGGAACCGTCCGCGGTCATGCGGGCGCAGCGGCCCGCCGATGCGGCACCATGCGTGGCCGCCGCCGCGGAGAGCCTGCCGTTCGCCGACCAGTCCTTCGACGCCGCGATGGCCGTCTCCACCGTCCACCACTGGCGAGACCCGAT
>Ga0134126_10011710_pt1 | contig 11070 bp, 10 predicted proteins | sample KB31752_FD_96881 | JGI IMG/M metagenome (GOLD analysis project Ga0134126, IMG submission 96881) | Terrestrial soil microbial communities with excess Nitrogen fertilizer from Kellogg Biological Station, Michigan, USA - KB3-175-2 | ecosystem: Environmental > Terrestrial > Soil > Unclassified ... | reverse complement strand
GGCGGCAGCGGCTGTTCGCCGCACGGGTTGGTGGCGCGGATGTTCTCGCACCACCAGTTGTTGTTCATCTCGTTGACGCGATCGATCAGGATGAATCCCGGCTCCGCGAAATCGTACGTGGAGGCCATGATGACGTCCCACATGCGCCGCGCCGGCATCGTCTTGTAGATCTTGCAGGCAACCAGGCCTTCCTCGTTCACGACATAACCGTCGTGCACGGGCCATTCACGCCAGACGAATTTGGCGGTATCGGCGAGATCCGTCTCCTCGGTCTCGATCTCCGCGCGGGTGATCGGGAAAGCAAGCTTCCACTCGCGATTCTCACGCACCGCGGCCATGAACTCATCAGTGATGAGCAGCGACAGGTTGAACTGCCGCAGACGGCCGTTCTCCCGCTTGGCGCGGATGAACTCCATGGCATCGGGATGACCGACATCGAAGGTTCCCATCTGCGCCCCACGCCGGCCGCCGGCGGAGGAGACGGTGAAACACATCTTGTCGTAGATATCCATGAACGACAGTGGACCCGACGTATAGGCGCCGGCGCCGGACACATACGCGCCGCGCGGCCTCAGGGTCGAATGCTCATAGCCGATGCCGCAACCGGCCTTGAGCGTGAGGCCCGCCTCGTGGACCTTGCGCAGAATGTCGTCCATCGAGTCGCGGATCGTACCCGACACGGTGCAGTTGATCGTCGAGGTCGCCGGCTTGTGCTCCAGCGCACCGGCGTTGGAAGTCACGCGTCCCGCCGGAATTGCGCCACGGCGTAGCGCCCAGAGGAACCGTTCGTACCACTGGTCGCGTACCTCCTCACGCTCGACGTCGGCGAGCGCGCGCGCGACACGCTTGTAGGTGTCGTCCATCGTCTTGTCGATGGGCGCGCCGTCTTTGGCGGTGAGCCGATACTTCTTGTCCCAGATATCCAGCGAGGCTTCCTGGAACGGAACGGCTTCTAAGCCCACCGACTCGATTTTCACAACGGTATTCATGTGTCCGCGGCGCTCCGATTTTCTTTAGCACGCCTGCCCTACGGATCACAGGGGATATGGGCTCGTGCGCAATCGCGCAGAGCAACACGGACCGGGTCTGCCGGAGCGCTGCTCTCGCAGCCGATACCCCCTGAACCTCCCCGAACGCGCGATCTCGTGGAGCCGCCGGGCGGACACACAAGATCTTGTATCGGGGTAAAGAGCCTAATGAGCACTCCGGCAGGCGTCAAGATTCCCGGACATATTTCATCAGATACAATTTCATCTTTATAAACATGAAGTTGCAGAGATCTCGGCCGTGACAGACCTGACATAAAATTTCCTGCCGCGCATTTGCCGGCGCTCACACGGGGCCCTATATCTTGTACCCAAGCCTTGCACACGTTTTGCACAGCATGCTCACACGCCTAGCTGCAGGCCGTGCCGCCCTATGAGCGGTGACTAGCTCCCGGCAAAGCTCAGACCGACCCGCCACGGTCCCGCTCGCGCCCGGCCCCACCTCAGCCGCTCCGCCCATGCTGGCCGCTCCGCCCATGCCCTGCGTGCGCCGCTCGCGCCCCGCGCACTTCCGAGCTATATCGACTTTCGCGCCCAACTCATCGCCTCATTGCGAGCCGCCGGGTCCGCCATCCGACCCGCCAGCGCCGAATGCGCCAACCAACACTTGAAACTTCTCCGGCCGCCCGCAAATCGCCTGCAACGACATAGTGAGACCCAACAGTCTGACATCCATTCACGATTGGAGGTTTGCAACATGACCATTCTGCGCTACGAGCCCTGGTCGCTCGTCAACCGTCTGCATCGGCATCTCGATGAGACTTTCTCCAGCGACGCCGATGGCGCCTGGTGGATTCCCCAGGTCGATGTCCACGAGGAGCCCGAGCGCTTCGCGGTGTTGGTCGACGTTCCCGGCGTGGAGCCGAAGGACATCGAGATCACTGCCGAGAAGGGTGTCCTCACCATCCGCGGTGAGCGGCGCATTGCCACGCGGGACGAGTCGAGCGCATACCGGCGCCTCGAGCGTCACAGCGGCAAGTTCCTGCGGCGCTTCACGCTGCCGGACAGCGCCAATCTCGAATCGATCACTGCGAAGCACACCCATGGGGTGCTCGAGGTGACGATCCCGAAACAGGCGAAGCTCCAGCCGCGGCGGATCGAAGTCGCTGCCGCCTGAGGCGGGCGGGCTCACCCTCGCGAAGCCGCCGAGGAGGGCCGTTCCACCGGCCTTCCTTGGCGGCAATCCGCCCTTTTTCAAGGGCCCCTTGCGGCTGCGCTCGAGCAGATCCTGGGATCCTCGGGCCGCGGCTCACATGGGGCTCATCGACCACACATTAAGTAATCCCAGATAGAGGCACCGCGCCCACCCGCCGGCTTGTAGAATCGCAAGTCCCATGAAGCCCCGCGAGCTCCTCTGTGCCGCGCTGCTCCTCGCCTCGGCGGGCATCATCCCGCCCGCCACGGCGCCTGCTGCCGTGCCTGCCGCCGTGGGTGGCGCTCGGGTTCCCTCGCTCGCGCCGATGATCCGCAAGGTATCGCCCGCGGTCGTCAACATCGCAACGCGTGGCGTCATGCCCGGCAGCGGCACGCGCGATCCATTGCGTGCCGATCCTTTCTACAACCGCTTCTTCCATGGCCTTCCCGGCCAGGGCCCCGACGAGGAGCCCTTCGCGGCAGCCGGCTCCGGCGTGATCGTCGATGCCAAGCGCGGCTACATCCTCACCAACGCCCACGTGGTGGACCACGCGAGCGGCATCACCGTCACCCTCGAGGATGGCCGCAGTCTCAAAGCCAGGCTCGTCGGCGCCGACTCGCCGTCCGACATTGCGGTGGTCAAGGTCGCAGCACGCGGACTCAAGCAGATCCGCCTCGGCGACTCCGCGCGGCTCGCGGTCGGGGACTTCGTGGTGGCCATCGGCAACCCCTTCGGGCTGCCGCATTCGGCGACCTCGGGAATCGTAAGCGGCCTCAAGCGCTCGGGCTTCAGCCCGGATGACTACGAGAACTACATCCAGACGGATGCCTCCATCAATCCCGGCAACTCGGGCGGCGCCCTGGTCGATCTGCACGGCGATCTGGTCGGCATCAACACGGCGATCCTCTCCGGCAGCGGCGATAACATCGGCATCGGCTTCGCCATTCCGGTCAACACCGCGCAACGGGTGATGCAGCAACTTATCGAGTACGGCGCCGTACGGCGGGGCCAGCTCGGCATCAACGTCTACGCCGTCACCCCGCAGGTGGCGCGCTCGCTCGGCCTGCACAAGGCGACCGGCGGACTCGTGGCCCAGGTGATCCCCGGCTCGCCGGCCGAAAAAGCCGGCGTCGAGGCCGGGGACGTGATCACCGGCATAGCCGGCCGCAGCGTCAAATCCAACGCCGACCTGCGCAATGCCATCGGCCTGCTGCGCGTCGGCGATGGAGTCACCATCGACCTGCTGCGCGACGGCCGGCGTGAGCGGCGTCACGCGGTCATCGCCGACACCCTGCCCGCCGCACCGGTGCACGCCCCGAGCGGCGCGCCGGCCCGGCTCCCACACTGACATGGCAGCGCCGCTGAGCGTCTGTGTGCTCGGAGGCACCGGCTTCGTCGGCTCGGAGCTCGTCACCCGCCTCGTGCGGCAGGGACATTGGGTGCGCGTCCCGACCCGCAGCCTGGGCCATGGCCAGCACCTCAGAGTTCTCTCGACGGTCGAGCTCGTCAACGCCAACGTGCACGACCCGCGCACGCTCGGCCAGCTCCTCGCCGGAATGGACGCGGTGATCAATCTCATCGGCATTCTCAACCCGAGCGGCCGCGCCAACTTCCACTCGGTGCATACCGAGCTCGCCGCGAAGGTCGTTGCGGCCGCGCGCGGCGCGAAGATCCGGCGCCTGCTGCAGATGAGCGCGGTCGGCGCCGATCGGGAGCGGGGTCCGAGCCGCTATCTGCGCTCCAAGGGCGAGGCGGAAGAGCTGGTCCGCGCCGCGGCCGCGCACCTCGATTTCACGATCTTCCGGCCATCGGTGATCTTCGGCCCGCGCGATTCGCTCACCAACCGGTTCGCGCGACTCCTGCGCCTGTCCGGCGGATTCCTGCCGCTCGCCCGCTCGCAGGCGCGCTTTGCTCCCGTGTATGTAGGCGACGTGGCCGATGCCTTCGCCGGCGCGCTCGAGGAGCGCGAGACCTTCGGGCAGACCTACGAGCTCTGCGGCCCGGAAGTTCTGACACTCGAGCAGCTCGTGCGCCTCACCGCCGCGGTGGCCCAGCTCCCCTGCCACATCCTGAGGCTCCCGGACCTGCTCGGCCGGCTGCAGGCGGCGCTCCTCGGGCTCGTTCCCGGAAAGCCGTTCTCGCTCGATAATTTCCGCTCGCTCAGCGTGGACAGTGTCTGCAGCCGGGACGGCTTCGCGCGTTTCGGCATCCGACCGCGCCACATGATGGCCGTGTTGCCTTTCTACCTTGGCCCCTTCACCGCGCCGACCGAGCTCGACGCAGCACGCAAGACCAACGACTGAATCTGCGAGTGGTGTACTCTTCAGCTGGACGATTTGATCGCCGCCAGTCGCTTCTCGCGCATCTTCTCGCCGATGGCGGCCCCCGCCAGTCCCTGCCGCTCGCTCTCGTCCAGACTCACCGCAGCCGCTGCGGCGCGTGCGCGTCGCAGGTATTCGCGTTGCGGGTACGGTTGCGCCTCGAGTCCGGTGCGTCCGCGTGCGTCGGCCTCGCATGCCGCCAACATTTCTTCGAATCGTTCCGGCCGGCGGAAGGCATCGGTTGCCTCGAGGAGCTTCAATACAGTGCTCGGCCGCAACTCCGCCGCGCGGTGGACGACGGCGTGATGCCGCGCAGTGAGCACCGCCAGATCCCGAAAGCCGTTCGGCACCCTGAGACGCGCACACAGCGCCTCGATCACCGGTACACCGGCTTCCTCATGTCCGCGGTGGCTCGGCCAGCGCTCCGGGTCGGTCAACGCCTTGCCGAGATCGTGCATGAGCACCGCAAACCGCACCGCCGTCGAGGCGCCCGTGAATGCGGAATAGCGCAGCGCCAACATGACGTGCACACCCGTGTCGACTTCCGGATGCCATCGGGGCGGCTGCGGCACGCCATAAAGCTCCGCCAACTCCGGGAAGATCACCTGCAGCGCGCCGGACATCCGCAGCGTCTCGAAAAACACCTCGGGCCGCGGCTCGCCGAGCGCGCGCTCGGTCTCCTGCCAGACACGCTCCGGAACGAGCGCGCCCAGCTCCCCGGAGTCCGTCATCCTGCGCATCAGGGCCACGGTCTCCTCGGCCACGCGAAAGCCGAGCTCTGCGTAACGCGCGGCAAACCGCGCGACGCGCAACACGCGCACCGGGTCCTCGATGAAACTTTCCGACACGTGCCGAAGCACCCGCGCTTCGAGATCACGGCGCCCGCCATACGGGTCGATCAGCTCTCCCGTCGAGCTCTCCGCCATCGCGTTGATGGTCAGGTCCCGGCGTCGAAGATCCTCTTCCAGCGTCACGTCCGGTGAGAACTGGGTGGTGAATCCGCGGTAGCCGGGGGCGACCTTGCGCTCCAGACGGGCAAGCGCGTACTCCTCATGAGTCTGCGGATGCAGAAAGACAGGAAACTCGCGTCCGACGGGCACGAAGCCCTGCCGCTCGAGCTCCGCCGGTGAGGCGCCGACCACGACCCAGTCGCGCTCCTTCACCGGACGCCCAAGCAGCCGGTCTCGCACGGCACCGCCGACCAAGTACACCTGCATAATGCGCACATGTTAACCAAAAAGGTTAATGAGAAGGCCCGCTCCGTCCGCATGCGCGGCACGGGCGCGCGGCTGGCACTCACCACTGCGATGTTCGTCGCCCTTTCGGGCTGCACCAGCACGATGTACCTGCTACAGGCGGCTCACGGCGAGTGGCACGTCATGCACTCACGCAAACCGATCGTGCAAGTCATCGACGACCCGCAGACGCCGGAGGCACTTATCCGCGAGCTCGCGGATGTGCGCGATGCGCGGAGCTTCGCATCTCGGGAGCTGAAGCTGCCCGACAACGATAGCTATCGCACGTACGTCAAGATCGACCGGCAGTACGTCGTATGGAACGTCGTAGCCGCACCCGTCCTCTCGGTGGAGCCAAAGGAGTGGTGCTTCCCCATCGCCGGCTGCGTGGCCTATCGAGGTTACTTCAGTGAGAAGCGTGCCCGCGACTTCGCCTCAGGACTGAAGGCTCACGGCTATGACGTCGTGATCGAGGGCGTTCCGGCCTACTCCACCCTGGGTAAGCTCCCCGATCCGGTGATGAGCACGATGATGCGCTACGGCAGCGACGAGCTCGCAGCCATGATCTTTCACGAGCTGGCCCACCAACTGCTTTACGTGCGGGACGATTCGCGTTTCAACGAGGCCTTTGCCGTCACGGTGGAGGACGAGGGGCTGAGACGCTGGCTCGAATACCGCGGCCAACCTGCCCGCATCCGGGCGCTGCGGCAGCAGTGGGTCGATGACCGGCAGTTCATCGCCCTGCTGCGACACACCCGCCGCAGGCTGGCAGCGCTCTATGCTTCGGAAGCTTCGCGCGAGCAGAAACTGCGCGACAAGCAGCGGATCTTCGCCGGGCTGGCGAAAGACATCCGCGCCCTCGAGCGCCACCTCGGAGACCACTCACCGCTCCACGATGAGTGGATGGACGATGGACTCAACAACGCGGAGCTCGCATCCGTTGGCACCTATTTCGACTGCGTGCCGGGGTTCGAGCGGCTGCTCGAGCAGGAAAACGGGAGCCTGCCGCGCTTCTACGAGGCGGCACGCGAGCTGGCACGCCAGCCGAAGTCCATGAGGGATGCCGAGCTATGCTCCAGTCCCGCAGCGTCAGCCGCTTCGAGTGCGGCACTCGCCCGCAAGCGCCGCGCGGCAAGAGGACAACTCTCACAAAGAGTGCCGTAGATCCTGTAGCGCAAATCCTTCCAGCGCGACATCGATGCGCCGCGTCAGCGCCATCGCCTTGAATGCTTCACCCATCTCGCCCGGCAGCAGCAGGCGGCGCGCTTGTCCCGCCAGCCGCGCGTGCTGCACGCCAGCCGCCGACTCCGCGAGCAGCCGCTCGACGCCGGTTGCCAGCAGAAAGGCTGCCTGCGTGCAAAACCCGCTGACATCCAACCCACAGGCCACCGCCGCCTGCGCGACCCGTGTGAAATCGACCCAGGCAGTGATGTCCTGCACACCGAGGTTGATGTAAGGATCATCGTGTACACGCTGTCTGAAGTGGCAGCGGAAGGTGCCGTCGGTCCGTTGCGGATGATAGTAATGTGCCCGTGGCAGCCCGTAGTCGAAGAGGAGCATCAGCCCCTGCTCGAGACACTCGCTGACGCCCGCGACCCACGGGTCGGCCCGCAGGCAGACCTCCGAGGCATATCCCTCCGGCAGCGGTAGCGGCAGCTCCCCAAGGAGCGCCGCGGCTGCGTTGCCGAGCTCCGCGTCGGGCGCCGCCTCCCGCTCTAGGAGCACTCCTCCCTCCACCGCCACACCGAGCTCGCGCACGTCGCCGCCGTGCAGTCTGAAGCGCCGAAACGGCAACGCATCCAGCACCTCATTGGCCAGAATCACTCCGCGGATCGGCCGATCCGGCAGCCGATCGAGCCAGACCACCCGCTTGCGCAGCTCCGCCGGCAAACGTTGCAATCGCCCCCGCTGTCGGTCGGCGAGGTCCGCACTGACCTCGAGAATGGCGTAACGATCGGGCAGCGCACCGCTGCCTGCCAGCGTCTCGAGAATGATCGCCGCCATGCGCCCCGTGCCCGCGCCGAGCTCCAGGATGTCGCCGCCCCCGGCCAGCAGCGGCGCGCATTGCCGCGCCACGCAGCGGCTGAAGAGATCGGAAATCTCAGGGGCGGTCGCGAAGTCCCCGCCGGGACCGAGCTTCACGCTGCCCGCGCTGTAGTACCCGAGCCCCGGCGCGTAGAGCGCCAGCTCCATGAATTGCTCGAAAGACAACCAGCCGCCGGCGGCGCGCACGCGCTCGGCGATGAGCTCGGCCACGGCGCGGGAATGCACTTCTTCTTCCGGTGACAGCGCCGGCATCATAATCTAGCCGCCTCATGCCCGAGCCCGCCTCCACCCAAACGGCCGCCCTTGCCGGCAAGGCCGCGCTCATCACCGGCGCTGCGCGGCGGGTCGGCGCGGCCATCGCGCGAGCGCTGCATGCGGCCGGCGCCAACGTAGTGCTGCATTACCGCAGCTCGGCTGAGGAAGCCGCCGCCCTCGCGCAGGACATGAACGACCTCAGGCCGGGCTCGGCGGCGCTCGCGCAGGGCGATCTGCTCGACGGCGCCGCGGTGAAGGAGCTTGCCCGCACCGCGACGGCCGCGTTCGGCGGGCTCGACATCCTCATCAACAACGCCTCGTCGTTCTATCCGACTCCGCTCGGGGATATCGACGAGGACGACTGGAGCGATCTCATCGGCACGAATCTCAAGGCGCCGCTCTTCCTGGCGCAGGCGGCCGCCGCGACGCTGCGCGAGCGCGGGGGACTCATCGTCAACCTGGCCGACATTCACGGCATGCGGCCGCTGCGCCGCCATCCGGTGTACTGCGTCGCGAAAGCGGGCCTCATCATGCTGACGAAGTCCCTGGCGCGCGAGCTCGGGCCGCAGGTCCGGGTCAATGCGATCGCACCCGGCCCGGTCATGTGGCCGGAAGACGGACTCGATGAGGCGTTGCGCGAGGAGATCATCAGCCGCACTGCACTGAAGCGCATCGGCTCGGCGGAGGATGTCGCGCATGCGGTGCTCTTCTTCGCCTGCGCCGCGCCCTTCGTCACCGGCCAGATTCTGGCGGTCGATGGCGGCAGGAGCATCGGCTGGTAGGAGCGGCGACCGGCCTCTCACTGCGCCCTGCGCACTTCCACCAGCGGGTGCGCGGCCCGGTCGAATCGCCTCCAGAGCTCACCGATGGTCTGCCGCTGCGTCGGATGCACGAGATCGGGCGCGAGCGCGGCCAGTGGCCCCAACATGTACGCCCGCTTCAACAGGTCAGGCCGCGGCAGCTTGAGGTGCGGCAGGTGGCACACCAGCTCGCCGTAGAGAAGGATGTCGAGATCCATGGACCGCGGCGCCCATCGCGGCGCATCACGCGGGCGGCCGCAAAGGGCCTCGATGGCATGCAGGCGCGCCAGCACTTCGTCGACCCCGAGGTCCGTCGCCAGGCCGGCGACGAAGTTGACGAAGTCCTCGCCCTCGAACCCCACCGCGCGATTGCGATACCAGGGTGAGAAGCGCACGCCCGGAAACTGCCGCTCGAGCTCGCGTGCGGCCATCGCGAGGTGCCGCTCGGGCTCGATGTTGCTGCCGGCCGCGACGTAGACCTGGGGCATGGCTGCCTGCGGATCAGGCACGCGCCGCCGCGGCCGCGGTAAGGTCCGCGCGGGTGCGCTCGATGACCACACCGACATCGCGGGAGTTACGGATAGCGCCCGGCTTGTTGAGCGAGATGCGCACCCACTCGATGCCGAACTCCTCCAACAGCAGGAGCGCCAGGCGGTGTGCCAGCGTCTCGACCAGCTTGAACTCCGAGGCCTCGATGTAGGCCAGCGTCCGCTTGGCGACTCTCTTGTAGTCCACGGTGTCGGCGACATCATCGCTCAGCGCCGCCCGGCCACAATCCACGGGCAGCTCGAGATCGACGACGACCGTCTGTTTGACGCGGCGCTCCCAATCGATAAAGCCAATGATGCACTCCGCAGTCAGGCCGCGGAGGAAGATCCGGTCGGTGGTTTGGATTGCAGTCGTCATGCGTGCAGAGATTGCGCAGCGGCGCCGGTGGCGTCGTGTTGGAAGGGAACGGCCGTGAGCGTATCGAGCGGCCACTGAGCGCGCGCCTGGATCGCGAGCCCCTCACGCTCGCCGGCCTTGAGCCGCGCCAGGCCCGCAACGGCGATCATCGCGGCATTGTCGGTGCAGAACTCGACCCGCGGATAGTACACGCGGCCGCCGCGCCGGCCGATGGCTTCATCGAGCGCCGCGCGCAGCCGTTGATTCGCGCTGACGCCACCGGAGACCACGAGCATGTCGAGACCGCTGGCCTCGAGCGCCCGGACGGCCTTTACCGCCAGGGTGCCGACTATTGCCTCTTCAACGCCGCGGGCGACGTCCGCCCGCAACTTGGGGGTCAGCTCCCGGCCGCGAAGCGAATGCAGAACAGCCGTCTTGAGTCCCGAGAAGCTGAGCTCCAGTCCGGGCCGGTCGAGCATCGGCCGTGGGTATTGAAAGACCCCGGGGGTACCGCTCTGCGCCAGACGCGCCAGCTCCGGCCCACCCGGGTACGGCAGCCCGAGGAGCTTCGCGGTCTTGTCGAAGGCTTCGCCGGCGGCATCGTCGCTGGTCTCACCGAGGATGCGGTAGCGCCCGATCCCTGTGACCTCGATGAGGAGGGTATGCCCGCCCGAGACGAGAAGCGCCACGTGCGGGAAGGGCGGTGGATCAGGCTCCAGCAGCGGTGCGAGCAGGTGGCCCTCCAGGTGATGCACCCCGATGGCCGGCACCTGCCAGGCATAGGCGAGACTGCGTGCGAGCGCAGCTCCCGTGAGCAGCGCCCCGATCAGGCCCGGGCCCGCGGTAAAGGCGACCCCCGCGAGCTGCTGCGGAGCCGTGCCGGCTGCTGCGAGGGCACGCTCCACCAGCGGCAGGAGCCTGCGGACGTGGTCGCGGGACGCCAGCTCCGGGACGACGCCTCCGTAGATCCGGTGCAGCTCCACCTGGCTGTAGAGCTCATGCGCCAGAAGCCCCCCGGACTCATCGAGCACGGCCGCCGCGCTCTCGTCGCAGGAAGACTCCAGGGCGAGCACGCGAAGGCCCGCTCTGCCAGCCTCGTCCAAGGCCCCGGGACCCGCCGTCTCGGACGGAGGCGCCCCAGGAAACGCTTTTGCCTTTGCCATGAGCCTCAACTAGAATTGCGCGCCCGTTTTTCCGGTCATTCCAAAAATCTCCTTGTCCCGCCCGTAGGCCTGAGGTTTCGATGCCGAGCGTCCGTATCCGTGAGAATGAGTACTTCGATGCCGCCCTGCGGCGTTTCAAACGCGCGTGCGAGAAGGCCGGCATTCTCACCGAGCTGCGCCGGCG
>Ga0134126_10011709_pt1 | contig 11071 bp, 8 predicted proteins | sample KB31752_FD_96881 | JGI IMG/M metagenome (GOLD analysis project Ga0134126, IMG submission 96881) | Terrestrial soil microbial communities with excess Nitrogen fertilizer from Kellogg Biological Station, Michigan, USA - KB3-175-2 | ecosystem: Environmental > Terrestrial > Soil > Unclassified ... | reverse complement strand
AGGCCGCGGACGACGCCGCGGCCTTCGTTGTTCCGCATATGCGCGCGCTTGAAATAGAGCCGCAAATCCGAGGTCATGGGATAGTCGAAGCTGGCGATGGTGTCGTGCGAGGGCAGCACGCCGCCGATCGGCAACAGGTCGAGCTTGTCGCTATTGTCGAGGTATAGCGGGAGCGCCGTGAGGCCGATCGTTCCCAGCGGCGCCTTCTCCAGATCGCGCAGCAGGAGCTCGCCGTAGGACGCCGGGTCGGTGCTCTCGTTGATCTGGGTGACGTGGCCGTCCTTGCGCAGCGTCACGCATTTCGGCACGCGGTCGATGGCGGCGAAGATGGCATCGATCTCCTTCACGTGACGGCAGCCGCCCTGCATGAAATTATCGTCGAAGAAGGTGCGCTGGCCCGAGCCCGCCGTCGGGATGATGACGTTGATCGGCAATGGCGGTGCGTCCTTGTCGATCTGACGCCACGTCGTGAACGGGTTTGGCGCGAACTCGCCGTCCTCGGGAATCTCCGCCGCCAGCGCGAGATAGATCGTGCGGGCCGTCATGTTGAAGACGGGGCTGCCCTTTTTCACGACCAGGGCGAAGGCCGTCTGCCCGATCTTGACCTCGATGATGTCGAGGACATGGTGCTCGACGCAGGTATCGAACTCGCTCTTCTGCATGCCGCGCGAGGCGGCGACGACGTCGGGAAACTCCGCGCCGATCCCGGCGCAGAACAGCTTGATGCCGGCGGTCGTGCCGACGGCGTCGATGATCGGCGCCGGCAGGACGTAGCTGCGCTGCAGACGCTGAATCGCCGCGCGCAGGAATGGATAGACCGTGCTCGAGCCGACGATCACCATCTGGTCGCGGTCGGTCGCCGCGGCGGCCGGCGCCACGCCGCTCTCGCCGGCGCCGACGATCGGCCCGCCGGTAAGCGGCTGCGGCGATGATTTGCCGTCCTGCCCGGCGTTCGGCGTCGCCGCCAGGACGCCGGCGGTCAGCACCATGCTGGCCAACGCCGCGCCGACGAACGCGCGGGCGCAACCTGAGCGACCTCTCGCCATGCCCCCTGTCCCCTCTCTCGCCGCCGGCGGCGATTTTCTCACGATCCCTTGAGATCATGATCCGCTTAAATGAATATTATTACGATTATTACGATCGATCGTCGCGTTTCGCAACACAAGGAGAGCGAACTCGCCTCCTTCGCCGTCATTTGACGACTGAGCGCCCTGCGGTAAGCCGCTGCGGAAAAATGATAACCGGCTTCCGGGACCGCCGCAAGTGAGCGCGGCGCCGTCCGCGCCGCCCGCCCGTCGATCGGCGGCCTCGCTTATGACGCTAAAATCTTTCTCGCCATATCGGCTTTTGTGGTAGCTTGGAGGCGATCGGCGAAATCATGACAAATCATAAGATAAGGGACCGCTGATCTCGGCATGGAGGCCGCGTTTCGCGGGCGACATGCACGGGGGGCTCAGTCGGCCGCTGGTTGATCGGTGGGCTCGGGCCGATGCGGGCAGGGTTGTCGGCCGGACGGGGCGCCCGGCTGGATGGCGCAGAACGGGTTGATATGTCGGGCGATGCAAGAATCGGTTGGTAAAATTCTCGTCGCGGCCACCGGAAAGGGTGGTGCCGGCAAGTCGACGACGATCGCTTGCCTGGCGACATTCTGGCACAAGGCCGGGCGGAAGGTCGCGCTGGTCGATTCGGATCCCAACCAGACGCTGACCCGCTGGCATGCCAAGCGCGGCGTGCTTTCGGAAATGATGCTGACGACCCAGCTCGACGAGCATGCCGTCATCCCGACGGTCGCCGAGATGGCGGGCCGCCACGATATCGTGCTCGTCGATTGCGCCGGGTTCGGCAACCAGGCGATGGTCTTCGCCATCGGCGCCGCCGATCTCGTCCTCGTTCCGGTGATGACCGACGAAGCCAATGTCTTCGAGGCGGTGCGGACCTTCAAGATCATCGAGAGCGCATCCCTGCTGACGCGGCGCAAGATTCCGGCGCGCTCGCTGCTCTGCCGGGTGAAGCGCACGGCGATCGCCGCCCATGCGCGCGCCCAGCTTCTCGCGCTCAACGCCGCGCCGCTCGCCGCCCAGCTCAACGACCGGGTGCTTTTTCAGGAAGCGACCTTTCACGGCTCCTCGCCATCGGTGCTCGCGCCGTCCAGCGAGGCCGCCCGCGATATCGCCGGCGTCGCCGCCGAGGTCGAGGCACTGTTGTGGCCGCGCCCCGCCGCCGTCAGAGACGCCATCCATCAACAGCAGGAATTGCATGAGCCGTAAACACTCGTTGCCGAATGTCGATGAAGAGGCCCTAGCGGCCCTGGCACGGCAATTTCCCAGCATGAACCCGCCCCCGGCGGAGGCGCGCGACGCGGGCCAGAGCGGCCTCTCATCGGGGCCGGCGTCGCCCGATCCGGCGTCCACCGGCTCGCCGTCGCCCAGCTCGCCGCCGTCCAGCTCAACGTCATACGGTTTTGCGGCGGAACGGCGGATGCCGGAGCCCGCCGACAAACCGGAGCCGAGGTCGCGCCCGGATGCCGACGAGGCACGCGGCCGTCTCGCCGCCGATGGTGCGCCGCCAGCGGCGAGCGCCCGGCCGGAGCGGCCGCGCCGCCGCGGCGGGCGCCTGCTCGCCAGCCTCGCGCTGTTGATCGCCCTCGTCGCCCTGGCGGTCGGCCTCGGCCCGGCGGCGCCGCCGCAGGTTCGCGACTGGCTGACGACGACGATCGGCGATCCGACCGTCGTCGATATCCTGACCGGCAGCCGGGCGCGCGACGACGCGCAGCGCGCCGCCCTCGCCGAGGCGCTGAAGGGTGCCCAGGACCAGGCGGCGCGCCTGGCGACCCGGCTCGATGCCATCGAGGCGGTCGGCGGCAGCAGCGCGGCGGCAGCGCGGCGAGTCGATGCCCTCGAGGCGGCGGCCAAGGCCGCCGATGCGCGGATGGCCGCGTTGGAGAGTTCGGGCCGTGCCGCCGACGAGAAGATCGCGGCGCTCGGCGGGCGAGGCGATGCCGCCGAGGCGGCGCTCGATGAAAACGCCAAACGAACCGCGTCGTTGGACGAAGCCGTCAAGACGACCGCGGGCGCGGTCGACGGGCTGGCCAAGGCGGGCAAGGCGCAGAAGCTGCTGCTGACGATGCTTCATCTGCGCAGCGCCAGCCAGCAGGCGGGCCCCTTCGTTGCCGAGCTCGCAGCCGCGCGCGCCGCCGTCGGCGGCGACGATGCCGAGCTCGCAGCGGCGTTGAAGACGCTGTCGGCGTCCGCCCAGACCGGGGTGGCGACGACGCAGGAGTTGCGTGACAGCTTCGCCAAGCTGATCGGCCCGCGCGTCCTCGCGCTGTCGCCCGCCAGCCAGCAGGGGCTGACGGATCGGACCAAAGCCTGGGTTCAGTCGATGTTCGTATCGCGCGCTTCCGACGACGCTGCCGCCGGCGGCGGCCGCAATGAGCGGATCGTCGCCCTGGCGGAGCGCAGCTTGACGCGCGGGCAGTTGGCGCCGGCGGTGGACCAGATCGCCCTGCTGGACGATGAGGCCGCCGTCGTCGCGACCGAGTGGCTGAGGAACGCCAGCGCCCGGTTGAATGTCGATAAGGCGACGGCGATGCTGGTGGCGCAGGCCTTCGACAGGGTGGCCGGCGCGAAGTAAGGGTGGAAGAGGGCGCAGCGTAAGGGTCGACGGCAGACCGACCGCCGCTGCTGAGGACGCCGACGATCGCTGACGATGTCAGCGCGCCGTCGGTGGTGGAGAGTGTTCATTCGGAACGTATCGCGGTGCCCTGGCGCCCGGGATCGTTCGGTGGGGGAGGTGCTGCTATGATTGGAATGCACGTTTGTCGCGGCCGCGTCGCCGCGATAATGCTCGGCATTGGTCTTGTGCTCGCCGGCATGTCGGTCGCCGCTTGGGCGGATGATGACGAGGGGGACTCGCCGGCGGCGAGTCCGACCGCGCCGCCCGATCCGAGGATCGCCGTCGAGAGCGAGGATTTCGAGCTCGTCGGCGTCGCCAAGGGCGAGCAGCTGACGATCTATCTCGATCGCTTTGCCGACGATCAGCCGGTCGTCGGCGCGACGATCGAGGTCGATGCCGGCGACGGCCAGACGGTAACCGCGACGGCGGCGGGCGACGACGGCGTCTACACCGCCGCCGCGCCCTGGGTGGCGCAGCCCGGGCGCCACGATCTGGTCTTCACCGTGCGCAGCGATCAGGGCGCCGATCTCCTCGCCGGCACGCTCGGCATTCCGGCGCCGGAGAGCGGCGGGCTCGCGCATGTCTCGTTCCTCGAGGGCCACCCCTCGTTCGGCGTCGTCGGCGCGTTCGTCCTCGGTCTGCTGACGATGTTCGGGGCGTCGCGCCTCACCGGCTCGCCGTCTGCCGGCTCGCCGGCCGACCGCGGCGATATCGAGCCCGTGCCGGCATTCGCCGGGAACGCGGGCGGCCTCGCCGCATCTCCCGGGATGTCGATTGCGGCGTCCGCCGGGTTTGCCGGTCTGGGCGCGGCGGTGACGGGAGCAGCGGCGCGCCTCGCGCAATCCCCGAGAACCGTCCTCGCCGAGTTGGCGGCAAGACGGCGGCGGCAGCGCGCCCCCGCGCGCCGCACGGCCAAGGCAGCGCTGACGACGGTCGGCTCGCATGCCGACCATGCGGCGACGCGCGGCGAGCCGGGCAAGCGTAGCGCCTTCGCGGTCGCCGTCGCCATCTACCTCATCGTCATGGCGCTCTTCCTTGCCGGGCGGAGCGTCTTCGCCAATGAGGCCGATGCCCTCGGCGGTCAAGACGGCCAGACGGCGTCCGCTCTTGCGGGAAACAGCCCACGCCGGCTTCTCGACGGCACTCTCTACATTCCGAAGCCGACGCAACGGCTGCTGACCGTGCGAACGGCCGTCACCGCGCTCAGCAATGTTCAGCGCACGGTCCGGGTGGTCGGCCAGGTGATCCCCGATCCCGGCACCAGCGGCCAGATTCATGCCACTGTCAGGGGCCGGCTCGAGCCCATCAACGGACACTGGCCGAAGGTCGGCGACAAGGTCGAGGAAGATCAGGTGCTCGCCGCGGTCGTGCCGGTGGTCAACCCGATCGATCGCGGCATCATCCTGCAGCAGGTGGCGCAGATCGACCGCAGCATCGGCATAGCGCAGGATCGTCTGCGCACGCTCGGCGACGCAACGACGCGCGAGGCCGACGATGCGCGTGCCGAGCTCGCCAATCTGATCCGCCGGCGCGACGCCATCGCCGCCGTTCTTCGCGACCGCGACACGCTGCGCGCGCCGTTGCGGGCGCCCAGCACCGGCGTGATCGCTGCCAGCTTCGCGGTCGCCGGGCAAATCGTCGACGAGCAGCAGAAGCTTTTCGAGGTTGTTGACCTCAAGCGGCTATGGGTCGAAGCCTACGCTTACGATGTGACGGGAATAACCAAGGTGACCGGGGCGAACGCCGTCGGCCCGACAGGCGAGAACTATCACCTGAAATTCATGAGCCGCGGACCGCAGCTCCGCAAGCAGACCATTCCGCTCTTCTTCGCGGTCGACGATCCCGACACGAATTTGAGCGTCGGCAGCCTGGTCTCCGTGCTGATCGGCATGACCGGCGGTCAATCGGGCAAGGACGAATCCGGCATCGTCTTGCCAAGGGCGGCGGTCGTTCGCGACACGTCGAACCAGGATATCGTCTGGATTCATTCCCAGCCCGAGCTCTTCTCGTCCGTGCCGGTGCGGATTCGCCCGATCGATGGCGATAAGGTATTGGTCTCCTCGGGCTTGACAGGAAAAATGCGCGTGGTGACCGACGGCGCGAACCTCCTCAACGAAGTCCGCTGACAGACCGATGTTTTCCTTCCTGATCCAGAAGAGCCTTCTTCACCGAAGCTTCGTGCTGTGCGCCACGGCGGCGCTGGTCATCATCGGTATCGTCCAGGTCCGGGACGTCCCGGTCGACGTCTTTCCGGAAATCGACCGGACGACCGTCACCATCATGACCGAGGGCGAGGGTCTCGCGCCGGAGGAGGTCGAGCGGCGCATCACCTTCCCCATCGAAACCGCGATGACCGGGTTGAAGGGGGTCGTGCGCGTCCGCTCGAACTCAGGCCCGAGCCTGTCGGTCGTCTATGTCGATTTCGACCTCGACACTGATGTCTACCGCGATCGTCAGCTCGTCGCCGAGCGACTGTCGATGGCGCGCCAGCAGGTGCCGGAAACTGTGACGCCCAAGATGATGCCGATCTCATCGGTTATGGGCGAGGTGATGATCATCGCCATGACCTCGGATACCGGCGACATGATGGCCCTGCGCGATACCGGCGACTGGTTCATGCGGCCGCGGCTGCAGGCGATCCCCGGCGTCTCCCAGGTCTTGCTGCTGGGTGGCGATGTCCGCCAGCTGCGCATCACGCCGGATCCCCGCCGCCTCGATTTCTATGATCTCACCATCGATCAGGTGGAGCAGGCGGTCGCCAGCTACAACGCCAATACCGGCGGCGGTTCCGTCGAGCAGTACGGGCGCCGCTTCTTCATCATGAATGTTGGCCGCACGCGCGATCCCGACGCGCTGCTCGCGGCCGCGCGCGACCTCGTGGTCGCCACCCATGACGGCGTGCCGATTCTCCTCAGCCAGGTCGGCACGGTGGCCTTCGAGCCGAAAGCCAAGGTCGGCGAAGCCGGATTCATGGGCAAGCCGGCGGTTCTCTTGCGCGTCGAGAAACAGCCCGGCGTCAACACGCTCAAGCTGAGTGCGGCCATCAAGGTCCAGCTGGCGGCGCTTCAGCCTTACCTGCCGCCGGGCATGCACGCCGACAAGATCGGGTTCGCGCAATCCAAGTTCATCGAGACCTCGATCTCCAACCTCAAGCACGTCATCATCGAGGCCGCCGTCGTCGTCGCGATCGTTCTTTTCGCCTTCCTCCTCAATTTCCGCACGACCATGGTGTCGCTGGCAGCGATCCCGGTTTCGCTGCTCATCACGGTGCTGGTGTTCTCGGCCTTCGGCATGACGATCAACACGATGACGCTGGGTGGCCTCGCGATCGCCACCGGCGAGCTCGTCGACGATGCCGTGGTCGGCGTCGAGAACATCTATCGTCGCCTTCGCCTCAACCGTCAGCTCGCCGTCCCGCGATCGGCGCTCCGCGTTGTCGCCGATGCGACAGTCGAGGTGAGGACCGGGATCTTCTATGCGACGATCATCGTCCTTCTCGTGTTCTTTCCGATGTTCGCGCTTCCCGGCATCGAAGGGCTGATGTTCAAGCCACTCGCCACCACCTATATCGTCTCGATCCTCGCCAGCCTCGTCACCTCGATCACGTTGACGCCGGTGCTTGCCTATTACCTGCTGCCGACGATCAAGCGGATGAGTCATGGCGACAGCCGGCTGGTGGCGTTCCTCAAGCGGCAGAACGAACGTCTGCTGCGCTGGGCATTCGATCGCCAGGCCTTCGTCACCGTCTCGGCCTTGATCGGGGTGAGCCTGGCGGCGGTTGCCGTCGCCTATCTGCCGCGCGCCTTTCTGCCCCCGCTCAACGAGGGCATGTACATGGTCGAGTTCAACTTCCGCCCCGGCATGTCCCTCGCCGAATCGGGCAAGATCGCGGCGGTGGCCGAGCGCCTGATGATGCAGGTGCCAGAGGTCGTTTCGGTCGAGCGGCGAACCGGCCGCGCCGAGCTCGATGTCGATACTGACGGCGTCTACCACTCGGAAATGGACGTTGACATCAATCCGTCCGATCGTTCCGTCGCCACCGTCCTGCAGGATATCCGCGACCATCTCAGCGGCCTACCCGGGTCGCCCTATATCGGCCAGCCGCTCACCCATCGGCTCAACTTCGTGATGTCCGGCCTGCCGGCGCAGCTCGGCGTCAAGATCTTCGGCGACGATCTCGACACGCTGATCAAGCTCGGCGACGATCTGCGCGGCCGGCTCTCGCATGTCCCGGGGCTGACCGACGTCCGGGTGGAGCCCCAGGTCCGCATTCCGGTCTTGCATGTCGACGTCAACCAGGACGCCGCGCGGCTCTATGGAATCACCCCTGCCCAGCTCACGCACACGCTCGAGACCCTGACTTCCGGGCGCGTCGTCTCCGAGGTCGTCGACGAGAACCGGCGCTACGATGTCGTCATCCGGCTGAATGACGAGGATCGCACCAATACGGGCCTGCGCAATCTGCTCATCGACACACCGTCCGGGCGCGTCCCGCTGTATCAGCTCGCCACCGTCGTCGATACCGACGGGCCGAATGAGATCATTCGCGACAACAGCGTGCGGCGCATCGCCGTGCTGGCAAATACCAACGGCTCCGACCTTGCCGCGATCGCCAGCGCCATCCAGGCGCAGCTCGCCCAGATGAAGCTTCCCGTAGGCTATTATGGTGCGATCGAAGGCAACTATCAGGCGCAGCAGGCGGCGACCACGCGCATGGCGATCCTGTCGCTGATCTCTCTCATCCTGATCTTCGCCATTCTCTACAGCCGCTACGACTCCACCGTGCTGTCGCTGATCGTCATGGGCAACGTACCTCTGGCGCTGATCGGCAGCGTCGCCGCGCTGTGGATCACGGGGGGCTCGCTGTCGCTGGCGACGATGATCGGCTTCATCACCCTGGCCGGCATCAGCACGCGGAACGGCATCCTCAAGATCAGCCACTACATCAACCTGACGCTCAACGAAGGCGAGGTGTTCGGCCGCAAGATGATCATCCGCGGTAGCCTGGAGCGAATGACGCCGGTTCTGATGACCGCGTTGTCGGCCGGCCTCGGCCTCTTTCCGCTGCTGCTCGGGGCCGGCGATCCCGGCAAGGAGGTCCTCTCGCCGGTGGCGCTCGTCATCTTCGGCGGTTTGATCAGCGCGACGCTGCTCGACGCCGTGCTCACGCCCCTTCTGTTCCTGAAATTCGGCGAGAAGTCGCTGGCCCGGCTGCAGGATCGTTCCGCCGCCGGCCAAGGTTCCGAGGCATATTGATGGCAGGATTGAAGTTCCTCTCGTTCGTCGCGCTGTGCTGGCTGCTGGCGGCGCCCGTCGCGCGCGCCGCCGATCCCGCTCTCGGACCGCATGGCGGTCCGATGGCGGATACCGAGCCCTATAACGTCGAGCTTGTGCTCGCCAACGGCGACATTCACGTCTTCGCCTTCGACGACAAGACGCGCGAGCCGGTCAGCGCGACGACCGCGCACGGCACCGCCACGGTGCTGATCGGCGACCAGAAACAGACGGTCGAGCTCGCGCCGGCGGCGGACGACAACCTGCTGGCCGGCCATATCGCCGGCGCTGCCGACGGCCGTGTCCGCATCGTCGTCGTGCTGCATTTCCCCGGCCAGCCGTCGATCGTCGCGCGGTTCGCGATTTGACCGCGCGCGCGGTCCGGCTTTCCGCGCGCGTCTGATCGACGCCTTTGCGTCGCGGGCAGGAAGATGAACGAGCCGAGCGTCCTCGCCGCCGTCACCGTGCTCGGTCTGAAGACCGTGACCGCCATCGGCATCCCGCTCTTCACCGAGCGCGTCACCTCGCGCTTCTTCGAGCGGCTGGCGCCGCCGGATTTGCGCAAGGTGCCGGCCGCCGTGGCGACGCCGCGCCTGCTCGGCCTGCTGCTCGGCCTGATCTTCGTCTATGACCGCTACGGCTGGAAGAATTTCGACCTGCAACTGATCTTCGAGGCGGGAGGGCCGTGGGACCTGTCCCTTGGACAGTTTCTCGGCGGACCGGCCAACCCGCTCAACTATGGGCTGGGCTCGCTCAACGAGTTCTTCGCGCGGCGGCCGACGAGCGACGAGTCGATCGTCGTCACCATCCTGGTCGTCGGCCTGATCCTTGCCACGGTGCTGTCGCCCTTCGCGTTCTGGCGGCCTCCACAGGCGCGCCGCGTCGTGCTGTGCAACATTGCCACGGCGATCGTCGCCACCTATCTGACGATCTATGCGCTCGTTCTTCTGTTCTGGTTGCTATTCCTGTTGAATTTTTGGACGTTCGCGTTGATCGTCGCGTTCTTCCAATACTACCGGTCGCGCATCTAGATGCCCAATTTCGTTCATCGCCTGCTGCTCGCCGCGCTGCTGACATTCGTGCTGGCGCCGCCGGCCTCGGCCGAGCTCGCCGATGCGCTGGCGGCCTATGATCGCGGCGACTACGCCGTCGCCTATCGCGAGCTGAGCCTTCTCGCGACGCTTGACGATCCCGCCGCCCAGCACGCGCTTGCCCGCATGTATTTCGCCGGTCAGGGGGTGGTGCAGGATGCCAAGGAGGGGCTGCGCTGGGAGATCGAGGCCGCTACCGGCGGCGACGTGCAGGCGCAGTTCGAGCTCGCCACGCGCTACGAGAACGGCATTGGCGTTGCCGCCGACATGGAGCGGGCGACCGAATGGTTCCGCCTCGCCGCCGAGCAGGGCCTGCCGGCGGCGCAATATCGCCTTGGCCTGCGGCTGCTCGCGGCGACGGATGGCAAGCCGGATCTGGAGACCGCGCATATGTGGCTCAATCTCGCCGCCGCGAAGCTGCCGCCCGGCGAGGTTCGCAATACCGTCGCGCATGCGCGCGACACGCTGACCGCCCGGATGACCGTGGCGCAGGTCAGGAGCGCGCATAAGCTGGCACGCGACTGGCGGCCGAAGAAATGGTCGGAGCTCGCGGCCCCGCAGGCGGCGCAGTCGAGCCCCTGATGCCGACCGCCTCGGCGGTCAGCGGCATCCTTGCCGCCGCCATCGTTCTCAGCGTCACATTGGGGGGGTGTGCGGCCGCGCCGCGCCAGCCGGTCGAGAAATTCACGCGCATCGACGGCGAGCATTTCCGCTTCGTCGTCACCGCGACGATGCTGCACCCGCTGAACAGCGAGCAGGCCGAGCACGAGCGGCTCGACACGCTTGCGCGACGGGTCGCGGCGGCCGGACTCTGCCCCGCCGGCTACACGCTGACGCGCCGCCCGGCGCTGGCCTATGGCCGCATCAACGAGGACGACTATGCCGTCCGCGACGTGACTTATAGCGGCGAATGCACGCGCTGACGCCGGTCCGCGGCCTCCTTATTCACCGGCGGCCTGCGAATGGCGACGCAAGGGAACCGGTTCGTGCTCGCTCGCTTCCGGTTGCTCCACAGACAACCTGCCGAGCGT